>LSQX01046953.1_pt1 | contig 70037 bp, 60 predicted proteins | sample 654561 | NCBI WGS metagenome assembly LSQX01 (sample SAMN04489861, study PRJNA283612) | anaerobic digester metagenome | isolation source: 4 biogas reactors fed with cattle manure at either 37C or 55C with and... | place: Denmark: Kongens Lyngby | collected 2014
GATAGGAGTTTTTCTTCAGTCTGAAACACGCTCTTTCGAGCGTGTTTTCGCTTTGATGTATGACCCGTACGAGAATCGAACTCGTGTTACCGCCGTGAAAGGGCGGTGTCTTAACCTCTTGACCAACGGGCCATTTGATAGCGGAAGTTGGATTTGAACCCACGACCTATCGGGTATGAACCGATTGCTCTAACCAACTGAGCTATTCCGCCACATAACATAAAGAACAACGCTAATGCGTTGATTATTATATCATTAGCTTTTTACATTGTCAACACTTATTGTTGCAAATACAATGTTAATTAACAGTTTAAAATCGCTTATTTGACTAAATATTCACAGTGTGATAGTATAAAATGTTGATTATTGATACGCTGATGTAACGCTTTTTGCGGCAAAATTTTGGAGAGGTTAGTATGGCAAATGTCAAACCAAGTGGTGCTCCCGCTGACACAATGCCAGTGTCGTCGCTGAGTGGCGTCTCGCCCGGCGGCGTGCGCGAAGCACAGCTTCACAAACTTGGCATTTATACTGTCGGCGACCTTTTACGTCACTATCCGCGCCGCTACGAGTTTCGCGGCGATGTTGTGACGGTTAAGAGTGTGCTCGATGAGCTCAGCGTGCCATCACTTTTATATCCCTTCCCCTCTTTTTTAGATAATGATAATATAGATACATCATATGAACTGACCCCGAAATCTTTTATTCTTACGGTAGTAACCGAGCCAAAACTGGTGACAGCAAAACGCGGCATTTCGTTTATAAAGTTTCGTGCTGCAGATGACACAGGAGTTTGCGAAATTGTCTTTTTCAATCAGCCATACTTAAAACGGGCATTCCCGACAGGCTCACGCTTTCGCTTTTATGGGAAGCCAACGCTCGCGCGCGGAAGTCTGCGCCTGACATCTCCCTCATATGAAGCGGCGCCGCCGGGTGCAGAGCTGGCGCCCGTCGTCCCTGTTTACAGTCTGACGAGCGGAATGACACAAAAGATATTTTCCGGGCTTGTTAAAAAAGCATTTTCGTTTGCAGCATCATCGCTCGTTGACAGGATTCCTGAAAAACTCCGAGAAAAGCACTCTCTGCCTACAATTCGTTATGCTATCAAGAATATACACTTCCCCGCTGATGAAAAATCTCTCAATGCAGCGCGCCAGCGGCTCGTTTACGAAGAATTTTTAATATATGCGCTCAAAGTAATGCGCATAAGAGCCACAAGAGACACACTTTGTGCTCATTATATTAACAAAACCGATATAAAGCCGCTTGTATCACAGCTTCCCTTTCCGCTGACAGGAGCACAAAAGCGCGCAATCAATGATATTTATGCCGACTTGCGCGGCAAAAACGGCAAACGCGGGCTGATGTACCGCATCATTGTCGGTGATGTTGGCTGCGGTAAAACAGTTGTAGCCGCCGCAGCCGCCTACATTATAATAAAAAACGGCTTTGACTGTGCCATGATGGCACCGACGGAGATTTTGGCACGTCAGCATTATGCTGATTTAAGCGCCCTTCTTAGTAGTCTTGGAATAAAAGTCGTTCTGCTCGTCGGTTCGCTTAAAGCACGCGAAAAACGCGAAAGCATTAATGCGTGTTGTGATCCAAACGGCCCGCCGGTTCTTGCTGTCGGCACACATGCTCTCATTGAAGAGGGCGTCCGCTTCCGCCGTCTTGGCCTTGTAATAACGGATGAACAGCACCGCTTTGGCGTAATGCAAAGAGCAGCTCTTTCCGGCAAAGGAGAGGTGGCTCATGTGCTTGTTATGAGCGCAACACCAATCCCGCGGACACTTTCCCTTGTTATGCTCGGCGATCTTGACGAATCAAGAATTGACGAAATGCCCCCGGGACGCCAGCGCGTGACAACATATGTTGTTGATGAGAGCTATCTTGAACGCATCGAAGCTTTCATGAAGCGAGAAACGGAAGCCGGACATCAGGTTTACGTTGTTTGCCCCGCTGTCGAAGATGACAATACAGACGGTGCGTCCGGTTCTGGACGGCCCGAAATGATGACGGCTGTTGGTTACGCAGAGGCTCTTTCAAAAAAGTTTCCGGATATAAAGGTCGCATATGTTCACGGCAAAATGAAGGGGGCGGAAAAAGACGCTGTAATGCGGGCCTTTGCCGCAAATGAAATAAAAATTCTTGTTTCAACGACCGTCATTGAGGTTGGCGTAAACGTACCGAACGCAACACTGATGGTAGTACTTAACGCTGAGCGTTTCGGACTGTCACAGCTTCACCAGCTTCGCGGACGCGTGGGGCGCGGCACAGCAAAATCTATTTGCATTCTTATATCACGTTATGCAAAAGCAAAAGGCACAACAGCTTATGAGCGGCTTGAAACAATGAGAACTACGTATGACGGTTTCGCTATTGCAGAGCGTGATCTTGCGCTGCGAGGCCCCGGTGACTTTTTGCCATCATCTGAAAGCACCCGACAAAGCGGTGACCTTCCGATTAATCTTGCCGGAATAGAAGGAGCGTGTGCAATGAAGCTTCTTGATGCGGCTTTTTCTGACGCTCGCGAAATTATGTCGGACGACCCGACACTCTCAAAACCCGAACACGAGCCTCTTGCCGCTATAACAGCACCAATCGAGGGAGCTGAGCGTACAATATCATAAGTACTGCCCACATATAAACACGATAAATCACACCGCTGCTATTGCACAGACAGAATAAAGTGATATAATTATCATATTATCTGAGTTTAATATTGCTCTCAAACTTTATAGAGTCGTTTACAGATTTATTTCTATAATAACTGCCATGCTCACTCTCGGAAGGAGAACAGTCATGCATATTATACGTATGTATAATAGTATAGGCATCTGTATAATATCTGACATTGATTCCGTGCGCCACCCGTTTGGCGCATGAAAAAAGCTGGGATAACATATGTAACGGGGCTATTTGCATCATGATAGCGCAATTCATGTGTTATCGGTGTAATTAGCTTTATATTGTTTCCCGGCATACGGATTTTTCACTTTTTTAGCAAGCTAAACTTATACTGAAAGGAATCAGATGTCATCATGCCATTTGTTAATGAAGATAAAAGAACAGCATACGCAACCGAGCTCGCCACCGCTGACATTGGACGCCGAGTTACAGTCAACGGTTGGTGCGCAAGACAGCGCAATCTTGGAAGTCTTATTTTTATAGATTTGCGCGACCGTTCGGGCATAATACAGCTTGCCTTTGACGAATCGACCGACAGGGAAACGTTTGAAACTGCCGCAAATGTGCGCTCTGAGTATGTCTTAACAGCATCCGGCGTTGTCCGGTCCCGCGGGGCTGATATCAACGTGAATCGTCCGACAGGCACAATAGAAATAGCTGTGGATCGCTTGAAGATTTTATGCAAAGCGGAAACGCCACCGTTTTTCATTACAGAAGGTGACACTGACGTTCGCAATGAACTGCGTATGCGTTACCGCTACCTTGACCTGCGCCGTCCGGAAATGATGAAAAATATCATAGCCCGCTCCGAAATTACAAAACTCGTTCGTGATTACTACCACGAAAAAGGCTTTATTGAAATCGAAACGCCAAACCTTATAAAGCCGACACCGGAAGGCGCTCGTGACTACCTCGTTCCAAGCCGCATATTCCCCGGAAATTTTTTCGCACTGCCTCAATCGCCACAGCTTTACAAGCAGCTTATAATGTACGCCGGCTTCGACCGCTACATTCAAATAGCCCGCTGCTACCGTGACGAGGACTTACGTGCGGACAGGCAGCCTGAGTTCACGCAAATAGATATGGAAATGTCGTTTGTAACCGAAGACGACGTCATGGATATGAACGAAGGATTAATTCACTATCTTTATAAGAAATTTCTCGGCGTAACTCTGCCTGAAAAGTTCCCGCGCATAAAGTATGCTGAGGCAATGGAGCGCTTTGGCTCCGACAAACCTGACATTCGCTTTGGATTTGAGCTTTGCAACCTGACCGACCTTCTCAAAGACTGCACCTTCCGGGTTTTTGAAGGAGCAATTGCTGCCGGCGGCAGCGTTCGCGCTATCAACGTCAAGGGAGGTGCAAGCTTCACCCGCCGCGAAATCGACTCTCTTGGTGAGGTCGCAAAGCAGTACGGCGCTAAGGGGCTTGCATGGCGCAAAAAAGCTAACGGCGAGGTCACATCATCTTATGCAAAATTCCTCTCCGATGCTGAAAACGCCGCTATCGACAAAAGAATGGACTTTTCTGAGGGCGATTTAATCGTTATCGTTGCTGATAATAATAAAATCGTATTTGACGCGCTGGGCGCACTGCGTCGGGAGTGTGCCGCACGCTTGGGTCTTCTGCGTCCGGACGATTTTAAGTTTCTTTGGGTTGTTGAGTTCCCGCTTTTCGAGTACAACGAGGAAGACGGACGCTTTTACGCAAGACATCATCCCTTCACAGCGCCAATGGAAGAGGATATACCGCTCATCAAAACAAATCCCGGTACTGTCCGCGCCCGTGCTTATGATATCGTGCTAAATGGCACGGAGATTGGCGGCGGCTCAATACGCATCAGCACCCCCGATATGCAGGGTCTTATGTTTGAAACGCTTGGAATAGGCGAGGAAGAGGCCGAAGCAAAATTTGGTTTTCTGCTTGAAGCGCTTAAATATGGCATCCCACCGCATGGCGGACTTGCCTTCGGCCTTGACAGGCTCGTTGCACTTACACTTGGTTACGACGACATACGTGATGTTATTGCATTCCCAAAAGCGCAGAACTCAAGCGAGCCGATGTCCCGCTGCCCTGCCCCAGCTGATCCTCAAGCGCTTCATGAGCTTGGCATAGCAGTTATAAATAAAACTGATGATAATGAGGGCACAGGCAGCAAATAACGAAGGGTTAAATGCTTTTTGCCTTCGATATACTAAATTTTTGCAATAAAATATAGTATTTTAAGAATAAATATATTGACAACAAGCTCTTCCGAGTGGTATAATTACTTTACCTCTGCGGAGGGCTCTTTTTTTGCGTGCTTATTTTTTTAAAATAAAGCAATATGCAGAATTGACGGACGCGCCACATCCGTCAGAGTGCACCGCGTGAGGGAGGTACACGACGCCGCACGCAAACAAAAATATATAAGTGCGGTGAATAATTTTAAATGCGGAGGTGCCGATAAACGATGAGAGTCAAAATCACACTTGCATGCTCGGGGTGCAAGCAGCGAAATTACGACACAACAAAAAACAAAAAGAATGATCCCGACAGGCTTGAGTTGAACAAGTACTGCCGTTTCTGCCGTAAGCACACATTGCACAGAGAAACTAAGTAACGAAAGAGAGCGCGTTATGACGAAGTATAAATACATCATAAAGCTGCTGGCTGCAGCATTGGCCGCGGTCTTAGTGATGACGCTCTCTGCTGTTTCCGTTTTCGCCGACGACACAGATGCTGACACGATCGCAGTCACCGACACCGAAGCCGAATCTGAATCCAAATCCGAATCTGATACAGTTGCAGATTCCGATGATGCCGATGATAATGGTGCCGACACGGATTCCGAGTCCGATACAGATGCAGCTGGCGACAATGACTCAGGTGAAGATGAGGGTAAAAAAGATTCCGGCAAGGTAAAGAAAGATAGTAAGGGCGGTTTTATAACGCTTATCATCATAGCTGTATGCGTTGTTGCATTTGCTGCATGGGCGCTTCGCGATAGGGAGCGTTCATCAAAAATGTGGCGCTCTTTCAAGAGTGAGTTCAAAAAGATTTCGTGGGCAAAACATCATGATGCTGTCAAGAAAACGATTATGGTAATTATAGCTATCATAATCTTCGCGGCGATATTCGGAATAGTTGACTATCTACTTTCACAGGGTATTATAGCCCTTGGTAGGCTATTCTAACGGGAACATGAGCGACATAAATGAAATGAACCTCGGTCCACGCTGGTATGTGGCGCATACCTATTCTGGATACGAGAATAAGGTAAAAGCAAATCTTGAGAAAATCGTCGAGAACAGAGGCCTCGGCCACTTAATATTTGACGTGCAAATCCCTGTTGATATTGTAACCGAACACAACGGCAATATAAGCAAAAGGTCGGAGACTAAAAGATTCCCGAGTTATGTGCTTATCAAAATGATAATGACGGACGAATCTTGGCATGTCGTCCGCAATATCAGCGGAGTGACGGGTTTTGTTGGCCCCGGATCAAAGCCGGTGCCGCTTACAGATGAGGAAGTAGCCGCTATTAATCTTGAGACACACACGGAAAAGGTTGCAATTGCTGTAGGCGACCCAATTTCGATAATCGATGGGCCTTTTGTTGGTTTCTCCGGCAAGGTTCAAGAGATTTCGCAAGATGGCACTCGGGCAACTGTCATTATAGAGACTGCCGGACGTGAGTTCCCTGTCATAATGGAGACAAAGCACGTGAAAAAACAACAGTCCGTCTAACAGGACAAAACTTTTCTTTTTTATGCGGCGCTATGCGCCGCCGTGGGAGGGAGAAAATAAATTCTTAAACAATTCTCCCGCATAATACCACAATCGGAGGTGTAATTTTTTAAATGGCAAAGAAAGTAGTTGCTTATATTAAGCTTCAGCTGCCCGCCGGTAAGGCAACAAACGGCCCACCAGTAGGTCCGGCACTCGGCCAGCATCAGGTGTCTATCCCCAACTTTACAAAGGAATTTAACGAGCGCACAAAGGGTGACATAGGACTTATCATCCCTGTCATCATTACAGTATACGCCGACCGTTCCTTCTCATTTGTCACAAAATCGCCACCCGCTCCTGTGCTCATTAAGAAGGCATGCGGTATCGAGTCCGGCTCCGCAGTTCCTAATAATACGAAGGTTGCTACGATTACAAAGGAACAGATTAAACAGATAGCTGAGCAAAAAATGAAAGATCTGAATGCTGGCTCGCTTGAAGCCGCGATGAGTATGATAGCAGGCACTGCCCGCAGCATGGGCATTGTCGTCGCGGACTAAGGAGGGACAAGAATATGTTCAGAGGCAAAAGATATAAAGAAAATGCAAAGCTCGTCGAACGCGGCAAGCTTTATGATCCAAAGGAAGCACTTGCTCTTGTTGTTTCGACAGCAAATTCTAAGTTCGATGAAACCATCGAACTTCATGTGCGTCTCGGTGTCGACTCGAGACACGCTGACCAGCAAGTTCGCGGCGCTATCGTTCTTCCTAACGGAACTGGTAAAAATGTACGCGTCCTTGTCATCGCAAAGGGTGATAGGGCTAATGAAGCGAGAGAAGCAGGCGCTGACTATGTTGGCGACCAGGATATGATCGATAAAATTCAGCGTGAAAACTGGTTTGACTTCGATCTCATAATCGCAACGCCCGACATGATGGGCCCGCTTGGCCGTCTCGGCCGTCTCCTTGGTCCGAAAGGACTTATGCCTAACCCGAAATCTGGTACCGTCACAACGGACGTTGCGCGTGCTGTCAAGGAAGCAAAAGCCGGTAAGATTGAGTATCGTCTTGATAAGACAAATATTATACACTGCCCGATTGGCAAAGCTTCATTCGGTGCTGAAAAGCTCACTGAGAACTTCAACGCCCTCATGAGCGCTATCATCAAGGCGAAGCCCGCTGCTGCGAAGGGTCAATATATCAAGAGCTGCGTCGTCGCATCCACAATGGGTCCGGGTATTAAGATAAGCGCAGCAAGACTTTCATAAACAGAAGCAAAAATAGCTTCAAACTCAGATTTATAACGATTCATAATAGCATAGCAAAGCCGAGCCACTTTATGGCTCGGCTTTTTGTATCCATATTTGTATTATTGCTTTTCTCTTCCCTGCGTGTCGCTGCGCAAAATAGCTTTCGGTGCGGCTAAACGCTTACTATCTCTCGACATATCTATTGATTTTTATTTCTATACTCGACATACTCTTCAAGGCACATGCCAAGCTCATACATTTCATAAGCAGCTTTACGGCCGACATAACGGTAATGCCAAGGCTCAAATGTAATTTTTGTGATTTCCGTTTTATCTTCGGGGTAACGAAGGATAAAACCGAACTTATAACAGTTTTCGACGAGCCATTTATATACGTCCTCACGTGCAAAAGACCGTGCTGCGCTTGAAAGATTGTGGAGGTCAGCGCAAAGGCCCGTCTGGTGCTCACTTGCGCCCGGCCGCGCCGAATATGTCTCCACTATCGCCTCTACCTCAGCTCGTGTAAGAGCTGGATTAGCTTCCATTTCACGCTCTACATACGTATTAAAAAGCGACGATTGCTTTGCGTATGAGCGATAAGCGCTCATTACAGAAACAGGATAACCGGAGGGCCCTTTTCCGTCGTAACCATTTGCGAAAAGCTCAATGAACATTGCTTCAAGCGCTTTTGCTGCATATAAGCGCATCTTTTGTGTTTCGCGGCCGTCAGCGCGCGTATTGATAACATCAACCAGATCATCTGGAATGTAATTTTCATTAAGAGAATTGTCCGCATTTACAATAATCAGGTACTCGCTGTCGTCAGCTGGATTCATGTATTCTTCGTATTCTGATAAGTCTGATTTAAACTCGAACACAGGTACTTCGATGCCAGTTTGTTCAGTATCTGTACCCTCCGTCATCTCACCGTAGCTCTCGTCTTCCGTAATTGGCGCAAGCGTATCAGCTTCCTTCATCTTAAATGCGACCGGCACCACATCTCCTGCTTCATCTGTCACTTGCGTTATAGTGATGGTACGCTCCTTTTCATCAACATCAACATTAATACCTATCATTGAATCAATGACAAAATCAAGCGGAACCCAAATATCGTTGCCTTCCCTGTATGACGGTAAAGACATACGCCACTCGGTGCCGTTTACATGTATAACCCTCGTCCCAACGGTAAATTTAACATCCTCTGAGCCATCTTTTGTTATAAATCGAAATACATTGCCATCACCTGTCACAACCATGTCAAGTGTGCGTGCAAGCTTAGAATAATTTATATACAGCTTTCCATCACGCATGGCAGAATCGAACGGAACAACATCGCTTTCGTCATCGCCTGTGCCGTAGACATAGATATACTCATCATCTGTGTCCTGAACATTGGTGCTTCGGAAAGATATAAGAATAACTGCGGTGACGATTATTATGATCAATATAAAAATGAAAAAAAACGCCCAGATACGCGCAAACAGCGTCTCGCGCCGCGCACGCTTTGTCATAAGCTGGGTTCTGTTTTCGCGTTCTTTTTGCGCTCGAAGAAGCTCGTCGCGTATCGCCGCTACATTTGGATCTTCACCCGCGCGATTATATGCCGTCACACCTCTGCCGCTGTTTCTGTTTGTATTGCCAGATGTACGCACAGGAAAAGTTCTGCCACTTTTTTTGGTGTTGGCATTGCCCCCTGCACCCACCTGACTACGATTATTATTAACGTTGCGGGAATCGCTATTACCCGCGCGCCCGCCGCTATTATTTGTATTTATTCTGTTGTTTCTGCCGCCGGAAACATTATTATTACCGCGGGAACTGTCGTTACCGCGGGAACCACTATTACCTCTCCTGTTACTACCAAAACCGACGCCCAATATAAATACCCTCCTAAAAGGCAAAAGAAAACCCGATCGCTGCCCTATATATCACATTATCATATGTTACATTATAAGCCACTCCGTGTCGTTATGCGCACGCAACGGAGTGGTTTTTCTTAATTTGGTATTATGATAGGGTGATATTATACGTCATTTGTCATATTTTCTCGATAAGTGTAAAATAAGGCGACGCGGGCGAATTAATTATACGGACTTCCGTACATGTAAAAATGTGTTTGTCAAGTGTCGCGAAATACCGGGCAAGCTCTACCCCCTCCGCTTTGCCTTCAGCGTGCCCCGGATAAACGGCGACTGTTATCGCACCTCCCGGTGCGAGCAGCTCAATGGCTGTCCGGACTGCCTGCATAGTCGACGATGTCATTGTAGTTATTAATTTGTCCCCGCCGGGCAAATATCCGAGATTGAACATGCCGGCATTTATCGGCTCTTTTATATAAAGGGCTGCATTTGCATGCGAGTCATGTATAAGCGTCACATTATCAGGACACCCTTCTGCCAAAAGCTTGCGCCTTGTTGATTCAAGGGCCTTACTTTGAATATCAAAAGCGTATACTCTGCCGCTCTCGCCTACTGCCCGAGAGAGAAAAGCCGTATCATTACCGTTTCCCATCGTGAAATCGGCTGCTACGCCGCCCGGCGCAAGATGCCGCATAATGAACTCCTTTTGCAGAAGGAGCAGATCAATCATCGTGCCGATTTTTTTGTTTTTGTTATCCAAGTGTATATCCTGCGGCGCGGAGCAGTTCTTCAGCTTCTTCCGGGTGTTCAACACGGATAATTATTGACGCATAACCGTCTTTTGTTGACATTGAGGTGTAAATATACTCGATAGTTATGCTATTATCCGCAAATATTTTCAAGATACGCGCAAGTCCACCCGGTTCGTGGCGAACGTTTACATCGAGCACATCTGTCAGCGTAGCTGTAACTCCGCGTTTGCGCAGAAAATCACATGTCTGTTCTGGATTTTCTACGATAATGCGGAGAATTCCGTAGCTTTCTGTGTCAGCGATCGAAATAGCGTCAAGATTTATGCCCATTCCAGCAAGCATTTCTGTAATTTCGGCGACACGGCCGGCTCTGTTTTCCAAAAAGATCGATACCTGCTTAATCATCGCGCTGCCTCCTTTATTTTTATGTGTAAAGCTTGCGGTTGTCGATGACGCGTTTTGCCTTGCCTTCGGAACGTGGTAATGTCCCCGGCTCAACAAATGTGATTTTCGCTGAAATCTGCAGGACACTATCCATCTTCCTCTGAATTTCTTCAGCGTAACTCTGAAGACCTCTGATTTTATCGGAGAAAATCTCGGGTGAAACCTCCACTTTGACTTCTATCGTATCGTGATTGTCGTGTCTGTCGACAATTATGAGGTAATGCGGTGACACTCCTTTAACCGAAAGCAGCACACTTTCGATTTGAGATGGGAAAACGTTGATACCGCGCACAATTATCATATCGTCGGTTCTGCCTGAAGGCTTCATAAGGCGAACAAGCGTCCGACCACATTCACACTTCTCTCTTGTGATATACGATATGTCATGTGTGCGGTAACGCAGAAGCGGTAACGCTTCTTTATTAATGCAAGAAAAGACAACTTCCCCACGCTCACCGTCCGGTAAAGGTTCTCCTGTCACCAGATCGATTATTTCTATATAGAAGTTATCCTCGTTGACATGCATTCCGTTCTGACACTCACAGTCACAGGCGACACCGGGCCCTGTTATCTCTGCTATACCGTATATATCGTAGGCTTTGATGTTAAGACACTTTTCAATTTCGCGTCGCATTTCTTCCGTCCACGGCTCAGCGCCAAATATGCCACCCTTTAGCGAAAGTAATTCAACTGGTATGTTGTTCTTTTCCATTGTATCGGCTATGTAGAGGGCATATGACGGCGTACAGCAAAGGTATGTAGAGCCGAGATCTATCATCATTTCAATTTGACGTAACGTATTGCCGCTTGACGTCGGGATAACAGTAGCCCCAAGATTTTCAGCGCCATAATGAAGCCCCAGCCCGCCTGTGAAAAGGCCATAGCCATAGGCGACCTGTATAACATCGTTTTCACCTGCGCCGGCAGAGACAATGCAGCGGGCGACACATTCACTCCAGACATCAACATCGTGCTGTGTGTAAGCAACAACCTTCGGTTTTCCGGTTGTTCCAGAGGAAGCGTGGATTCTTGTTGTTTTCTCACGCGGGACGGCAATCATTCCTAAGGGATAATTTTCACGCAAGTTTTCGCTGCTTAAAAACGGCAGCTTAGTAATATCGTCGATTGTGCGTATGTCTGAAGGTTTTACGCCGGCTTCATCCATTAAGCGGCGATAAGGGGCAACGTATGCGTACATCCGCTCGACAGTATTACGAAGGCGCTCGGATTGTAAGGCACGCATAGCGTCGCGAGGCATTGTTTCAATAGCTTCGTTGTAATACTTCATCTTAAACCCCGGTTATATGTGTTTTTATTATTTTATCATTTTTTTTGATTTTTTGTCATTCTTTTTTTTACATATTGTGTTTTTGCGAAGCGGCGGCAAGACCGCCTTTGAATGCCGCTTCGTTCACTGCTTTTGCTTTTTCAGGCACACACGACATGATAGATTCGTATAGCACATCATGCGAAAAGCCGAAAAGATCGGCGCCAAGACCAATAAGCGCAACGTTCGACGCCTTAATGCTGCCAGCGGCACGTGCTATTGATAACGCGTCGGCGGATATAACACGCACGTCGGCGGCTTTCATTTGACCTATTAAATCGCTCGGATATTTGGCGGCGCCCGATATTACGGGCATCGGATTTATTTGTTGCGTTGAGGTGACGACAACTCCGCCTTTTTTAAGGTAAGGCAGGCATCTTGCAGCCTCAAGCACTTCAAAGCTTAGTATAACGTCCGCACCTCCCTCGCATATGAGCGACGAGACGACCGATTTCCCGTATCTGACATATGTCACAACGGAACCTCCGCGCTGGCTCATTCCATGAACCTCTGAAACTTTCGCTTCATATCCGGAGCGGATGGCGGCATCACCAAGTATACGCGCAGCAAGCAGTGTTCCCTGCCCACCGACGCCTGTTATCAATATACTTTTTACATTATCCATTTTTTACATCCTTTCGGGGAGGGTTTTACAAGATAAGTGCGTCACGTCTACACTCACTCGCGTATGGCATCAAAGCGGCACATCTGAGTGCAAAGCCCGCAGTTAGTGCAGAGAGAGTCATCAATTTTTGCCTTGCCGCTCTCAGTTACCGAAATAGCAGGGCAAGCTATTCTCATGCACGCGCGGCAGGCACGGCACTTATTCTCATCAATCGAATATGGCTTCTTTTTCGCAACATACTTCAGAAGTGCGCACGGACGACGGCATATAATGACAGACACACATGGGCTTTCGAGCTCCTCTTTTATTGTTTTTTCCAGCTCGTCAAGATTGTTCGGATCAACGACTCTGATGTGAGTTTCATCAACACCGACAGCAGCGCAAAGCCGCTCAAGCGACAGTTCAGGTGCCGGTTTTTCTTTAAGTGTCAGACCTGTACATGGGTTTTGCTGATGGCCGGTCATGCCGATTATCCTGTTGTCAAGAATCAAAACCGTTGATTTGCTGCCATTATAGACCATATTTATAAGCCCTGTTATGCCGGAGTGAACAAACGTTGAGTCGCCTATGACAGCAACAGACGTTTTTTCATCACCCGTGGCAATGTTGCGGCCATGAAGTGATGACACACTCGCCCCCATGCAAAATGTCGTATCAATGCTCGAAAGAGGCGCGACGGCGCCAAGCGTATAGCAGCCGATATCGCCGCATACGGTGAGTTTCAGCTTTTTCAGTATGTAAAAGACACCTCTGTGCGGGCATCCCGGGCAAAGAACTGGCGGGCGAGGCGGCATTTGAACATCAAGCCGAACATACTCAGGCTTTTTGCCAAGTAGGCGCTCTGCAAGAAGCGCACTTGAATACTCGCCCTCAACCGGCAAGAGGTTTTTACCATCGCAGGCAATGCCCATGGCACGCACCTGCTCCTCTATCACCGGATCAAGCTCCTCTATTACGATAACACGCTCAACAGACGCAGCAAATTCACGTATCAGGCGCTCGGGAAGCGGATTTACAAGTCCAAGCTTCAGGTAAGAAGCCGTGTTGCCGAAACATTCCTTTGCATAAATATAAGAGATTCCTGCTGCTATAATGCCGATTTTGCCATCAGGCGCACGCTCGATTTTGTTGACTGGCGATGTTTCGGCATATTCCCGCAGCGCGGCAAGCCGCTCCTCAAGCGATGTATGGCGACCGCGCGCATTTGCCGGTATCATGACATATTTCGCAGGATTTTTTTCGTAAGGGAGTATCGGCTTCTCTTCCCGCTCGCAAATCTCCGTTAAGCTTTGGGAGTGAGCAATGCGGGTTGTCGTACGGAGTATAACCGGGATATCAAACTTCTCTGATAAATCGTATACAAGCTTGGTGAAATCAAGACATTCCTGTGAGTCGGACGGCTCAAGCATAGGTATCTTTGCCGCTTTTGCATAATGGCGGCTGTCCTGCTCGTTTTGCGAGGAATGCATGCCAGGATCGTCGGCAACTGCAATAAGCAGACCGGCATTTACACCCGTGTACGATGCAACGAACAGCGGGTCGGCAGCAACGTTAAGCCCAACATGCTTCATCGCGCAGAAAGCGCGAGCTCCGCCGACAGCGGCGCCCATCGCCGCTTCAAGTGCTACTTTTTCATTCGGCGCCCATTCGGCGTAAATTTCATCGTATTTTGCGGCATATTCAGTTATTTCTGTGCTCGGAGTGCCCGGGTAACTTGACACAAAGCGAACGCCAGCCTCGTAAAGCCCCCTCGCGACGGCTTCATTACCGAGCATAAGTCTTTTCGTTTTCATTATCTTGTTCCTTTTGGTTACGATTGATTTCCGATTTTTATATTTTATATTGTTGTCTTATAATGCGCAACGCTTGTGCACAATTTACTTAACAAAATCAAATTCAAAATCGTATATCGACACAGTGTCCCCGTCTTTGCATCCGTGCGCCTCAAGCAAATCTATGACACCGTTCCGCTTTAACACGCGCCCGAAATACGCAAGCGAGTCCCGGTCGTTTAGGTTTACTTGCCCAAGCAAATTGAAAAGCCATTCGCCCTCAACGATAAACTTGTCGTTTTCGCGGTGGACAAACGTTTTCTTTTCGCCCTTATAATCTTCTTCCGGTTCATACTCTGGCTCGTAAACTGTTATCGGCGGCAGCGTAGCAAGATGACGTCCTATTGTCGATATGAGTTTGTCCATATTGTATCCGGTAACGGCCGATATGAAGATTAAGTCGCGGTCTTTTTCCTTCGCATATGCCTTAAGAGCTGAAAAATCGGCATCTTCGCTTGCCACATCATATTTGTTTGCAGCTATTATCTGCGGGAGCGCCATAAGGTCTGCGTTATAACGCACAAGCTCACCGTTTATCGTCTCAATATCAGCCACCGGGTCGCGCTCTGCATAAGAGGACACATCAACGACATGAACAAGCAGCCGGCAACGTTCAATATGCCGTAAAAACTCGTGTCCAAGCCCAGCCCCTTCAGCCGCGCCTTCAATCAGCCCCGGAATGTCGGCCATGACAAAGCCGCCATCGTCGCCAAACGAAACGACACCAAGGTTCGGGGATAGCGTTGTAAACGGATAGTCGGCTATTTTAGGGCGCGCAGAGCTGACAGCCGCAAGAATAGACGATTTCCCGACGTTCGGCATACCAATAAGACCAACGTCGGCTATCATTTTCAGCTCAAGAGTAACATTTTCCTCCTCGCCCTTAGTACCGCTCTTTGCAAATCGCGGTATCTGACGCGTCGGAGTCGCGAATCGACGGTTGCCCCATCCGCCGCGACCACCGCGGCATAGTATAAAGGGCTTGCCATCAGACATATCGTGAATAATTTTTCCGCTCGCTGTATCGCGTATGAGGGTGCCGCGTGGCACTCGGATTATCAAATCTTCACCGGATTTTCCGTGCATTTTGTCGGGTTTGCCGTCCTCGCCGTTTTCAGCGATGAACTTGCGCTTATAGCGGAAGGCGAGAAGCGTATTTGTCCCGTCGTCAACTTCAAAAATGACATTTCCGCCACGCCCACCGTCGCCACCATCGGGCCCACCCTTAGCAACATATTTTTCACGGCGAAAAGACACGCGTCCATTGCCGCCGTCTCCGGCTTTTACATAAATATCGACTTTATCTACAAACATATGCTTTTTTATCAGTTTTGCCTTTCTTTTTTTGCGTGCGCAAGAAGGAATTTTTCCGCCTCCGCGCACCAAAGGCCACCATTTCTCTCAACTATATCAGCAAGCGCCACAAATAAATGGGCGTTTTCCCCTCCCTCCTCGGATAAGCGCCTGAAATCGGTTATTGCAGTCAAAGGGAGGTCTATTTCTGTGTAAATCAGCTTTTTACCGCCCGGTATTTCGGGAAGCCGCAGCGTTGTATCAACAACAGCGCAAAGCCCGCCTATATGCGTAATCATCGCCGCAGGATTTATGCGTCCCGATTCCATCATGGCAACAGCTTCGCGCATATCGTCAGTGTTACCGCCGCTTGTGCCGACGACGTGGGTTGACGAGTAGTGGACATTATAAAAATTAAGCTCTGCCGAAAACCCGGGATCCGTTGGCCCTGCGAAAAAGTTTAAGCACCCGTCACGCGCAAGCAGCCTGTCTGCACTCTCGACGACATCGCGGACAGGAGCAAAGACGAAAATATCGTCGAAACCTGCCCCGCCCGGCGTAAGCGAGCGCATATAAGCTTCTGCGTCCGGCGTTGTCTTTGTGTTGATATAAACGAGTTTTACTCCGTTTTCCGATGCATTTTCAGGCGTTATAATCGACGCCGCACGCTTTAGTCTCTCGTCATCTATGTCAGTGACGACAAGCAGTGACGGTTTTCTGTCGCAGTGAACAGCGTAATCTATGGCACCAAGCCCCATAGGCCCGGCACCTGCAAGAATCGCCATTGAACCACCCTCGCGGATGCCCATTTCATGGACATATGAACCGGCCTTCGTATGGTAGCTTGCGTGAAAAGCTCCGACAATACAGCTCATTGGCTCCGCAAGGCTTCCATAGAAAAACGCATCGCCCGAATAAGGGAGAAGGTTCCCCGTTTCCATTACCTCGGGGGGTATGATTATATATGTCGCATCTCCGCCTATATATTGATACGAATAGCCGGGCGCAGCCAAGCTGCCTTTATAATTAAGTGCGGGCTGTATTGTAAACCTGTCACCAGGTTTAAATTCGCCCGACACTGCCGCACCAACCTCAATTATTTCGCCGCAAAACTCATGCCCAATAATAACAGGGTTTGTGGCGACATCAACCGGTACTCGTTTGTGATCCGCCCCCTGCTTTGCCGCTTTATATGAAGACATACATATGCTGTCTGTGACAACTTTAGCAAGAATCTCATTATCCTTTGTCTCTGGAAGCTCAAACTCCTCAAGTCTTAGGTCATTTTTCCCATAAAGGCGCACAGCCCTCGTCTTCACTTTCATATTCATGCGACTAAGCCTTTCAAATATTGTTTTGATACCGCTCTTTTAAGCTGAAATTCTTGTGTTATTATACATCAATAACAATAAAAGAGATATCGATACATTATAACACAATATGATGATTATAGGAAGAGTAAAACACTATGACACTAACATTTTAACGCATAAAAATCATTTTTTTGTATTATACTGCAGATATTTTTTATTAATAGGCATACGTGCGCATATGTGGGTGCACGTTGACATGAAAATGCCCCGATGGTAGAATAATAACCAAAAGATATGGTTTTATTTTTATTGTGGGAGGCTCCTTTTGCGCGATATGGACGATAAAAATAATAACAGTAATAGTGATATAAAAAAACGAATTGAGGAGCTGCGGCGCCAAATTGAGCATCACTCACATCTTTATTATGACCTGGATTCACCCGAAATAAGCGACTACGAGTATGATGCTACGTTTGCCGAGCTTTTACAGCTTGAGGCGGAGCATCCCGAATTTGACTCACCGAACTCACCGACAAAACGCGTCGGTGGAAAGCCGTCCGAACGCTTTGAAAAAGTTACTCACGTATATCCCCTCGGTAGTCTTGAGGACGTTTTTTCTTTTGCCGAGGTAAAGGCATTTACAGCTCGCGTTCGCGACGTCGCGCCTGGCGCGGAGTTTTCCGTCGAACCTAAAATTGACGGATTATCCGTCGCTCTCACATACGAAAACGGGATTTTTACCGTTGGCGCTACGCGCGGTGACGGTGCCGTTGGTGAAAATGTGACGGCTAACCTGCGCACTATCCGCGCAATTCCGCTCTCTCTTGCAGGCGGCGAAAAACTCAACCTCACTGTCCGCGGCGAAGTTTACATGCCGCGCGAAGCCTTTGAGCGGCTTAACGCAGCGCGTGAAGCAAAAGGCGAGGCTCTCATGGCGAATCCGCGCAACGCAGCCGCAGGCTCGCTGCGCCAGCTTGACCCGAAGATAACAGCGTCCCGCTCCCTTGATATTTTCGTTTTCAACTTTCAAGGCGGGACTCTCTACAGCGACGGACATGAGCCGCAATCCCATACAGAAACACTTTCTCTGTTGCGTGAGCTTGGATTTAAAACACTCCCGCACACAATTAAAGCTAAAACCGATGATGAAATTATCGCACATATAGAAAAAATCAGCTCCATGCGCGGCACGCTGCCTTTTGACATAGACGGAGCTGTTATAAAGGTTGATTCTCTCGCCCTTCGCCGAACCCTCGGCGAAGGAACGGCTACACCGAAGTGGGCAGTAGCTTTTAAGTACCCGCCGGAGCGGAAAGAAACAAAGCTGCTCGACATAACTGTTGCCGTTGGCCGCACCGGAGTTCTTACGCCGACAGCCGTCCTTGAGCCGGTGCGAATAGCAGGCTCGACTGTCTCCCGTGCGACGCTTCACAACCTTGATATTATAAGAAAACTCGGTATTATGATCGGCGATACCGTTATAATACAAAAAGCCGGCGATATAATACCTGAGGTTGTCGGCGCCGTTACATCCGCGCGCACAGGCAACGAGCGCCCGTGGACACCGCCTATTGTATGCCCCTCATGCGGCGAGCGCGTCGTAGCCGATATTGACAGCAGTGCATCTGCCAGTGCGGAAACGGCAACTTCCCTTTACTGCATAAACGCCGCATGCCCCGCCCAGCGCGCGCGCAATATTGAACACTTCGCGTCAAAAGGCGCTATGGATATTGCATCCCTTGGCCCCGCCGTCACAGCACAGCTTATCGCAACCGGACTTGTCCGGGATGCGGCAGACCTTTACTCGCTTCGCACGTCGGATGTCGCCGCTCTTGACAGGATGGGCGAGAAATCATCTTCAAACCTTATCTCCGCGATAGAAGCGTCAAAATCTGCCGGGCTTGCACGTCTCATATATGCGCTCGGCATACGCAATGTCGGTTCAGTTACTGCCGCCGCTCTTGCAAAGCGGTTTTTATCAATAGAAGCTCTTGCGTCGGCGTCTCGCGAGGAGCTGATGGAAGTTGAGGATATAGGCGAGGTCGTTGCAAAATCAATCATCAATTATTTCGCAGAACCTGCGAATATTTCGCTGATTAAAAGGCTTGCCGAAGCCGGCGTGAAAACGACCGAGGACGTCACTGTAACAAAAACGAATCTTGCAGGTCTCACTTTTGTTTTAACGGGGACACTTCCAAATCTCACGCGCGCAGAAGCAACAGCCAAGATTGAGACCGCCGGTGGAAAAGTATCATCGTCTGTCTCAAAAAAGACAAGTTATGTAGTTGCGGGTGCTGAAGCAGGCTCAAAACTTGATCGTGCCCTGGCACTTGGTGTTCCGGTTATTGACGAGGCAACACTTTTGTTGATGATTAATGAAGCAGAGGGTTCACAACATACCGAAGAATGAAAGTATGCCGTTGTAAACACCCTGTGCATAAAGACCTGGATTCGTTGCCATCATTTCAGCTTCGACTGGATTTGTTATAAAGCCAAGCTCAACAAGCGTCGCCGGCATTGCTGTGCGGCGCAATACATACAGCGACGGCCTTGCCGACACTCCCCTGTTCAGCTCGCCCGTTGCCTCAGATACTCCCCTGACAATTTCAACAGCTAAGGGGTATGCTTGCGATGATGTGGAGTAAACAAAAGCTTCAGTCCCGCTTGCTGTAGGAATTGATGACGCGTTTGCATGCAGGCTTATAAAATAATCTGCCCCCCAGTTGTTCGCCATATCGACGCGCGCGCGAAGACTTGTCGCATTGCTTGTGCCAAGCTGAGTTTGCGGCGTTGGACGCGAAAGCATAACCTCAAAATTGCCGTTGTTGCGCAATAGCTCTGCTAACCGTACGCCTATTATATATACGAGATCCTGCTCGCGGTAGCCATGTCCCTCTGCACCTGCATTCGGGCCTGACGGATTATGCCCCTGATCAATAAATATTTTTATCAACTAAAATATTCACCCTTTCTAAAATTATGCTAATATAGGATATGCGTTAATAACAAAAAGGATTAATATATGAACCAATTTCAAAAGCTTCTTGGTTATGCGCGCCGTGCTATTGAGGATTATTCAATGATCGCCGACGGTGACTCTGTTGCCGTCGGCATATCTGGCGGCAAAGATTCGCTTGTCCTTCTAAAAACTCTTGCAGCACTGCGCAACTTCTTACCCGAGCAGTTTAAGCTTTATGCCATAACTATTGATATGGGTTTTCCGAACACCAATTTTTCGGAGATTGGAGCTTTTTGTGAGTCGCTTAATGTGCCTTATTCCATCGTTAAGACACAAATCGCAGAGATTGTATTCGATGTGCGGCGTGAACCGAATCCCTGTTCTCTCTGCGCAAAGATGAGACGCGGAGCGCTCCACGATGAAGCTAAACGGCTTGGCTGTAACAAGCTTGCTCTCGGACACCATAATAACGATGTCGTAGATACTTTCATGCTTAATCTCATCTACGGCGGACGATTTTCTACATTTCAGCCCGTAACATACCTTTCACGCAAGGATATAACCGTCATAAGGCCGTTTATATACGCGCAGGAATATGAAATAGCCTCTTACGCAAAAAAGGCCGGAATACCGGTAATGAAATCTCCCTGCACAGCCGACGGAGGGACCGAGCGCACGGAGATAAAAAAGCTACTCTCTGAGCTCGGGCACCGCTATCTCGGAATACGCCAGTCTATTTTTAGGGCGATTGAACGCGCACAGATTGACGGGTACCATGAGAATCGACGCGGGAAACGCCGCCCAGAACGTACCTACGTTGATGAGCCGGATGATTGACAGCTCATATACTATTTATGAAAATAGCTAAAGCGCCTTGCAGGATGTTGGGTAAAATAAGATTGACGTTTGATTATTTAAAGTAAGGCGCAAAAAGACGCTCTACTTCAGATGAAGTAGGGTGTCTTTTTGCATGTCAGATAGCGTGCCCGTCATATCCTCTCGCCCTCCACCGTATACATATACCATGAAAGACAAGCAGACAACAAATCGGATTCCGGATTATTTAAATCCGGCTTTACAGCTTTTCCCCGATGCTGTTCGCTTAGCCATCACCGATACTATACGCCGCGCACCGCAACTTGCACAAAATGTAACAGATATTCGTCTGAAGCGCCGCGGCACATCATACCTTTCAGTTTCATGCGGGGGAGGATTTGCCGACCGAATAACAATTGATTTTCGTGGTATTATGACGGACAAACTGTTCGCTAACCTTGTTTTTTTACTATGTAACGGATCCGTTTATGCTTGCGCGGACACACTTCGCGAAGGGTACATAGACCTATCAGACGGTTTTCGCTGCGGTGTTTGCGGACGTGCCTCTGTAAAAAACGGAGCCATATCAGAAGTACACGATATCGATTCCGTATGCATACGTGTGCCTCGCGCAATACCGGGTGCTTCCGGCATTGTATGGGATATGCTCCGCGATGGCGGTTACCGGGACAGCGTGCTTATTTATTCTCCGCCCGGCACGGGGAAAACAACACTCCTGCGCGACCTGATAATTAAGCTTGCCGGCGCAGGACTCCCCATCTCCGTTATTGACAGCCGCGGCGAGCTTGCCGCTTGCGGGGCATATGACTGCGGAGCCGATTTTTTCCGCGGTTACCCGAAAGCGGAGGGCATGGTTTCCGCCGTCCGTTCAATGTCGCCACTTTATATCGTATGCGATGAGCTTGGCGGGCGCGCTGACGCTGAAGCTGTGCTTTACGCCCGTTCCTGCGGCGTCTATACCATTGCATCGGCTCACGGAGGCTCCGTGGACGAGCTGATGTTGCGCCCGGAGCTTCGGGATTTGATTCGGTCATCTGTATTTTCGCTTATCGTTGGCATAAAACGTGCGCCCGGCAGCCGTGAATTTGACTTCACGGTAACAAGGCAGCATGAACTTCTAAAGGCTGCACAATGAACGTATATATTTACAAAGCCGCAGGAGCTGTTCTTTTACTGATTGGCGGAGCCATTCTTCTATCGCAAAGCGCAAGCGACGGCACACAAAAACTCGCACGCGCAAAAGAGGCACTCAGACTTGTTCGGTACACAGCTGAATCAATTGAATACAGACGTGCCACCGTGCCGGAGATACTAATGGGCTTCCGTACATCCGACGAGTTATTTCAAAATTTGTGCAGGCGTGCTGCTATTACTTCCCTTACCTCGGCACTTGCGTCGTGCGGTGGTGAGCTTTTTGACTTGGGCACACTGTCGATAATGGAAGAGTTTGCGGCGGAACTTGGCCGCGGATATGAAAAATCTCAGCTTGAGCTATGCTCTATCACCTCATCACGATTAAAAGAAAGAATAGAGGTGCTTGAAAAAACACTCCCCGAACGTCGTCGGCTTGAGCGGACAATATGCCTTTTTATAATTCTTACTGTTATAATAATACTTCTTTAAGAAACGCGGTGTTTAGAAGTGGATGTTGGACTTATATTAAAAATTGCTGGCGTCGGAATTATTGTCGCTGCTTCGTGTCAGGTGCTTTCGAATTCCGGCAGGGACGAACAGTCGATGCTTGTTTCCGTTGCGGGAATAATTGTTGTTTTACTTATGATCACGGGCAAACTCGGACAGCTTTTTGAAATGATAAAGGATGTGTTTGGACTGTGACGACGCTTAAAATATGCGGTGCTGCTCTGCTCTGTGCCGCCGCCGTACCGATACTCCGCGAAATGAAGGGTATGTCGGCTCTGCTTTCAGCCGCCGTTGCTATAATGGCTGCCGCAGCTGCGATTGCTTCGATTTATCCGTCGGTTTCGTTCCTTATTTCGGCAGCAGAGGGGACAGCCTTTGAATCTTACGCCGCTGTTCTTCTTAAAGCAATCGGCATTGGTTATTGCACTGTCATCACTGCTGATGCCTGCCGAGGGGCAGGCGCTGATACGGCTGCAAGCGGCATTGAACTTTTGGGGCGAGCTGAAATACTTTTGATTTCTCTCCCGCTTATCACCGAGCTGTTATCAGGTGTCGCGGGGCTTATATGAGGCGCTGGGGAGCGGCGATCGCCGCTTTTATATCGGCACTACTTTTGCTCTCATCTCACATAAGCGCTGTTGATACACATAAAAGCAGTGACGGCTCAACACAAGCGATGTCAAACGCCACAAGTGATGTAAATGATTCGTTCTCCGAGCTTCGCAAGTTCATTCCGGAGGACGTGCTGTCAGAGCTTCCCGAGGGGATATTTGATGGAGAAGATACCTCTTCGTCGCTCCCTGAAAAAATCGGGGTTAAATATATATTTGGCAAGCTCTGGAGCTTTATAAAACGCTCTCTTTTGCCCGCGGCAGGAAACCTTGCATCGCTTCTTGGCATGACAGCGCTCGCCGCATCGTTCGGGCTTCTTGCGGACGGGCTTAGCTGTGCTGCTATCGGACGTATGTTTACTCTTTGCGCGACGCTCGCTGTCGCTTGTCACGTCATAAATACGCAAGTCGGCATTATCAACGGCGCTGCTCTTGTCATCGGTTCGATGACTGTCTTTTCAAATGCAATCATTCCTATTCTAACTGCACTTCTTATATCCTCCGGTAACACTCTTACGGCGTCGGTCACAGGGGCAGGACTTCTTGAATTCACAACAATTTTAGCAAATTTTACGGAATACTGCTTTTTACCGCTTTGTCGTGCGTGTTTCGGACTTGCTATCATTGCCGCTATCTCAGAAAATGGTCATACCGACGGAATATGCGGTATTGTTAAAAAGACTTTCACCGTTACAGCAGGGTTTGCCGCCGCTCTCTTTACTGCCGTGATGACTTACCAGACGACCCTTACCGCTGCAGCCGATGGCGTTGCCGCACGCTCAATTAAATATGCCATCGGAAGCTCAATTCCTGTCGTCGGGGGCGCACTTGGCGATGCTATCAAAGGCACAGCAGCAGGACTTTCGCTGATAAAGAGCAGCGTCGGCGCTGTCGGTATTGTTGTTATTATTCTCATCGTATCGCCGGTACTTATAAACTTATTTTTAAACGGAGCTATCCTTGGCATATGCTCAGCCGCTGCGAAAATTTTGGGCTGCGACCGCATTGCCACCTTAATGGCGGAGCTTAAAAACGTCTCCGGCTTCATCCTTGCCGTTGTCGCTTTGTCAACAACTATATTTATCATAGGTTTGTCCGTGTTTTTAAAGATAAATCCTGCACTATCGGTATAAAAAATGAGTAATTACATCAACTCGGTAATAACTGTCTCTCTTGTCGCATCAATCGCCTGCGCAATAGCTCCGGAAGGCAAAGGCATCGGCCGCTATATTAAATTTGTCGCCGCTCTTATGACATTACTTGTCATAATCGCGCCGCTTTCCTTACTTATCGGCAACAAAGCATCACATAATGCACCTGGTGATGGCTCCGATACACTTTTTACGCCATCTGAAACAACAAATGAAGATACAACTGATTATAGAGAAGCGATAGTCGCAGCTGCCGTCGATAAAATGAAAGAAACTGTAATTTCTGTGCTTGCGACACGGTATGATGTAAGGATAGGCGACGTTTCGGTCGAGCTTGAATATGACGCATCCGACTATTCAAATATCATTGTCACGCATATTTACGTAACGCTCACCGGATACAGCTCGTGGATTGATGCTGAGGATGCCGCTGACTATATAGGTGACCTCTTCGCCTGCCCTGTAACAATCGGTTATGACTAATTTTTTTGTATGCAAACATAACGTATACGGAGGATGAATACGCATAATGGAAGAAGGCAAGCTCACCGGTGTCTGGCGCGCTGTGAAAAGCAAAAAGCTCATAGTTTTCCTTGTGGCAGCAGGTATCCTTCTGCTTGCCGCTGATTTGATTTTTATAAGGGGCAGCAGTGATAAAAATAAAGGCAATATTTCAGCTACGGTTTATACCGCTTATACGGAGGAGCTTGAGCGACGCGTGAGGGACATTTGCGATAAGGTTGCAGGTGTATCAAATGTAAGCGTTCTCTTAACGCTTGAGAGCAGCAATGAATATGTCTATGCTGAAAACTCATCGGGAGCGTCTGTTTACGATTATCTTGTCATCAACGGTAAAGACGGTGAAGAACCTGTTTTAATAAAGGAAATATACGCATCTGTCCGCGGTATAGCAATCGTTTGCGATGGCGGTGATTCGGCAAAGATTAAAGCGACGCTTACTGAGCTTCTTTCCTCTGCGTTTAATTTGCCGACAAATAAAATATCCATTGCCGGAACCGGAAGATAAAGATAGGAATACACAGGAGAGGATGCTCATATAAATAAAATAAAATCAATACATACGCGGGGGATTCACATGAAAAAAGAGGTTATTCGTGAAAAGTTCGATAAAATTAAGGAAAAATGCGCGCTCGCGATGAAAAAAATCGGAGCAAAGAATTTAATAATTATATGCGCTGTGCTTCTTTGCGGTGTCGCTATTGGGCTAAACTTCATTATCCCAGCTATAATAAATAATGATAAAAAGGCCAACGGCATATACACAATTGACTCCGATTATTATTCAGACATCCTGGCAAATGGAGGAGAAGCCAGAACTGATGACGAGGCGCAAAATGCCTTCGGCGACACAGATGATGAAGACAATAGCAGTGATTATTTTGTAAACGCTATGTTGAGTCGCAATCGCGCCCGTGATGAGGCAATTGAGGTGTTAAACACCGTTATGCGCAGTGAAACTGCTGTTGACGAGATTCGTATACAGGCACAAGAAGACATAGCACAGATAGCGAAGGACATCGAGGCAGAAGCAAATATCGAAGCACTCATTAAAGCAAAGGGGTTTGAGGACTGCGTTGCCGTAATCAGCGGAGGTGAAATAACAGTCATCGTAAAAGCAAAAAATCTTTTGCCAAGCGAAGTGGCACAGATTACCGAAATTATATATAAGAAAGCGGGAATTTTGCCTGTTAATATGAATATCATCGAAAAAGATTAAAACAATTGCGTAAAAAAACCGCGGCTGATAGCCGCGGTTTTTTCGTTTTTATGATAACTGCTAATAAGCTCTCTTATCGTTAAGCATTTTCTCGTTCAAAGAAATATTTTTGATTATGTAAACGGACACTTTGTACCAGACCAAGTGCGCAGTACATAGCAAGCATTGAGGATCCGCCATAGCTTATAAAGGGCATCGTTATTCCGATTACAGGAAGCATGGCAAGGCACATCCCCATATTTTCCGTAGTCTGTGTAATTAAAATCGCCGCAACACCAATACATATAAATGTCCCTGTGTCCTTGCGTGCAAGGCGAGCTATATGTATTATGCGGAATATCAGCGTGCACATAAGAACTATGTATAAAAGCGCACCGAAGAAGCCTAACTTCTCGCACATAACAGAAAATAAAAAATCTGTCGTTGCAACGGGGATATTCAAATATTCCGTCCCGCCCATGATCCCAGCACCCCAGAATCCGCCGGCTGATATGGCTTCGCGGCTGCGAAGTGACTGATAACCATAGTGCATCGGATCAATCTCAGGGTCAAACCCGCAGAGTATCCGCATTTGCTGATATTCACCGAGATGAGGCCAAATGTATGGTGTCGCTATTACTAAAGCGCCAATAATGCCTATATAATACCAAAGTGAAAGCCCTGCTGCAAAAAGCATAAAAGCCGTTATAGCCACAAATACAAGAGTTGTGCCGAGGTCGCCCGTAATAAGCATCATGCCAATAATGAGACCAGCGTGCGTGGCAAGCATAATAAGACTGCGAGGACTGTTTATCTTGTGTTTTAATAAATCAAGGTGTTTTGCGAATGACAAAATGAAAAGTGATTTTACAAATTCTGACGCCTGTAGGTGCAGCGGTCCTATTGATATGTAAAGCGTCTGGTTTTCCGTTTTGTCCCCAAAGAGAAGGACGGCGCCAATCAGTGCAACGGAAAGACCAATTAAAGGAATCCAAAACTTTGTTATCAGCGCATCATAGTCGATAAGCGATATAATCACCATACAAACAAGTCCAAGAAGTGCCGAGCACGTCTGTATAATGAACATCCTCTGCCCATAGGCATAATTATCCTTTGCACCATAAAGCGTCAAAACCGATAGCGCCGTCATACCGACGGCGCAACCGATTATAACAAAGTCAAGCCTTTTTAGCTTTTCTTTTATAGATGTCGAAAATACTTTCATTTTGCTTTATTTTATACAAACACCGAAGTTTAATATTATAAACTTTTGTTTCGAGTGGGCTATTAATACGCTTTTGCAAAGTAAACCATATATTTAGCAGGTTTACCACAGCAAATGCACACGTCGGAAATCTTCTCCTGATCCTCCTCGGGCGGTATACAGCGCGCACACACACCTGTCTGTTCCTTTATCGAATCCTCGCAAGCTTCATCGCTGCACCACATCAGGCGGACAAACCCGTCACCATGCTCACGCAGCGCCGTTTTTATCTCCTCTATCGTAGTACATGTATACGTGTGTGCGACTCGGTTGGCAAGCGCCTTTTCGTAAAGACCGGCGCGAACTGCCTTCAGCCTCTCGGCGGCAACGCTTACGGCTTCGGTTATCGGCGCTACTATCTTCTCTCTGTTGTGACGCGTTACTGCAACAAACTGTCCCGCTTCAATATCGCGTGGACCAATTTCTATGCGAAGCGGCACACCCTTCATTTCGTATTCGGCAAATTTCCATCCGGGCGTGTAGCCCGAATCGTCAAGCTTCACGCGGAAGTGTTCACTGAGCTTTGTGGCAAGCGAGCGGGCGGCATCAAGGACGCCTTCCTTGTGCTGTGCGACGGGTATTACGACTATTTGTATCGGCGCTATTGACGGCGGCAGTACAAGTCCGTCGTTGTCGCCATGCGTCATAATTATGCCGCCAATCATACGTGTCGAGACGCCCCACGACGTCTGGTGCGGATAAACAAGCTTGTTTTCACGGTCTGTGTATTGAATTCCAAATGCACGTGCAAAGCCGTCCCCAAAATAATGGGATGTTCCGGCTTGAAGCGATTTCCCGTCGTGCATTAATGCTTCAATCGCGTATGTCGCGACAGCGCCTGCAAACTTGTCGCTCTCGGTCTTTCTGCCCTTTATAACGGGTATCGCAAGATCACTCTCGTGAAAATCAGCGTATATATCCAGCATCCGCAATGTTTCCTCGATGGCATCTTCCGCTGTTGCGTGCATTGTATGCCCTTCCTGCCAGAGGAACTCGCGGGAGCGCAAAAACGGGCGAGTAGTTTTCTCCCATCTGACGACGCTGCACCACTGGTTATACAGCTTCGGAAGGTCGCGATAGCTTTTTATAATATTTGCATAATGCTCGCAGAAAAGCGTTTCTGACGTCGGGCGGACGCAAAGGCGTTCCGTCAGCTCTTCGTCGCCGCCGTGCGTGATCCACGCAACCTCTGGCGCAAATCCCTTGACATGCTCCTTTTCCTTGTTGAGAAGCGATTCAGGGATGAAAAGCGGCATATAAACATTTTCGTGTCCTGTCGCCTTAAAGCGTGCATCAAGGTTTTTCTGTATATTTTCCCAAATAGCATAGCCGTATGGGCGGATTATCATACACCCGCGAACACTTGAATAATCAATGAGATCTGCTTTTTTGCACACGTCTGTATACCACTGTGCAAAATCCACATCCATCGGGGTGATAGATTCAACCATTTTCTTTTCCGCTGACATCGGCACTCTCAATCTCCTTTATATAAAACAAGCTAAAAGGCCTATAAAAAACAATAAATTTACAATGAAATGAGTATAACACACCTTATCTTACATGTCAATATCGCGTAACTTCGCGTTAATTTCCGCAATTTTCAGTATCATGCGAGAAAAATACCTCACGGTTGTGGTATAATAATGTATTGCGATTTGAATAATTTAAACAATTATAACATGGCACAATGCCATTCTGGGGGATCCATGCCAAAAGACGAGAGTTATATCTACGATGAAAATGAAGGCGCAGAAACAATCAGTTATGATTATAAAAAAAAGAAGAGCCGTTTAGGCACTATTATACGCATTATTTTTTATTTATTCATACTATTTTTGAATACGGCCATTATTCTGCGCGTATGTATGTACAATGACCCTAAAAAAATCGAAAATTTCGCTGCAACGCCCCGCGCACGTGAAGCATATGCCGCATCCGACGGCTCGCTGACAATTTATACTCAAGAAATATACGATATATACACAAAAGACGGGCATTTTTATTCAACTGCTTTTTACTATATAGCTGAAGCAGATGAAATCCAAGTTGCCATCCGCTACAACGTACATGCATTAGAAGGTTATTTCATAGAAAACGGGTATGACTCTGAGCCTACCGCTGAGCAAATAAGAGAAAATGAATATTTTGCCTTCCGCCTAAAGGACAGCTACGGCAATTACTACGAGCCGGCATTCACAGAAGGCTCCTCCCGTTTCATGTATGTCTACCGAAAACTTGCATTTAACGGAATAAAGGTTCTCAACGGTAAATTTGACATTGAAATATATCCGATCTGCAATGGCACGCCTGATTATGATACCGTACTTGGGACTATGACAATATATAACCCTGAGCTATCAACTGAAACTTACAGACTAACAAGATCCGACAGAGAGAGGCTTTCACAGTGAACGAACCACACAACGTTTACAGCTATAAAACGCGGCGCCAAAATAACTGTGATATAGCGTTTGAGCTTGCTTGCTTCATTTCTGCCATTACATGCTACGGTTTTACGCTTGCAGTTCCAAGTATAAAGCTGCCTTGGCTTCTGCAGCTGCTCTCTGTTATTTTCAGCACTGCGGGAATATATGCCGTCACGCGATACACACTCCCGTCATTTGTTTATACTCTGCGGGAAAAAGACAGTGACGGCTCTGATTCCGACGTTGCCCCATACGATTTTGAAGTCAATCGCATCCAGGGTAAAAAAAGCACGCTTATAGCAAGCTTATCTATGAAAAATGCTGTTTATTTTGCCCGCTGGGAGCGAGGGCAACGCGGAGGACAAAAGAAAAGCACTCATAATAAGAAAAAAAGACGAAAAAAGGGCGCACCCACCGTCCCTGATGAATATAAAAAAACTCCCCGCTATGCTTTTTATAATACAATGCGCCCGAATATATTATATACAGCCGTATTTAACACCGATGAAGGCTATGTAAGAATTGATTTTGAGCCTGATGAAAATTTCGCTTTGCTTTTTTCGAAGCTGTTGCCAAGCGAAGCCACAGTTGAGCTGCCAGAGTGAACAAAAAACATTCATCCATGCTTATTCCCGCATGGATGAATGTTTTTTTATGCCTTTTATTATGCTGACACAACAATGATGGCTATTCTTCTACTTTTACACTTCTACCGTTTTAAATGAGCCGTCTTCACCGCGCTCGCGCGTTACCGTTTTAATGAATTTACCGCTCTTCACGCGGAAGTGGCATATTATTCCCTTAACAATTTCGTCTGAACGCATAAATACTAAAACAATCGGAACCGGAAGATGGAGTATGTTTGCCGCAATAAATGCCAAGGGCAGCATAACAGCCCACAGCGATAAAATTTCTATATAAAGACAGAATTTCGTATCGCCTGCTCCCCTCAGCGTACCGACAATATGTATGGAAGCGCTTGACTGGAAGAAAACAATTATTGCTGTAACTATCAGCATGGCATTTGCAAGCTGTTTCGTCTCCGGTTCGATATCGTAAATATCAAGAACTATCCCGCGCGTTGCGATTATGAACAGAACGCCGGGTGCTCCGACTATATAACTGATATATCGAAGCGTCTGTGAGCGTATAATAACTTTTTCAGTATCACGCTCACCAACTGCCCCGCCGACAAGAACCGCACCTGCATGAGCAACGCCCCATACGAATAGTGTCGAGATCTGCTGAACTGTGCTGCATATTGCATTTGCAGCAACCGGATCTCCGGTTGAATAAGTAATGTGACCAAGTATTGATGCCTGTGCTGTCATCGCAAGCGACCACAAAACTTCATTAGCAAGGACGGGAGTTCCGTATTTTAATAGATCCTTCGATAGAACACGGCTGCGTCGGAATATGTCAGTAATACGGAAAGAGAGCTTTTTCTCAAATTTAAATACATAAACCGATACTATTATAAACTCAACAGCACGTGCAAATAAAGTAGCAAGTGCCGCTCCCTTTATACCCATCGCGGGGAACCCAAGATTGCCAAAAATAAGAATCCAGTTTCCGATAACATTCGTTATGAGCGACGCAAGTGAGACCCATACTGAGATTTTTGTAACAGCGACGGAGCGGAGTACAAGAAGCATGACGCTTGTTATGGCATAAAATATGTACGCCCAGCCCATAACACTAAGGTAAACAGCTCCGGTTGCAACAGTTTTTGGGTCAGCCGAATATAATGTCATTATCTGCGTCGGAAACAGAAGAACAGCCGCGCCAAATACAACTGATATTACAGCAGACGCTCTTAAAATAATCGCAAATACGGTGCGTATCGCATCAAAATCACCTTTACCGTAATACTGCGTATTGAGAACGGCTGCCGCACCTGAAAGTCCAAAGCAAACCATTGCCATAATGAAAAAAGGCTGGTTTGCAAGCGATGACGCAGACATGAGCAGACCTGTATTATCGGCTTTCCCGAGCATAATCGTGTCTGCTAAGTTTACGAAATAACCAAGCATGTTCTGAAGCGCTATGGGGATTCCTACCTTCAGAAGCGTCATGTAAAACAGTTTTTCACGGACAAAATTGCGTTTAATTGAACTTATGGTTTTCAAGTTAATACATATCCTGACTTCGTAGTATTTGCTTGCTGAAACTATCCACACATGCGGATTTATTTGCGTTAAAACCGAATCGGCTCCAGCATACCGATCCGGCGCTGTGCGTCAAAACGCAATATAGCGATGTCTGTTTTAGCATCACCATAGCCGCCCGCGGCTGAATGCCTGACAGCTTCGGTGAGTGGCACGCGCAGAACATCAAGAAACTCGTCCTCATCAAGGCGTTGGCCTATGAAAGTGAGGCCATCCGCCGCATAAATATAAAGACGTTCCGTCGTATCTCCAGAGGATGTATAAATCCAGCCAAGATCATAAAAGTTACGCGCAACAGCGCCTGTCTCTTCAAGCAGCTCACGCGCGGCGGCGGTAAGCGGGTCTTCCCCCGCCTTCAGCTTCCCCGCCGGCAGCTCCATTAAAACTTCACCAATAGGATAACGGAACTGACGAACGAAAAGAAGCTCATCATTGTCCGTGAGTGCCGCTATGGTGACGCCACCTGTGTGCTCAATAACCTCGCGGTCTGCTGCCTTCCCATTTGGCAACTGTGCCGTATCGCGCCGTACATTTATGACTTTACCTTTGAACACATAGTCACGCTCAAGAGTCCTTTCGTAAAGCTCCAATATTATTTCCTCCTGCACTTATTCCTCAAAAATCCGCCGGGCGTAAAGGAGATGAATAAATACATCACCGCCCGGCGTTTGTGCTGGAATCATTTTTTATATCTTATGTTTTACCTTACATTGTAGTCTTATTGCCGCTCGCTTCATCCGAGCTGTATGCGGTCTTCAAAAGATCGCGTATCTCAATGAGAATCTCCTCCTGCGTTGGAGCACAAGGCTTTAACGCTTCCGCAGCAGCTTTAGCTTCTGCTTCTGCCTTCTCCGCCTCAAGCTTACGCTTTGTTGCAATGGCTCGCGCACGGTTGAAAATTTTGATGATAATAAAGACAACAAATGCAATAATTATAAAATCGATTATAGTCGCTAAAAATGACCCGAAGCCAATTGTCACGCCCGCATCAATGACCTCACCGACATCATTGTATGTCGGTTTGACCAAAACTATATTAAGCCTGTCCGTAAAGTTTTGGCCACCGGCAATCATACCGATAAAAGACATGAGAACGTCATTAACGAGCGACGCTGTAATTTTGTTGAAAGCAGCACCGACGATTACGCCAACCGCCATGTCAAGAACATTGCCTCGCATGATAAAATCGCGGAATTCCGATACGAACTTCTTCATTTTCTTACCACCGTCTTCTATTTTATTTTTCATTGCTGCTTCCCCACACCTCTTTAAAATAAGCGATTATTGCGTCGGCAATTCTTTCCGAGGCATGGCCATCGCCATATGGATTGATACTGCGAGCCATTTTAGCGTATTCAGTCGCATCATCAAGAAGCCGGGAAGCTTCGGCAAATATATCATCCTCCGATATGCCTACAATTTTCACCGTTCCCGCTTCAACTGCCTCAGGTCGCTCCGTTTCACGTCGTACGACAAGTACCGGTGCGCCAAGCGACGGTGCTTCTTCCTGAAGCCCGCCTGAATCCGTTATGACTATGTAGGACTTTGCCATGAGGTTGTGCATATCGGTCAAATTAAGAGGGTCTGTCAGTATTACACGGTCAACTTTAGAAAGTATCGGGAAGACAATATCGCGCACATCGGGTGATAAATGAACAGGATATATGAACGCTATATCGTCATATTTTTCTGTTAATCTCTTAACAGCACGGCAAAGGGCTGCAATTCCGCCATGGCTGTTGCCCTCCTGATTTTCACGGCGATGGGCAGTCAACGTAATATACCGCATCTTTTTGTCGTTAAAATCAAGAGCACGAAGCGGCTCCGCTTCGAATTTATAATCTTCCCTCACCGTATAACGGAATGTATCAATGACTGTGTTGCCGGTCACGTATATTGAAGAATCGCACACCCCTTCGGCAAGAAGGTTGCGACGGTTCCTCTCAGTCGGCGCGAAGTGAAGCGTCGCTATACGCCCTGTCAGAGTGCGGTTCATTTCCTCTGGAAAAGGCGAATACTTATTGTACGTCCGAAGTCCTGCCTCCACATGTCCAACAGGGATTTTTAGATGGAAAGCAGCAAGCGCTGATGCGAAGCTTGTCGTTGTGTCACCGTGTACAAGCACAATGTCCGGTGACGATTCCTTAAGAATCGGATCAAGTCCGTATAACACATCGGCTGCTATCGTCGTCGGCGTCTGTCTCGGACGCATAATGTCAAGGTTATAGTCAGCGACAACACCAAACGTCTTCATGACAGAATTGAGCATAGCGCGGTGTTGTCCTGTCAGCGCAACTATACATTCTATTTCGGGTCGACGTTTAAGCTCTAATACAAGGGGACACATTTTAACAGCTTCCGGCCTTGTCCCGAAAATACTCATTACTCTTATTTTTTTCATTATCACAAAGCCTCATTTATTTCATATGACACCATGTGCCTTGTTCGTATATATTCCATAACACCGCTATACGCAAGCGAAAACAGTTCTTTCGCACGAGCGGTGTCACCTATCGAATCAAGATATCCAAAAATAGCTTCAAATCCTGTTGCACGGTGATATTCAAGTGGGGTTGAGCTTTTTGGAGTGGTGAGTTTGGCATTTCGCCCCAACCGATATATATCAGCTTCTTTTTGTGTCAATGTGTCTTTAATGTTTTCGTAAGCAGCGCTCTGGGCTGTCGCGGTTACAAATAAAAGCGATTCCTCGCTGCATACGGCGGGGTTTTCGATGCCGAGCGATAAAAGGAAGCGGCGCGCAAAAAGGGTAATCACGGCATCGCCAAGATATGCGAGCGCTGGCGCTGATGCCTTACAGCTCAAAAGTATTCCCTCCGCTCAAGTTTTTTTAACAATATCGTGATTATAAACTATGATTCGCAATAAATCAATACCCCCGTTGTAAAGCCTGCGGCTTAACACGGGGGTTGTGCCGCAAAAGTAAAAATCGCACAATTTCTACTATAATGCGGACGTTATTCCGATCAAATCAGTGCATGCGTAAATCGCATAACGGATACTATACACATTTGTTATAGCAGGTTCTTGACATAACGGAATCGGATCTTATTGAAACGTCCAAGACCGTTGTAAATATTTGTTGTAAGATCGCGATAATACTCGGCAAGCAGTGAAAGCTCACGTCGAGTCAAGCCGTCTCCGAACTCCTCTTTTTGGACATAATCAAGCATCTCGCGTGGCTTAATCGGTGATGCCGAGCCAAAGGTTTCGTCAAGACGCTCCGCATAAGCATCAGAAAGCTCACCTGCCGCCGGCTCCTCGCCAAGTGCTTTAAAGAGAGCAAAAATCCCGTAGCACATATCGCGAGCGCCGGAGCGTATCTCGTCATCCGTCATATCAACTGATAAATCCATTGTCCGGCGTATAAGCCTCTCTCGTGCCGCAACAGTTTTTTCAGCTATTGATTTTTTGACAGTTATAATTACTATCACCGTTATGACTAAAGCGACAGCTATGACAATCGACGCGCAAATAATAATCATTAAAGGGGTATCAGAGATCTTGTAGCCTTTGTCAACTTCGGGACCATTTATATCTTCCGGTGTTGTGTCTTTATTTGGATCTACAATATTTATTTCTTTTTCGGGTGATTGACTGTCAGGTGCTTCATCACCATACATACCGGCAAGATAAGGCGGTGTCGCTTCGTACTGCACCCAGCCTATATCATCGTAATAAACTTCAACCCATGCGTGCGCGTTACTGTCCTTCACTTCACATTTATAACGTGTAAGTGCGTCATCATTTATAAGGAAAGTGTTTATAAATTCTGATGCTATAAATCCCTCACAGTATCGCGCGGGAATACCAACCGAGCGCAGCATAAGGGTTAGGGCTGATGCAAACTGCACACAATAGCCGCGTTTAGATCTTAGGAGAAAATCCTGTATTGCCCTAATATCCGCCTGCTCGTTTGTTTCAGCGCTTTCTGTTTCAACGCTGCCCGTTTCAACGCTGTTCGTTTCGGCGCTGTCTAATGTATCAGTTGATATATCTGTTTCCTCCTCAGGGGGTGTCTGACTGTAGGTATAGTTTTTACTAAGATAATCGATGAAAGTGAGGATTACACGGTGATAGTCCTTTTTGTCAAACTGTAATTGAGAATCCTCGTCATTGATAATCGCTATATCACTTAAGGATTCCAAAAGAATCTCATTTGTAAAATTCTTTAAGAATTTTTCATCTTTTTTGTCTATCTGAGTGTAAGTTTTCTTTACATATTCCCCGTAAATCTTCTCCTTTTTATACGCATCGATAAGCGCCTCACGTTCTTTGGCGGTCATATCTTCAACATAGCGCTTTACAAGGAGTTCTCCTTCATATTTTATTGCTTTACTCGGATTATTCAACAGCTGTGAATAATGCTCTTTGAGGAGTTCCGGGTTTTTAATCAGTTTTTTATCAATATCACTTTCGTTAATTTGCGAAGTCTCATCGTCTTTACTTGAGTGTATGCCAAAGTAAATATTTTCTATTGTCGAATTGTAACCCTTTGCTTTGCAAAAACCACAAGCAAGCCAAAGCTCAAGCAGTTCATAATAATTCTCCCGTTCCTGCTCGCTCATTTTCTCGATTTCTTTGATCTTGTCCGACAAAATAATACTCATCATCTCGTCGTAATAAATCATATTATTATACATATTAAGCCCGACATCTTTGTTTCTCATCGTCGTGACAAGTGAAATCGTCGTATACCGCGTGTCTTTAATGAAGAATTTTGATATCCACACACCATCAAAATACGGTTCATTTGGGAGATATGTCGGTTCTGTCGTATTATAACGCAACAATCCGGCGGACGGCTTTATAAACGATGGGATATATAAAAGCGAACTTTTACCATTCAGTTTCGTAAAGCTTACATGCTCGATTATAAAGCCATAGGACATATTGTTTTTATATCCCGAAATTGAAGCGTAGTCATCGTACCTCGGATAAATGGCTTTGTAGAAATTCTCCGTAATTGACTCCGGTGTAAAATTCTTACCAAACTTATCTTTATAGCTGTCAATTTCTTTAAGAGTCGCCGAATACCAGTGATCATCCTCATACCGTGTGCCTATCCAGGCGCGCAGGTATACAGGCGTGTTATAAGGTGTCTCGATAAGGGCGACCTTCTCACCTGTAAACTCCGGATAATCGAGAGCAATCGAACGAGGTCCTGTGTTCTCCCCTTTTTCACCGAAAATTGATACGTTATTTAAGTCCACGTCTTCGCCCGTGATAAATGCGGATACATAAATACGAGCTGTTTCCATGATCTTACTAATAAAGCCAATTCTATTATAAGCCTTGTCAATGACAAGAGTCGGCAACAGTATTAAAAGAAAAATGAATGCGGATGAAAGCAATCCAGCAAAGCCTCCGAGAGCTGTGTTTGGTAAAAGCATATCGTCTGTCAGACGAGACTGCTTTTTTGCTTCCCTCTTTTCTTTTTTACACAGACGCTTAGCTTCAGCACGCTGAGCGCGCTTAATAGTGCGCTGCTCTCGCATGCGGGAACGACGCTCGCGCGGGCTCATTAATGTAAGAGCGGATTCAATATCAGTATCCTTGCCGTGCGGCCGGTTAAACAGCGCAAAGAAAGTTTGGCTTTTCTTTTTATTTCTATCACCGGTTTTGCTGTCCGCATCTTCACCCATAGGAGCTGCGCCATTATCACGTAGAGAATCTGCTATTGCAGGTGAAAGCTCGGAGAGTTCGTATATTATCATCTTCCGTTTTGACGGCATAGTATAGCGCCTGTCATAAAGCCAAAGGACGATAACACCTGACAATCCGGCAAGCAATAGGGAAAACCCCCAGTTGTCTTGCATCACGTTATATAAAAATATGGGTGTGACAATCAAAGCGCCCATTATGATGATGTATTTCATCCTGACACGCTTAATTATGGCCGGTACGAAAATTATGGCCATAATAAGCGTAAAAATGGCGACGCTCATGTTATACAGAGAGGTTTTATCGTATGCGGCGGCAAAGTTTTCCGGCAACGCATAGCGTTTTATTCCGACTAAACCGGCATAAGCAATTCTCTCAATTGCTGCGTTATAAAACGATGTGATTGACGCGGCGATATAATTAAATATATCGACTGAATTCGTTGACGCCCATGCCGTAAATCCACCGCCAATCAAAACAATCCCGCCGATGAGGGCGTAATAATTCAGACACATTGCGCCGACTAATACTGAAAAAATGAGCGACGGGTATAAAACAGCAGTAAACGGGGCCCTCTCTGTAACAATTAAAAAAGCATCGCATACGAAAAGAGATAACCCACAAATGGCGACTGCCGCCGTCAAAGCACGACTAAAAAACCCGATATATAAAGAGAATCGGGAGCGTCTTTGCTGCGACGGCAGGCACGCAAGCGTCGATATTGATACGCTTCTTTTCGACGGACTCTCTTGATTATTTTGCTTTTTAGGCAAAGAAGGTTCAGCATCCCTTGCTTTTTTCTTAAATTTAGCAAGTATGGCTGTCCTTGCGTGCTTTTTTTCTGTGCCAGCACCATTATTTAAATTATTGTTAGTGATTAATTCATCCTTTTTACGGGCCACTTGAGTTCGACTGCGTGTTAAAACACGCAGCACCCCTCCTTTTGCATTTTAATAGCTTTTTTATCTTTAGTCTAACGTATAAAGCGTCAAAACTTGCCGGTAGATTTGCATTGTTGCCCACGCGCAGGCTTATCTCATGCAATACGTGTTTCGTTTAGGGTAATATTGCTCCACTCAAGCTGAGAGCGGCAAACTTCGATATATTCGCGTCTAAGCTCGGGATTTTGATAGCGCTCCATTGGATTAAAAAACAATATTTCTGTCCTTTCGGCCCCCATTCTATTTGCCGCATTGGCAAATTCCTCCGTATTATTAATGCAAACCGCAGCTGTAGCAAATAAGAATGTCGGATTCTGAACGTCACTTATCAAATCAGGCAAACGTGTTACCTTACATTCATATGGCGCAAGCGGAGCTGTTGCAAAATATTTGAACACAGCATCAATGTCAGCATAAGAACGCAGCATATAACTGGCGTAGCCACTCTCGGCGCGGCTGTCGAACCACATAAGAGTGACGTTGTTACCCTCAGCAATTTCACGTAGGGCAGCACCGATTGCAAGCTCTGACACGCCATCTGCACAGAAATAATCCATATCATTCTTATGTTCGGGGAAGATATCGTTCGCGCGTGCGAAATAACTCTCGTATGAAATACTGTCCTTTGAATTCTTCGTACCAAACCTCTCGTTGTCGCGCTTAATATCGTTATCTTTATCTTCACTTAAAACGACATCTTTATCAGCATCAGTATTTGCTATTGTATCTGTATCGGAAGTACCGGTGTTGGATGTGTCAACTGATATATTCTTCGTCTCCGATGCGGCAAAAGTCTCATCAGCGTTGCCCTCTTGTTTCAACGCTTCCCTTGCTTTGGCAACAGCCTTTGCCGCATATGCAGCGTCAGCGAAGCGTTCTTCTTGGCTTTTCTCACGCGGTGATGCCGGGTTCAGCTTAACTTTGACACGTTTCTTTTTGTTTTTCTCTTTCTTCTGCTTGCTTTCCACCCGCCCTTTTTTGACTTCCTTCTCCTCGCTGCTCTGCAGCTGGGCAAAGTCACAGAAGATGTAAACGTTTTTACCTGTGTTGGGCATATACTCGTTTACCTGAATGTCCTGCATTTTTGAGGAAAGCTTCCAGTGTATATGCTTGAGCGAGTCTCCCGTACGGTATTCACGAATATTGCTCCGTTCGCTTGACTCGTTGCCGCGAACAATCACATTGCTGTCTGTCGGCATATCGGAGGGGGCGTTGTATGTGCTCCGCTCAAGCGGAATGCGGCGTGGTAATATATAAATATCGTTATATATATCAACAGTAAGGCGTAGGCGGAATATACGGAAAAAGTCCTGCACATATATATTAGCAACACCAACACGATAGCTGCCGCGATACCGAAAGCGCATTTTATTCTCAAAGATGTAACAGCCTGTCGGTATCAGTGACATAGAAACAATTCTGTCTACACACTTGACGCCATCCTCGCTCGGTATTGATAGCTGCGCATCGACAAATGGATACGGGATTATTGAATCGTTTATAATACGGAATTCATACGAAACGATTTCGTTTTTTACGGCCGTTGTCTCTTTTGATGTGACGTAAACACGTATCGCATTAAGTCCTGTTGCAGTATAAATTAAAAGACCGATTGGCAACAGCAACATGAACCAGAAAAGTACGTTCGATACTGGAGAACGCAACGCCTGTGTGAAAATGATGGCGAACGCAAGGAGAAATATATACATAATAAAGTTCCGGCAAACGGAAAACCGATGTCGCGTTATATTCTCTTGCTTAATAACATTATCTGCTTTTATTGTTTTCATAGTTTTCATCTATGGCGTCCTTGTACACATGTAATTGCCCCTGGCTCAAAAGAGGAGTTGAGCGTTATATCAGGGGGGCGATAATAATAATCATGGAAACGCCAGCGGTGTTTTTGCAGCGCTACAATAGCGTTACTTGAGCACTATAGCGCCCATTTGTGCGCTGTTTCGTTCTATCTCCGCTGCTTATGTAAAAATCCAAAGACGGGCCGCGTTTGCGGCCCGGCATTAATCTGCCGGCTCCCGCGCGTGGGTGTCGGCTATTATTTCTTTTGTTCGCGCTCTGTTACATACGGCACATCAACCGTACGGCTCAGTTCCGTCAATATATCTCTTGCTGAGATGCGATTAAGCTTCGCTTCCTGCTTCAGAATTAGACGGTGGGCGACTGTATGCGTATATACTGCAGCAACGTCGTCCGGCAGCACATATGACCTCCCACGCGTAAAAGCAAACGCCTGTGAGATGCGCATAAGAGCGACAGATGCACGCGGGCTGGCGCCAAGCGATATAAGCGGGTGAGTGCGCGTAACCTGTACGAGAGTTGCGATGTATTTATAGATTTTGGGATCAACTTTAATCGAGGAAATATGTTTACGCATGCCTCTGATAGTTGCAACATCAGCAACAGTTTTCACATCAGCAAGAGGGTTATTCTCGCGTCGGCTGTCGATTATCTCAATCTCCTCGTTAAGTGTAGGATATCCCATCGCTATTTTTATCATAAAACGGTCGAGCTGAGCTTCGGGGAGCGGATAAGTACCAACATAACCCGCCGGGTTTTGCGTTGCTATGACCATGAAAGGATCTGGGATCGTATATGTTTTACCGTCAACGGTAACGCGTGATTCCTCCATTGCTTCAAGTAGAGACGACTGTGTCTTAGGAGAGGCACGGTTGATTTCGTCGGCAAGAAGCAAATTGCACATAACAAGCCCTTCGCGGAATTCAAAGCTTTCCGTTTTACGGTTGTAAATATTAAATCCGGTTATGTCAGATGCCATAACGTCAGGGGTAAATTGCGCGCGTTTAAAAGAAAGGCCCGCTGCCTTTGCAAGTGCTGATGCAAGTGTCGTTTTCCCAACTCCGGGCACATCCTCGATGAGAACATGGCCGCCCGCTAAAAGCGCAGAAGTTATAAGTATAATTTCAGGGTGTTTTCCAATAATCACCTTATCAACCTCTGCAACGAGTGCCTTAAAAATTGAGTATGCCTCATCCTGTGTCAACTGAGTTTCCTGCGACTCTTGTGATGCCTCTGTTATTATGTCTTCTGCTTGCTTTTGTGTGATATCAGGCATTGCTCGTCTCCTTTTTGTAAAACTGTATCTTTTTATCGAGGATTCCTTAAAAACTGAACTCATTATTAACATTTTAATTACCATATATGTATATTTTGTCAACTATTTGTTACATATAAAAAAATAAATAAGAATATCATAACTACTTATTAATCTAATTAATCTAAAATTAACAGCGTTATCGGTTGTATATGGCACCGTTTTCAAAATCCGCCCATACTGTTTCAAACCAGTATTCGCTCTTCTTGGGAAGGGGTCTTGTGGGCGTCCAAATTGGCTTTGCAACCGATGCCCTGCTATCCATAGCGACAGACAATACGAATTTTTTGTGAGCGGTGTCAATTTTTATCGGCTTTCTTTGACGCAAAATCTCCTCCGGTGTCAGCTCTGTTACAAGATACGAGCCTCTTGAAGCACCGCCATCTTCTATATAGGCGGATATTGACGACAAAAATGCAAACTGCGTTAATAAAATGTCACGATTTATTGAAAGCTCGCGTGCCTCATCAAATGTTCCGGCACCGTAATCACCAAAGCGAGCTATTTCCGCCCTTACAAAGTCAAGAGCGCTCGCGACATCCTTTGCGCGGCGGAAAACAGCCCCGGCCGCCGTCATTTTTGATGCGTACTGGTCGCGCTTGCGCATAATATCATCACGTGATAATATACATCCGCGTCCTGGGAGAAAAATATCCGGTGTTATGCGGTAAATATCATCAGGTGCGAGTGTTGGCGGCGTGGCATTGCCCGCTCTGAGCCGTGAAAGTATTTTTTCAGCCGCACGGATTCCGCCGACCTGAGTTGAGTTGAGAGCGCTGCCGCCCGGGCGGCTAACGCCGAAAACGCCTGCAGCCTCGCCGATTGCAAAAAGGCCGGGGACAGTAGTTTCATACCACATGTCAACTTCAAGCCCGCCGTTGCAGTGCTGAGCACAGACTGAAATTTCAAGCGGCTCTTTATATAAATCGACGCCATACGAGCGATATAGCTCAATAGCCTTCGGATTCATGCGGGCAAGACGCGATATTGGCGTGCCGCCTGTAGCGCCGCACCTCTCAAGGTACTCGCAGGCAACAACTCCCGCAAGTGAAATGTCTGCCTCACAGCCGCGCATAAGTCCGGTGGGATTGCGTGTGAAGTCCACGAATACACGCCGCCCTTTTCTCTCCTCGCATATTACGGCAAGATCAACGGCAGACGATAAAAGCCGGCCGCTTTTGTCACATACCTTTGACGGTGAAAAAGGCCATTCGTACCCTTTTAAAAACTGTGCATTGAGATACTCGCCTGCTGATGCAAAATAATCACAAAGAAACTCCCTTTCGTTTTTACCGTCAGAATCAGTTGATATGTAACGTGGCAATACCTGCTGATAACTACCGGACAAATTCCATCTCGGTGTGATGGACGCAATACCATACTGGCTTTCCGTCAGGTTTGCTCCTCTTGCACCGGCAATCAGGGCGGCGCCGAGAGCGCACGTTTGACTCTCCGGGTAAACAGTTGACACATATATAGCCGAGGGCCCGCCAACGGCGTAAACAATGTTTTTTGATGCAAAAATGCTAAGTCCAAATGGATTTTCATCTGTTGCTTCATCTTTCGCCATGGCAAGCACGCCTGCCGCCTCTCCATTTGAATCGGTTATAATGGCAACTACACGATAACCGTCATGTAGCGGCACACCAAGAAGCGTTGCCTCGCGCTCAAGCGCCTCAGTCATATATTTTGATGTCAGGGGGCCGCATGATGTCGCGCGCGAGCGTGTGTCATGGTCGGTTCTGTACCCTATATATTCACCGTATTCGTTATGCGGGAATGGCACGCCGAGCGCAACGAGCCTGTAAAATGCCCTCTGCGACCCTATCGCCTCGGCATATGCAATATCACCGTGCATTGAACCGCCCGCCATTAAATTAAGTGCCATCGCGCGAGCGTTATCATCACAATCGGCCACCGCCGACAATTTATAATACGTTTGCTTATCGCTGCCCGTATTTCGGGAGGTTCCCATCAGCCTTCCCTCGGTGACTATGCATATTTTAATATTGCTGCCACTCCCCACGCTTCCCTGAGCAAGCGAAACGGCGCAGCCATAGCCAGCGGCGCCGCTTCCGACGACGATGGCATCATAACTACGAACAGGAATATTAGCAAATTCTGTCTTTATATAACAATCATAATCTGACTTACCTTTCGCCACTCAACGCTCCCTCCATCAAGCGGCATAAATTCACAGCTTGATGTAATATTGATATAATAATTATGAAAAAACAGAATACCTCAAATATAATATTATCATAAAAGTTTATTTGCCACAATGAAAAAAGTAAGAATATTTTTATATCAAAACTTTTAAAAAGTCGTGTTTTGTGTTATAATCATACGATCATCATCAGAATAATTAGCTCACATGCACCTCACACTCACCTGTGTTCGCATGTGATGCTGTAGTTTTCGGAGTGTATTAGCAATGGATTTATCCGAATTTAGCCTTTTATATCCGCCAATGTATGATGAATCAACCCCGTTACCGGACATCACTGAAGAAACAGTCGAGCAGCTTGAGCTTGATTTGCTTTTTGATTTGAAAAACTGCTCGCTTTCTGACTTTTTCACAGTGGCACCTGAAGTCATACGGTATCGTCAGGATGTTTTCGACGATATGGCCGAATTTCCCGAGATCGCTGAGACTCTCTCGCGCGTTGTCCCGGTACTGCTTGACATTGGCGAGCTTCGCAGGCTTGCGGCTGGCACCGCCGTCGGCACCGCGGAAACACAATCGTACCTTTTCTCAATTACGGAAATAGAGCTTTACACGTTATGTATATCTATACTGCACGACGGTTTTGCGCCGCTTGCTGATAAAGTTAAAAGCGAGGCATTTAAAACACTTGCCACCCGCATCAACGAGCTGACGGAAAGCGAGTATTATCGTGACTTAAATGAAAAACTCTCCGCACTGACACAGCGCGTCCGCGATATAAAAAGCATAACTGTAGGCGTCAACCTTGATTCACAGCTCCGCCCGGTTTATGCAGGCGTTCTTTCAATAAATTCCCGCCCGTTTAAGAGCGGTGAAGTAATCGATAAAATACTGCGCCTTGACTTCCGCCGCGACGATATGACGTGCATAGCCCCGCTCACCCCATTCATGAAGGGGCAGAGCGAAAATCAGCAGTATGCTACTGCTCACGCTTTTTACTCGGCGATAAACGATGTCTTCAGAAGTTCGATTCACTCGTGGCGCCGTGTCATACAGATGTATGTGCTTGAAAATACAGATTTTCTTCTGCGAATATTGCCCGAGATTGAATTTGTAGTAAAAGCGTCGCGCGTCAATGCAGCGCTGAAAAAGCGGGGGGTGAAACTTTGCCGTCCTGAAATACGTCCGGCGAGCGAGCGCGTTTTACAGTTTTACAATCTTTATAATCCTGTTGTCGCACTGCGCATCGATGACGATATTGTCAAAAACGACCTTATTTTTGACGATGATGCGATGATTTATGTTCTTACAGGGCCAAACCGCGGTGGCAAATCAGTTATTACCTGTGCTCTTGGTCAAGCAGTTGCCTTTGCTATGCTTGGAATGCCTGTGCCTGCCGATTCTGCCGTTATTTCTCCCGCTGACGGTATATATACACACTTCCCGACGGGAAGCGAGGACACGATCGACAAAGGCAGGCTTGGCGAGGAATGTGCACGCTTAAAAGAAATTTTTGACCGCGTTACGCCGAATAGTCTTGTTCTACTTGACGAGACTCTTTCATCAACAGGCGCTTATGAAGCCTCTTATATTGCCGCCGAAGTGCTGACCGGCTTCGCCGTACTCGGATGTCGCTGTCTTTTCTCAACACACCTGCATGAACTTGCATCAAAAGTTGATGAAATCAACAAAAACAGCGCACGCGAGGGTGGCGTAAAGGTCGACAACCTTGTTGCCGGCATAAGCGACGGACAGCGTAACTTTAAAATAAGGCGTGCGATGCCGGATGGACGCAGCTACGCACGAGATATCGCATCACAATACGGTCTTTCATATGATCAGATAACTGAAAAAATTAAACATAAAAGGGGTAACCTTTCATGAACGAGATACTGAAACTTCTTGAACAAGATGCTCGCCTCACACCTGAGCAGATTTCCGTCATGCTGAATCGCGACGTTGACGAAGTTCGCGCTGAAATTGAGCAGCTTGAGAAAACAGGCATTATTTTAGGCTACCGTGCTGTCATTGACTGGGATAAAACAGACCGTGAATACGTCAGCGCCGTTATTGAAATTAAAATTACTCCTCAGCGCGACCGCGGTTTTGACTATATAGCCGAAAAAATATACAATTACCCGGAGGTTGAGAGCCTGACGCTCATGTCCGGCGGATATGACCTTTCCTGCGTAATAAAAGGGCGCTCGATGAAGGAAGTCGCAAATTTTGTAGCGAATAAGCTGTCTACTATTGATGGCGTGCTTTCCACATCAACGCACTTTGTTCTTCGTAAATATAAATACGACGGAGTTGTTTACGGCGTCGTCGAAAAAGATGAACGGGGTCACGATTTCATATGAAACCTTATTCAGAACTATTATCTCGCGCTGTTTTGGGAATAGAACCGTCGGGAATACGTAAATATTTCGATTTGCTCGACGAGGTGAAGGATATTGTATCGCTGACTGTCGGGCAGCCTGACTTCGTAACCCCCTGGCACATACGCGAGGCAGGTATACACAGCCTTGAGGAAGGCCGCACATATTATACGTCAAACAGCGGTCTTGCCGAGCTTCGCTCTGAAATATCAAAATACTTCGCCCGCCGTTTCAATCTCAATTATTCACCAAACAACGAGATAATTGTAACAGTAGGCGGAAGTGAAGCAATCGACCTGACGATTCGCACGGTTGTGAACCCAGGTGATGAAGTCATAATGCCGACGCCGTGCTTTGTCTGCTATGAGCCTATTGTCAGACTGTCGGGCGGCGTTCCTGTGATAATAGAAACGAAGCAAAAAGACGATTTTCGTCTAACTGCCTCTGATTTGCGCGCTGCAATAACAGATAAGACAAAGCTGTTAATTCTTCCTTTTCCGAACAACCCAACGGGCGCTATTATGGCAGAGGAGGATCTTGAGGCAATAGCTGACGTACTTCGCGACACGGATATTCTTATCCTCTCAGATGAGATATACGCCGAGCTTACATATGAAAGGCAGCACGTATCAATCGCCTCCATTCCCGGTATGCGCGAGCGCACAATCATCGCAAGCGGTTTTTCAAAGGCTTACGCCATGACTGGCTGGCGCCTCGGATACCTTGCCGCTCCTGCGGAGATAGTAAAACACATTTTTAAGGTTCACCAATACGCCATTATGTGCGCGCCGACAACGGCACAATACGCAGCGATTGAAGCTCTGAAAAACGGAGATGACGACATCGCTGAAATGACAAACGAGTACAACCGCCGCCGCAGGTACATAGTCAACGGTTTGCGCAGTATCGGCATAGACTGCTTTATGCCACAGGGAGCTTTTTATGTTTGGCCTTATATCGGCAGCTTCGGCATGAAAAGCGAGCGCTTCTGCGAGCGCCTTTTATACGAGGGCGGCGTTGCCATTATCCCCGGTACGGCATTTGGCGCGTGCGGTGAGGGATATGCGCGCATTTCATATGCCTACTCCGTTCGCCACATAACTCTTGCGCTTGAAAAAATCGAAAAATTTATAAAATCACTTTGATTTTGCTTTGTACTAAGTATTTTTAAAAGAGATTCGGTTTTAATAATGAACGAAGTGTTTGTTTCAACGGGAACAGTCATGGGCCGCAGCACAGGCTACGACTACTCCGTAATAAAAACAATTCTTCCCTCCATTTGTGAAAAGACAGGTGCGGACGGCATTGAATACCTTATTATGCCCCCTCTTTACCCTGTGATTGATGATGTAAGGCGCACAATAAAAGACAGCGGGCTTTTCTGCCCCATCATTCACGCGGAAAAGGAAATAGGCATTCTATTGTCGTGCTGCTCGGAGGACGATGCCGAGGAGGCAATCCGGCGCTGGGAGATAAACTGCCGCGAAGCGCAGCTACTCTCTGCGCGGCGCATTGTCCTTCATTTATGGGGCGCCGACGAGTCTGACTCGCACTTTGAATACAATGTGTCTTTTTTGCCTAAAATCATTGAAATAGCAAATAAATTCGGCGTTCGGCCCCTCATTGAAAACATTCCGTGCACCCGGGCCGATCCTCTCACTCGCTGGCGGCAGATTGCTGGCTATGATGTTGATTTTATATACGACGTGCGCTTCGGACGGCTCCACGGCCAAAACGAAGCAATAGAAAAAAGCGAACTTATGGCAGATGGACGTATAACGCATATACACATAAGCGATTTTGGAGGGGATGTGGGCGATTTTTCCCGTATTCGCCCGGTTCTTCACCCGGGCGAGGGCACTGTTGACTTTTCAGCTTTATGGCACGCATTATCTGACGCGCATTACAAAGGTTCCTTCACGCTTGAATCGCCCGCCGATTTTAGCGTCCGGCCCATTGATACAAAAATACTGACACATTCACTTTCATATCTACGGCAAATGGCCGATGAACTGAAGGCTAAAAATATCAAATAACTATGGAAAAAATCCGCATTCAGAAATATTTATCCGAGCGCGGCGTCATGTCGCGGCGTGCCGCTGACTCGGCGCTTGCCGCCGGGCGCATAGCTATCAACGGCACCACAGCAAAACCGGGCGATAAAATTGACCCTGCATCTGACACGCTGAAAATTGACGGGCGGATTGTCACAGGGGGCGCTGTCCCGTCGCCGCGCACATATATAATGCTAAATAAGCCAGTTGGCGTCGTCACTACGATGCACGATGAACGCGGGCGGAGGTCTGTCGCTGATCTTACCGCGGATGTCGGGGTGCGCGTATACCCCGTCGGACGGCTTGATATGTACTCGGGCGGGCTTCTTTTGTTGACGAATGACGGGGAGCTTGCCGCACGCCTTATGCATCCGCGCCATGAAATACCGAAAATATACCGCATAACACTTGTCGGCGATGTTCCGGATGCGACCCTTGACGAGCTCGCAGAGCCGATGACTATTATTGAGGCCGATGGTACCCCATACGCGCTTGCGCCGGTTGGCGTGGAGCTTATCTTTCGCGGTGGGGGCGAAACAACGGTTGAGCTTACGCTAAAAGAGGGCAGGAACCGTCAGATACGGCGAATGTGCGCAGCGCTTGGACTTAAAATCAAGCGTCTGACGCGGACAGCGATAGGCGATGTTAAACTTGGTTCTTTGCCTCCCGGCAAATGGCGGCACCTTACAGAAAATGAAATAGCGTATCTTTCAGACAAGAGTTGATACTATTGCCGTAAAGATACGCTATTTATTATGCTTTAATGTCAAAACAGCGCAACCCTATATCATCGCACATTATCCCTTATTATCAACCCGGTATAAACGCCCGAGAAACCCCATCACACACCGCCATACGTTCACACCGTCTGTTTCAATAATAACAGTTCCGTCCTCGTCCGTGCGGTACACGGATGCGCCGGCCTTATCAAGATTTGCAAGTGTTTTTGAATGAGGATGCCCGTATTCATTTTGGCGTCCGCACGAAATAATGGCAAGCTCAGGCGTTGTCACCGCAAGGAATTCCTCCGTCGTCGATGTATATGAACCGTGGTGGCCTACCTTTAGCACTTCGACATCAAGCACATCATCTCCCCAAAACTCAATTATGTCATATTCAGCTCGTGCCTCAGCGTCGCCCGCATATATGATGTCGATATCGCCATAGGTGACCTTAACAACAGCGCTCATATCATTTTCATTGTCATATTCTGTATACGGCCCAAGAACAGTCATAGTTACATCACCAAAGGAGTATTCATCCCCCGGCGTCGCCATATATGTTGGGCACCCTTCTTTTTCTATGTAATAAAGAAGCTCGCTATACGACTCACCGTCAACCACACAGTCAGGCATAACAACCGACTTGACAGTAAAATCTGCTAAAATATCATCCCCGCCGCCGATGTGGTCTGAGTGCGGGTGTGTAAAAACGGCGCAGTCTATCTCCGATACGCCGAGCTTCCGCAGGTATATGGAAAGACGCTCAGCGCTCGCTTCTGTCCCTGCGTCAATGACGACACAGCCCCCATTCCAAAGAATAACTGAAGCGTCACCCTGCCCGACATCTATAAAATACGCTCTCAGCACCCCATCGGGTATGCGGCGAGCGACGTCCACTGCTATCGTAGCGGCGATAACAACAAGAATAGCCGCTGCAAGTGCAAAAGCTAATAGTATTTTAAAGCGACGCCCGCCTCGATTGCGTAAGTGTTTTGATGTCCGTGCCATCGAAAGCTCCAAAACTAAACTATTGTTGCTTTATTTTATCATATTAAGATTGCTCTCACAACTGCCCGCTCTGAAAAGCCTACGGGTAAAACGGCAAAGCAAAAACGCCGGTATCGATAAAAAATACCATAAAATAGAATACAGCAGGCATATCTGTCCGAGCAGGTTGAATCGAAAACCGGAATAATCCCACACACGCTGACCTAAAAGCAGATTTACAGCGCAACCTACCACAAATTCCGCCGACGTTATAAGGCAAGCCCCATAAAGAGCTTTTGCCGGGAGTGAGCATTTTTCATGCGTTTTATCGTATGCATACATTGCGGCAAGACATGCTCCGCCCGTTGCTGCCATCGACGGGTGTGTATATCCGCGCCAAAGCACCTCGATTGTCGAGTATAAAACGGCTCCGGCTGCAAAAACGGCTGTATATTCAATCATCCTGCGCATTTTCATTTAATACATCCTCTCAAGGCACAGTATAAGGCTGCGGGATAATTAAAAATATGCCCGCAAGGTAATTTTCACCTTGCGGGCATTATTTTATTCTTTGTTTATATTCATAAAGAGAGGATGATTTAGCACATCAGCTCTGATGTTTCACCACATATTAATGTACCTTCAGTTATGGCTTTTTTCTCAGATGCTGTTTGCACCGCTCGCTTCGTCTTTACGACTTTTTATAAGGTGATTGATCGTTTCAACAGTCTTGTCGACGTCGGCAGCATGCCGAACAGGCATTGTGAATATAACTTCGCCGTCATTTTTACGGATAACCATACTTTCAAAATCGACCTTTGTCTCGATACCTTTAACTCCAAATTTAAAAATATGGCTCATCCGCTCGATTTCAGCACTCAGTAAATCCGTATATTTATAATCAAGAGCGGTATCCTGCTCCCAATCTTTTGTCAGCGAAAATTGATACATATATGTATGGAGCTTTTCTTGCCCAAATGTGATAATAGCATATGAGTATTTGTTTGTGCGGTAACGCCCGTCCTTTCCGCGCTGGACAAGGAATTCTTCACTATCGGCTTCTGAAAAATCATATTCACAAAAAGTCATAGGCGGGTATGCTTTTATCATTTTTTCACGTGTATCTATGTACATACGTGCCCGTTCCATGACATCCTTAGTTTTTATTGCGATACAGTTTTCAATATCAGCATCGCTTGGACGGGAGCTGTTTGCAAAAATAACAATACAGACGCCGATTAATACCAATATTAAGGCGATCATCGTGCCGCCATAGAAACCCATCTGTCTCAGGAAGAAAAATGGCACGCCTATTGCTGCAATAATACCGCCTATAATCTGCCATGTGACTTTCCGTGGAAGATAATACTTCTTGTTGTTCTCAAAGTTCATTAATATGCCCCTCATCTATTTTTTATATATATCTTAATATACCGAAAACAAAAAATCAATACTCGGAACCATATTGTAAACTTACTTTATACTTATAGCCTAAATAGACATATGATTGTATGAATAATTACTGTCATTTTGCCTGCAAATTGTTAACTTATTGTAAATATTGTTGTTTTACGCTGATACTGCAAGTTTATGTACCATATTTATATGTATTATATGCTTATTTATTAAGAATTAACGGGTTGCAATTATTGACAAAATTTTCAATGGAGTTTATAATTATTAATGTAATCAATAGTTATTTCCGACGTACAAATACGGAGAACAATCAATCGTGCTCAAAACCGACAAGTGCCCTGGCAAAATTACATATGCGTATAATAATTGTCAAAGCGGAATCCTTGACATGCTTCTGGCGGGTACCATATGCAATCCACATAATTTTACAAAATCGATACTCCCAGATAACAGCTATTTGATTGGGTATCTGCAAACAGGACGAGTGAAAATTGCCTACTGTGACGGTGTGCATTATCTGACTGAAAACGACCTGCTTTTCGTCCATAAAAACACTACATGTCAGCTGACCTTTGACTCTGAAAAAAGCAGCTTCGGGTATTGGTTTGTTTTATCCGGCAAGTTAATCGATTCGCTTGCTGATATTTACTCCTTATTGAATGTCTGCATCCGTAAGTCTTATGTCATCGACTCAATCATAACTATCAATGCTATCCTCTCGAAAACAAACACCCATAATTATCTTGCTAATATGGATGCCATTTCACGGTACATCTTCGACCTCGTATTAGCATTATACAACGGATGTGAGGAAGCACCGCCTTGCTCAGAGGATCAAATCGCCCAAAGAATCAAGCATTATATTGACAATAATATATACAACAATATCTCCCTCAATCTCATATCCGATCACTTTGGTCTGACAAAAATGCATATCATAAGACTTTTTAAGTCTGCATATGGGATTACCCCCATGCAGTACGCTATATCTAAACGCACAGATATAGCAAAAGCTCTGCTTACCGATACGAATATCTCAATAAAAACAATTAGCGAGATGCTCCATTACTCAAACTCACAGCATTTTTCAAACTCATTCCGAAAGCTTACAGGAACATCTCCAAACCGTTTTCGTCATGTTAGCAAATCAAAACTGAAAAACAATGCCTAATAGATAACCTCTACATGCACATTTTTCAATATTTATTTTAAATTTTCGCTCGATATAACATATGTGCCGGTCATACAGTATGACCGGCTTTTTATAAATGTGCACAGGAGTATTACTGCTCGATATAATGCTCTATATCTCAATTATGTTATTTTTTTAAAATAGAATTGCGACAGAGTTTACCAAGCCATTTGTTTGTGTTATAATAATAGATGTTTACTACTTGGAGGCTTAATCCTATGTGCGGTTTCATCGGTTTTTCGGGATATTATCCCAACAGCAAAAATATTATCGGCGCGATGATGGACCGCATTATTCACCGCGGCCCTGATATGTCCGGTGAATATATTGGAGACGGCATTACACTTGGATTCCGCCGTCTCTCCATAATCGACCTCATCGACGGCACTCAGCCGATGTTTAATGAAACAGGCTCTCATGTTATCGTCTGTAATGGCGAGATATGTAATTTTATGGAACTGCGAGAGCAGCTTATCGCACGTGGACATATATTCAAGTCACGGTGTGATATGGAAGTCATTCTTCACGGCTACGAAGAATATGGCGAGGCCATCGTTTTAATGCTTCGCGGAATGTTTTCATTTGCTATATGGAACAGGGATGAAAAAACACTTTTCTGCGCTCGCGACCCTTTTGGCATCAAGCCTTTTTACTATACGGATTTAGGCGGTGAAATTCTCTTTGGCAGCGAGATAAAATGTTTCCTTGAGCACCCCGCATTTAAGCCGCGTGTAAATAATAAGGCGCTGCGCCCTTACCTTTCATTCCAGTATTCATCGATGGATGAGACATTTTTCACCGGTGTGTATAAGCTACCGCCGGCGCACATACTAACGTTTAAGAATGGTAAAATTAAAACAAAGCGTTACTGGGAAATAGTGTTTGAACCCGATGACAAAAAAAGTCTTGCCGACTTCATAAACGAAACAGATGAGATCGTTCGCGCTTCAGTCAACGCACATAAAATAAGCGACGTACCTGTCGGCTCGTTTTTGTCAGGCGGTATCGACTCAAGCTATGTAACGGCATCCCTTTTGCCGGAACACACGTTTTCCGTAGGTTTTGATATCGATGGCTTTGACGAGACTCAAGACGCTATTCGCTTATCAAAACTGCTTGGCGTCCAACATCACACAAAAATAATAACGCCGGAAGAATGTTTTGACGCTTTCCCCGACATACAGTACCACATGGACGAGCCTCAGGCTAATCCCTCGTCAGTTCCGCTATGGTTTCTCTCCGAGCTGACACGCCGTTATGTCACCGTTGTGCTTTCAGGCGAGGGAGCCGATGAAATATGGGGCGGTTATGAATCATACTTCACCCCGCCGCTCATGCGGAAGTATAAGCATTTGCCCGGCTTTCTGCGCCGTGGTGCGGCGTCAATAGCCGAAAAACTGCCGTATTTTAAAGGACACGATTTCATCATAAATTCAAGCGGTGTTCCGGAGAAATATTTTATCGGACAAGCAATCGTTTTCCACGAAAAAGCTGCACTACACATCCTCACACCTGATTATCTGGTTGGCCCGTCACCGCGCGATATTACCCGACCGATTTATGACAAGGTAAAAGACGCGACGGAGCTTACAAAAAAGCAATATCTTGACCTAAATTTGTGGCTGCCGGGCGACATTTTATTAAAAGCAGACAAAATGTCTATGGCTCATTCTGTTGAGCTTAGAGTCCCCTACCTTGACCGTGTCGTTATGGAGTCCGCACGCCGCGTTCCCGATTGTTACCGCGTCAACGAAATTGACACAAAGTTTGTTCTCCGCCGCGCGGCGGCGAAAGTGCTCCCGGCAGAATGGGCAACACGCCCTAAAAAAGGATTTCCCGTGCCAATCCGCAAATGGCTGCGGGAGGATAAATTCTACAGCATTGTCCGTGAGTATTTTACTGCCGATTACGCCGCCGAATTCTTTAATCGCGATAAAATACTGAAAATCCTTGACGACCATAAAAACGGCGTCGCGAACAACCAGCGAATGATATGGGTGATATACGCATTCCTCGTTTGGTACAAACGCTTTTTCATTGACTTTGACAAGAAAACGTGAGGCGAAGAGAAATGTCCTCGATAAATATAATTCCCGTCATCATAGGTGCGGATTTAAACGCTTACAATATAGCGCGCGCATTTCATGAGGCGTACCGGGTCAAAAGTCATGTTTTTGGCCGCTTTGCCGTCAGCGCGACAAAATATTCGTCTATTGTAAAAACTCACTTAGTGCCCGACCTTACCGAAGGAGATGGCGAACGTCTCGCCGCTGTGCTCGATGAATTCTCACGCTCACATCCGGACGCATCAATGCCGCTTTTCGGGTGTACGGACGAATATGTCTTGATGATTATTGATCTTGCGGCAAAAGGGCGTCTTGATGCAAGGTACGCAGTGCCTTATACATCCCCGCGCTGCCGTGATCTTTTTGCTGAAAAAGCATTTTTTTACGCTATGTGCGATAAATACGGCGTCCCGTATCCAAAAACACTTATTATTTCGGAAAAATCACAGCTTCCATCAAACCTTTCAGATGAAGGATTCTCCTTTCCGCTTGTCATAAAGCCATCTTCAAGCGCCGAATACTGGCGCTACCCTTTCGATGGTATGAAAAAGGCTTATTTTGCAGAAACTCAAAAAGATGCGGAAGAAATCATCTCCCGTATATACGCGTCAGGCTACCCCGGACGCATTATCATACAAAAGCACATACCTGGTGGCGACGATGGAATGCGCGTCCTTACTACGTATTCAGATAAAACGGGACATGTCTCTATGATGTGCCTTGGACACGTGCTTCTTGAGGAGCATACACCGAAGGGAATCGGCAATCATTCGGCAATAATTACCGAATATAACCCTTCTCTCACTTCCCGTTTTCGTGCTATACTGGATGGGGAGGGCTACACAGGTTTTTGCAATTTTGATATTAAATTTGACAAGGAGACTGGTGAGCATTACGCATTTGATATGAACCTTCGTCAAGGACGCAGCAACTATTATGTAACTGCCGCCGGTGAAAACATAGCCCGCCTTGTCGTTGACGACTTGATTGAAGGTATTAAAAAACCCTTTCATGAAGTAGAAAAAAAGGTTTTTTGGCACTCTGTGCCGCGCGGTGTCATCCGTCGTTATACAAAAAATCCCGAGCTTGTCGCAAGCGCGCGTTTACTTGCGGCGTCAGGTGATGCGGCATCCTCTTACATGTATGCCCCCGACCTTCTGCGCTCACCTCTCCGCTTTGCATGTGTGCTTGAGATGGGGCGCCGCCAATACGGCAAGTATAAAAAATACTGCAAAGATTTATAATTAATATCTACAAGGGAGGCCCTGCAATTAAATGAGCGAAAAGAAAACCCTGGGAATTTTAGGAGGCATGGGCCCGATGGCGACTGTTTATTTCTACAGGCTTATTACTGAACATACATTAGCTACATGCGACGCTGAACACCTAAATATTTTAATAACAAGCCGAACGGACATACCGGACCGGACGAACTATATCATGGGGCGCATAAATGTCAGCCCAGCTCCTTTTATGTGCCACGACATTAAGACGCTTGAAGCTATGGGAGCCGACATAATTGCCGTTCCATGCAACACTGCTCACTTTTTCCACGACGAGATAACGGCCGCTGTGTCAATACCTGTTCTTGATATTGTCTCCATTACAGCCGACCATGTAAAAAGGCGCGGTTTTACCCGCGCAGGAATTCTTGCCACTGAAGGTACGATCCGTATTGGTGCTTATAAGCAGCAGCTTCAGAGGCTTGGTGTTGGGTGCGTAGAACCTGATGAAAAAACGCAGGCGAAAGTTACTGAGATAATATACGATTATGTCAAAGCCGGCCGCCCCGGCGGTGACGCCATATTCAAACGAGTCGCACGCGAAATGTATAAGCGAGGCTGCGACTGCCTCATACTCGGCTGCACGGAACTTTCGCTTGTTAGTGGTGGTGATGAGAATATGGTAGACTCACTTGAAACGCTTGCATATGCCTCAATCACCGCCTGCGGAAGTGAGCCGTGTGGCTTTAGCGAAGCCTTTTTGAGAGCTTATACGAAAATTACTCAAGATGCAGTAATACATCAGATTTAACAACAATCATTACATAAATAAGGAATTATCAATATGCGCCTTGATGCCCTGATGTCTAAATTAAATATAACTGTGCCTGCAGCGTTTGCCGCCCAAGATATCGATGCGATATCTTACGACTCGCGAATGTGCGCATCGGGCACCCTTTTCGTCTGCATTGAAGGCAACGTCACAGATGGTCACTTTTATGCAAAAGACGCATATGAGCGTGGAGCTCGCGCTTTTCTCTGCCAGAAGCCGGTTGATTTGCCAAAGGATGCGGCAGTTTTATATGCACCTGACACTCGCACGGCACTTGCCGATGTTGCTGCAGCTTTTTACGGTCATCCGGCGGACAAGCTCCGCCTTATCGGCATTACAGGCACAAAGGGCAAAACATCAACAGCGCTTTTAATTTACTCAATTTTTAGTGAAGCAGGCATTCCTGTCGGATATATCGGTACTGTTGGCGTGATGTTCTGCGGACGCCGCACGTCAACGCTCCGCACAACACCAGAAAGCGCTGATATTCAATTATACCTGTATAAAATGGTAAAAGCGGGGGTAAAGATTGTCATAATCGAGGTGTCCTCGCAGGCCATATTTATGGAGCGCATACATGGGCTGAAGTTTGAGACATGTATCTTCACAAATCTATCGCCCGACCATATTGGGCGCTATGAGCACCCGAATTTTGAGCACTACCGCTATTCAAAAGCGCGCCTTTTCTCTGACTTCGGATGCCAATTCATTGTATATAATGCTGATGACGAGAACAGTAGCTACATGCTTGCCAGAGCAACAGCACTTTCATGCGGAGTTTCAGTTGGCGACAATGCTCAAATTAAAGGAGAGGATATACGCTTATGGCGTGAAAGAGGCGCGCTTGGCGTTGATTTTACATGCGTTTTCGGAGACCGCAAGTACCCATTCCGCCTGCGGTCTCCCGGGATTTTCTCTGTTTATAATGCCCTCGAAGCTATTACTGTTGCCTATCATATTGGCATTCCGTTTGACATGATACGCACAGCGCTGAGCAATACAACACCGCTTGGACGGTTCGAGGTCGTCGATGCGCTGCCGTACTGTACCTTTGTTATTGATTACGCACATAATGCTGTTTCTCTTGAAGCTGCGCTGTCCGTACTCCGCAAGTATAACCCCACAAGGCTTGTAGTACTCGTCGGATGCGTTGGCGGACGCACATTTTCACGAAGGAAACCCGTCGGCGAAACAATTTCTCGCCTCGCAGATTTCTGTGTTCTGACAGCGGACGATCCGGATTTTGAGGATCCTATGGCTATCATACGCGATATCTTAGACGGTTTCGGCAACAGGAATACACCATTTACAGCAATACCAGACCGCGCAAAGGCTATTCGATATGCTGTCCGCAATGCACGTGAGGGTGATATTATACTGTTTGCGGGGAAAGGACACGAATCATTCCAGCTTATACGCGGTGAATACCTTGCATTCTCTGAGCGTAGTATTATCACTGAAGAAGCCCTCCGCCTCTCCGAAGAGAAAATTACTGTTAAGTAATCAGCTTACCACTGTGAAAAACAACGAGTTTTATAAATTAAAAAAGCCAAGCTCATCAAAACAGTGAGCTTGGCTTTTGCTTTATGATTTACCGTAATATGCCGACCCCACCTACCCTTTATTCGGCGAGGGTAAGAGCGAGAATATTATTAATAGTTTTCGGCTCTGATCTCAAAATAGCTTCTCGGATGAGAGCAAACAGGACAGACTTCGGGGGCTTCTTTGCCAATGTGAATATGTCCGCAGTTTGAGCACTGCCAAATGGTGTCGCCATCGCGTGAGAAAACAAGCCCTCCTTCGACGTTGGCAAGAAGCTTGCGGTATCTCTCCTCGTGCTCCTTCTCAATCTTTGCAACCATCTCAAATCTCTCGGCGATTTCGTCGAACCCTTCTTCTCTTGCCGTCTTAGCGAAACCGGCATACATATCCGTCCACTCATAGTTTTCGCCTTCGGCTGCAGTTTTGAGGTTCTCGGCTGTTGTGCCTATGCCATTGAGGTACTTAAACCAAATTTTAGCGTGCTCTTTTTCATTTAAGGCTGTTTCCTCAAAAATCTTTGCAATCTGAACGTAACCGTCTTTTTTCGCTTTCGATGCAAAATACAAATACTTAGTATGAGCCTGCGATTCACCTGCAAAAGCTGCAAGAAGGTTTGCCTCAGTTTTGCTTCCCTTTAGCACAGGTTCTATCAGAACAAATGATGAACCGGGAGCGCCGCATACCGGGCAAACAAAGCCTTCAGGTATTTTATCTCCCTCATAAATGTATCCGCAAATCGGGCATTTCCATTTTTTCATTTTTCATAACCTTCTTTTATAATTTTTTAATTTTTTATTAGCAGAGTTTTCATTTGCTACAGCGCACTCATCGCAAATATAATTAATCGTTACGTCACAAGAAATAACCCTCTCACCTGCGTGTGCAAGTATTTCATCCCGCAAGGTTGGGCTTATTTCAAAATCATTTATCCCGCCGCAGGCGACACAGTGTAGGTGCCCATGCGGGTGTTCAATACGATCGTAACGTTCCGGCTGACCGGGAAACGAAAGCTTTCTTATTTCACCGGAGCTGGTAAGCAGCTTTAAATTGCGGTAAACAGTCCCAACAGCAATGGAGGGCATCTTCTGCCGCGCTTCGATGTATATTTCTGCGGCGGTTGGATGATTACGGGAGCTGTTGACAATCCCTGTTATTAATTCTTGTTGCTTTGTCATCTTGAAATTTTAAATCTTTCTCGAAAAATTAGGAATGATTCTTAATTTTGATTGAATTATACCACAGGATGGTTCTCAATGTCAATACATATAAGTAAAAAACTGAATGCTGTTTTTAATTTACATTTTCACGCTACATTCGTCTAATTTTTATATTTCATTCGTATCACATCTTGGCAATCAAAAATGAATTAAAATAGCACTTTTATCGTTGTACCGACGCCCAGGCTGCTTTGTACTGACACTGACGCTCCGATGAACATCGCACCGTGCTTTACAATGGATAAACCAAGTCCGGTGCCGCCAATCTCCTTTGAATGGCTGCGGTCAACACGGTAAAAACGCTTGAATATATGAGGCAAATCTTTCGGCGCAATACCTATTCCAGTGTCAGCTATGGTCAATTCCACGCCGTCAAGGCACCGCCGTATTGAAAATGTGACAGTTCCATTTTCTTTATTATATTTAACTGCATTATCGGCTATATTAAATATAATTTCCTCGACAATCTGAACCGCGCCCCGTATGACAGCATGTTCACCATAAATATAAAACTTAATTCCCTGCTGCTTCGCCGGAAGCTCAAGCTGAGATGTGATTTTTTCGCATAAGGCGAAAAGGTCAATTTCCTCACTTGGGAACTCTATCTCCTTGCTGTCAAGCTGCGACAGCTTGATAATGTCTCCGACGAGCGTAACAAGGCGCTGCGACTCATCATATATCTTACCTGCGAAACGAATGGCGTCATCGCCCCGCGCAAGCCCGTTTTTAATAATTTCTGCGTAACCGGATATTGATGTAAGCGGTGTTTTGAGCTCGTGTGACACATTTGCTGTGAAGTCCCGTCGCATTGCCTCTTGATCTTCATGCTCCTTTTCAAGCTCCCGTATTTTTTCATCAATCTCGGCATTGTGTTTGGCAAGACGGGCTGTAAATTGCTCATACTCTTTCACAACTGATGAGTACTCCGGATTCCATACATCAATATCATCAAGACTCTTCTTCGCAAGATGGGAGAGCTTTTTCGAAAAATAAACCGACAGAACAGTGGCTGTTAACGCAGAAAATAAAATAGAAGCTAAAGCACATAGCCAAATATCCACGCTTTCCTTGTCAGGTGCGGCTATAAAATACAAAAAAGGCGCGATAGCACATATCGCCGTCGCCGCCGAAGTAATTATTATAAAGCGTAAAGCTGACGTACGAAGTGACGCCGGGCGATACGGCTTTTTTTTGTTAATTACACTATATTTATATCTCATAATAAATCAATGCACTTTGTTCAGATTTTCTGTTTAATCTAAGTCTTGCTCGCTGTCCGTGCCATTCCTCACTCTTGCTGTCTCCCGCAAGCGATACCCGACACCGCGTATCGTCTCGATCATATCGCCAGCCACGCCAAGTTTTTTTCTAAGAGACCGTATGTGAACATCGACCGTACGGCTTTCGCCGCAGTACGAATACCCCCACACATTGTTAAGAATCTGATCGCGTGACAAAACAATATTTTTATTTTCAAGAAAAAGAAGCAATGTTTCGTATTCCTTTGGTGTAAGCTGAACCTCCGTGCCATTGACACGAACCGAATGAGCAGCTGGGGAAACACAAAGCTCGCCTACTCTGTATTCGATTTCTTTTTTCTCATCAGCAGGTGACACCCTGCGCAAAAGAGCCTTAACACGGGCGACAAGCTCCATCATGCCAAACGGTTTCGGTATGTAGTCATCGGCGCCGGATTCAAGCCCCCTTACCTTATCATATTCGCTTCCACGGGCAGTCAGCATGATAACAGGAAGCGATTTTGTCTTAGGGTCTGAACGAAGCCAAGCCAAAAGTGACAGCCCGTCCTCCTCAGGCAGCATAATATCAAGCATGACAAGTGACGGCAAATCACTTTTCATCGCTTCACGAAACGATGATGGAGATGCAAACCCCCGCGCACTGAGCCCAGTACTGTTAAGCGTATAAACAACAAGCTCTCGTATGTTTTCATCGTCTTCGACAATGTATATCAATGGCATTCTCCCTTCTCGTTTCTTATAAGCATACAAGTTGTTAAACGACATACACCAAATGCACCATATCGCTATATTTATTCTATCGTGTAAAGTTCAATCAATGTGATTATATCATAATATTATTAGGATGATCAACATAAATAAATATCACCGCTAATTACAGTCGTACAAAAAGCAGCAAGCCACCTCATTTTTTACATTTGCAAATATTATGTCAAATTTTGTTATAATATTGCATAACACGCGATTTTATAGCATAAAGCACAGTATTAATACAGCAAAGATAGTAATATCTGTCTTTTTAAAAACGGCCGTTTACACGCAAGACTGTGCGTACAAATGGTCGTTTTGTTCTTGTATATAAGGAAACTCCACTGATAGTAGGGCTTTATTTTGAGATTGTAGATAGCAGCTTGTTCTCTCCCTTGCTGGTTATTTACTGTTTCTACCTCGCGGCATCTTGTGTAGGTTGGCTTATAACTATGTCTCGTATAAAATGAACTCAAAGCAAATTCCCCGCTTGAATGGTGAATAGATTTTTTGTTAAAAATATTAACAATAGTAATAAGTAAAAATTTACATACAAAAGACACATAAATGAGGTGGCATACAAATGAACACAACTGCAAAGAAAATGATAGCGGGAGCCGGCGCTGCCGCCGCTTTATTAATGGCAGCGTCATACGTGACCGGGGAGCTTGTATATAGATTCACGTTTCCCCGCAAGCGCATGAAAGTATTTACAAACACAAGCGGATCTTCACGGTCATCTATCATCTCCGCTATCAAAGCAAAAGCTGTCGCCAGTGCGTATAATTTTACGCATTCAGTCCCGAAAGCAAACTCAAAAAAGTCTCTTAAGCAAAAATTAAAAACTAACATAGAGAAAAGTTCGACCAGCGATACCCCGAAAGCCATATCTGAAGCGCTGCCTGCTCTTCACGTGAAACGAGCACTCCCTGCCGATGAACCCGCATATCTTTCAGCTATGTCACGCGGGCCACAGGTTGCTCTTGTCGAACGCATCAGAGAAGCAAGAGCGTGGCTTGCCTCTTTACCGCGCGAGCGTGTTTCTATCGTCAGCCGCGACGGGCTTAAGCTCGTCGGACGCTTTTATCCTAATCCCGCGGGGGAGAGCGTGCAGAAGGCATCAAATAAAACCATATTAATTGTTCATGGATACCGCAGCAGCGGTGAGTACGACCTCAGCTGTGGCTGCCCTTACTTTTGGGAAAAAGGCTTTAATCTTTTGATAATAGACGGGCGCGGTCATGGCGAAAGTGAAGGCGAATACATCACCTTCGGCCAGCTTGAACGATACGACGTCGTCGAATGGTGCAAATATTTAACATATCGCTTCGGACAATCTCATAAAATCATACTTGACGGCATGTCAATGGGCTGTACTATCGTCCTTCTTGCGACAGCCGAACCTGACCTGCCGGCGAATGTCTGTGCTGTTATTGCCGACTGCGGCTTCGTCAGCCCTTACGGTGAATTCCGCCATGTCCTCCCTAACATGCTCCACCTCCCCGTTTTCCCGACACTTTATATCGCATCATTTATTTGCAGACTCCGCGCCAGTTTTACGACGAAAAACGTCAGCACGCTTGACGCAGTGAAAAAAATAAAAATCCCGGTTTTATTTGTGCACGGGCTTGATGATAAATACGTCCCGCCTTGCAACACAAAGCAAAATTATGATGCTTGCACAGCGCCAAAAGACGTACTTTTCGTCGAGGGCGCCGGGCACGGCATGAGTTTTCTTTATGCTGAAGACGCGTACAAAGCAAAAGTCGATTCTTTATTTGCAAAAGCTGGGGTTTAACAAAAAATAATGTCATTTTACATTGTACTGCGTCCCGCTTTTTTTGTGTTATAGCTTTTTTTCTGCATTACTATGATTTAATTATCAAACCATGTGTAAAAGCATCAACTTGTTTTTTAAACAAAACATTCTGATAAAAGGAAAAGTCAAGCGGTTTTAGCTTGACTTTTGCTTTATATTGCTTGTATTCTATTCATTCTATATTGTTTTTGTTTTAAACCACATCAACATAAATGCGAATGGCACCGATTTTTGCGCTACTCATTTCTTTTTAATAATGCGTCGGGCGATCTTTTCAATCATCACAGCTCCCTAATCAATATCAAAACTCAAAGGCTGCCTGTGCTTATTTTTATATGCCGTATATATCGCCATCGTCAAAATCTGCATCTTGGTTTTGACTGTAGGGCAGATAAGTATTATTTATGTCATCGTTTTTATCGCTTTTATCGCTTTCATTTTCGCCTGCCGTATTAATACCCGCATTTCCTGCCGTATCACTACCGCTGCTTTGTTCACCCCTGTCACCACCATCGCTACTGCTTTTGCTATGTGACTCGCCATTGTTTACAAGTTCGTTTATATTATCTATTATAAAACGCTGCATACGCTCGTCGTAAACATTTTGCTGATAATACCGGCCAACAGCGTCTGTGCGCTCAAGTGTCGTTATGCCGGATGCACGCCCAAGCTCGGTGGCAGTTCTTACATGCCCGCCTTCCTCATTTACCGTAACCTCAAGATAACCCAGAGATACAAGGCGGGCCGCCAGCTTGCCACCGGAAACGCCCCACATAACGCTTTGATCGATTTTATCATTTATACGTGCCGCAATTGTATTAATTCCGACATGACCGGAGGTTATGGGGATTGACGCTTTCTGCTCATCAGTCAAATAAAAGCGTTTCTTTTGCTTTTTCTGCTCTGTTATCTGACGCACTGTTGGACGAAGTGATGTTCTTTTGCCATATGACATTATCTTTTCATTCAGTACACAAGATATATATGAAAAACAACGGATGAACCTTTTATCACGTAAAATAGTTTCACTATCAAGCGGCGCACCGTCGATCGGATTAACACCTGCGGCGAGGCTGTCCATATAATGTTTTGCACGTTTTAAAAGTTCATATTCGCCTGCGCCTGCACTTGCGCCCCCACTTGTGTTTTTATCCACAGTTGATCATTCCTCCACTACACACCGGTGTTTTTATCACTTTTATTTTATTGTTGCTTACCGAGTCAAGTACTCTGTAATTTGATTATATCATAATTTACTTATCTTATCAGCAATTTCTTGGAAAATATTAAATTACTGGCACGTCATTTATCCAAATTGCTATGTTAACTTGATTTTATGTCGGAGTAGCTGTATAATATTCATCAGTTTATTAATCGACTATACAATTCTTTTAAAGGAGATACTATCTCACATGGCAGAACTTCAGTACACAAGCGAAGTGCAGAACATGTGTCCCGTAACCAAGGGGCCAAAGCACGGACCCGCCCCGATTCCCGAAGAGGGCAGATGGGTCAAGGCCTATGAAATTAAGGATATATCAGGCCTTTCGCACGGAATCGGTTGGTGCGCTCCTCAGCAGGGTGCCTGCAAGCTGACTCTTAACGTTAAGAACGGTATCATTGAGGAAGCGCTAGTTGAGACAATCGGATGCTCCGGCATGACACATTCAGCTGCTATGGCGGCAGAAATTCTTCAAGGTAAAACACTTCTTGAAGCTCTTAATACAGACCTCGTCTGCGATGCAATTAACGTCGCTATGCGTGAGATTTTCAAGCAGCTTGCCTATGGCCGCAGCCAAACAGCATTCTCGGAAGATGGACTTCCGGTTGGTTCATCTCTTGATGACCTCGGCAAAGGACTGCGTTCACAGGTCGGCACAATGTTCGCGACGAATGCGAAGGGTGCCCGCTACCTTGAAATGGCTGAGGGTTATGTTCTGTCCCTCGGGCTTGATGAAAACAACGAAGTTATAGGCTACAAGTTCGTAAACCTTGGCAAAATGATGGAAGCTATCAGAGACGGCAAGGATCCTAAGGAAGCATACGAAGCCAATATTAAAACTTATGGCAGATATGCAGATGCCGTCAAATACATAGACCCGAGAAAGGAATAAGGAGGCGCCGCCGATGTCAAATAACGTAAAATTTGAAGGTTTTGAGCGCAGAATTGATAAAATTAAGGTCTGTATGGCTGAGTATGGCATAGCAGACCTCGAGGAGGCGCGCTCTATATGCTTATCATATGGTTTTGATCCAGATTCTATTGTAAAAGGTGTTCAGCCTATAGCTTTTGATGACGCAAGCTGGGCATATACGCTCGGATGTGCCATTGCTATCAAGAAAAACTGTAAATCTGCCGCTGACGCTGCCGAAGCAATCGGCATAGGGCTTCAGGCATTTTGCATTCCCGGCTCTGTCGCTGAAAACCGCAAGGTTGGTTTTGGCCATGGAAACCTTGCCGCTATGCTTTTGCGCGAGGAAACGAAATGTTTCTGCTTCCTCGCCGGCCACGAATCATTCGCAGCGGCAGAAGGCGCCATTGGTATCGCCCGCAACGCTAATAAAGTCCGCCGCGAACCGCTCCGCGTAATCCTCAACGGACTTGGCAAGGATGCCGCCTATATCATATCCCGTATAAACGGCTTTACATATGTTCTTACCGATTATGACTTCTACAATGATGAGCTGAAAATTATATCTAAGACGCCATTTTCAAATGGCGAACGCGCTAACGTTCTCTGCTACGGTGCAAACGACGTTCTTGAAGGCGTTGCGATAATGAAGCATGAAAAAGTCGGTGTATCGATAACGGGCAACTCGACGAACCCGACACGCTTCCAGCATCTTGTCGCCGGCACCTACAAGAAATGGTGCTATGAAAACGGCTTCAAATACTTCTCCGTTGCTTCTGGCGGCGGCACAGGACGTACTCTCCATCCGGACAACATGGCTGCAGGCCCCGCTTCATATGGCCTCACCGACTCAATGGGCCGTATGCATGGCGATGCTCAGTTCGCCGGTTCGTCCTCCGTTCCCGCTCACGTGGAAATGATGGGCTTCATCGGCATGGGCAACAACCCGATGGTTGGCGCTACCGTCGCCTGCGCGGTCGCTGTCCAGCAAGCGTTAAATAAGTAAGCTATAGCTACAAAATTAGGGCACTTGCCGCTTGGCAGGTGCCCTTTGTTTTTGTATAAAACAGAGTAAAAAACTGCATGCGTCCACATTGTGTCCACGTTGTCTTGTACATTAAAACTCCCGATAGAAATCATCTTTCATCTCGGATGTCACAAGGTAGCATTCTTTCCCATATAGAAGCTTTGCAGGCACACGCCACGCCTCGCCGTTATAGAAGTTGTCGGCAACAAGCTCTCCGTCCGCATATATTTGCGCGACGTCACACGGGAACGGAATATTAATGAAGCCCGCGTCGCTCGTTACACTTATTTTCCTCCATGTGCGTTTGCGCTCACCGCCTATGTTAAGCTGACACTCGTATTTTGGCACAAAAGGTTCTTCAACTTCCTCAAAGTTTACCGACGCCGGTTTAAAATCGACTGTCACTTCCGTGTATTCAAAGCCTTCGCCACCCCACTTAAAATAGCTGTAGCTTCCGTCTTCTATTGCATGGATTTGACCGTCTTCTTCATACATACTGCAGCCGCAGCCTATGTATAATGTTTTTCTGAGCCTTCTGGCATACGCTGCCTCATCAAACGAAAGGGTAACAATTTTTATATTGTTTACCTCCACCTTTGACTCAAGACCAACCTTCGTTTTAACTATGTGTCCGTCGCTGAACTTGTATTGCGGCGTAATTCCTTCTATTGCTACGAAAAAATATGTATTGTCTATACGGCACAGCGGCTGTGCTGTTGCATACTCAAGCATATTCCCTGACAAATCCATGTTGAAAGGCATAAAAAAGCTGACTTTCCCGCACACATTGATAGGCGGGAATTTTACTATGCCTGTATCAATCACCACATCATATATATCCTCTATCTCTGCAAGCCTCTGATAATGGTTTATGAATACAAACCCGCTTTTTTCGTCTCTTCTCATTGAGTATCTGAGTGCACTAAGGTTGTCTGCCGTAACATCTTCCGTCCCCATGACGGCCTCCATCGGGGCAAGTATCTCTCCGAAGTCCTGTAAAAACAGATGCAGGATATTTAAAAGCCCATACTGCTCTCTTGCTTCACCGTATGATGTTAAGGCTGTATGGAAATCATAGTTTAGTATAGGATAATCATTCGGATATCCTGTTTCTTTTGACTCCTGCAGAGTCGTGAGCTTGCCAATTTTATTTATCCCGCCGTGATACATATAATAACCAACTAAATTGTTGCCGGAGCCAAGCTTGACAAGCGACATCGCATAAGCATCCATCCCTGAGATTATCGGACGCCGGTGATGTGTAGCCATAATTCCTGCTCCAAGCTCACACATCGCAAAAGGATACTTTTCATATGGCAATCTCCAGCCGCTCGGGTCGGTATCTTTTATGATGTCAACTCCAACCGCTGAATCGTTTCTGTTTTTATCAAACACATAATTGCGTGATAGTGGCAGTCTGTGTGTGCCTTTTGCCCAAGGAGCGTCCGCATATGCAGAAAATACGGGCAAGACCTCATCAACCGGAATTTTTGCTCCATATCTGCTATTCCAGCCTGTAACGGTGTAAAGCGGCACATCAAAACCTATCTCAACAGCGAGTTTTTTCAGGGCAAGCAAATGCTCCGCGTTATTCGTCAGTTCATTTTCAAGCTGAACACCGATGATGTTGCCACCGTCTTTGTAAAACTTCCCTTTTACCTGCTCATATATCTTTTCGTACCATATGCGTACTTTTGCCATATACTCATCGTTGTTATCACGCAGCTTATACGGCTTTTTAGCAAGCCAGTTCGGAAATCCGCCGTTTCTGCACTCGCCATGAACCCAGGGCCCTATGCGAATCACAACATCAAGGCCGGCTTTTGCAGCGTCATCAATGAATTTCGCAACATCAAGATCGCCTGAAAAGTCAAATTCTCCTTCAATCTCCTCATGGTATATCCAGAAAAGATAAGTTGCGACGATACCAACACCGCCGGCTTTCATCTTACAAAGCTCACGATACCAATTATCTTTGTTGTCGCGGAAAAAATGATACTCCCCCATCACACCTATCCATGGCTCCCCGCCGCGCTCGATGTATATATTTGTTACATCAATGCGCTCACCGAAATGGTTCCCCCCGCCAAGGTTCAGATGGTTACGCAGTATTTTACTTTTTTCATATGGCTTAAATGTGTACGTCATTTCTTTTCCCCCAAATGTAATACACTATTATGCGTAATCGGTGACTAATAGCCGTTTTTATAATAATAAACAATTGTTGATTGTTTATCAAGTCGAAACTTTACGGGTATCAACAGTAAAAATAAAGGGCTGCAGCAAAATAAAACTGCCACAGCCCAATTTTAATATGTTATTACACAATCGACTAATATCGACCCTTTTTGTTATGCTTCCGCCTATTTTGTGCTCGAAAGGGTGGAAATGTCGAAAAGCTTCGTATTGTACTGATTATAATGGCTTGCGATAATGTCTGCAAGCGCTGATGCTGTGTCAAGGCTCGTCATGCACGGTATGCCGAGCTGCATCGCACGATGGCGGAGCTTTCTATAGTCGCCAACGCTGATGTCCATGACGCCGCCTGTATATACGATATAATTGATCGTTTTAGATTCAACAAGATCGTATATATCGTTGTTTTCCCATACGTCGCGGGCTGTCTGTATGTCAATGCCATGACTGCGTATAGCTGCTGCTGTGTCAGGTGTACCATATAGGCGAACGCCTATATCGCAGAATTTTTCAGCAAGGGCTATCGCATCTTTGTGGTCATAATCCTCGACGCTGATGAGCACGCCAATCTCGCGGCGGTCGGCCGGTGAGCAGACGTCAAGTCCCGATGCGACAAGCCCTTTATAAAGCGCTTCCGTCTTCGTGCGCCCTATGCCAAGCACCTCGCCCGTCGATTTCATCTCAGGGCCAAGAATTGAGTCGGCATCCGTCAGTTTCTCAAACGAAAATACCGGAACCTTAACGGCGTAGCAGTACGGGGCACGCCATAAACCTGTTCCATAACCGATGTCACGCAGACGCTCACCTACCATAACGCGGGCAGCGATATCTACCATAGGAACACCGGTAACTTTGCTGATGTACGGTATTGTGCGTGAGGCGCGCGGGTTGACTTCAATTACATACAGTTCATCCGAATATACGAGATACTGTATGTTTACAAGCCCTTTTGTGCCGAGGGCAACCGCTAACTTTTTCGATACCTCGCATATTTTCTTCTCCATCCGCTCGCTTAAGTTATACGGCGGATAAACTGCTATCGAGTCTCCCGAGTGAATACCTGCGCGCTCAATATGCTCCATAATGCCGGGGATGAGGATGTCCTCGCTGTCGGATATAACGTCAACTTCAAGCTCCGCACCGGGCATATACTTGTCAATTAAAACAGGGTTTTCGATGCCGCCTGCAAGAATCGCCGACATATAGCTTCTTGTATCCACATCGGAGCGCGCTATTGTCATCCCCTGCCCGCCTATAACGTAAGACGGGCGCAAAAGCACAGGGTAGCCAAGCATATTTGCTGCAAGAAGAGCTTCGTCAAGCGTTTTAACTGTGCAGCCCTTCGGGCGGCTAATATTAAACTTCTCAAGAAGCTTATCGAAACGTTCGCTGTCCTCAGCAATGTCAATAGCGTCCGCTGTAGTGCCGAGTAACTGCAC
>LSQX01180869.1_pt1 | contig 69983 bp, 63 predicted proteins | sample 654561 | NCBI WGS metagenome assembly LSQX01 (sample SAMN04489861, study PRJNA283612) | anaerobic digester metagenome | isolation source: 4 biogas reactors fed with cattle manure at either 37C or 55C with and... | place: Denmark: Kongens Lyngby | collected 2014
CAGGATCAAACTCTCCGTTGAAAACTATCAACACAACCCCACCCACAAAGAGCAGAGCCACATCGTCAACAATCAACAAGTCCAATACCCGACCAAAACACCACACCACACACAAAAAGCATGCAGCACTGGCACATCAATCAAAATATTTCAACTCAAAGAAACCCCCACCCCACAAAAAGGGCAGGAAGGTCCCAAAAAGTGCAAATGACGTAAAACACGCTGTTGAGTTCTCAAAAACCGTACACACACCAAACCAAACAAGACCCAAAACAAGCCCTGCCCAACCTGGGGCAACCTGGTTAACTATAGTCGAGTCTGCGATCGGTGTCAAACCGATGCTTTCCCGCTCCCGGGACGTTACCCCCGGGATGCCTCCACGTAACCTTGCGGCGCTGTGGCGACCCGATCAATCTTACGCTCTCTCCCCTGCTGAGTCAAATCCGGGCGCTTGCCTGGTTCGATCTCTTCGGTTTGGGAGCCCTGCCCTTCGGAGGGGCAAGACCGTTAATGATGCCAGAGGTTTTGAAGCTGCGCAAATGCGAGCCAGACGTGCCGCGCCGGCTGGCCGGTCCGCCACGGTGCCGCCGGGCGTCCAGGCAGTGACAGAGCCGCGATGGATCCGTTGTGCTGTCAGGCCCGGACGTCGGGGTGCAGCGCCACAAGACCAACCATCGTTTTGGCGCCCACCTCGAGGCATCCCTCGTCCACATCGAACATCGGGCGATGCAGGTCCGGCCACTCGGACACATCGATGGGTCGGACGCCGAGACGCCCGAGCGCACCGGGGACTTCCATCAGCATCTCCGAGAAATCCTCGCCGCCCAGTGACTGTTCCGTGTCGACGACGCCGCTCTCCCCCAACAGCGCCCGACCGACATCAACGATGCGGCCGGCACCCTTCGGGTGGTTGACGGTCGGCGGAATCCCTTCCGCCAGCTCGACCTCGACATGGACGCCGAAGGGGCTGGCGGCCTTGCGTACGAGATCCGGCACCAGATTGCGGGCGCGGTGCCACCCCTCGAGGTCGAGCACCCGCAGGGTGCCCTCGAGGAGACCGGCGGCCGGGATCGCATTCGGCGCATTGCCGGCTTCGACGTGGCCCCACACCACCGAGGCACCCGCGCGCGGGTCGACGAGTCGCGACAGCAACATCGGCACCTCGGTGATGACCGCTCCCATCGCCATGACCAGGTCGGTGGTGAGATGCGGTCGCGAGCTGTGGCCGCCGGGACCGGCGAAATGCACCTGGATGCGGTCGCAGGCGGACGTGATCGGCCCGGGCCGGACGGCCACCTTGCCAACCTCAGTGCGCGGGTCGCAGTGCAGCGCGTACACCTCCCGCAAACCCGTCATGCCCCCATCACGAATGATCTGACCGGCGCCACCGGGACTCGTCTCCTCGGCCGGCTGGAAGAACAGTCGCGCACCCCGGGGCAGCAGATCCTGGTCACGCAGCCGGGTGAGCACGGTGGCGGTGCCCAACAGCAGCGCGGTGTGCACGTCGTGCCCACACGCATGTGCGACCCCGGAGTTGACCGACCGATAGGGCACATCCTTGGTGTCGGTCAGTTGCAGTGCGTCGATGTCGGCACGCAGGCCGATGCGCGGCTGGGCGCGGCGTCGGGGCGGCATGATGTCCACCCAGAGACCGGTGGGGCTCGACAGCTCACGCGGCTCGAGACCGAGCGCTTCGAGCACACCCCGAATGCGTGCGGTGGTGCGATGCTCGGCCCAGCTGGGTTCGGGATGCCGATGCAGATCCCGGCGCCACAGGATCATGTCGTCCACGACCTCGGCAGTCTCCGTCGCGATCGCGTCCGCCAGTTCTTCCCGCTCCGCCGCGCGCACCGTGGCCGGCTCCGTGGCGGCGGGATAAACACGCTTCATCCCTCTGCCCTCCGCAGTCGCTGCCCGCTCATACGTGGGAACGTTACCCCGCGCGGTTCGTGGCGTGGTCCCCTCCCCGAAAGCGACCGCTGGGTCAGTGGGTCGACTCCCAGGCGCCGTACCCACCCGCCAAGTGGCGGAGCGTGACTTCCAGGCCCGCAAAAGCGGGGCGCAAGAGCTCCAGCGCGCGGCCAGAACGGATGCCACCCGCGCAATAGAGCACCACATCGCGACCGCAGGTCTCCGGCGGCAGCGCGGCAATCCCCTGTTCCTGGATCCTGGCCAGTGGTGCGGCCACCGCCCCGGGAACCATGCCGAGCTCCCGCTCCCAGTCCTCCCGCACATCCACCACCGCCAGCGACAGCTCCCCGCTGTCCCGGCGCGCGATGAGCGTCTGCAGAGCTGGCACATCGAGCGTCTCCGCTGCGGTCGGCCCACCCACGGCACACACGAACTCCACCGGTCGCACCTCGGTGATCGGCTCGCGTTCCGGGTCCGGGAGGATCCGCATCGAGCGGACCGAGGCTCCCAGCGCGTCATAGACCAGCAGACGGCCGAGCAGCGGCTCCCCGCGGCCGAGGATCAGTTTGAGGGCTTCGGTCGCCATGAGTGTGCCGATGGTTCCGGGCAGTACGCCGAGCACGCCCGCCTCCGCACACGATGGCACGCTCGCCGGATCCGGTGGTTCGGGGAAAAGGTCCCGATAGGTGGGCCCACGGCCGGCCCAGAACACCGAGAGCTGGCCATGGAAACGCAGGATCGCGCCCCAGACGACCGGCTTGCGCAGGACCTCCGCGGCGTCGGACACGAGATAGCGCGTGGCGAAGTTGTCGGTGCCGTCCAGCACCAGGTCATAGTCGGCGATCAGCTCCAGCACGTTGTCCGCGGTGAGCCGTTCCCCGTGCTGGACGACCGTGACGAGGGGGTTGATCGCCGCGACTCGATCGGCCGCCGACGCGACCTTGGGGCGACCGATGTCCGCCATGGAGTGGATGACCTGCCGCTGCAGGTTCGACAGATCGACATCGTCGTCATCGATCGTGCCCAGGGTGCCCACTCCGGCAGCGGCGAGATATTGCAGGGCCGGCGACCCCAGACCGCCCGCCCCGACGAGCAGCACGCGCGCGTTCTTGAGCCGCCGCTGTCCGTCGACACCGACATCCGCCAAGCCCAGGTGGCGCTGATAGCGGGCGATCTCCTCGGGCGTGAGCTCGGGTCCGGGCTCGATCAGTGGCCCGAGCGACACGGGTTCGCCGAACGCGGACTCGAGGGGCGGGGAGATCTGCGTACTCATGAAATCCGACCTTCCATCGGCGAGGAGGCCAACGCGTGGCGCCGGCGCGGGATCCGCCCTGCACGATAGGCGAGGCGCCCCGCGGCCACGGCCCGGCGCATGCCGTCCGCCATCAGCTCCGGACGCTGGGCCCGCGTGATCGCGCTGGCCACGAGCACCGCGTCGCAGCCGAGTTCCATCGCGAGCGCGGCCTCCGAGGCGGTGCCGATGCCGGCGTCGAGGACGATGGGCACGGTGGCACGGGCGCAGATGAGCTCGATGTTGTGCGGATTGAGTACGCCGAGTCCGGTGCCGATCGGCGATCCGAGCGGCATCACCGCTGCGGCCCCGGCGTCCTGCAGCCGGAGCGCGGAGGCGGGGTCGTCGATCGTGTAGGCGAAGACCTTGAAACCCTGATTGGCGAGCTGTTCGGTCGCCTCCAGGAGCTCGATGATGTCCGGCAGGAGGGTGTCCTCGTCCGCGATCACCTCGAGCTTGATCCAGTCCGTCTCCAACGCCTCCCGGCCGAGCTGGGCCGTGAGCACGGCGTCGCGGACCGTGTAGCAACCGGCGGTGTTCGGCAGGATCCTGATGCCCAGGCGGTTCAGCATGCCGAACAGCGACTGCCCGTCCGCCGGCGAATAGCGGCGCAGGGCGACCGTGGTGAGTTCGGTGGCGGAGGCCACCAGGGCACGCTCGAGCGCAGCCAGGTCGGTGATGCCACCGGTGCCCATGATGAGACGGGACGAGAACGTCACCCCGTCGATCGTGAGGTCGTCCGCAGCGCGGTCGGTCATCCGCCCTGCACCGCCTCGACCACCTCGATCTCGGCACCGGGAGTGAGCCTCATCGTCGCCCACCGGCTGCGGGGAACCACCGCGCCATCCACCGCGACCGCCAGGCCGAGTGGGGCACCGGTGGGCGTGCGACCGTCCTCGCCGACCTCCTCCGACGTCAACGTGCGCAAGAGCTCGCGCACGGTCGTGCCCTCGGCAATATCGGTGGGCTGGCCATTCACTGTGCAGGTCATCGGGTGTCTCCTTCCATGAGCAGAGCGTTCGATCAGGAACGCAGGGTCAACAGGCGCGCGGGGTCGACAGCGCCCAGGTGGTCGTGGTCGTCGGCCGCGACGGTCCCGGAGACGAGGTCGGCGGTGAGCCGGGAGCCGAGCGGGGTCAGCAGGATGCCGTGGCGGAAATAGCCGGCCGACAGCACCAGTCCGGGCGCGACCTCGCCGATCATCGGGATGTCATCGGGTGAACCGGGGCGGGCCCGGGCGACCGCTTCGACGAACTCGGTCTCCAACAGCCCCGGCACCAACGTCCCGGCATCGCGGAGCAGCCGCCAGACCCCGCCCGCGCTGGGTGCGTCGAGGCCGTCCTCGCGGCTGGTCGCACCGATCACGACCTGACCGTCGGCGCGGGGCACGAGATAGACGGGCACCCCGTGGACCAGACCCCGGATCGTGTGCCCGAACAGCTGTGTCTCGCCGGGGAGGAGCAGGGAGCGCGGAATGGCGACCTTGAGCACGTCGCCGAAGACGGGGCGGAGGGGGGCGTACGCCCGGGCCGGGAGCCCCTCGATGCCGTTCAACCCGATGCCGGGTGCCAGGACGAGCTTGTCCGCGGTCTCGGCGTGACCGCTCCCGAGCCGGACCGACCAGCCGTCGCCGAGCGATTCGACCGCGACGACGGGTTCAGTGATGAGCCGCTGTCCCTGCCGGGCGAGGATGGCGTCGAGCAGTGCGCGCACGAGCTGGCGCGGATCGATGCGGTGGTCGTCCGGGGTGCGGAAGCCGGCCGCGATGCGGGGGCCGACCGCGGGCTCGAGCCGGCGTACGTCCCGACCCGTCAACTCCTCCACCCGCATTCCGTGCCGATGCTGGACACCGGACAGGAGCGCGAGCGCGTCACGGTCCGCCCGATCGGCCGCGAGCACCAGTGTCCCGGCCGTTTCGTGGCCGGTGGGCAGCTCGGTGTCGCGGGTGAGCTCGGCGATGAAGGCGGGGTATTCCGCGGCGGAGGCGAGCATCAGCGGATAGAGGGCTTCCTGCCCGTATTGCACCTCGCTGATCGCGGCCAGCATCCCGCCCGCAGCATGCGTGGCGCCCCTGCCCGGGGTCGGATCGCAGAGGATGACCTCCACGCCACGCTGCCCGAGTCGCCACGCGGTGGCGGCGCCGATGACGCCTGCCCCGACAACGATGGCTCGCACCTTGTTCCTCCTTGCGTCGGCATGACCCGCATCAAGTTCAAGTGGTCGGTGCTTGCCCGCACCCTCTCAGCCCGCACCCGGGCTCCCACGGAAGTCCCCAGTGTAGGCCCGATCGACAACCGCCCCGAGCGGGGCACGCGCCGGGACTAGATGACCTGGGCGACCAGGGCCTCGGCGGCGGCGACGATGCCCATGGTCTCGGCCTGCCAATTCCGCTCCTGGGACCGATAGGGGCCGGTCGCGAGGGAAATGATGACCGCGGCCGCGCGGAGCCGGAGCTCGATGGGGTTGACGCGATGGTCGAACACGGGCACCCAGGTGGCGAGCAGATGGCGGACGCGCGCGGCCTGCTGGGCGTTCATCCGCTGCACCGTCGACAGGTGCGCGATCAGACAGGCCAGATCGTCGGCCCGATTCCCGGGCCCGACCGTGTCGACGTCCAGCAGCCCGCAGACCCGGCCATTCGCCACGTGCACCTGGCCCTCGTGGAAATCCCCGTGGGTCGCCTCGTTGCCCGGGGGGATGGGCGCCAGACCATGCTCGATCTCGTGGCACAGCCAGTTGAGCCGCGGCTCGAGAGCGGGCATCGCCTGGCTGACCACCGTCGTGTAGTGCCGCACCGCGTCCGACCACGGTGGCCGGCGGTGGAGCGACACGACTTGACGGGGCATGGAGTCCAGCACCCAGATGAGCTGTTCCGCGGTGCACGGTGGAACGGGGTCGAAGATCGCGCGGCTCAGGGGACGACCGGGCAGCTCATCCAGCACCAACAGGCAATCGCGGGTCGCGACGGCGATGCGGGGAGCCGGGACGCCGGCGCTGCGCAGCACCTCGTGCCGTTGCCGCACGGCAGCGAAGTGGGTTTCGCGAAGGACCTTGACATAGAAGACCGTGCGGCGGACGCCCTGGCCGGGGTCCGGGAGCACCGTCGCCCGCAGCACCGCGCGGCGGCGCGGCCGGTAGCCGATCATGCGCAGCTTCACCTGGTCGGGCCGCAGCCGGAACCCGACCACCGGCGACAGCAGTTCCGCCATGGACGCGGGCCGCGCCGCACGGGCCAGACCGGGCAGATCCGGATCGTTGGGATAGAGCCAGACCACCGCTTCCCGGTCACCATCGGCGAAGATCTCGGCCCGCACATCGTTCCGGCTGCGCCCGTGCGCGCGGGCGCTCACCCCCAGCAGTTCCTTGCGCCGACCGGCCGGCCAATCGACGACGGCACCATAGGTGGCGGTCGTCGACCGATTCGGATTGGCATCGACGTGGTCCAGAGACCACGACACGAGCGTGCCCCCGGCATGGCGGACAGCGGCCGCGAGCAGGGGGGCCACCTGATCAGTGGTCAGCAGGCGCGATCCGTCCGCATCCCCAGCCCCCATGACCCTCCTTAGATGAGCATCCCGATCTTTTCATAGACCGACTTCGTGGTGGCGTACGCAACGTTGCGTGCCCTCTCGGCCCCGTCATCGAGGATCCGTTCCAGCTCGGCCCGGTCGTCGAGCAACTCCAGCGCGCGGGCCCGGACCGGGGTGATCTCGTCGGCAACGGCCTCGGCGACGGCGACCTTGAGATGCCCATAGAGCTTGCCCTCGAATTCTTCGACGAGCTGCGGAATGGGCGTACCCGTCACTGCGGACAGGATCGACAGCAGGTTGGAGACCCCCGGCTTGTTCTCCTCGTCATAACGGATCTCGGAGCCGGAGTCGGTGACGGCGGACTTGAACTTCTTGGTGTTCCGCTTGGGGTCGTCGAGGAGGTTCACCAGCCCGTTCGGGGACGCCGCGGATTTCGACATCTTGGCGGTCGGGTCCTGCAGGTCCTGGATCTTTCCGACCGACGCGAGGATGTGCGCGTCGGGAACGACGAACGTCTCGCCATAACGCGCGTTGAAACGCTCCGCGAGGTCGCGGGTGAGCTCGAGGTGCTGACGCTGGTCCTCCCCCACCGGCACCTTGTCGGCCTGATAGATCAGGATGTCCGCCGCCATCAGGACGGGATAGGTGAACAGGCCCACGTTGGTGGTGTCCACACCGCGCCGGGCGGACTTGTCCTTGAACTGCGTCATGCGGGAAGCCTGACCAAAGCCCGTCAGGCAGGCCAGCGTCCACATGAGCTGGGTGTGTTCGGGCACCTGCGACTGGACGAACACGACCGAGCGCTCCGGGTCGATTCCCGCGCCGATGATCTGTGCGGCGGTCGCGAGCGTACGCTCGTGCAGCTCCTCGGGCGACGGCCATTCGTTGTAGGAGTGCAGATTCGCCACCCCGAAGAACGCCTCGAACTCGTCCTGCATCCCGACCCACTGACGCAGGGCACCGAGGTAATTCCCGAGGTGCATCGAATCGGCGGTGGGCTGGGCCAGGGAAAGCGCACGCGGCTTGGCGTTCTGCATCGACGTGTTAGGCATGGGCGTCATTGTTCACTGCCGGAGTCCGAATCCGCGACCGAGTTCATCCTTCGCAGCAGGATGCGCGCCGCCCGGCGCCCGTCGAGCTCGGTCACCCGGAGGGACACCGGCACCGGTTCGGCGTCCTCGGGGGTGTCCATCTGGGCCAGCGCGACCTCGATCTCGTCGTCCACGGCCGGCAACCGACCCAACTGCGCCATCACATACCCCGCGACCGTGTCATAGGGGCCCTCCGGGAGGACATAACCGGTCTCGTCCCCGAAATCCTCCAGGGACACCAGGCCCTCCAGCTCCATCGTGCCGACACCCATCTGCGCCGGGTCGGTCACGATGTCGTATTCGTCGGTGATGTCCCCGATCAGCTCCTCCACCAGGTCTTCCATCGTGACGATGCCGGCCGTCCCACCGTATTCGTCGCGCACGAGCGCCAGGTGCACCGAGTTGCGTCGCATCTCGCTCAGCGCCCGCAGCACCTTCACGGTTTCGGGAAGGGCGAGGATCGGGCGTACGAACTCGATCACCGGAGTGGAGCGCGTGGCGACCTCGGGATCGAACAGGTCGCGCACGTGCACGAATCCCGCGATGTCATCAGCGGAGTCACGGGTCACCGGGTAGCGCGAGTGGGGGGCGTCGACCATGATGCGCACGGCCTTGTACGCCGGCAGGTCACCATCCAGGAACTCGACCTCCGTGCGCGGGATCATCACCTCCCGCAGCGAGCGTTCACCGGCGTCGAACACGTCATCCATGATCCGCCGCTCCTCGTCCCCGAGGGTGAGCGACGACGACACCATCGACCGGATCTCCTCGTCGGTGACCTCCTCGCGCGCCGCCCCCGGATCACCGCCCAGGACCCGCACGACGACATTGGTGGACACCCCGAGGAACCAGATCACCGGTTTGAGGACGGTCGCGATCGCGTTGACCATCGGCGCCAGCGCGAGGGAGAACCCCTCCGCGCGCTGCATCGCCAGCCGTTTGGCGGTCAGCTCGGACAGCACGATCGAGAAATAGGAGATGGCGATCGTCACCAGGACCAGGGCCAGCCTGTCAGCCCACGGCACGCCTCGTTCGGCAAGGAATACCTCGAGCAGCCTCGCGATCGTCGCGCCACCGAACGAGGCGGACAGAAAGCCCGACAGGGTCACGCCGATCTGCACGGCGGAGAGGAACGTGTTCGGGTTCGCCGCCAGCTTCGCCACCGTCGCCCCGCGCTTCCCGCGGCCGGCGATCCGGCGGATCTGGCTCTCGCGCAACGACACCAAGGCCATCTCGGCGCTGGCGAAGACCCCGCCGACGACGATGAAGACGAAGATCAAAGCAATGTCGGTCACCATGCCCGGCAGTCCCACCCTTCAGTTCGGCCCAGCCTAAAGGACTTGGTGATGTCAGCGACTTCCGCTTGAATCCCGGCATGCTTTTTCCCGACGGGCCCGGCCCGGGGCAGCGGTGGCCCGATTCGGTCCCGACGCTGATCGACCATCCCGTGGTGTTGCGCGCGCACCGCAGTGATGATCTGCCTCGGCTGGTGGAGATGTGCAACGACCCGGAGTTCGCGCGATGGACCACGACCCCGCACCCCTACGGCGCGGCGGATGGCCACGCGTTTCTCTCCATGCTCGTGCCCCGGGAGGTCGATGCCGGCCGTGCCATGCTGTGGGCCGTGGAGGCTCCGCCCACCCCGGACGGCGCACCCGAGTTCTGCGGCACCATCGAGATCCGCCTGCTGGACGGTCAACGGGGCGAGATCGCGTTCGGCCTGCACCCGGACGCCCGCGGTCGCGGGATCCTCAGGAGCGCCGGCCGACTCGCGCTCGACTGGGCGTACGACGTCCTCGGCCTGCAGGCCGTCGTCTGGTCGGCGAAGGTGGGCAATTGGGCCTCCCGGCATGCGGCGGCTGCGCTGGGGTTCGGGTTCGAGGGGGTACGCCGCGCTCACCGCGATCAGCGCGGGACGCTCGTCGATCACTGGGTGGCCACTGCCCTGGCCACCGACCCGCGCCGATCGGTCGCGCCTCCCCGCCAGCCAGTCCTCACCGGCGAGCGGGTGGTCCTGCGCCCGTTCGAGGACGACGACGCCGACCGCATCGTGGAAGCGTGCGCGGATCCGGTCAGCCAACACTGGTTGGGCGCTCTCCCCCGCGGCTATCGCCGGGAGCATGCCCTGGAGTTCGTGGAGGACTGCCGGGAGACGGCAGCGACGCTGACCGACTGGACGTGGTGCATCACCGCTCGCGGGGACGACCGCTGCGTCGGTGCGCTCTCGCTGTTCCGGCTCCGTGATCGTTCGGGTGCCGGCGAATTGGGCTACTGGGCTCACCCCGCCGCACGGGGCCGAGGCCTGATCAGCGACGCGGCCCGCACGGTCGCGGATTTCACGCTGGGCATTGGAAGGGACGCGCCCCGTTTCCACCGCACGGTCATGGTGCGGGCGGCTGCGGAGAACCTCCGCTCCCAGGCCGTCGCCCAGAACACCGGTGCCGGCCTGGTCGGCCGTCTGCCCCAGGCCGAGCAGCTGGGCGACGGGAGCTGGACCGACCTCCTGGTCTTCATCCGCACTCGATGAACACGCCGACGGTCGGTGGGCAGCTCCTGCCGATGCGTGCGAGAGACTCGGAAGATGGGCAACTGGAGCAGGATGAGCCGCTGCGGCGGGACCGCCGTGATGATCGCCGCTCTCGCCGTGCTGCCCGCCTGTGGCGGCACCACGGTGACCGGTGCCGTGCCGACCCCATCGGCGACCGTTCCCCGCACTCCCACCCCCAAACCGCCCACCCCGACGCCGACGCCCCCGGAGGAACGGGTGTTCATGACGAGCCGTTCCGAGGTGTCGGTCCGCGCCCAGGAGGGCGTCGCAACCGTGACCGTGCGGGGATTCTCGTGGCAGCGGACGGAAAACGGACCGTACGCAAAACCGCCCAAGAACCGCTATCTGGTGCTGGACGTGCTCATCACCGCGACAGAGGGCAAGGTGCAGGCGAACCCGTTGTACTTCAGCCTCCGTACCCCACACGGCGCCGAGATCGCCCCCGTGCTCGGGCTGGACGGGAACGAACCCGTTCTGGCATCCAAGGAACTGATCGCGCCCGCATCCGTCTCCGGTCTGGTCACGTTCGACACCGCACAGGGCAACGTCGCGCTCCTCATCACCGATGAGCTCGGCAATAGCGTCGGCGAGATTGCCATCCCCAGTGGCCTGCCCGACGAGAACGAGCCGGCCGAGGGCGGCCTCCCGGCGGAGGGTGAGAATCAGCCGGGTGATGGCAACCAGCCCGCAGAGTCCCCGCCCGGTGCCACACCGACGACGGAGGCCACCCCGGGCACGGTCACGCCGGGCACACGACCCGGAGATTAGGAAGCACCCATGAAGTTGACCTCCGAACAGCTCGACCGGGCCGCCGGTGCACTCGTCGGTCAGGCCTGTGGAGACGCGCTCGGGGTGCCCTACGAGTTCGCTGCACCACCGGTCCACGAGCCGGAGATGATCGGTGGCGGACTGGGCCCCTATGCGCCGGGCGAGTGGAGCGACGACACCCAGATGGCCGTCTGCATCGCGCGGGTCTCCGCGACCGGAGCGGACCTGACCTCGGCTCCTGCGCTGGACCGGGTCGCCGGGGCTTTCGAGGAATGGCTGGCGGAAGGGGCGACCGATGTCGGCGTACAGACCGGCACGCTGCTCCGGGAAGTCGCCGATCTGACCGGCCCGCGCGGCGAGGTCCTGCGTACCGCGTCACGCATCCTGCATGAACGCAGCGGCCGCAGCGCCGGCAACGGCGCCCTCATGCGGACGTCCATCGTGGGCCTGACCCGACTGACCGACCGGGACGCCACGGCGGCAGCCGCTCGTGCGGTGTCCCAGTTGACCCATTTCGATCCGCTGGCCGGCGACTGTTGCGTGCTCTGGTCCGAGCTCGTGCGCCGTGCCGTCGTGGACGGATGGTCGGGGCAGCCTCCCGAACTGGCCATCGATCTCCTGCCCGAAGCGCGTCGGGACCAGTGGCGGATCTGGGTGAAGGACGTCGAGGCTGACCCGAGGCCCGCCCGCTTCGCCGACAACGGCTATACGGTGTCGGCACTGAAGGCTGCCTATGCGGCGGTGTTGCTGGGGTTGGCGGACGGCAGGGGTACGCCGCTGCGGACCGGCCTGGTGGCCGCAGTGCGGGCGGGCCACGACACCGACACGATTGCGGCGATTGCCGGTGGGGCGCTGGGGGCGCTGCTGGGCGCCTCCGCCATCCCCGCCGAGTGGCGGGAGCAGGTCCACGGCTGGCCCGGCCTTCGGGCCGATGACCTCGCCGTCCTCGCGACCGAGACCGCGACCCAGGGGCTGTCGGCCGGCTGAACGCGGCAGCTGCCCCCGCTTGCGGAGAGCTAAGGTCGTTCCTCGTGACTTCCGAGAACAACCAGTGGGTGGTGACCCTCACCTGTGATGACCGGCCCGGCATCGTCCACGCCGTTTCCGCAGCCGTCGTCGCCGCCGAGGGAAACATCAACGAGCTCCAGCAGTTCTCCTCCGACTCCGGACACTTCTTCATGCGCCTGCAGGTGGAGACGGCGGCAGCGGAGGAAACTCTGCGTACGCTGCTCGGCGAAGCCGCCCGGGAACTCCGCGCGGAGTGGCGACTCGACCACGTCGACCGGCGGATCCGGACACTCGTCCTGGCGTCCAAGGCCGGCCACTGCGTCAACGACCTGCTGTTTCGCCAGCGGTCGGGCTGGCTGCCCGTCGAGATTCCCCTCGTGCTGTCGAATCACCCCGACCTGGGTCCCCTCGCCGCGTTCCACGAAGTGCCGTTCGAGCACCACCCGGTGCTGCCCGAGACCAAGGCCGCCTTCGAACGCCGCATCCTCGAGGTCGTCGACGAACAGGACATAGAACTCGTCGTGCTGGCTCGCTATATGCAGATCCTGTCTCCCGAGCTGTGCGACGCGCTGGCCGGGCGAGCGATCAACATCCACCATTCGTTCCTGCCTGGTTTCAAGGGCGCGAACCCCTATCGCCAGGCCCACGCCCGCGGGGTCAAGCTCATCGGAGCGACCGCCCACTTCGTCACCTCGGACCTTGACGAGGGACCGATCATCGAGCAGAACGTCGTGCGGGTTGACCACAGCAAGTCCGTCCGCGAACTCGTGGCGATCGGTCAGGACGAGGAATCCCGCACGCTCACCGAGGCGGTGAAGCTGTTCGCCGAGCACCGCGTCCTGCTCGACGGTGCGCGGACCATCATCTTCCGCTGACCCGTCAACGGGACGTCACGGATCGAGGTGCCCGTCCCGGATCGCCTCTCGGATCAGCTCGGTGGCGGTGGAGACCGACCGACCGAGCTCCGCGTAACGTTTCGTTGCCCGGAGCAGATAGGTGTTCACCGTGGCTTCCGCCACCGGAGGTTCCATGCGGTGACCCACCGCCTTGCGAGGAATGCCGGACGCCAGCAACTTCAGCGTCTCGAGCTCTCGCTGGGAGAGGTGCGCGGCCAACGTCTTGTCCCTGGCCAGCAGGTCCGCCAGCTCGCTGCTGACCGCTGCTTCGCCCGCCACCGCGAGGTCGATGGCATCGAGGAGGGTGGCCGGCGAGTCCGCCTTCAGCGCCAGGCCACGGGCACCCGCCGCGAGCGCCCTGCGGATCGGCACGGGGCGGAGCTCCGAGGTGTACAGCAGGCAGGGCACGCCCAGTGCGGTCAATCTGGTCACCGTGTCCGCCGCTGCGCTGTCATCCGCAAGGTGCAGATCCAGCAGGACCAGGTCCACGGGGCTGCGTTCGAGTGCGCTGAACAATTCGTCGGCACGGGTCACCGCGACATCGAGGCGAAGGCGATCCGGGTGGTCGGCCGCGATGGCGGCCAGCCCCCGCAGCATCACAGCGTGATCGTCGACTGCGGCGACCCGGACGGGCTGTCGGAAAGCTCCCGGGCCGACCTCGGAGACTGCTCCTTCGTGGTGATCGGGGGTTGGTTTCGGGCCGTCAGGCGACACCATGTCTCGTTCTCCTCCAGATCCACGGCGGAACAGGCCCGCCACTCCCGCAACTTCGCGGCGGTGGGCTCCTGGATCACCAGGCCCACCTGACCGAACGCACTCAGGAAGGCAGCTCTCACCGCGGGATCGTGGGCGCCCAGAGCGGACAACAGGACCGCGGCCTCACCAGTCGCCGCGGCACGCTCCGCCGGTGGAATGCGGAGCTCGAGCTGCCACCCGGCCGCGCGTACCCCATCGACGGCGAGCGCCAACGGGTCCCCCGCCGCGCCGAACTTCAGTTCGTCCCGTACGCCGGCCTCCAGCCGGAGGGCCTGCCGCTGCACTGCCGGGTCGTCGAGGTCCACGAGACCGTCCGCGACCGACTGCAGGAACGGACCGACCCGGTCGCGCGTGCGGCGGAGCCGTGCGTCCTCGGCGCATTCACGGTTGGTGAGGTGGCGGAGCCGCAGCCGGCTGCCCAGGGTGGCGTCGCGGGCGGCGAGCGTACGCCCCACGAAGCGACTCAGGACCGCCTGGGGCGCGAGCACCCCCAGCACCACGAGCGGCGCGATCAACGCACCCGACAGGTCGCGCGTCAGCGACTCGAAGCCGAAGCGGGCCGAGCCCAAACCGAACAGTGCGAACCACACCACGAGCACCGCCGTCAGCGACCAGCGCAGACCGTGCTGGATGGCGATCACCAACAACAGGGCGGACACGCCCCCGACGAGGAACAGATGATGGCCGTTCGTTGTGTCCGGTGACAGCGCAAAGATGTTCGCCGCGAAACCGGCTACCGCACCCAGCACCAGGACGGCATAGGACCGCAGCGGCGCCCGGCGTACGCCCCGCAGAACAGCCCACACCCCGCAGCACAGGAAGATGAGGAGGCCCGCCAGCGCCAGCATGGGAGTGTCCACCTCCGGCAGCATCAGCAGACCGAGACCGGTCGTGCAGACCAGGCCCGGAACAACCATCGGCGCCATGGCTCGGGTGAGCTCGCGCCAGGTCGAATCCACCCGGTCGGCTGCGGGTCGGCCACTGCACAGTTCGACCGTCGTGCCGACCTTCCCGGACCGGATCGTGACAGCCCCACCGATCTCCGCCATGCGGCCGGCCACCGAGTGGGTGAGCCCGGTGCCCCACCTCGCGGCGGCCGGCATCCCCCGCCCGCCGTCGACGATCGAGACGACCACGCCCGACCCTCCACTGCGGACCCGGATGCCGGCAGCATCGGTGCCGGCATGGCGTGCCACGTTGCGTACGGCCTCCGCCGCGGCCGCAACGAAGGCCTCCGTCATGTCCGACGGCAGCTTGGGAGCGCGACCGGACACTCGGACCCGCACCCCCGCGAGTCCGTCGAGCCGCTCGAGCCGAGCGGTGAGATCGTCCGCCGGCGGCGCGGTGGACCCCACGTCACCCGCCTGCAGACGCGCAGCCGTGCTCCCTGCGAGTTGCCTGACCGCGACCGGGTCGCCCCAGTCGGGCTGGGCGACAGCGCGGAGCGCGTGGATGACATCGTCGTGGAGGAAGCGGACCACACGACGAGAACGCGCCGAGGCGGCATCCCCGGCAGCTTCCTCGTGCAACGCTTTCACCCGATCCTGCTCGGCCCGGTCGCTGCGAATGGCGACACGTCGGACCGCTGCCACCCCCAGGACGGCCGTGAGCACCCACTGACCGCTCACGACGAGATCGGCGAGACCGACCCGCCACCAGGTGCCGCTCGACCCGACGCTCCACGTCCGGAGCACAGCAAACAGGGCCAGGCACACACCGCCGATCCACCACCGCCACCGGCTGCCGAACGCAAGCACCCAGCAGAGGACGATCGCCAGGATCGACGTCGGCCACCAGTCGCCGGTCGTGCCCACTTGTGGCCGGCCCGCGGCGTACGCCAACAGGAGACCGAGCATTGACACGACGACGACCACTTCGAGGCACCAGTGGCGGAGCGCACGGAGCAGCAGGATCACCACCACGACGTGCAGGAGCCCGATCGCGATGAGCGCGGATTGACCGAGCACGGTCAACTGGGTGAGCTGGGCCAGAAAGCTCCGGGACGCACCGAACAGGGCTCCGATCGCCGGCACCGCCACTGCCCAGCGCGCACCCTTGTCGAGCATGCGCGCCCACCCGTTCCGAGACACGTGCCCCCCAGCCATCAACGAAATTCACGGAAGGTTCCACCAATCATCCAATCAGCATCTGGCGCTCTGACCTACCGGATGTCATCTATTTGTCCGATCGCCACTCCCGCTGCCCCACCAGCGGCCACGCTGGTAGCGTCAGGTCTGTCCAAACAAAGGAGTTGAATGTGACGAAGAGCCCCGTCAAGGTCGCCGTGACAGGCGCGGCCGGCCAGATTTGCTACAGCCTGTTGTTCCGGATCGCGGCCGGTGGCCTGTTGGGCACGGACCAGCCCGTGTCGCTGCACCTGCTGGAGATCACCCCGGCGCTGAGGGCGCTCGAAGGCGTCGTGATGGAGCTTGAGGACTGCGCTTTCCCCACGCTGGACAACGTAGTGATCGGCGATGATGCCAACAAGGTCTTCGACGGCGTGAACATCGCGCTGCTGGTCGGTGCCAAGCCGCGCGGCAAGGGCATGGAGCGCGGGGACCTTCTCAGGGACAACGGGGGCATCTTCGCCCCCCAGGGCAAGGCCCTCAATGACCATGCGGCCGACGACATCCGCGTCCTTGTGACCGGCAACCCGGCCAATACCAACGCCCTGATCGCCATGCACAACGCTCCGGACATCCCCAACGAGCGCTTCAACGCCCTCACGCGCCTGGACCACAACCGCGCGATCTCGCAACTGGCCGCCAAGCTGGATGTGCCGGTTACCGACATCAAGAAGATGACGATCTGGGGCAACCACTCCGCCACCCAATATCCCGACCTGTTCAACTGCGAGGTCGGTGGCAAGAATGCCGCGGAGCTCGTCAACGATCAGGCGTGGCTCGCGGACGACTTCATCCCGACCGTGGCCCAGCGCGGCGCCGCCATCATCGAGGCCCGCGGGCTGTCCTCGGCCGCATCGGCGGCCAACGCCACGATGGACCACATGCGCGACTGGGTCCTCGGCACCCCGGCGGATGACTGGGTCTCCATGGCAGTGCCGTCGGACGGCTCCTACGGTGTGGCCGAAGGCATCATCTCCTCTTTCCCATGCACTGTTGACAACGGCGAATACAGCATTGTTCAGGGCCTGGAGATCAACGAATTCTCTCGTGAGATGATCGATGCGTCAGTAGCAGAGCTGGTCGAGGAGCGCGACACCGTGAAGGACCTCGGACTGATCTGAGGAGCGAAAGCCCGAAAGCGGACGTTTCAAGTCCAGCAAGCGAACTGCCCGGGGATGGGCAGTGACACCCCACCGCCCTGCCCATTAAGGTCAGGGCCACATGCAAGGAGGCTGTAAGACAACTATGAGCGACGAGCGCAAGCCCTTGATCATCACTGGCCGCGACGAACTGCTGGAGTACGCCGGCAAGGATCTCGGCACCAGCGAATGGGTAACCGTCAACCAGGCCGACATCAATACTTTCGCCGAACTGACCGGTGACGACCAATGGATCCACGTCGACGAGGAGCGCGCCAAGGCGGGCCCCTATGGCGGGACGATTCAATACGGATTCCTCACCCTCAGCAAGGCCACCGGTTTCCTCTGGGAGGTCTGCCTGGTCGAGGGCTTCGATGTCATCCTCAACTACGGTCTCAACAAGGTCCGTTTCCCGGCTCCACTGAAGACCGGCCAGCGCTATCGGATGCACTCCAACCTGGCCGAGGTCAACGACCTCAAGGGCGGTGGCGTCGAGACCATCTACAAGCTGACCTACGAAGTCGAGGGCGAGACCAAGCCCTGCTGCGTGGCCGACATGGTCTTCCGTTACTACAACAACTGACACGCGCCTTTGCCCGGGGCCCTCGCCGGTGCGGGGGCCCCGGGCGGATCAAGCACGATCAACACAAGTTCCGCACAGGGGAGGAGGGTGCCCATGGCAACCCGGAAACGAACGAGCACGCCCCCGAGTCAGGAGGCGACACCGTCGCCCACACTGGCTCCACCAGTCGCCAAGGATCTCGCACCGGAGGTCTTGGCAGCATTGGACATCAGCGACATCAGCGGCAACCCGCCGGAGTCGTTGGAAGGGCGAGATCCGGAGTTTTTGAAGAAGCTCTATGAGGGCGTTGTCCGCGCACGCGCCTTCGAGGATCGCATGCATTCGATGTACCGCGCAGGTGATCTTCTCGGTTCCTATTACTCGGGCAACTGGCACGAGGCAATCAGCGTCGGCACGATGGCCGCGATGACCCCGGAGGACTATTTTGCTCCTCTGCACCGCGACGTCGGCGCACATCTCATGCGGGGCATGCCACCCGAGCAGATCATGGGCTCCTTCATGGGCAAGGCGATCGCGCCGACGGGCGGCCGTGATGGCACCCTGCACTACGGCCGTCTCGACCTGAACACGTATAACCCGCCGAGCCATATCCCGGCCAACTATCCGGTTGCCACGGGCATGGCCTTTGCCGCCAAGTATCGCGGCGAGGACCGAGTCGCCGTGGCGATCTGTGGCGACGGATCCACCTCGCGCGCCGATTTTCACGAGGCTGTGAACATCGCCGCCGTGATGCAGCTGCCGATCGTATTCCAGGTCCAGAACAACCAGGTCGCGATGGGAACCAAGCTGTCGATGCAGACGCGTTCGTCCAGCTTCGCGATCAAGGCTGTCGCCTACGGCATCCCCGGCATCAAGTGTGACGGCACCGACGTGGTGGCCGTCTATGACTCGATGAAGGAAGCCGTTGATCGTGCCCGCGCCGGCGGTGGCCCCACCATCGTCGAAGCAGTGACCATGCGCATGCACGGCCACGCCGAACACGACTCCGCAGACTATGTCGACCCTGCGCTGAAGGAGGAGTGGGGCAAGCGGGACCCGGTCGAGCTCTATGAGAAGCGCCTCATCGAGGCGAAGGTCATCACCGAGGAAGAGGCTGCGGAGACCCGCGAGGACGCACGCAAGTGGGCGATTGCGGCTCGCAAGATCGCGTTGTCCGCTCCGATGCCCGACCCCAGCAACATCGAGGAAGGTGTCTATGCCGACTGAAGAGAAAACCACGTACACCTACCTTGACGCGATCAGTGCCGCGCTCGCCCACGAGCTCGACACCAATGAGGATTTCTTCCTGATCGGCGAGGATGTCGGCGCATTCGGTGGCCCCTTCAAGGTAACCAACGGCTTCCTGGAGAAGTACGGCCCGAAGCGGATCATCGACTCACCGATCGCCGAGACCGGCATGGCCGGTCTGGCTGCGGGCGCTGCCCTGGTGGGCCTGCGTCCGATGGTCGAGTTCCAGTTCGCGGACTTCATCTCCTGCGCCTTCGACCCGATCATCAACACGATCGCACGCCACCACTGGCGGACCGGCGATGCAATGCCGCTGGTCCTGCGTGCGCCGTTCGGCGGACGACTGCGAGCGGGCCCCACCCACTCGCAGAGCATGGAGTCCTATTTCGCCCATGTGCCCGGTCTCAAGATCGTCATGCCCGGCACCGCGGCCGATGCGGCCGGACTGCTGATCGCGTCGATCCGGGACAACAACCCGGTGATGTTCTTCGAGAACAAGTATCTCTACCGGCGTCTCACCACTCCGGCCCCGCTGTCCTTGGAGCCGATCGAGCTCGGCAAGGCCAACGTCGTCGCCGAGGGCACCGATCTCTCCGTGATCACCTACTCCGCCGGCGTCCACCAGGCAGTGGATGCTGCGGAGGAACTCGCCAAGGACGGCATCTCGGTGGAGGTCGTCGACCTGCGAACGATCAAACCGCTCGACACGCAAACGATCGTCGACTCGGTCAAGAAGACCTCGCGTGCCGTCGTCCTGCACGAGGCCGCCGAGTTCCTCGGCATGGGCGCGGAGATTGCTTCGGTGATCCAGCGGGAGGCGTTCTGGTATCTCGACCAGCCGGTCGAGCGCATCGCCGCCCTGAACACCCCGACCCCCACGAGCCCCCCGCTGGAGGACGCGGTGATTCCGCAGCAGGCCGAGATCGTCGAGACCATCAGAAGGGTGGCCAAGGCATGACTCAATATGACATTTGCGTCCTGGGCGGAGGCCCCGGCGGTTATGCCTCGGCTCTCTATGCCGCTTCGGCCGGACTGAAGGTTGCCATCGTCGAGAAGGACGTCTTCGGCGGCTGCTGCCTCAACCGTGGCTGCATCCCGGCCAAGGGCCTGTTGCAGGCGGCCGAGGTCTATCGCGCCGTCGGACATGCGGACAATTTCGGGTTCGAACTGCCCAAGGGCGAGACGAAGATCGATTGGCCTGCGGTCAACAAGCGCAAGAGTGGCATCGTCAACCAGCTGGTGAAGGGTCTTGAAGGCCTGATCAAGCGCCGCAAGGTCGATATCTATCGCGGCAAGGGCACCATGAACGCCGGCGGCAAGATCGTCGTCGACGGTCAGACCATCGATTCCAAGAACACGATCATCGTGTCCGGCTCGGTGCCCAAGTGGTTCCCGGGCATGGAGCCGGGGCCGCGCGTGATCACGTCCGATGAGGCCACCAACTCGACGTGGGAGTCACTGCCGAAGTCGATCGCCGTCATCGGCGGCGGTGTCATCGGTGTCGAGTTCGCGTCCGTCTATGTTGACATGGGAGTTGAGACCACTCTCCTGGAGTTCATGGACGACCCGATCCTGCCGCTGGGCACGGACCGCGAGGTCGCGAACACCGTCGCCAAGAGCCTCCAGAAGCGGGGCCTCAAGGCAATCGGCGGAGCCAAGGTCGGTCAGCTAAAGGACAACGGCAAGACCGTCACCGTTCCCTATGAGAAGGGCGGCAAGCAGGAGTCGATCGAGGTCGAACAGGTCCTCGTCGCGGTCGGCCGCCGACCGCTGTCGGAGGATCAGGGCTTCGAGGAGGCCGGGGTCAAGATCGACGACCGTGGCTTCGTCGAGGTCAACACGGACACGATGCAGACTTCGAAGCCGAATGTGTACGCCGTCGGTGACGTGGTCAACACACCGGGCCTGGCCCACGTGGCCTATGCCGAGGCAATCGTCGCAGTGAAGCACATTCTCGGCGAGAACCCTGTTCCTCTGGACTATGGCAAGGTGCCCAACATTGTCTATGCCCATCCGGAGATCGCTTGGTCCGGAATGACCGAGGAGCAGGCCAAGGCCGCTGGCATCGACTACGAGGTCAAGAAGCATGGTTGGCCGGGCAATGGCCGATCCATGATCGTCGGCGAGACCGAGGGCATGGTGAAGATCATTGCCGAGAAGAACGGCCCGATCATCGGATTCCACATTGCCGGCCCCTGGGCCTCGGAGTTGATGAACGGTGGCTATTACGCGGTCAACTGGGAAGCCACCCCGGAGGACCTCGGACACCTCATCCACGCTCACCCGACCTTGGCAGAGAACATCGGCGAGACGGTGATCACCTTCTCCGGCCGCTCCCTGCACAACTAACCCACGCGAAACACCACGCCCGGCCCGCCTCCTCGCGGGCCGGGCACAACACAGGAGACGATCAATGGCAGACGAAACCTGGGTCGTGACAATGCCCAAGCTCGGTGAGACCGTCACCGAGGGCACGATCGGCTCGTGGCTGAAGAACGTGGGTGACACCGTCGAGTTCGACGATCCTCTGTTCGAGGTCTCGACCGACAAGGTTGACTCGGAAATCCCCAGCCCGTATGACGGGGTCATTCTCGAGATCTACGTGCAGGCCGGCGAGACCGTACCCGTGGGCACCGACGTTGTCCGGATCGGCCCGCCCGGGTCCACTCCGGGCGCCGCTGCTCCCGCAGCCGAGGCCCCCGCAGCCGACGCGCCCGCAGCCGATGCGCAAGCCGGAGAATCGGCCGGCATGGCCGAGGGTGCCGGCGTGGTCCACGACCTGACGATGCCCAAGCTCGGTGAGACCGTCACCGAGGGCACCATCGGCTCGTGGCTCAAGAATGTCGGAGACACCGTCGAGTTCGACGATCCTCTGTTCGAGGTCTCGACCGACAAGGTTGATTCGGAAATCCCCAGCCCCTATGACGGCGTGCTCTTGGAGATCCTGGTTCAGGCCGGCGACACAGTGCCGGTCGGCACCGTGGTCGCCCGGGTCGGTGAGCCGGGTGCGACTCCGAGTAGCTCCGGGGCAGTTGCCCCCTCCTCCCCGGCCCCCGGTCCGGCAGCCCAGCCGACCAGCGGCGCTCCCACAGCCACCCCGGCCGCGGAAGCGGGCAAGAACTACTCCCCCATCGTCCGTCGGCTTGCTGCCGAGAACGGCATCGATCTGAGCACTGTCACCGGAACCGGTGCCGGTGGGCGCATCCGCCGCGAGGACGTCCAGGCTGCGATCGAGAAGCGCCCTGCCCAGGGTGCGGTCGCTCCAGGGGTCACCCCCTCCGCTCCGGCTGCTGCGCCGGCTGCCGCTCCAGCCGCCGCTCCCGCTGCCGCCGCAGGTGGCATGGGCCCCCAGGCCGTGGCCGCAGTACCAGGCGTACCGGACGAGCGCGACGAGATCCAGACGCTCTCCAAGATGCGTCTTGCTGTCGCTGCAGGCATGGTCCAGTCCCTCCAGATCTCACCGCAGGTCTGGACCTCCATCGAGGTGGATTACGAGAACGTCGAGATCGCTCGGCGCAAGCACAAGGACGCCTATCGCAAGGCGACCGGCGCTTCCCTGTCGTATCTGACGTTCGTGGCCAAGGCCGCCTGCGAGGCCCTGATGAAGTTCCCGGCCGTGAACTCCAGCATCGACGTCCCGAACAAGACCCAGACCTTCCATCCCTATGTGAACCTGGGTATCGCAGTCGATCTGGACCAGAAGGGACTCATCGTCCCGGTGGTCAAGGATGCGGATCAGCTCAACCTCAAGGGCATCGGCATCAATATCAAGAAGCAGGCCGAAAAGGGTCGCGATGGCAAGCTCGGGATCGACGAGATGAAGGGGTCGACCTTCACCATCACCAACGTCGGTCCGTTCCAGAGCTATGCCTCTGCACCGATCATCAACCAGCCGAATGTCGCGATCCTCTGCACCGACGGCGTGGCGCGCAAGCCCGTCGCCATCGGCAACACGATTGCGATTCATTCAGTGGGCATCATCGGCATGGTTTATGACCACCGAGCCTTCGATGGTTCGACTGCTTCATTGTTCCTTCTCGAGCTGCGGAACATCCTGCAGGAGCGCGACTGGAGCGCGGAACTGGGTCTCTGACGACCACCGCACAGCTGCGCAACAGAGCACCAAAGGGGCCGGCCCTCAGCCAGGGGCCGGCCCCTTTGGCGTCCCGGGCTAGTCTCGGAGCCTCACGGCGACTTGCAACGTCCAACCCAGGGCGCGGTCGACAGCCCGGGACGACGAGGGAAGGGAACCATGACCGGACAGCACGAACCGGAGGGCACCAATCGATTCGAGACGTGGGCGGATGGGCAGACTCCCGCTGGCGATCAGCTCCCCAGCAGCGGCCGCACCAGCGAGGCCCGGAGCGCCGGGTCACCGATCGACCATGGGCACGCCAGCGCCGCATCTGCGAGTGAGCCTCCCACCTGGACCCCGCCGCGTGACACCGTCAACCAGAGCTTTCCGCCCTATCCCTATGCGGCGCCGTCCGGCGAGCAGCGCGATGAGGCTTTCGAAGCGTTCCAGGGTTATCAGGCGAGCACCAACTCCCAGCAGGGCTATTCACCCCAGCAGGGCTATTCGCAGCCCCTCCCCTATCAGGATCCGGGCTTGGCGGCCCTCGGCAGACTCGCGCGCCCGGGGCCGAATGCGTCCTTTGCCACGCCCTCGCTCGTGCTTGGGATTCTTTCCCTGCTCTGTGGCGGAGTGACCGGCCCGATCGGACTCGGGCTCGGTGTCGCGGCCCTGAAGCAGATCGAGGCAGCAGCGGGCCGTCTCGGCGGCCGCGGAATCGCCATCACCGGCATCGTTCTGAGTGGGCTCGGAACTCTGTATCTGCTCTTGTTGCTGCTTGGCGCGTTGGTCGGCTGACCAGGCAGTCCTGACAGCTGTCCTTCACGGTGAAGGGACGTTCACCGCGAGGACGATGATGGCGATTCCCGACCCGAGCAGGAACGCCACGTCGAAGAGTCTGCCCCGGACCTGCAGAAGACCTGCCACGTCGCGGGGCAGAACGGCCCGCAGGCCGGCCCCGACGCATATGGCACCGCCCATCAATGCCGTGCCCCGTCGCCAATAGCCCAGCACCACCAAGATCAAACCGATCCCGACAATGCCGAGCACCACGAACAACGGCCATTGCGTCAATGAGGCCGCGCTCGACCGCGCAATCGCCTTGAAGCTGCCGGTGTTGTCGGACTGCACGATCAGCCGTCCACAGCGGCCAGCGTCTCCGCCCGCTCAACCACGTTCTCCAGCAGCATCGCACGCGTCATCGGACCGACCCCGCCGGGATTGGGAGTCACCCACCCGGCGGTCTCCCAGACCTCGGGAGCAAAGTCACCCACCTGCTTCCCTTCCGCGTTCCGCGTGATGCCCACATCGATCAGCGCCGCTCCGGGTTTGATCATGTCCGCTGTGATCAGACCGGGCACACCGGCCGCGCCCACCACGATGTCGGCCGCTCTCGTGTGCGCGGCGAGGTCGCGGGTGCCGGTGTGGCACATGGTGACGGTGGAGTTCTCCGAGCGCCGGGTGAGCAACAATCCCAAAGGCCGTCCGACGGTCGTGCCTCGGCCGACCACGCAGACCTCTGCTCCGTTCAGCTCGACACCATGGCGACGCAGCAACTCGACGATCCCCCTGGGCGTACAGGGCAATGGACCAGGCTCACCCAGCACCAACTTCCCGAGGCTCATCGGTGCCAGCCCATCCGCGTCCTTGTCCGGATCGATGAGCGCCAACGCGGCATTCTCATCGAGATGCTTGGGCAGGGGCAGTTGGACGATATAGCCCGTGCAGGCAGGGTTCTCGTTCAGCGCGCGGATTTCTTCCCGGAGCCGTTCCTCGGAAGTATCGCCAGGCAGGTCAACACGGATCGAGGCGATGCCTATCTGCTCGCAGTCGCGGTGCTTGCCGTTCACATAGATCTGGCTGCCGGGATCATCTCCCACGAGCACCGTGCCGAGCCCGGGGACGATCCCTCGTTCCCGGAGCTCGGCGACTCGCAGTGCGAGCTCCGACTTGATGGCCGCAGCGGTGGCCTTGCCATCGAGTTTCTGCGCGGTCATGACAGCCTTTCGACGATGTTCGGGGAAATGAAGTCAGTGGAAGAAGTGTCGCGTGCCGGTGAAATAAAGCGTGACGCCGGCATCCCGGCAGGCGGCGACAGTGTCGTCGTCGCGCACTGAACCACCGGGCTGGACGATTGCCTTCACGCCCGCCTCGATGAGGATCTCCGGCCCATCCGAGAAGGGGAAGAAGGCATCCGATGCGGCCACCGAGCCGGCCGCCCGCTCCCCTGCTCGATCCACAGCCAGCTTGCAGGAATCGACGCGGTTCACCTGGCCCATGCCGACTCCCACCGAAGCGCCATCGCTGGCGAGCAGAATCGCGTTGGATTTCACCGCACGGCAGGCTCGCCAGGCGAACTCCAGATCCGCCAGCATCGCCTCGTCAGCAGCCTCACCAGCGGCGAGCGTCCAGTTGACCGGGTTGTCCCCGTCGGCGTCCAGCCGGTCCGGGGCCTGCAGCAGCGCACCCCCGGAGATGGGGTGCAGGTTGCGGGTGCGGTGAGCGTACGCGGGCGCGGCCAGCAGCCGAATGTTCTTCTTGGCCGTCAGGATCTCAAGTGCCCCGTCCTCATAGCCGGGTGCGATGACAACCTCGGTGAAAATGTCTTTGACGGTCTCGGCCATCGCCACACTCACCGGCCGGTTGGTGGCGATCACTCCCCCGAAGGCGGAGAGCGGATCGCAGGCGTGCGCCTTGGCGTGCGCCTCGGCGATATCGGTGCCCACCGCGATGCCGCACGGATTGGCGTGCTTGATGATGGCGACACACGGATCACTGAAGTCATAGGCCGCCCGATAGGCCGCCTCCCCGTCGGTGTAGTTGTTGAAGCTCATCTCCTTGCCATGGAGCTGCTCTGCCTGGGTGATCCCGGCCGGGCCGGGAGGATAGGCGTACAGCGCGGCCGGCTGGTGGGAATTCTCGCCATAGCGCAACGTGCCCTGCTTGTGCCAGGCCGCCCCCAGCCATGCCGGATAGCCATCCCCACCCGAGGAGTCCGTGAGCACCGACCCCATCCAGGAGGCCACGGCGATGTCGTATTCCGCCGTGTGCTGGAACGCCCGGGCCGCCAGTTCCTGTCGTTCGGCCAAGGTGAATCCCCCTTCGGAGAGTGCACGCACGACCATCGGATAGTGGCTGGGGGATGTCACGATCGCGACGCTCGGATGGTTCTTGGCGGCGGCACGCACCATCGTCGGGCCACCGATATCGATCTGTTCGACGCATTCGTCCGGGGTGGCCCCGCTCGCGACGGTGTCTGCGAAGGCATACAGGTTGACCACGACCAGATCGAAGGGTTCGACGCCGAGCTCCCCCAGCTGCTGACGATGGCTCTCCAGCCGACGATCCGCCAGGATGCCTGCATGCACCATCGGGTGCAGCGTCTTGACCCGGCCGTCCAGACACTCCGGGAAGCCGGTGACCTGATCGACAGGAGTGACGGGTACGCCGGCATCCGCCAGCCGCTTGGCGGTCGAGCCGGTGGACACGACTTCCACACCAGCTTCGGCGAGGGCTCGCCCGAGGTCCTCCAGCCCGGACTTGTCATAGGTGGACACCAGTGCGCGCTTGATGGGCAGACGGTCGGACATGCAGTTTCAGCTCTCCTCGGTTTGTTCGCGCAGTTTCGACGCGAATTCGGTCACGGTCTCGATCAGCAGACGCCGTTCGACCACCTTGATGCGTTCATGCAGGGACTCGATGGTGTCATCGGGCAGCACTCGGACAGCTTCCTGCGCGAGGATCCGTCCGGTATCGACGCCGGCATCGACCTGGAAGACCGTGGCGCCGGTCACTTTTACACCAGCCGCGAGTGCGTCGCGTGGCCCGTGCATGCCCGGAAAGGCCGGCAACAGAGCGGGATGGGTGTTGATCATCCGCCCGCTGAAGCGGCTCAGGAAGGTGTCGCCGACAAGCTTCATGAAGCCTGCGGAAACCACCAGGTCGGGGTTATGGGCAGCGACCAAACGCGTGAGCTCCGCATCCCAGGCCGCACGGTCCGCGCCCTTGACGAACGGGTGACTGAATGTGGGGATGCCGACTCGTTCAGCACGAGCCAGACCTTCGATCCCGGTTCTGTCGGCGCCGACACACACGACCTGCGCGGGCACAGTGCCTGCAGCGATGGCATCCAGCAGTGCGGCCAGCAACGTCCCGGAACCGGAGACGAGGACGACCACACGACAAGTCACGGCATCGACTCTATCGCCCCGGGACGAGGGCGGCGTCCCCTCTATCGCCCCGAGACGATCGTGGGTTCGTCATCCCCGACAGCGGAAATCGTGGGCTCGTCACCATCGGCGGGTTGGCTGGCGCGTGCTCCGCTCGCTGGGCGCCGAAAGTTGACCAGAGTCGGTTCCGCAGCCTCCTCGCTCCCTGTTCGCCCGTCACTGCGGTCCTCGCCCTCCTGCGCGCTGGACTGCAGACCGTCCACGCGCTCAGCCCTGCGCATCCGGAGCCGCCTGACCACGACCCCGACCAGCCCAGTCGCGGTGGCCGGCAGCGCCAGGAGTGGGGCCCCGAGGAGCAACAGCTCCGGCATCAGCGGCCCGAGGCCGATCAGTCTGGCCTCACCCAGGTTCCCACGAGACACCAACGCCAGAAGTGCGAGGAGAGCCAGACCCCCGAGACCCGCGAGGAAGCTCACTCCTGCAGCCTCGTCGACCCGCAACGCGGGCCGACGGCGCAGCACCACCAAGCCAGCGATGATCCCTGCCCCCACCCCGACAGCCAGCCACAGAAGCGCCCACTGACCTGGTGCCCCTGCGGGAAGCGCGCCCAGCACGGGGATGGAGGGCACCAGTCCGATGTCGGTCGCCGGTGGGGAAACAATTGTGCCGTCCCCCATCGTGAATCCCGCTCCCAAGATCCAGGAGGCGGACCAGATGAGCAGATTCGGCCAGAACGCGACTTGGGCCACCACGAGCTGGACCATGCTTCCGCCATCTGCTCCGAGGCCGTGCGCGATTGCCGAGATCCGTTCGTGGTGCAGGACGAGGCTGGTGGCCAGCACAGCCGCTGCGCCCACCAGGACCGTCCACAACGCCGCGACCGCAGCCGCCGGAACGACTCGGGCCCATTCGGGCAACAACTTCACCAACGCGAGGTCGACCACCCGCCCGGCTCCCCAGAGGGAACCGACCGCAGCCAGCAGAGCGGCACCGAGGAATGAGCGGCCCGCCTGCTCGAGCGAGCCGAAGGTGAGTGCGGTGAGCGCGGTCACGAGGGCGTACGCGCCCACCATCAGAGCGAGCAGCCGCAGCAGCTGCGAGCGCTGCAAGGGCCCCGCCTGGGTGAAGCTCTGCACCATCCCCGACGTCAGGCCCCCTACAAGAAGCAACAGCAACGCGGACAGTCCCAACGGGACGAGCGTCCAGTTGACTGCACCGATCTGCAGACCGCCGCCATGGGCCAGAAGCCACAACTGGGTGGCTGCGCCGAATACTGGTCCAATCTCTCCGGAGAGGCTCGCGAACCAGTTGATGACCACGATCAGACAGACGACCAGCCAACCCGCGACCCCCGCAGCCAATCCTGCGAGGAGGGCGTGCGCCCACTGTGGCAGCGGCGGTGTGGCCCCTGCGAGCTCGCTGTCGCCCTCCGGGACGGGATCCGCCCGGTGGACCATGAGTCGCAGGGGATTGCGGAGGCGTTGCCTGGAGAAGTCATTCGACATATCGATCAGCATCCTCGCCGAAAGTCGGGACGCAGGATCGCCGGACACGCGCTGGCGAGCTAGATTTGACGTCTGTGACATCTGGGGCGCGTCGCGCCCGGATCCTTGGGAGGAGTGAGCTTGACCAACGACGCGAACAACGATCGCTCTCGGCGGGACGCGGACTCCGCCCCGGAGGACGGTCTTGCCCAGCCAGAAACCCCCGACGGCGAGCAGGACGGGACCCGGGCTCGCTCCGGCTGGTCCGACTCCGAGGTGGATGAGCAACCCGGCCCGCGCGCCGCTGGTTATTCGGAGCACGCCCCGATCAAGGGAACGCCCACACCCGGCCACCCGACGCCCACCGGCCGTCGGGAAGAAGGCCCGTCAATAGTGGCCCGCCCGCTGAGCGGCACCACGCCCAGGGCAACGAACGAGCCGCCCCAAGCACCCACCGGATCCGGCAGTCAGCCCACTGCGCCGAAACCCGTCAGCGAAGGCCCGCGGGAAGTCGTCCCGGATTTCCGTCGGCCGGCAACCCCGGCGGACGCTTCGCCGAACGACGCCCGCGAGGATGACGCCATGACTGGTGAAGTCCCAAAGTCACGGGACAGATCCGTCGAGGATGACCCCGACCCCACCGCCCGGCCCGACAATCCCTTCGCGCCCAAGGTCGACCCCGAGTCCGCCAGGAAGCCGCGCTTCCAGGACCGTCGATCCAAGCGCAAGGAGGAGAGCACCACCGGCAAGCGCGCCGCGGTCAAGCAGCGGCGTTTCGGGCGGTCCAGGGAGGCCACTGACGGACGTGCTCCACTGGGCGCGCGAAACGGAATCGCACTCGCGGTCGCAGGGATCGCGGTCGTGGCGATCATCGCCCTGATCGCCAGCACGGCCCTGTGGTGGTTCACCCGGGACGAGGACGCAGGAGGCGCCACCCCCGACGACCCCGCGGCAACCCCGGGCCCCGCGCTCAGCGCGAACATGATGCTCACGCCGGAGATGGCCAAGATCATTGACCCGAGCCGGACCTGGACCCAGACCCTTGACCAGGCAGGCGTCAATGATTCCTCACCGGGCGTTGCCTGCATCGGGCCGCTGGCCGCCGATCAGCCGATCCCCGAGATCACCCAGTTGCGCATGGTGTCCGGCGACGGCAACGACCGCACGGCCGCACTGCACCGCGCGGATGCCTATGCCACCAACGAGGAGGCGCAGAAGGTCTTCGAGTTCCGCAGTGCCGAACTCGGCTCCTGCACCGATACGTCGCTCTACGTCGAGAAGGGCCTTGATGTCACCGGCATCGGGGATCAGGCACTGGGCGTACGACTGGTGCTGCACGACACCAAGCCCGAATACCACACCGTCCTGCTGGTGCGAACCGGCAAAGTGGTCAACCTGTTGGATGTCGCGCGCGCATCCGAACCTGTGGACATGGAGGCCCAGGTCAAAGCACTCGGTCAGTCCATCGACCACCAGTGCCGCCCCGCCGTGGGGCTGTGCACGGAGCCCGACACATCCGTGCAGATCGGCGTGCCCCCGGCAGGCGGGGAACAACCTGGTTTCCTGACCTCCGGAGACATTCCGCGCGTGACTCCGGGCGCGGGCACGTGGCGGGGGAACGCGCCGGCCGAACAGGTCGATGTGCAGGACGGCTCGAGCTGTGAAGCGATTGACCTGAGCACGATCGGCGGGACGGGTGTGACGCGCAAGCAGCGCACCTATCTGCTGCGCAACGACGCCGCGGCTCCACCGCAGTTCGGCATCGACCAGGTCGTGCTCACGATGGAGTCCGCGGAGGCAGCCAGCGAACTCGTGCAGCGGGTCAACGACAACATCGCGAGCTGCAACACCCGGACGCTGACTTCCGAGATGGTCAAGGAAGCGCCGCTCCTCACGCCGGGACAGGACGGGGTGGAGATCCGGGGGCACTGGTACATCGTGAACTCCAAGGTCGATCAGGCCCAGATGCAGAAGTACCGCGTCGGCCTATTCAGTGCCGGAAACAAGTTCGTGTATCTCCGGTCCAACCCGACCGAAACGTTCGACTTCACCGATGAGGCGTGGATCGGCGTGAACTTGCGGGCCGGCGAGCGGATCACCCAGGTGGACTGAGCGCGTCAGGGCGTACGCCGCCTGCTTCCGAACACAGAAAACCCCGGACGTCATTGTCCGGGGTTTTCGCTATTCCTGACGTTACGCTGCCCTGACTTCTGAGGGCAACATTCTCATCCTGCGAGCGACTCCATGATCTCACGCATGAGCGCAGCGGTCTCCGACGGCGTCTTGCCGACCTTGACACCCGCCGCTTCCAAGGCTTCCTGCTTGGCAGCCGCGGTGCCGGAGGAGCCGGACACGATCGCACCGGCGTGACCCATCGTCTTGCCCTCGGGCGCGGTGAATCCGGCGACATAGCCGACGACAGGCTTGGTGACATTGGCTTGGATGTACGCGGCAGCGCGCTCCTCCGCGTCACCACCGATCTCACCGATCATGACGATCGCATCGGTGTCGGCGTCGTCCTGGAAGGCCTGCAGGCAGTCGATATGGGTCGTCCCGATGACCGGGTCGCCCCCGATACCGACGGCCGTGGAGAACCCGAAATCCCGCAGTTCGTACATCATCTGATAAGTCAGCGTGCCCGACTTGGACACCAGTCCGATGCGGCCGGGCTTGGGCGCGATATCGGCCGGGATGATGCCGGCGTTGGAGAGCCCGGGAGAGATGATCCCGGGACAGTTCGGCCCGATCAGGCGGGTCTTGGTGCCCTTGGTGAGCGAGAAGAACTCCGTGGTGTCCTTGACCGCGACACCCTCGGTGATGCAGACCACCAGCGGCATCTCGGCTTCGATCGCCTCGACCACAGCGGCCTTGGTGAACTTGGCCGGCACGAAAACCACCGACACGTTCGCACCGGTGGCGTCCATGGCCTCCTTGACGGTGCCGAAGACGGGGATCTGGACGCCATCGGGGAAGTCGACCTGTTCACCCGCCTTGCGCGGGTTCACACCGCCGACCACATTGGTTCCGGAGGCGAGCATGCGGGTGGTGTGCTTCATGCCCTCGGAGCCGGTCATGCCCTGGACGATGATCTTCGAGTCAGCGTTGAGAAAGATTGCCATCTTTGTCGTCGTCCCTTTCAGTTCGCCTGGGAGGCAAGTTCAGCAACCCGGCGGGCTGCCTCGTCCATGGTGTCGACCCGCTCGAGCAGCGGGAGACCCGCGTCGTCGAGGATCTTGCGGCCGAGCTCGGCATTGTTGCCGTCCAGCCGCACGACGAGAGGCTTCGGGCTTGCGCCCGCGTCGCCAAGAATCTTGTACGCCTGCACGATGCCGTTCGCGACTGCGTCGCACGCAGTGATGCCGCCGAACACATTCACGAACACGGACTGGACCGCAGGATCGTTGAAAATGATGTCGAGGCCGTTGGCCATGACCTCGGCGTTCGCACCTCCACCGATATCCAGGAAGTTGGCGGGGCTCGGGCTGCCGGGGAACTCCTCACCGGCATAGGCGACCACGTCGAGCGTGGACATGACCAGGCCTGCGCCGTTGCCGATGATGCCGACGTTGCCGTCGAGCTTCACATAGTTGAGGTTCTTTTCCTGCGCCTTGATCTCGAGCGGATCGGTGGCGTCGATGTCCTGCAGCGCGGCGTGATGGGGCTGCCGGAAGCTGGCGTTGTCGTCCAGGGTGACCTTGCCGTCGAGCGCGACGATGGTGCCGTCGCCGGTCTTGACCAATGGGTTGACCTCGACGAGCGTGGCGTCCTCGGCCTGGTAAACCTCACCGAGCTTCACGAGCACATCGGCGATCTGATCCCGGTCCGCCTCAGGGAAGTTGGCGGCGGCGACGATCTCGTCGGCCTTGGCCCGGTCGATCCCGACGAGCGGATCAACGGAGATCTTGGCGAGGGCCTCGGGGCGCTCCTCCGCGAGTTGTTCGATGTCCATGCCACCCTCGACCGAGCACATGGCCAGATAGGAGCGGTTGGCCCGGTCCAGGAGGAGGGAAAAATAGTATTCTTCCGCGATGTCCGCACCCTCTGCGATCATGACGCGACGCACGGTGTGGCCCTTGATGTCCATGCCGAGGATCTCCCCGGCCTTTTCAGCGGCTTCGGCCGGGCTCTTGGCGATCTTGACGCCACCCGCCTTGCCTCGTCCACCCGTCTTGACCTGTGCTTTGACCACAACAACGGGGGTGCCGAGCTGTTCGGCAGCGGCACCGGCTTCTTCGGCGTTGGTGACAGTTATGCCCCGGAGCACCGGGACGCCGTGCGACTCGAAAAGGTCGCGCGCCTGGTATTCGTAGAGGTCCACGACGGCTCCATCCTTGGTTGCCTTTCCGCCGGCGGCCGGCGGCTCTTCATGCTCGCATTGCGGCGTACGCCCGAGGCGAGCAGGCGCGACGCTTGCGCCCAGAGGGTGACAGTAGCGGACCCCGGTGGGCTATACAGAAAAAAGCTGTCGATCGGACCCGACCTGGCGCTCAGTTCGGCCTGCAGGCATGGGTTGTCAGGGATTCATGTCAGCGCGGAAGGGGTCACGTGTGCGCGGGTCCATTCGACGATCTCGGTCATCGTGGCTCCCGGGGTGAACACCTGGGCGACCCCCAGCTCGGCCAGGGGCCCGCGGTCGGCTTCGGGAATGATGCCGCCCCCGAAAACCACGATGTCGCCGGCCCCCTCGGCTGCGAGCAGCTCCAACACTCGCGCGAACAGCGTCATGTGCGCCCCGGAGAGCACGGAAAGGCCGATGGCGTGGGCGTCTTCGGCCAGCGCGGTCCGGACGATCTGCTCGGGAGTCTGGTGCAGGCCCGTATAGATGACTTCCATGCCCGCGTCCCGCAATCCTCTCGCCACCAACTTGACCCCTCGGTCGTGACCATCGAGGCCAGGCTTCGCTATGACCACCCGAATCGGGGCGACTGGCGCGCTCTCCATCCAGTGCAGCCTACCCGCCGCGGGGCAGCCACAGCCGGATACGGCACAAAGGAGGCGCAGAGGAGGCACAAAGGGAATCCGCCACCATCAGATGTCCGCCAGATGGACTTTCCCGTCCAGGAGGTGCCATGGGATGGCACAGGATGTGATACTCGCGCGAAAGTTTGCGATTCTTAATACGTAACGAAAGCACCTGAGAAGCTTCAGGCTCCACCAGGTGGCTCGGTTTGAGTCACAGGTTATCTGTCCGTTATCTTCGTAAAGGCGATTCCGAAAGAACCGCCGGATCGCAAGCACTAGGAGTTCACACGTGTCGAAGCGCTTGTTCGGCAAGCCCAAGGCCCGGCGGGCACTGGGCGTCGAGGACACCACCGACGTCCTGGCTGGCAACAGCGCCACTATCGACGAGGACCTGAGCGTCAAAGGCTTGGTCGCCCATGGTCTCGCCGCACTGGCAATCTCCGGCCTGGGATTGGCCGTCGCAGGATCCGTTGCAATGACCGCGTCCGCCCAGGCCACCGAAGTGACCCGCACCAGCACCGCTGTCCAGGGAGCCCAGGACTATTCCCAGGCCATCCCCGCTGAGGAGTCGAAGCGGATCGCCGAGGAGCAGGCGGCCATCAACGAGATCCGCAACGCACAGGACCAGGCCGCGAGCGATGGCCAGCTCGACGCCTTCGGCCGCAGCGCCGATGGTGTCAGCCGCAACGCTGTTCGAAACGAAATCGATCGTGCCGTCGCCGACCAGATCGCCAAGGAACGCGGCGCTTCCCTTGAGGTGACCGGCGAGAAGGCCACCGAGACCTCGGGCGAGGCACTCAACGAGGCCCGCAACACCACTCTCCAGAACACCGCCGCAGCCACGCAGCGCGAGCAGGATCGCATGGCAGAGGAACGCCGCAAGGCCGAAGAGGCACTGCGCGCCAGCCAGCAGGAAGCCATCGGCGGCACCCTCCAGGCTGCTCCGAACACGGCCCAGGGCAATGCCCCGGTCGACTTCCAGGCGGGCGAGGCCGGCTCTCCGGTGGTTTCCGGCGGCGCTGCTGCGCCGCTGCCGAAGGGCCGCTATACCGTCGGCGCCCGCTGGGGTGCTGTGGGCGCATGGTCGCGCTATCACACCGGTCAGGACCTCGGCGCGCCGATCGGAACGCCGATCCACGCTGCGGCCAACGGCGTCGTGGTCTCGCCCAACGCGGGCGGCTGGGCCGGCGTCCACGTGATCATCCAGCACGGCAACGGCTCGACGCTCTATGCGCACATGGCGTCCTCCACCGTTCGCCCCGGCCAGACGGTGACCGCTGGACAGCTCATCGGCTATGTCGGCATGACCGGCCGGACCTTCGGCCCGCACCTGCACTTCGAGTACTACCCGGTCGGCGCATCCACCTCGGATCCCTATTCGACCTCCGATCCCTATCGCTGGTTGCTGACCCAGGGCGTACGCCTCTGAGCCGCCCCTGACGCCTGACGCACAAGGGCTCCTGCCATTTCCGGCAGGAGCCCTTCGTCGTTGCCTGTTCTGGAGTCATCGCCCGCTCAGGAGTTTGTTGCCGGTTCAGGACGGCGCAGCTCGTGTCACAGCTTCTCCAAGGGCGCGAACTGCAGGGCCAGCCGTTTGACGCCCGTTGACCCGAAGTCCACATCGGCCATCGCCTTGGGTCCCGAACCGTGCAGGGCCACGACCGTGCCCAGCCCGAACGCATTGTGCAGCACCCGGTCCCCCACCGACAGCTGCGGCACGTCCCTTTTGACCGGCACGGTGTCGATGCGGGTGCCGAAGCCATCCCGCTTGACGCGCTCTCGATAACGCGCTGTCGCACTCGTGTTGCGCCAGGTCGTCTGAGCGGATCCAAGTCGCCGCCAGTCCATGAGCCGGTCGGGAATCTCCGTCAGGAACCGGCTGGGCGGGTTGTGCTGAGGAGCTCCCCACGCCGACCGGCTGACCGCGCGGCTGAGATAGAGCCGCTTGCGGGCTCTCGTGATCCCCACATAGGCCAGCCGACGCTCCTCCGCCAACTGCTCGATGTCGGTGAGAGTGCGTTGGTGCGGGAGGATGCCGTCCTCACAGCCGGTGAGGAAGACGGTGTCGAATTCTAGTCCCTTGGCCGTGTGCAGGGTCATCAACGTGACCACTCCGGACGTGTCCCCCTCGGCCGAGGCCCCCTGTCCGGCTGCGCCCAATTGGTCGGCATCCGCCACGAGTGCGATCCGTTCGAGGAAGGCTGCGAGGGACGGGTCCGGCTCGGGCGCCCCGAGCAATACGCCCTCGGCTGTCTCGAGGTCGAAGCCAGGATCGGTCTCATCGAGCGACACCGCGGACGCGGACGTGACGAACTCCTCAGCCACGGCGAGGAATTCGGCCAAGTTTTCCACCCTGGTCTGGTCCTGGGGATCGCTGGACGCCTCGAGCTCCGCCAGATAACCCGACGCGTCGAGGACCGACGCCACCACCTCGTGGGCCGGCGTACCCGAAGCCACCATTTCCTCGTGCTCGTCCATCATGTCGGCGAAAGCCCGGAGCCGGCGTACGGCACCTGCCGCCAGGCCCGACTCGGACGCCCGCCGCACTGCATCCGAGAACGTGATGCCCTCGCGCTGGGCGAACGCCTCGATCGCGGCCTCGGAGCGGTCCCCGATCCCCCGCTTGGGCACGTTGAGAATCCGCCGCACGGAGACGTCGTCGGCGCGGTTGACGATGGCACGGAGATACGCGATCACGTCCCGCACTTCCTTGCGCTCATAGAAACGTACGCCGCCCACGACCTTGTAGGGCACCCCGCGCCGGATGAACACTTCCTCGAAGGCTCTCGACTGGGCATTGGTCCGATAGAACACAGCCGTATCGGCGTAGCCGCTCGTCCCCGCCGCGGCGAGGTCCTCGATCTCACCGGCGACGAACTGGGCCTCATCGTGTTCGGTGTCGGCGACATAGCCGACGATCCGATCCCCGTCCCCCGCGGCGGACCACAGATTCTTGGCCGGGCGCCCCTCGTTGTGGGCGATCACCGCGTTGGCAGCGGACAGGACCGTCTGGGTGGAGCGGTAGTTCTGCTCGAGCATCACCGTGCGCGCGCCGGGGAAGTCCGTCGCGAAGTCAAGGATGTTGCGGATCGTCGCCCCGCGGAAGGCATAGATCGACTGGTCGGAGTCGCCGACCACCATGAGCTCCGGAGGGTCTGTCCCAAAAGCTTCCGGAACCATCCGGAATCCGCTGTCCTCCGTCTCCGGTGCCCCACAGAGTTCGCGGATCAGCGCATATTGCGCATGGTTGGTGTCCTGATATTCGTCCACCAACACGTGCCGGAACCGCCGCCGGTAGTGCTCCAGAACCTCAGGAAACGCTTGGAAAAGGTGCACCGTGAGCATGATGAGGTCGTCGAAGTCGAGGGCGTTGGCGGCCCGCAACCGGCGCTGATAGTCCGCATACGCCTCCGGGTACAGCTCCTGCCCCACACCGCCCCGTGCCTGCGCCGCCTCGTGGTCGACCAGGTCGTTCTTGCAGTTGGAGACCCAGTTGAGGACTTGGCGGACCGGGTGCTTCTTGGGGTCCAGGCCGAGGTCACCGCACACCAGCTGCATGAGCCGCTTCGAGTCGGCGTCGTCATAGATGGAGAACTGCCGCGCATAGCCGAACCGATGGATGTCGGCACGGAGAATGCGCACGCACGCCGAGTGGAACGTCGACACCCACATGATCCTGGCCCGATTGCCGATGATCTCGGCGACGCGATGCCGCATCTCCGCAGCCGCCTTGTTNNGTGAACGTGATCGCCAGGATCGACCCAGGGTGAACATCCCGCTCCGACACCAGATAGGCGATGCGACGAGTCAGCACCCGGGTCTTTCCGGAACCCGCGCCCGCAACCACCAGCAACGGCGACCCCTCGTGCAGGACCGCCTCCCGCTGCGGGTCGTTGAGCCCCTCGAGGAGTTCCTTTGCGCGGCTGCGTTTCCGCGGCCTCGGCGCAGGGTCGTCGGTCAGGGTGGGCTGGGCGCTGTGCTCGTTCATAGGGACTCCACCCTAGGCCTCCCGACCGACACTGCGCGCTGTTCGATCCGCGGCGATCGGGGCTGGGGAGTGCCCGGCTACATTGGGGGCGTGAACTGGCGCCAGATCAAGCGAATCATCCGTCGTCTCCTTCTGGCCGTCTTCGGAGTGCAGTTGGCCACGGCGGTCACGCTCCTGGTGATCGACAGCCGCCGGAAGAAGGATCGCGCGCCGGTCGTGTTCCCCAAATCCGACCCGGTCCCTGTCCGGGCCGGGGCGTCGGACATCACGGTCTACACCTATGGCCAGGACCTCTACATCGACATGCTCAAGGCCATCGACAACGCTTCCGACCGGATCTACTTCGAAACCTTCATCTGGAAGAACGACCCGATCGGCCGGGCCTTCAAACGCGCGTTCATCCGCGCCGCCAACCGCGGGGTCGCCGTTTATGTGGTCTTCGACGAGTTCGCCAACCTGGTCGTCCCCCGCCCGTTCTTTCGGTTTCCACCGAGCATCCACGTCAAACACCACCCGCTGCTCGTCGGCGGCTGGGGATTCTGGCACCCACGCAATTCCGGGCGCAACCACCGCAAGCTCATGGTCGTGGACGGCAGGACGGCGTTCACCGGTGGATACAACATCGGCTCGCTCTATGCGACGGACTGGCGGGACACCCACGTGCGGGTCACCGGCGAGGCCGTCGGCGAGCTGGAGAACGCGTTCGTCGACTATTGGAACCTGTGGGGCAACCGGCGTCACCCGGAGCTGGAGGATCCCCGGCAGCGCACGTGGGACTCCCCCATCCGCGTGCACCGCAACGTGCCGCGGCAGCTGATCTATCCGATTCGGTACATGTACCTCGACGCCATCGACCGCGCCCAGGCGCGCGTCTGGCTCACCCACGCCTATCTGATCCCCGACGACGATCTGCTCGGGGTCCTCATCGGGGCGGCCCAGCGCGGGGTGGACGTGCGGATCATCGTTCCCGAGCGGTCCAACCACATCGTCGCCGACTGGGTGTCGCGGGGTTACTACCGCGGCCTGCTGGAGGGGGGCGTACGCTTGTTCCTCTATCAGGGCGCCATGGTGCACGCGAAGACCGCGGTCATCGACGACCAGTGGTCCACGGTCGGCACCGCCAACCTCGACCGGCTGTCGCTCATCGGCAACTATGAGATCAACCTTGAGGTCACCGACCATGAGATGGCGGAGAAGATGGCCGAGGTCTTCCGGCTCGACCTCACCAACTGTCGGGAGTTGACCCTCGACGAGTGGGGCCAGCGGCCCATCATGGTCAAGTTCTCCGAGGCGATCCTCAAGCCGTTCAGCCCGTTCCTTTGATCAGTAAGCACCCTCCTGGCCCGGGTTCAGTACGCCCCGCCTCGCACGTTGCCCGGGTTCGGTCACGTCCCCCGGGTTCATAGAGCTCCTTGCCCTGGTTCAGTACGCCCCGCTCGCACATTGCCCGGGTTCGGTCACGTCCCCCGGGTTCATAGAGCTCCTTGCCCGGGTTCAGTACGCCCCGCCTCGCACGTTGCCCGGGTTCGGTCACGTTCCCCAGGTTCATAGCTCCTTGCCCAGACTGGAACCTGAGCAAGGAGCCACGTAAGTGGGGAAAGTGACGAAACCCGGGCAACGTGGCCTCAGGGCAACCGTGGGATAGGGACCCGAGCAGAGCGCCCCGAACGGAGGGGGCCCGAATCCGGGCCAGCATGGGCTCGCCCCACGGGCAAGACACCACCCCCGGGCGTTCGTCCGCGTGGACCCTCGGTTGGGGCAAGAGGTGGCCGGGTTGCGTGGCAGCAACATCCTGCTGCTCCCGTCCTGGATGCCTGTGCGAGCCGCACGCAGCCCAATCGTTACCCGAAATTGTCGACATAGCGTCGATCTGTTCAGAGGCTGCCGCTAAATTGATCACATGGGCATTATCTTTTGGATCATTATCGGCCTCCTCGCCGGAGCAATCGCCAAGTTCATCATGCCGGGCAAGCAGGGTGGCGGCATCATCGTCACCATCATCCTGGGCATCATCGGCGCCTTCGCCGGTGGCCTCATCACCAACCTGCTCATGGGCAACGGCTTCCAGTTCACACCTGAAGGTGGCTTCTTCTGGACGCTCCTCGTAGCTGTCATCGGCGCGCTGATCGTCCTCTTCATCTATGGCAAGGTCACCTCGGGCAGGGGCCGCGCTGCCTGACCCTTCGACAACCAGAACAGCCCGTCCCCGAAAGGGGGCGGGCTGTTTGCTTTCCACCGGGCTGCCAAGCAACCCGACCTGTTCACACCAAACGCCGGTCCGTCGCCCACCGCGTCAGCTGATGGCGGTTGGACAGCTGAAGTTTCCGCAGCACGGAGGAGACGTGCGTCTCGACGGTCTTGATCGAGATGAACAACTCGCGCGCGATCTCCTTGTACGCGTACCCCCGCGCGATCAACCTCAACACCTCCCGCTCCCGGTTGGACAGCCGGTCGAGGTCCTCGTCGATGGAGGCGACCTCGATGGAGTCGGAGAACGCGTCGAGCACGAATCCCGCGAGCCGCGGTGAGAACACCGCGTCTCCGTCCGCGATGCGGCGGATGGCGTCGATGAGTTCTTCGGCACTGATCGACTTGGTCACGTAGCCCCGTGCCCCGGCGCGGATGACGCCGATGACGTCCTCGGCCGCGTCTGACACCGACAGCGCGAGGAATCGCAGCTCCGGCATCGTCGCGTGCACCTGTTTGATGACCTCGCCGCCACCGCCGCCCGGGAGGTGGACGTCCAGGAGGACGACGTCCGGCGTACTCTCCTTGATCGCTGCCACAGCGGTGGCAACGTCCTCGCCCTCCCCGACCACTTCGACAGCCTGGCCGATCTCGGCCTTCACACCGGAACGGAACATCGCATGGTCGTCGACCACGACGACGCGGAGGGGGCGGTCGGTCGGTGGGGTGGTTTCCCCCGGTCCGAGGGAATCGGGCTGCGGCAGGTCGGTCGTCATCTCTTCATCTCCAGTCTCACTTCGGTGCCGTCCTCGGGCGACGAGCGGATCCGGGCGGTGCCACCGTGGCGTTCCATGCGCCCGATGATGCTGCCCTTGACACCCATTCGATCATCCCCGATGTCCTTGATGTCGAAGCCCTTTCCACGATCCCGGATGAAGATCTCGACGAGATCGTCATCGACCTCGGCATAGACATCGATCCGGGGCGCGCCGGAGTGCTTCGCGGCGTTCAGCATTGCCTCGCGGGCAGCGCGGATCATCGCGCCGAGATCCTCGGTCAGATCGCAGTCGCCGACACACACGACCTCGACGGGGATGCCGCGTTCGTCATCGACCTCGGCGGCCGCGGCCGTCAGCGCTGCCTTGAGGGTCTCCTCGCGGATGACGTCGCCATAGAGGTAGGTCCGCAGCTCCCGCTCCTGCTTGCGCGCGAGCGTGGCGACCGTGCGCGGGTCATCGGAGCGCTTCTGGATCAGCGCGAGCGTCTGCAGGACCGAGTCGTGCAGATGGGCGGCCATGTCGGCGCGTTCGTCGGCGCGTACCTTCTCCTCGCGGGCCTGCTGGAGGGCCTGCCGGGACCGGTACGCCCACGGCGCCACCACCAGCGCCGTCCCCGCCAGGGCCAGCCCGGTCATGCCCAGCACCCGCGGCAACTCCGCCAGCCCGGCCTGGGAGGCGATGACCATGCCGACCGCAGCACCGACGAGCCCCAGGCCGAGGATGGTCCGGACCAGCGTCAGGACACGGCCCCGCGCGACGAAGGGCCGCAGCCAGGCGGGTCCGGCGGTTTCCTCGCGCCAGTTGGCGTCGGAGTTGTCGGCAGTACGCCACACCAGTGCGACGCCCGCGCCGGCGAACGCGATCGGCCAGAAGATCTGGGCCGACAGGCCCATGCCGCTTGCCTGCACGAGCCAGATCAGCCCGATCGACAGCAGCCCGAGCGCAGCGACCGCGCCCAGATCGGTGGCGCGGCGAGGTTTGTCGGCGGTGCGCAGCTGCGTGCGGTCGTGGGATTCCAGTCCGGGCGCCGCCTCGGGCTTGGGTGCGGCGGGCATGATGAGCCACAGCACCGCGTACACCACCAGACCGACGAACTGCAGCAGCGCGAGCCCCACGAACCCGACGCGCAGGACCATGACCGGCCAACCGAGGTGATCGGCGAGGCCGGTGCACACCCCGCCGACCCAGGCGCCCTCGGGCACTCGGTGGGCGCGGGCACGCTTCGGACGCTCCCCGGTGAGGGCCTCGTCCTCACCAGGTGCAGCCTCGGGCGCGGCGGCTCCCGGGTCCGCCACCTCCTGTGACAGCTCCTGGGAGTAGACAGGCACGACGGCGCTCACCGGCAGCTGCTGATCCTGGTCAGGGCTGCCGGTAGCGTCAGAATCGTCGCGACCGGCCATGATGCTTCCAGCCTCACATGTGCCGGGCCTCCGGCCAACCGGGACCTCCCTGGACCGTCCCTGATTGCGGTCGCTCGGGCACCAATCGGGGACTCCCCCGATGGTGCGACGCGGGCCCGGGGGGAAGGATGGGGGCATGGAACCACTCACCGAGCTGCGACGCAGCACCAGCGACCGGCGCGTTGCCGGCGTGTGTGTCATGCTCGCGGACCGGTGGCAGGTCGATCCGCTGTTGATCCGGGTCGCTGCGGTGCTCCTCGCGCTGTCGAGCGGCATGGGCATTGTGTTGTACGCCGCGGCGTGGGCAGTCGTCCCGCCGGCGGGGAGCGATCAGGCCCCGATCGATTCGGTTCTCCCGGGGGTACGCCGGCTCGGCCTGAAGGCCGGGATCGCGCTGTTGATCGTGGCCATGCTCTTCTTCGCCGGACTGGTCGGACATGTGATGCCGTTCGGGTTCGGACCCGCTCTGGTGATCGGCGCGGTGTGGTATCTCGGGTGGTATCGCCCCGAACAGGCCCGTCGCGCCGCCGCTCCCAAGGAGCCCGAGACCCCTCAGCTTGCCGCCCGGCCCTTCGCCGAACAGACTCCGTTCACCGAGGCTGCGTCCGCCTGGCAGGCGCGCGTGCAGGAATATCTGGCCAGTCAGGCAGGACCGGCGCACCCCGCTCCGCCGACGACGGAACACGATCCGGGCTATTCGCTGCGGGCTTTCCTGGCCCACCCGGATCCGGTCGGTCTCTATCAGCCGTCCCCGGCCCCATCCGCGGAACGGCAGGCGGACGTCGCCCCCAGCACTGGCAGCACCCCGGCGGTCCCGGGCAAGAGCCCGGTCAAGAAGCGGCGGCGCAGTTGGCGGCTACAGCTCGTGGGCTGGCTCCTGGCCGGCATGGCTGTCACCGCCGTGGCGATCCTCGACCGGTCGATGGGTCTGCCTCTCTATGCCTATCTGGCGGCGCTCCTGCTCGCCGTCGGGCTCACGATGATGCTCAGCGCTTGGTTCACCCGGCCGCGCGGACTGGTGGTGGCAGGAGCGATCCTCGGCATTCTCGTCGGCGGTGCGGCCGCGCCGTTGGACGAAACCCCCGACACCACGGTCGCCTATTCGACCATCGCCGACGTTCCTGCGGAAGAGGCCCACGGCAACGGTGAGCACGTGGTGGACCTGTCCGCACTCCGGTTGGAGGAAGACCTCACCTATGCCACCAGCGTCGATCTCGGCAAAGTGACGATCATCGTGCCCCCGGACACCAACATGCGGGTGGTCTGGACCGTCGACGTCGGCGAGGCACATGTCCTTGATCGGCATGTCAGCCAGGGTTTCGACCTGGGCGACACCACCGTCGCACACGGCACCGACCCCGACGGCCCGACCCTCACCATCGAGGCCCGGGTCGGCCTCGGCCAGCTGGAGGTGAAACGATGAACCAGGAGCAGACAGAACGCCGGAGGCCGAAGCCCGATCTGTTCTCTCTTTTCGTCGGCCTCCTCTTCACGACCTTCGCCGGCGGCGCGCTCTATGCGGCCATCGGCGGGAACCCCAACCCTCGCGTCTGGAACGTGGCGCTGCCGGTCTTTCTGATCGCGCTCGGTGTCCTCGGGCTCTTGTTGGCCCGCCGATCCTGACCCCGTCCCCCTCCCTCAGCCCTCGTCCCCCCACCATCGAAAGGAACCGAGATGAACAAGAAGCTCGAACGGTCCACCACTGACAAGATGCTCGGCGGCGTCTGCGGCGGTCTCGCCGACTACCTCGGCGTGGACGCCACCATCGTCCGCATCATCACCGCGGCCATCGTCCTGTTCACGGGTGTCGGCCCGATCGCGTACATCCTCGCCTGGGTTCTGATCCCGGCCGCCAGCGGCAAGGCCATCGCCGGGGACTGGACCCAGAAGGCCACGGATTGGTACAACACCCAGCAGGCCAAGAAGGGCGGCGCCGGCCAGCCCTACGGGCAGCAGAACCCCATGCGCAACCCGGACGACCTGCGCTGAAACAGTGCGAGGGAACGCCCCCGCACCCCAGCGCTCGCTCGGCGAGACCTACGGACAGTGCCCCCGTCACCGGACGGGGGCACTTGGCGTTCGGGGCGAGGACCTTGCCCCTACTCCCACTCGATGGTGCCGGGCGGCTTGGAGGTCACATCGAGGACGACGCGGTTGATGTCGCGCACTTCGTTGGTGATGCGGGTGGAGATCCGCTCGAGCAGCTCATAGGGCAGGCGGCTCCAGTCGGCGGTCATCGCATCCTCGCTCGACACCGGGCGCAGCACCACCGGGTGGCCATAGGTCCGCCCGTCCCCCTGGACGCCGACCGAGCGTACGTCCGCCAGCAGCACCACCGGGAACTGCCACACGTCGCGATCGAGCCCGGCGCGGGTCAGCTCCTCGCGGGCGATCGCGTCGGCCTCCCGCAGCAGATCGAGGCGCTCCTTCGTGACTTCGCCGATGATGCGGATCGCGAGACCGGGGCCCGGGAACGGCTGCCGCCAGACCATCGCCGCAGGCAGACCCAGCTCCTCGCCGACCGCGCGTACCTCATCCTTGAACAACGTCCGCAACGGCTCGATCAGCGTGAACTGCAGGTCGTCGGGCAGGCCGCCCACGTTGTGGTGCGACTTGATGTTCGCCGTGCCCTCGCCCCCGCCGGACTCGACGACGTCCGGATAGAGCGTGCCCTGGACCAGAAAGTCGACGCCCTCATGCTCCGCCACCTGGCGCGCGGCCGCCTCGAACGTGCGGATGAACTCGCGGCCGATGATCTTGCGCTTCGTCTCCGGGTCGGTCACCCCGGCGAGGTGCCCGAGGAATTGGTCGGCGACGGAGGCGACGATGAGGCGTACGCCGGTCGCTGCCACGAAGTCCTGCTCGACCTGCTCCGCCTCGCCCTTGCGCAGCAACCCGTGGTCGACGAAGACGCAGGTGAGTTGATCGCCGATCGCCCGGTGCACCAAAGCGGCGGCCACCGCGGAGTCGACGCCTCCGGACAGCCCGCACAGCACGTGCCTGTCGCCGACCTGCGTGCGGATCGCCGCGATCGAGTCCTCGACGATGTTCGCCGGGGTCCAATCGGGACGCAGTCCGGCGATGTCGAACAGGAACGCCTCCAGGACCGCCTGGCCGTGCTCGGAGTGGCCGACCTCGGGGTGCCACTGCACGCCCGCCAAGCGGCGTTCGACGTCCTCGAAGGCAGCGACCGGTGCCCCACCCGTCCGCGCCAGGACGGTGAATCCCTCCGGCGCCCGCGCAACCGCGTCACCGTGGCTCATCCAGATGTTCAACGTGGCGGTCGCGTCGCGCTCGGCGGCGGCGAGCTCCTCGGGTACGCCGGCCAGGAGTGTGCCCCGCTCGACGACGACGGCCGGCGTACGCCCGAATTCCGACAGCCCGGTCTTCTCGACCTCACCACCGAGGGCGACCGCCATGGCCTGGAAGCCGTAGCAGATGCCCAGGACGGGTACGCCGGCAGTGAAGAGCTCCGGATCGACCTGCGGGGCGCCCTCGGAATAGACCGACGAGGGGCCGCCGGACAGGATCACCGCGGCCGGCTTGCGCGCCATGATCTCGGCCACTGACGCCGTCGACGGCATGATCTCCGAATAGACACTCGCCTCGCGCACGCGACGAGCGATCAACTGGGCATATTGGGCTCCGAAGTCGATGACGATCACCCGCGTGTGATCGGCCACCACTTCTGCGGCGAGGTCGGACATGGCCCGCAGTCTAGGGCGATCATCCGGCTCCGCGCCGCCCTGTGCGCAGGTCGATCACGTACTCCGCATCACCGTGGCGGACCGTCCATCCGTGATCCCCCTGGGGCACCGTCACCCAGGGGCTCGCGATGCGCTCGGTGAACCGCTGGTCGATGACGGCGTCGTCCTTGGTGAGGGGCCCGTCGGTCGCGTAGGTCAGCACTCCTTCCCCGGGGGAGTGATAGCGCACGACGAACCCACGGGGTACGCCGGCGATGGTGCCCAGATCGACCGCGCTGACCTCGGCCTCCTCGATGGCGGCGACGAAGGTGTCGAAATCTCCCCACCGGTCCTTCGTCCCGACCTCCGCGATCCAGACGTTGCCGGCCCCGCCGGGAGCGAGAAGGTCATAGGGCGCGGTGAGGCCTGCCGGATTGGGTCGGGTGACCGCCCACTTCGTCGGGCGGTGGGACCAGAGCGCTACATAGCCGTCGTCCTTGCGCCCGACCGTCCACGCGCCGACCGTGCGTACCTCATCGAAATGCTGCTGTGGGAAGAACGCATGGGTGAACGGCTGATAGTTCGCGTCGGGGTCCTTGTTGCCGGCTGCGGGGAAGTTGGGCGAATAGATGTTGATCGCCACGCTGCCGACCTGGCCGGTCCGGGGCATGGTGGCCGAACCGTTCCAGTAGAGGTCGTCGTCGGCCCACCGACCGCGATCCGCGTTGCCCGGGTGTGTGGTGAAAACCACCGCATCGGCACCGAGGGTGGCCTGCCAGGCATGGTACTGGCGCCCCAGGCACCCGGGGCGATAGTCCTGCACGCTCGACAGGGAGGTCCCGTGGGAGCGCCACGTGACCGTATGCGCCTCGCTCAGCAGCCCGGCGTTGATCTGGCACCCGAGGGCATAGGCGACGTGCTGGGCACCCTCGGCCGTCGAGGTGCCGGGCTGGCGGAGCAGGGGCGCCACGGGGGCGAACAGGTCCCCGCGCCAGAGCTCGTGTTCGCGGATCGCCTGCATCGACAGCGGCACGACCTGCCACGCCGTCATCGCGCCACGGTCCCACCAGAAGGCGAGGGCGTCGGGGTCCGTGAACGATGTCCCGGGCGGCGGCACAGGGTTCGGGACGATCTCCTCCGACGGATCGAGCGGGACGCCCATCCGCTGTTTGGTCACGCTCGGGGCGGGCTCGAGCGCGATGTGCTGGAAGACCGCCGGGAGTCGATATTTCGTCGAGGTCGCCAGGAGCAGCGCCCCGAAATCAACCCAGGGCGCATAGCCCTCGGGGTTGGTGTCGTAGAGGAAGTGGATGATGTCGCGGGTGTTCTGATCACCCGCACGGGACTTGTCCTTCATGTAGGACCGGCCATGGGTCGTGCCGAAGTTTCCGTCGACCTGTGCGACGGCGAAGTCCAGGAAGAGCACATCCAGCAGCGCGCGTGCCCGGGCCGCCAACGGCTCCTCCGCATGTTCGGACAGCAGGAGGAGCGCTTGGACGTCCTCGGGGTAATAGACGTCGGAGTGCCATTCCGAGAAGCCCCAGCGGGTCTTCTCGTCGAGCCAGGCGGTGAGTCGTGCGCGGCCGCGTTCCCGATGGGTCTGCCCCAACTCGCCGGTGATCTCGAACCGCTCCTCCGGCAGGTATCCGCCGGCCAGATATTCCAGCGTGTGCACGATCAGCCGGTGGTTCTCCGACCAGAACCACTTGTGGTCCACACCGCTGAGGTCGTCCCCCCGCGGCACGGTGGCGGGCGGGAGCGGGTCGGTGTACCAGTAGCGGAAGCCCAACAGCCGGTCCCGCAGCCCGTCGCGCAGTGCGGGATCGAGGTCCTCGCCGTGGGTGTGCCACAGCAGCCACAGGCGCATCAGGTCGAAGTCCGAAGTATCGACGTGTCCGTCGATGCGGTCCAGGTGGCGCCGCAGATCAGTGGTGGTGAACTCCCCCGCGTCGATGCGGAAGTCGGGCTCCCGGTCGGCCCGGGCGAGTGCAGCCAGGATGCTCTCCGGGTTGCGCCGGTCCAGGGTGTCGGTCGCGTGGTGGAGATAGTCCATCTGGCGCTCCCGCCACGGGTCCGCGTCGACGAATCCGTCCGGCGGGGGCGGGGGTGGTGGCTCCGGGCCGGACGGCGTGCAGGCGGCGAGCAGCAGCGCCATGAGAATGAGCACGACGAAGCCCGCGACCGAGCCGCGCCGGCGGGGGGTCGCGTGGGGGCAGGGTTTTCGCGTACGCTCCACGGGGACCCAGTCAACCAAGACCGCACAAGCCGAACCGAACCGCGAGATGAACGCGCGGTGACGGCGGCCCTTGTCTGCCACCCGGAGGGGTCCGGATCCCGGACAGATTTGTCTCGAATAGGGTCATAGGTGTTTCCTATGGGCATGAATATCTATGACGACGTGACCCAGCTGATTGGCCGGACTCCCCTCGTGCGCCTCAACCGTCTGGTCGGGGACTCGTCGGCAACCGTGCTGGCCAAGCTCGAGTTCTACAACCCCGCGAACAGCGTCAAGGACCGGATCGGCGTGGCGATGATCGACGCCGCCGAGCAGTCCGGCCAGCTCAAGCCGGGTGGCACCATCGTGGAAGCCACCTCCGGCAACACTGGCATCGCGTTGGCGATGGTCGGCGCGGCCCGTGGCTACCGGGTGGTCCTGACCATGCCCGAGACCATGTCCGCCGAGCGCAAGGCGCTGCTGCGCGCCTATGGTGCGGAGCTCGTCCAGACCCCGGGGTCGGAGGGCATGAAGGGCGCGGTGAACAAGGCCGAGGAGATCGGTGCTTCCGAGGGGGCCGTGCTCGTGCGCCAGTTCGCCAACCAGGCCAACGCCGAGATCCACCGCCGGACCACCGCGGAGGAGATCTGGACGGACACCGACGGCACGGTGGACATCGTCGTGGCCGGCATCGGCACCGGCGGCACCATCACCGGCGTCGGCGAAGTGCTGAAGTCCCGCAAGCCCGAGGTGCGGATGGTGGCCGTGGAGCCGAAGGAATCCCCGATCCTGTCCGGCGGCAAGCCCGGCCCGCACAAGATTCAGGGCATCGGCGCCAACTTCGTCCCGGAGATCCTCAACCGCGACATCATCGACGAGATCGTTCCCCAGGACGCCGCCACGTCCGTCGAATGGGCCCGCCGCGCCGCCACCGAGGAGGGCCTGCTCGTGGGTCTGTCCTCCGGTGCCGCCATCGCCTCGGCCGTCGAGGTCGCGAACCGCCCCGAGAACGCCGACAAGACGATCGTCGTGGTCATCCCGTCGTTCGGTGAGCGCTATCTCTCCACCATTCTTTTCGAGGGTCTCAACGGCTGACCTTCTCTTCTGTCACACAAATAGGGCGTCACCGGCAGGTGGCGCCCTATTTGCTGTCCGGCGTCCGCGACCGCACTCCCCCTGGCGGTGTCCCTGTCCGGCGCGGTGTCCGTACGCTGGCGCCATGCCACACCCTGTCAGCGCGATCTGCGCGAACGCCGGACCGCCGGGCATCGGGATGTCCCGTGCCTGAGGGCGACACGGTCCACCGTTCGTGTGCCCAGCTCCACCGAGTGCTCGCGGGGCAGGTTTTGACGAGGGCCGAACTCCGCGTACCCCGGCATGCCGCCGCGGATCTGGTGGGCATGACCGTGCTCGAGGTCGTTCCCCGGGGCAAACATCAGCTCACCCGGCTGGATTCGGGGCTGACGCTGCACACGCATCTGCGGATGGACGGAACCTGGCGCATCGTGGGCAGGGGGGCGCGCCCGCCCGGTCCCGCTCACCAGGTCCGGGTGGTGCTGGGCACCGGGACCGATCTCGCGGTGGGCCTGCGTCTCCCGGTCGTGGAGTTGCTGCACACGTCCGACGAACAGAACGTCGTGGGCCATCTCGGCCCCGATCTGCTGGGCGTGGTCGGTCAACCGGGTGGTTGGGACGAGGAGGAAGCGCTCCGGCGCCTGACCGCGGACCCGCGGCGTACCGTCGGCGAAGCCCTCCTCGACCAGCGCAACCTGGCGGGTGTCGGGACCTTCTATCGCGCGGAGATCTGCTTCCTGCAGGGCGTCCATCCGCGTACGCCGGTGGGTGAGGTGGGTGACCTGCCGCGGTTGGTACGCCGGGTGCGTCAACTGCTGCAGGTCAATGTCACCCGGCCGACCCAGGTCACCACGGGGATCGATCGGCGTGGACAGCGGGCCTGGGTGTTCGAACGGCCGGGGCAGCCCTGTCGGCGCTGCGGGACGCTGATCGCGGTCGAAGAGTTCGGGCCGGCAGGCCAGGAGCGGCTGAGCTATTGGTGCCCGAGGTGCCAGCCGCAGAAGTGACCGACCGAGGATCAGCCTTCGGTCGCGTCCCGGCGGGCCGCGGCGATCTGCTCGTGATGGCGGACCACCTCGCGCACGATGAACGTGAGGAACTTCTCCGCGAACTCCGGGTCGAGCCGTGCATCGGCGGCCAGCGCCCGGAGTCGCTCGATCTGACGCTGCTCGCGATCACGATCGGCGGGCGGAAGTCCATGGGTGGCCTTCAGTTCGCCGACGCGCTGGGTGACCTTGAACCGCTCGGCGAGCAGGTGCACCAGCGCCGAGTCCATGTTGTCGATGCTGCCCCGCAGGCTCTCCAACTCCGCCCGGACTTCGTCCGACGTCACGACAACACGACCTCGACCCGCTGGAACTCCTTGACCTCCGTGTATCCGGTCGTCGCCAGCGTCCGCTGGAGCGCGCCCACAAGGTTCATCGTCCCGTCCGCGACATGTGAGGGACCGAGCAGGATCTCCTCCAGCGTGCCCAATGGCCTGAACTTCGTCCGCTCACCGCGCGGCAGGGACGGGTGCCAGGCCTCCGCGCCCCAGTGCCAGCCGCGACCCGGGGCGTCAGTGGCGCGGGCGAGTGGCGCACCGACCATCACAGCGTCAGCACCGCACGCGATCGCCTTGGCGATATCACCGGAGCGGCCCACCGCACCATCGGCGATGACGTGGACGTAGCGGCCACCGGACTCGTCCAGGTAGTCCCGCCGCGCCTCGGCCACATCCGCCACAGCCGTCGCCATGGGCACGGAAATGCCGAGGATGTCCTGGGTGGCGTGCGTGGCACCGCCACCGAAGCCGACGAGCACCCCCGCTGCGCCCGTGCGCATGAGGTGGAGTGCGGCCTGGTAGGTCGCGCAGCCACCCACGATGACCGGCACCTCGAGCGCGTGGATGAACTCCTTGAGGTTCAGCGGTTCGGCAACCTTGGAAACGTGTTCGGCGGACACCGTGGTGCCGCGGATCACGAAGAAGTCGACCCCAGCAGCCTCCACCGTCTGGGCGAACTCCTGGGTGTTCTGCGGTGACAGCGCGCCCGCCACGGGCACACCCGCCTCGCGGATCTGCTGCATCCGGGCGGTGATCAGCTCCGCCCGGATCGGCTCCGCATAGAGCCGCTGCATCCGCTTGGTCGCCTCGACATTGTCCTCGATCGCGGCGATCTCGGCGAGCAGCGGCTCCGGGTCCTCGTAGCGGGTCCACAGGCCCTCCAAGTTGAGTACGCCGAGTCCCCCGCACTTGCCGACCGCGATCGCGGTCTCGGGCGACATGATCGAGTCCATCGGCGCCGCCACCATCGGGAAGTCGAATTCCAGGGCGTCAATCCTCCAGGAGAGCGACACCTCTTCCTGGCCACGGGTCCGCCGGGAGGGGACGATCGTTATGTCGTCGAAATTGAACGCCTGTTTGGCGCGCTTGCTGCGGCCGATGTCCTGCATGGTTCAGCTCTCCCGCTTGAGTTCTCGGTCAGTCCTTCGCCGCGTAGTTCGGCGCCTCGACTGTCATCTGGATGTCGTGCGGATGGGATTCTCGCAGACCCGCCGAGGTGATCCGGACAAACCTGCCCCTCTCGTGCAGCTCCGGGATCGTGGCCGCTCCGGTATAGAACATCGACTGCCGCAGACCGCCCACCAACTGATAGGCGACGGCTGCGAGCGGACCCCGATAGGGCACCTGGCCCTCGATGCCCTCCGGCACGAGCTTGTCGTCCGAGGTCACATCGCCCTGGAAATAGCGGTCCTTCGAATAAGAGGCCTTGCGTCCACGGGCGGCCATTGCGCCGAGCGAACCCATGCCCCGATAGGTCTTGTATTGCTTGCCGTTGATGAACGTCAGTTCACCCGGGGACTCGTCGCAGCCGGCGAGCAGCGAGCCGAGCATGACGGTGTCCGCACCGGCGACGATGGCCTTCGCGATGTCACCCGAATATTGCAGGCCGCCATCACCGATCACAGGCACATCGAACTCGCGGGCGGCCCGGGCCGCATCGTGGATGGCGGTCACCTGGGGGACGCCGACGCCGGCGACCACGCGGGTGGTGCAGATCGAGCCGGGGCCGACGCCGACCTTGACGCCGTCCGCACCTGCCTCGCACAGGGCCTTCGCACCCGCATAGGTTGCGACGTTCCCGCCGATGATGTCCACGCCGGCGGCGAGCGGCTCTGCCTTGAGCCGGCGGATCATGTCCATGACTCCGCGGGAATGGCCGTGTGCGGTGTCAACCACCAGGCAGTCCACTTCCTGTTCCACCAAGGCCATCGCCCGCTCCCACGAGTCACCGAAGAACCCGATCGCTGCCCCGACCCGGAGCCGGCCCACGTCGTCCTTGCTCGCCAATGGGTATTTGTCGGACTTCACGAAGTCCTTGAGCGTGATGAGGCCGGTCAGCTTGCCGTCGCTGTCCATCAGCGGGAGCTTCTCGATCTTGTTCTTCGCCAGCAGCGCGAGGGCTTCCTCCGGCGGGATGCCGACCCGTCCGGTCACCAGCGGCATGGGTGTCATGACGTCCTTGACCAGCCGACCGGGGTCGGTCTCGAACCGCATGTCGCGGTTGGTGACGATGCCGAGCAGCCTGCGGTCCTCATCGACCACAGGCACACCCGAGATCCTGAAGTGGCCGCACATCTCGTCGACCTCGCCGATCGTCGCATTCGGGCCGACGGTGATGGGATCGGAGATCATGCCGGCCTCGGACCGTTTCACCTGATCCACCTGGGTGGCCTGCTCCTCGATCGGCATGTTGCGGTGGAGAATGCCCATGCCGCCCTCACGTGCCATGGCGATGGCCATCCTGGCCTCGGTGACCGTGTCCATGGCGGACGACAGCAGCGGGATGCGGACGGCTATGCGCCGCGAGACCAGTGAGGTGGTGTCGGCCGCCGAGGGAATCACATCGGATTCGTTCGGCTGCAGCAACACGTCATCGAAGGTCAGCCCGATCTGCTCGAATTTCCACGGCACACCGGCAGGTGAGATTTCGTTCGACACAGAGAGCCTTTCGCGCGTGGACTTCCCGGACAGATCGTCATGCTACTCGGGCGCCCGAACCCGGGTCGCGGGGTGACCACAACCGGCATCGCTGCAGGCCCGCCAGCCGACCGCTGGTCAGCGTTCGAGTGCGGCGGACAGCCCTGACGGCAGTGTCCAGTGCGCGAACTCGAAACCGGACTCGAGGAGCGCCGCAGGAACCATGCGGTTGCTGGCCAACAGCGCCTCGTCGACGAGCTGACCGCCGAACAGCGCCCGCAGGGGCAGCATCGGGACCGGCACTTTGACGGGGCGCCCGATTTGACGGCCGAGTTCTTCGGTGAACTCGGCATTGGTGACCGGGCTCGGTGCGGACAGGTTCACGGGTCCACTGAGGCCTTCGGTCAGCACGTGCGCCACCGCATTGACCCAATCCTCCAGCGCGATCCATGGCAGCCAATGGCGACCGTCCCCCATCGGGCCGCCGAGGCCGAGCCGGAACAGGGGCAGCTGGCGACCCAGGAATCCGCCGGAGCGATCGAGCGGGAGTCCGGTGCGCAGGGTGACCGTGCGTACGCCGGCTTCTCCGGTCGCTTCCTCCCACTGACGGCACACGTCGGCAAGAAACCCGGTGCCGGCCGGAGCGCTCTCGTCGATCACCCGGTCACCGGTTGACCCATAGAAACCGACCGCGGAGGCGGAGACAAACAGGGACGGCCGGTCCTCTGCCGCAATCAGGCGGGCCAGTGTGCGCGTGGCACGGACCCGGGAAGTCAGCAGCGCACGCCGCCGCGTCTCCGTCCACCGCCGGTCTGCGATCCCGGCACCGGAGAGATTGATGACCGTGTCGATGTCGGTCAGACCGAGCGACTCGATGAATCCGGCCTCCGGGTCCCACCGGCGCTCCAGCGGCGACTCGGCAGGGCGCCTCACCAGTCGAATGATCTCGTGGTCGGCACTGAGTCGTTCCATCAACGCCGTGCCGAGGAAACCGGAAGAACCACTGATCGCAATACGCATGCTCATGCTGCCTGTGCCGCCTTCGCTTCCGCTGCATCATCGGATGTCGGCTCGCGGACGATCTGGAGCCGGGAGGAGTTGACCCAGAATATCCAGGCAAGTGCGGCGCCCAGGAGATAGCCGGGAATGGGTCGGAGCGAGAAATATTCGAGGCCGCCCTCGACCACCACGAACGCGATCATCACCGCGATGAAGGCCCGGAACATGCGATTGCCATAACGGAGCATCCCGAGATAGATGCCGCCCCACAGCAGATACCACACATGAAAACCCGCGCCGCCGAAGGCGAGCGCCATGAACGCCCAGGTGAGCCACCGCAGCGGATAGTCCCGCCAACTGCGATCCACATCGGGGATCTCCCCGCCTGCGACGACGTGCACGGAACGCGGCCGGATCTCGCGACGGCCGATTCGATCAGCCAGGAAATAACGCCAGGCAATGACCGCGCCGAGGACCACGCTGGTGATGGTGGCCCACGTGGAGAGGAACGGCAGGAGCCCGTGCCGGATGCCGAGCGCATTGATCACGGGCCCGATGAACTGTTCAACCATCGAGGCCGGGGACATGCCCCAGGTCGTCTCGTGGATGCTGGTCGCCTTGGCCCAGCCCAGGAATTCGAACCCGATCACCAGGGACACCGCAACGAAGGCCCCGGTCGCCAGCGCCAGGGTGCTGAGGGCGTGAACCGCCATGGTGCCGATCCGACGTCCGAGCGACATCGCATGGAGCCGACCCGCCACAGGCAGCAGGCCGACCGCGATGGCCGCGGCCAGACCGGGCTGCTTGAAACTGGCCCCGACACCGACCAACACCGCCCCGCCCAGCATTCCGGGGACACCGAAGCGCAGGGCCAGATAGACCGCCACCAGCACGAGCGCGACCATCCACGCGTCGTTGTGCACGCCACCCACGAAGTGGAGGATCAGGAACGGATTGAGCACCGCGAACCATTTCGCGAGCTCCGGATCGACCCGCAGGAGGCGAGCCAGGCGGGGCACGAAGACGGCGATGACCGCCACCGCCAGGATCGCCGGAATCCGCATGGCGATGACCGACCACCAACTGTGGAACCCTGTCAGCGCCGCCATCAGATATTGCACCAGCAGCGCTGCGGGCGGATAGACCGCCGTGGTGTTCGCCCACACCCAGTGCACATTGTCCGCGAAAGGACCACCGGCCTCTGTCAGGCCGACCTCATAGGGATCCAAGCCCCTGCTGATGATCCAGCCCTGGTCGGCGTAGAGAAAGGCGTCGGAGGAGAACACCGGGGGCGCCAGCAGGATCGGCAACGACCACAGCCCCAGGATCAAACTGTGATTGAGCCGCCCGTGCAGCGCCGGTCGAAGTTTGAGCCACGCCCAGAACAGCAGGGCAAGGCCCACGATCATCAGGACCCGGCCGAGCTGGAAGCTCAGCAACCAGCGCACACCACGCAGCACCGCGAGCCGGTCCAGATCCTGGTTGGGCACGAACCCCGGGGTCATCACCGCGACTGCGATGAGGGCCGTGGCGACCAAGCCGAGCAACACTCCGGGAGTGCGCAGCGTCGCGCCGAAGCCCGTTCCCGATGTTGGTCGCGCCACTGTGTCCTCCCCCATGCCGGCGTCGTCGTGCGCCGCCACGATGCTATCCACCGCCACCGACAAGGTGGCTCCCCTGCGCGGCCGCGCCCCGAACCGTAGCCGTAATGCAATCCCCGGAACGAAATGGCTGAGGCCTCCACCCCTTGGGGGTGGAGGCCTCAGTGGCAGAAGAGCGTCGCAATCAGTGGGCGTGGCCCGCGTGCTCGTCCTCTTCCTCCTCGGGCTTCTCGACGACCAAGGTCTCGGTCGTCAGGAGCAGCGCGGCGATGGAGGCCGCGTTGGCGAGGGCGGAACGGGTGACCTTGACCGGGTCAAGGACGCCCGCCGCGAACAGATCGCCGTAGTCGTCCGTGGCCCCGTTGTAGCCGTGTCCCGGCTCCAGCTCGGCGACCTTGGCGACAACGACATAGCCCTGCTCGCCACCGTTCTCGGCGATCCAGCGCAGCGGTTCGACGACCGACTTCTCAACGATGCGGACGCCGACGCGCTCGTCGCCCTCGAGACCCAGACCGTCCTTGAGGACCCGTGCGGCGTGGATGAGCGCGGAGCCACCGCCGGCGACGATGCCCTCCTCGATCGCAGCACGAGTGGCCGAGACGGCATCCTCGATGCGGTGCTTCTTCTCCTTGAGCTCCACCTCGGTGGCGGCACCCACGCGGATCACGCAGACGCCACCGGCGAGCTTCGCAACCCGCTCCTGGAGCTTCTCACGATCCCAGTCGGAGTCCGTGCGCTCGATCTCCTGGCGGAGCTGAGCAACCCGGCCCTCGACCTCGGAGCTGTCGCCGGCGCCATCGACGATCGTGGTGTTGTCCTTGGTGACCACGATGCGCTGGGCACGGCCGAGCACCTCGAGCCCGACCTGGTCGAGCTTGAGGCCGACCTCGGGGGCGACGACCTGGCCGCCGGTGAGGATGGCCATGTCCTCGAGCATCGCCTTGCGACGGTCACCGAATGCCGGGGCCTTGACGGCCACGGAGGTGAACGTGCCGCGGATCTTGTTGACAACCAGGGTGGAGAGCGCCTCACCCTCGACGTCCTCGGCGACGATGAACAGTTGCCCGGAGGCGCCGATGACCTTCTCCAACAGCGGGAGCAGATCGTTCATCGAGGAGATCTTGCCGGAGTGCAGCAGGATGTAGGGATTCTCCAGCACCGCTTCCATGCGCTCGGGGTCAGTCACCATGTAAGGCGACAGATAACCCTTGTCGAACTGCATGCCCTCGGTGAACTCAAGCTCAGTGCCGAAGGTCTGGGACTCGTCGACGGTGATGACACCGTCCTTGCCGACCTTGTCGAACGCGTCGGCGATCAGGGCACCGATCTCCTCGTCGCGCGAGGAAATGGTCGCGACCTGGGCCATGTCGGAGGTGGTCTGCACCTCACGGGCGGTCCGGGCCAGCTCGGCCTCGATGGCCTGAACAGCTGCCTCGATGCCCTTCTTCAGGGCGATCGGGTTGGAGCCGGAGGCAACCGCACGCAGTCCCTCGTGGACGAGAGCCTGGGCGAGCACGGTGGCCGTGGTGGTGCCGTCACCAGCGACATCGTTGGTCTTGGTGGCAACCTCCTTGGCGAGCTGTGCGCCAAGGTTTTCATAGGGGTCATCCAACTCCACGTCACGGGCAACAGTCACACCATCGTTGGTGATGGTGGGCGCGCCCCACTTCTTGTCGAGCACGACGTAGCGGCCCTTCGGGCCGAGGGTGACCTTCACGGTATTGGCGAGGATGTCGACACCGCGCTCCAGCGAGCGGCGGGCCTCCTCGTCGAACTGAAGGATCTTGGGCATAAGTGTCAGTTCTCCTTGGGGGTCGTCACTTGGAGACGACCGCGAGAATGTCGCGGGCGTTGAGGAGCAGGAGCTCCTTGCCGTCGTACTTCACCTCGGTGCCGCCGTACTTCGAGAAGATCACGACGTCGCCCTCGGCGACATCCATCGGCACACGGTTGCCGTTGTCATCCACCCGGCCGGGGCCGGTGGCGATGACCTTGCCCTCCTGCGGCTTCTCCTTGGCGGTGTCCGGGATGACCAGGCCAGAGGCTGTGGTCTGCTCGGCTTCCAGAGGCTGGACGAGGACGCGGTCCTCGAGCGGCTTGATCGTGACTGCCACGTCAAACACCTTTCATGGTTCACAGGTTCAAGTTCGTTTCCGAGCCCGGGGCGTCGTCGCGGGTGCCGTCCCAAGCGCTGGCACCCACCAGGGGCGAGTGCCAGGTTTGACACTATCGCGCCGCTGGCACTCGATCAAGCGGAGTGCTAAGCAGTCCTCCGAACAGGGCGCGCGCCGCATATCAGGATGCCATGTCTCGGCATTTCCAGTAACGAAACAACAACATTCGCCATCACGGCGAAATCCCTAGCCACGACCTCATCACGCGCCACGCCCACGCATGGATTCGGCGACAAACGGACGAATTCTCCGCCGTCATGGCAGAAATTGGTGGTTAGGGTCTTATCAATCGGATTCGTGCGCAGCCTTACGCCAGCGGGGGAGCTGGGCAACGCACACATCCCCGACCTTGGAGGACCTTACTGATGACCGACCAGCGCGTCGCTGTACGCGCCAACCATTTGCACAAGGTCTTTTCTCCCGAAGAAGGTCGCATCGGCGCGACTCTTGCCCGAGGCGAGACCGTCGACTTCGACCGCGTCCGGGGGACAGCAGCGGTCATCGATGCGGATTTCGAGGTACGCAAGGGTGAGTCGTTCGTCGTCATGGGGCTTTCGGGTTCCGGCAAGTCGACCCTCATCCGAATGCTGAACGGGTTGAACAAGCCCACCTCCGGAACCATGGAGATCAACGGCACGAACCTGACCAACGCCTCGAAGGAGGAGGTGCGGCGCATTCGTCGCGACCAGATCTCCATGGTGTTCCAGCACTTCGCGCTCCTCCCCCACCGCACGGTGGCGGCCAACGTGGCGTACGGCCTGGAAGTGAAGAAAGCACCCAGGGACGAGCAGCGCGAACAATCCCAGTACTGGATGGACAGAGTCGGCCTCGGGGACGTCGGCGACAAATATCCGGACGAGCTCTCCGGTGGCATGCGCCAGCGGGTGGGCCTCGCGCGCGCACTCGCAGCCGGCACCGAGATCCTGTTGATGGACGAAGCGTTCTCCGCTCTCGACCCCCTGATCCGGTCCGATCTCCAGAGCCAGCTGGTGGAGCTGCAGGCCGAACTCGGCAAGACCGTGGTCTTCATCACCCACGACCTCAACGAGGCGATGAAACTTGGCGACCGGGTGGCCGTCATGCGCAATGGCCGCATCGTCCAGATCGGCACCGCACCCCAGCTGATCACCGAGCCGGCCGACGACTATGTGGCCCGGTTCATCGCCGATGTCGACCGCAGCCGCGTACTCACCGCCGGCATGGTCGCAGACACCACCGCCCCGACGATCACCTCGACCAACACGACCGGCGCAGAGCTCGCCCGCACCATGATCGAGCGCGGCCACACGGTCACCACGGTGCTGCGCGGCCGTCGGCCGATCGGCATCGTCCGGTTGCAGGACGCGGAGGCCGAGCCCCAGCGCTCCGCTGCCGACCTGATGCTGTCCGAACCCACCGTCCCCCGCATTGAGCCCATCGGCGATCACTTCGGCCTGGCCGCTCGTCGTCGCGGTCCACTCGTTGTCGTGGACAGGCAGGGCGAACTCGTCGGGCTGCTCACCCAGGACCGACTGCTCGCGGCCATGTCCGACGAAGGGCTCCGGGAGACCCCGTCCCATCCGGAACCCGGCCCCCCGGAGCACGAGCCCCTCACCACTGGAGGCGCCCGATGAATTTCGACCCGCTCAACCCCAGGATCCGGTTCGGCCGCTGGATCGCCGACGGCATCAGGTGGCTCCAGGAGCACCTGGGCTGGCTCTTCGATGCCCTGCAGGCTGGCCTCCACTTCGTCTATACCCTCTTCACGGACATCCTGTCCGCACCGCCCTATTGGGTGATCATCCTCGTCTTCGCCGCCATCGCGTGGCGCGCCTCCTCCTGGCGGCTGGCCCTGTTCACCGCCATTGGTTTCTATGTGATCCGCAGTTTCAACCTGTGGATCCATGCGATGCAGACCATTTCGCTCGTCGTGCTGGCGGTCCTCTGCGCACTGCTGCTGTCCATCCCGTTGGGTATCTGGGCAGCCCGGTCGACCACTGTGTCGAAGATCGTGAAGCCGGTCCTCGACCTCATGCAGACGATGCCGGCGATGGTTTATCTGATCCCTGCGATCACCATCTTCGGCATCGGTGCCACCCCGGGAGCCATCGCCACCCTGATCTTCGCGATGCCGCCGGGGGTACGCCTCACCGAGCTTGCGATCCGGCAGGTCGACAAAGAACTCGTCGAAGCGGGCCACGCCTTCGGCGACACCCCGAGCCGCATCCTGCGCCAGATCCAGCTCCCCGTCGCTCTGCCGACGATCATGGCCGGCGTCAACCAGGTCATCATGTTGGCGCTGTCGATGGTCGTGCTGGCCGGCATGGCGGGCGCGGGCGGTCTCGGTGGCGATGTCGTCGGCTCGCTCAGCTCGCTCAACGTGCCCCTCGGTGTCGAGGCGGGCACCGCCGTTGTGATCATCGCCATCTTCCTCGACCGGGTGAGCGCCAGCTTCGGTGAACCCCGTCGGCACCGACGGAGGACGGGTCGGCGTACGGCCGAGGAAGCGAAGGACAAGGTGACCGACGAATCCCCCGGGTCAGCCAGCGAAACCACCCCTATTCCGACCAATCCAGAACGGAGCAACGCATGACAAGGAACGAAAAACGGCCACGGAAGTCCCGCAAGCGGACGCCCCTGGCCGCCCTCGCCCTGGCCGGCGCACTGCTGCTGGCCGGCTGTGGGGCCTCCAACACCGGCACCGGCACCCAGACCGAAGGAGGCACCGGAGGGGCCCCGGGCGCTGAAACCCAGACCGAAGGCGTGGCGGCGTGGGCCGAGTGCGAGCCCGGTCAGCACGCGGAGGATGCGAGCGGCATGCCGGAGGACTCCAACACCGAGATCACCATCGGTGCCTTCAACGGTTGGGACGAGTCGTTCGCAACCGCACACCTGCTGAAGGCTGTGCTGGAGGACAACGGATATACGGTGACGGTTGATGCCTTCGAGGCCGCCCCGGCCTTCGCGGGCACCGCTCGCGGCGACATCGATGTGATCACCGATGTGTGGATGCCGGTGACGCACCCGCAGTACATCGAGGAGTTCGGTGACCAGCTCACCCACCTGGGCTGCTGGTATGACAACGCCAAACTCACCATCGCCGTCAACGACTCCTCGCCGGCACAGTCCATCGAGGACTTGGCCGAGATGTCCGATGACTATGGAGGCCGGATCTTCGGCATCGAACAGGGCGCCGGGCTGACCAAGCAGACGCGCGAGGAGGCGATCCCGCAGTACGGCCTCGACAACTATGAGTTCGTCGCCTCCTCGACCCCGGCGATGCTCGCCCAGGTCGACCGGGCCACCCAGGCCGACGAGAACATCGTGGTGACGCTGTGGCGTCCGCACTGGGCCTACAACGCCTATCCGATGCGTGACCTCGAGGACCCGAAGGGTGCCATGGGTGGTGTCGAGGTCATCTCCTCGGCCGGCAGCTCGGACTTCGCGGAGAACAGCCCGAAGGCGGCACAGATCGTCAAGAACCTGGTGCTCACCGACGATGAGCTCGCGGAGCTCGAGGACTTCATGATGAGCCCCGAGCACCACGACGGGACCAACCACGACGCGGCCGTGCAGCAGTGGCTCGAGCTGCACACCGACTTCGCCGACAACCTCGTCAAGGGTGATCTCTGACGAATCACTCCCTCAGGTGCCGGTCGCCCCACGGGTGGCCGGCACCTGTTGTGTCCCCGGCAGTTTCGGACCCCACGGACACTCCACCACCGGGCCCGCCGGTGACCACCCAGCCGAACCACAGAGCCACCAGCAGCGATACCACCACGAGCTCGCCACCGTCCTCGATCACGGCGACAAGATCGCCGGGCTGGGTGGAGTGGGCCATCGTCGCATGCAGGGCATCCACCACGACCCCGAGCAAGGCAAGGGCTGCGAGCAGCACGATCACGGCGCGATGGGGTGCACGATCCGCACGACGCGGTGCACGCTGCAGGAACCAGGCCCACAGAACACACACGGTCAGGGGCAGCGCGAGTCCGATCAACTCCCCCAGCGTCGCGTCCGGCTGGTGCACATCGCCATAGCGAAGATCGGTGAGCAGCCGGCCGACGCGTTCGTGGAGTTGGAGTGCGTCATCCAACAGGAAGTACGCAAAGATCGCAGCCCAGCCCGCCAGCCTGCCCCGGCGGTGAGCCCACCCCGCCCACAGACTCAGGACGATCAACCAGGCGTACTTGAGATATTGCACAAACTCGCTGTAGCTCCGGTCCACATCCAGGAAAAGTTTGTCCCCGGACTTTCCGCCCATGGTGGCGGAGGAATGAGCGGAAGCTCGCGGGTTCCGACGTGCCCGGCGCCATATCAGCCGCGGGCCACAGCTGTGCGCAAACCGTCCCGTGAAGACCCGGCTTCGTGAATTCCCCAGGAAAAGACCACGGCAACGAGAGCGGACACCACCACGTGCTCGCCACCATCCTCAATGACATCCAGCACATGAACCTGGCCCCAGAGCGCGGTAACACCACCATGGATCGCATCGACGCCGACACCGAAGGCAGCAAGCAGGATCAGCAGTCCCGCCACGGTCCAGTGGGCTCGCCGGTGGTGCGGCCGTGGTTCTCGGCACAGCACCCAGGCTCCCGCGATGCACCCCACCCCGAGCAGGACCCCTCCGATCGCTTCCCCCACTGCTGCGGAGCTCGACAGCCGGAGGCCGAGGTGTTCATGCAACCGGAACACGTCGTCAGCGAGAAGATAGGCGAAGAGCAGCGACCAACCTGCCATCCGCCACCGTCGTCTCGTCCAGCCGGCCCACAGGCTCAATAGGATCAGCCAGGCATACTTCTGATATTGGAAGACCTCCGCATACCCCTGATCCACATTGAGCAGCAACGATTCGTTGTCGAGTCCGCTGGCCAACACCACCATGTGCAGGGTAATGAACACCAGGTCGACGAGCAGCAGGATCGCCAGGAGCAGACTTGCGGCGCGGCACCACTCAGCCCCGGTCCACCGCGCCATGGCGCGGGCAGGTGTTCTTTCCACAGACCTCGGCTTGTCGCTCAGCGTTTGCAACTCGTTCATCCGTTTATGGTGGGCCACCTCCATGAGGCTAATCTGAAGTGGAGATGAGCGGGTTGTTATTCAGCCGTCAAATGTCGAGGAATCTCTCTTCGATGTCGATGAAGGCCTTGACTCCGGTTGTGGCGCGCGTGGGATCGAGCGCGGTGTCGAGTTCGTCGAGACCATAGCGCTCACCGATCAGGGCATCGATCGGCACCCTGCCGGCGGCGATCATCGCAATCGCCATCGGGAACGTATTGGCATAGCGGAACGATCCGTGGACCGTGAGCTCACGGTTCTGCATGAGGGTGATCGGCAGCGCGACCTCGTCCGCACCCCGCCCCACAAGGACGACGTGTCCGCCGGGGCGCACGGCAGGAAACCCGCGACGGATGGCGGCGGCGGAGCCCGAGCACTCCACGAAGGCATCGAAGTGTGCCGGCGGAATGACGATCCCGGACCGGGCCATGTTCAGCGTGGTGGTGGCGCCCATCGCCTCAGCCCGCTGGAGCCGCTCCCCGGAGAGGTCGCTGATCGTGATGTCCACGGCGCCCAGCGCCTTCGCAACAGCCACGGTGATCAGTCCGATCGGCCCCGCCCCGGCGACCAGCACCTTGGACCCGGCCCGGATGTCGGCCTTGTGCAGCGCAGCCAGGGCAATCGCAGTGGGTTCCGCGAGGACCGCGGCGGAGATCGGCACGTCCGCGGGCACCGTGTGGACGAAGTCCGCCGGGTGCGTCAGGTATTCCGTGAACACACCGTCACACCCGGGCGTGCCGAGGAAGGTCGCGGTCTCGCAGAGGTTGTATCGGCCCTGTCGGCACTGTTCGCAATGACGGCAGATCCGCAGCGGCTCCAACGCAACGAGTTCACCGATCCGCTCGGGCGAGATCTGCTCCCCAACAGCGACTATGCGCCCGGCAGCCGTGCGGCCCAGAACCAGAGGGCCATTGATGGGGGTGCCGCGAAGGCGACCAGTGCTGTAGAGCTGGACATCGGACCCCGCCACGGCCGCCGCGGACACGCGGATCAGCACATCCTCCGGGCCGGGGGCGGGCACGTCCCGTTCCTCGACCGCAACGTTGCGGACACCACGCAGGACGCTGGCACGCATCGTGCTCGGGATCTCCATCGGCTCCTCCTCTGTCGGCCCAAGCCTAACCAGCGCTCCCAGAGGCACGGACGCAGCCGACCGAATCCAGTGTCGGGACTCGATGCCCCACCCCAGGGATTCGGGCGCGGCCGAGGATCAGGCCCCCGAGCGCCGGCGCAGATCAGCCCAGGCCGGGCTGGCGTCCAGAATCCTGTTGGCCTCGGCGAAGTCCACTCGTTCCACGTGGACGATCAGCTGCAGGCAGTCGTCGACGCTGGCCCCCTGGCGCCGCATGGGGGCCAGATAATCCTCGATCTCACCTCGGTGACCGCGGGTCATCTGGGCACTGGGCAACCATCGGGTCCACATGCCTGCATTCAACACCTCAGCGCACACGCTCGACAACGAGCACGCGGGCCGACGAGCGAGTGGGCGTGATGATGATCGTCGCCCGTTCAGTCCCCGTGGGTCGCAGGCGCCGCCGGAGCGCCGCGGGGTCGACATTGATGCCGCGCTTCTTGATCTCCAGCGTCCCGATGCGGTGGTCCGCCACCCAGCGCCGGAGATCCTTCTCTCGCCACGGGAAGCTGTCGAGGACCTCGAAGGTCGTCCAGAAGGCGGATGCGACCAGCGTGTCGGTGGTCAGATAGGCGATCTCGGGGTGGACGCGCCGTGCCCCGGTCGCCGCGGCGAGGGTCGGGAGTGCTCCCGAGGCGAGTACGCCCGGGTCGGGCTCATGGAGATAGCGCTGCGGGTCGCCGACAGGAGCGCCGGGGACGGCCGGATCAACACTGAGGCTGTCGCCGGCGGGGAGCAACAGGGCCGCCCGCCCGGCGCGGACGCCGGTGAGCGTCGGCGACCAGATGCAGGCCTCCACGAGATCCCCGCGGTGGGACACCCACTCGGTGAGTGCGTCCGGCGGGATGAGCCGATGGGGCAGCCCGGGCCCGAGCTTGAGGCACGCGCCCTCGGCACGGGCCAGGACACCGGTCACGAACTCCCAGGGCGGGCTGAAATCGCCCACCTGCCACGTGCGCCCGGCCCCCGTCCTGCGCGCCGGGTCGCAGAACACGGTCCGACCCTCCAGGTCCACCGTCGTCGCGTCGGCCTGCCGGACCGTCGCACGCCCCGTGCCCGCGCCGCCCCGCGCCCACTGGGCGAGGTTCGCCGCAGCCAGCACCGCGGTGGTCTCGTCCCGGTCCACCGCGGTCACGTCGAGGCCGGCTTCCGCCATCGCCGACGCATCCGTGCCGAGGCCACAGCCAAGGTCCACGACCCGTCGCACTCCTGCCGCCACCATGCGCTCGGCCCGCCAGCGGGCAACATCGGGCCGGGTCGCCTGCTCGAGCCCGTCCGGGGTGAGGAACAAGTGCCGGGCCCGCTCACCGAATTTTGTGCCGGCCCGGCGCCGCAGGCTCTCCTGGGCGAGTGCGGCGGCCGCGAGGTCCGGGTCGAAATCCTTCCGGAGCGCCGTCGCGGCCCCGAGCGACCCGGGATCCCGCTGAGCAGCAGCCGCCGCGAGAGCCGGCGTACCCTCCTCCGAAACCAACCGACGCGCCACCTTCGGATCCATGACCCCACTCTCCCACCGTCCAGCGACCACCGAGCACGAGCCCGACACGCGCGGCTGTCACCGTTGATCCCGCCCGACCGCGGTCTGAACAGGCGACCGGAACGGTTGGCAGTCTTGGCATGGTGGGAACCATGGACGACGCCCGCCGCCGCCCTCGCGCGCTCGCTGCCCTGACCGCCTCCCTCACCCCGGTGCTCCTCACTGCCTGCACGACGCTGTCCGGAATCACGTCCGAACCCCAGATCTCCCCCGGGATCAATGAGGTGGCCCGACAGGGATCGCTGAGTTCGCACACGACTTCGCTCGACGGTCTGGACCGAACGTGGATGACCTATGTCCCGGCGAAGCTCGACGGACCGGCCGCCGTGATCGTGCTGTTCCACGGGTCGGGCGACACCGCGCAGGGCATCCGGGCGTGGGTCGGGTCCTATTTCGAGCGGATCGCCGATGAGAACGGGGTGGTGATCGCCTACCCGGACGGTCACGAATACAACTGGAACGAGTGCCGGCGCGAAGGCAGCTGGGCCGCGAAGAAACAGCAACTCGATGACGTCGGATTCGCCCGCACGATCGTCGACCGGCTGGAAACGGACCTGGGCCACGGCTCGGTCGACCGGGACCGGGTGTTCGCCGCGGGCTACTCCAGTGGCGGGCACATGGCGATGCGCATGGGCCGCGAAGCCGATGACCTCGTGAGCGCCATCGCGGTCGTGGCGGCGAATCCGCCCGCGCCCGACAACCAGATCTGCGACGACCAGGACTCCCCCATGCCCGCCCTGTTCATCCAGGGCATGCAGGACAGCGTGAATCCGTTCGAAGGCGGGGAGGTGCGTGTCTTCGGCCGGGGCGGGAGCCGTGGCCACGTGATGTCGGCAGCGGCAGGAGCGCAGTGGTATGCGGACGTCAACCACGCCGGCCCACCCGCACCCGTCGCCGGTCCGGACCGGGTGCAGATCACCGAGTGGGCCGGCGAACATCCCGTCCGGCTCGTCGCGGTGGAGAACGAAGCCCACAACTTCCCACTGGCGTCATTTCACGCACCGAATGCGATCTGGGAGTTCTTGGATGAGGCCGTGCGTTGAGTGCTCACCGCCCGCCAAACACAGAAAGTGACGGCTGAACGCGCGTTTCGGGGTACATAGGACCCGAATTCGGCCGTTCAGCCGTCACTTTCTGCGATTTCGCGAAGTTGACCACCTCAGTCGCGGCTCAACACCCTCCGTGCGCCTGCAGCGCAACACCCTCCGTGCGCCTGCGGCACAACACGCAGGACGAGCAGAGGCTCAGACGAGCACGCGGGACACCGGGAGACCGGAGTGCGCGCCGAAGGCCAGCCCCGACTCCGGTTGACCGGCCTTGACGAGCTCCGCCCCCAGGACGGCGATCATCGCGCCGTTGTCGGTGCAGAGCCCCGGGCGAGGACGCCGGAGGGTGATGCCGTGCTCGGCGCACCGCTCTCCCAGCAGCGCCCGGAGCCGCGAGTTGGCCGCGACCCCGCCGCCGAGGAGCAGGGTGGTGATCCCGTGCTCCCGGCAGGCATCGACCGCTTTCGCCGACAGCACATCGCACACCGCCTCCTGGAAGGAGGCGCACACGTCAGCGACCGGGATCTCCCGGCCCTCCAGCTCAGCGGTTTCGACCCAGCGTGCGACCGCGGTCTTCAGCCCGGAGAAGGAGAAGTCGAAGCGATGCTTCACGAGGTCGTGACGCGCGGTCAGCCCGCGCGGGAAACGAATCGCCCTCGGGTCCCCCTCCGTCGCCAACTTGTCGATGACCGGGCCGCCGGGATAGCCGAGGCCGAGCAGGCGGGCAACTTTGTCGTACGCCTCCCCCGCGGCATCGTCGATCGTGGCGCCGAGTTCGGTGATGCCGCCGGCATCGGTGAGGTGGTCGACCTTGAGCAGCGACGTGTGCCCGCCCGAGACCAGCAGCGCGATGGCCGGCACGGGCAACTCGCCGGTGTCCAACAGATCGACAGCGACGTGAGCCGCCAGATGATTGACCCCATAGAGCGGTTTGTCGAGCGCCAGCGCGAGCGCCTTTGCGGCCGAGACACCGACGACCAACGCCCCCATGAGCCCGGGTCCCGCGGTGACGGCGATCGCGTCGATGTCGTCCAGGTCGACGCCCGCGGCCGCACACGCCCGCTCGAGCGTCGGCACCATGGCCTCCAGGTGTGCCCGGCTCGCGACCTCGGGCACGACGCCCCCGAAGCGTGCGTGTTGTTCCACCGAGGAGGCGACGTCGTTGGCCAACAACTCCCGACCACGGACCAGCGCGACCCCGGTCTCGTCGCAGGAGGACTCGATCCCGAGGATCAACGGTTCACTCATCGCCTGCCTCCCAGTCCACGTCCGCCTCCAGGTCCAGCCGCATGATGACGGCGTCGATCCCGTCCCCGTAATAGTGCGCCCGCCGTGCAATCTCCTCGAAACCGAATGAGCGATAGAGCGCGAGAGCGGGGGCGTTGTCGTGGCGTACCTCCAACAACATCTCCTCGCCCTCCACCTCCCGCGCGGCCTCGATGCCGGCAGCGAGCAGGGCGCGTCCACATCCGGTGCGCCGCGCCTCCGGCGCAACAATGATCCGATTGAGCTCCGCGACACCACCGACGTGCTGGACGCTGGCCACGCCGCCGTCCGCGATCAGCACGATCCGATTGTCCGCCTCGAGCTCAGCGGCCCACGAGGCGCGACTCCAGCGCTCGCGCGGCGGAAACCCGGTCTCCTCCAGCACGAGGATCGCGTCGAGATCCTGCGGGCCGGCGTTTCTCACGGACGTCCCCTGTCGTCGGCGTTGCGGGCTTGGTGACGGCGGGCTCGTTTGATGGGGGTACGCGCCAGGGCGGACTTCCGGCGGGTCGGTTCCGCGGCGTCGGGTCGGCGCAGATAGAGCGGCTGGGTTCCGGCGGACGGGAGGCTCGTGCCGAGCGCGGCCAGGAGACCGGCATCGATCACCTGTGGCCCGTCGGTTCGGGGGCGGTCGGCGAGGCGATCGGCGTACGCGGCCACCCCGGGCCCCACCACGGGCAGCGGCGGCAACTCCTCGGGGGCACTCACGTGCGGCCCGTCGACGCGCTGCGCAAAGGGGGTGCCGGCGGCGTACCGGGCCCAATAGAGCTCCTTGCGCCGCGCATCGCTGGCGACGACGAACTCCTCCGGGCCGTTCGCGGCGGCCGCGATGATGTCGAGGCTGCAGACGCCGTGGAGGGGTACGCCGCGCACGGCGGCCAAGGTCTGGGCGGCAACGATGCCGACGCGCAGGCCGGTGAACGGGCCCGGTCCGAGCCCGACACAGACGAGGTCCACGTCGGTGATGCGGGCACCGGTGTCGCGCAGCGCTGCACGGACGAGGGGGATAAGTTGTTCGACGTGCTGGCGCGTGTCGGCGACGTGACTGCGCGCCAGGACCTCGCCGTCGCGGGCGATGCCGACGCGCACGTCGGTCGAGGTGTCGAGGGCGAGGACGAGCGTCACTGGTCCGCTCCTTCCGTCGGAGTGAGGCGTACCCCGTCCCAGCGTTCACCGACCGGCCGCAGCATGACGAGGCGGCCGTCGTCGGTGGGGTCCTCACTCCGGCGGATGTCGACCTCCAGCCGGTGGTCGGCGAGTTGCTCGGCCAGGCCCTCGCCCCACTCGATGACGGTGACGCTGCGGTCGAGATCGTGATCGAGGTCGATGTCGTCGACCTCCGCGGAGTCCCCAAGCCGATAGGCGTCGACGTGCACGAGGTCGGGTCGGCCGTGCGCACCCGGATGGATGCGCGACAGGACGAACGTCGGGGACGTGACCGGCTCGTCGACGCCGAGCCCCTCGCCGATCCCCTGGGTCAGGGTCGTCTTGCCCGCGCCCAGGTCCCCGGTGGCGATCACGAGGTCCCCGGCACGGAACAGGCCGGCAAGATGGCGGCCGAGTGACCGCATGGCCGAGGCTGTCGGGACCGCGATCAGCTCCGGCAGCCGGCGCCGGAGCAACGGCGGCACACCCCGGTACCCCAACGACCGCAGCACTGCTGCCTCCGCCTCGCCGCCCGCATCGGCCTCGATCGTCGCCAGTGGCTGCGAGAGTTCCTCCGCAGCGAGCTCCTCGACCGCGCCGATGAGTACCTCGGCGAAGGCGTCAGCCTCGGCGCACGGGGAATCGGCTGTGTCCGGTTCGTCGTTCACAGGTGCGCTCGGTTCGGTGCTGGGACCGAGCAGGCGTACGCCGGCTCCGGCCGGCACCCACCCCGCGACGGCAACGAGCCGTCCGGCGATGACGATGCCGACCCAGCGCGAACCTGCCGCCGGCGGCTCCCCCAGCAGGGCAGCCACCGACGGCAGGTCCTCCGGACCGAGCTCGATGAGTTCCGGGTCCGCCACGGCCTCAGTCCCGCGGGCCACGCCGGTGGAAGGAGCGACCGCCCCGGCCACCACGGCCGCCGCGCTCGCTGTCCCAGGCATCCCTGCCCCAGCCCTTCTTGCGGGGCCCGCGCTTGCGGACCGGGCGCGGGGGCGCGATGAGTGCCTGATAGTCCTCTTCGCCGATCGGCTCGCCCTCGGGCACACGTGCGCCGACCAGATCCGTGAGGAGCTCGTCATCCGGCCGCACCTGAACGGGTTCGACCTGCACGCCGGCCTGGCCGGTGATGCGCCGCATCATCTTGCGCTGGTGCGGCAGGGTGATGGTGGCGACGTGGCCCTCCTGACCGGCGCG
>LSQX01308618.1_pt2 | contig 69982 bp, 65 predicted proteins | sample 654561 | NCBI WGS metagenome assembly LSQX01 (sample SAMN04489861, study PRJNA283612) | anaerobic digester metagenome | isolation source: 4 biogas reactors fed with cattle manure at either 37C or 55C with and... | place: Denmark: Kongens Lyngby | collected 2014
GGGTGTATGTGTGATGTGTGCCTCTCAGACGACCCCCACAATAAGCGGTATCGATGTGCCCTTTTAATTAGGGAGGGTGAGACTTCAGTTGTCATTGACACCCCCCCCGAATTTCGTCTTCAAGCCCTCAGGAGTGGCATCTACGATTTGGATGCTGTTTTTTACACCCACAACCACGCTGACCATATGAATGGAATTGACGACTTGAGGGTCTTCTCCGAAATTAGTCCCCTCAGGGTGTATGGTTCTAAACAGGTGTTGGACGACATTGAGAATCGTTTTTCTTACGCTGTCGGGGATAATGGAGATAGTGGACTTCCCCACCTAATCTTGGAAACCATTGGAAGTGAGGGGGTGGATGTTGGTCCCCTCCACTTTATCCCTGTTCCTTTAGTCCACGGTTGCCGTGAAGTGTTTGGCTACCGCATCAGAAACTTTGCCTACTTAACTGATTGTAAAAAGATTCCAAACCTCTCTCTGCCTCTCCTAGAAGGGGTAGAGGTGTTGGTGTTGGACGCCCTACGTTTTAGGCGCCACCCCACCCATCTCACTATTGATGAGGCAGTTGAAGTTGCCCAACAGATTGGGGCTAAATTGACCTACTTTACCCACCTAACCCACGAAAATGACCACAGTGAACTCGATGCTTACCTACCAAAAAATATCCATCCGGCCTATGATGGGTTAACGCTAACCATTTGAGGAGGGACAATGAAGAAAGAAACTCTCTACATTATTGATGGGTATGGTCTTATTTACCGCTCCTATTTTGCTTTTATAAACAACCCCTTAAGAGATATGGAGGGAAATAACGTCTCAGCCCTCTTTGGGTTCTTCAACTCCCTCTTAATGGTTCAACGCGAATATAACCCCGACTATCTTGTCGTTGCTATGGATACAGCTGCCCCCACCTTTCGTCATAAGCTCTATAAGGAGTACAAGGCTAACCGCGAAGCAGCTCCCCAAGACCTCCACGCCCAAGTCCCCAAGATTGAAGCAATCTTAGAGTCGGCTAATATTCCTCGCATTGGTGTTGATGGGTGGGAGGCTGATGATGTGATTGCTTCTTTAGCTAAATGTGCCTCTGAGCAAAATATTGAGACGATTATGGTGACTGGTGATAAAGACCTCCTCCAGTTGGTGAAGGGGGATGTCTTTGCTTTGCGTCCTCCTAAAAAGGGGGAGAAGAGTTACCGTAAAACTGGAGAGGCGGAGGTTTTTGAGGAGTTTGGGATCTATCCCTATCAGATGGTCGACTATTTAGCCCTTATTGGGGACTCCTCTGACAATGTCCCTGGGGTAGCCGGTATAGGTCCCAAGGGGGCTCAAAAACTTCTAGAGAGTTATAAAGATCTCGATACGATTTATAACCACTTAGATGAGCTAACCCCCAAACAAGCTGAGAGATTGACAACCTCCAAAGAGCTCGCCTACTTAAGTAAAGATTTAGTCACTCTGCGCTACGATGTAGTTGATATCACCAATTTCGATAGTGCTAAATATAGGGTCGATACCATCGAGTGGAAAAACTCAATTCCCCTCTTTGAAGCGGCCCAAGCCCGCTCAATTGTCTCCACAATCCTCTCTTTGGAGGGGAAAGAGGTGGTAGAGGTTGTGGGCTCTGCCCAAGAGGGGCACTACCATGGCGTTGAGAGTATCGCCCAACTCGAAGAGTTGTTAGCTGATATGGCTAAAGGTGGCGTAATCGCCTTCGACCTTGAGACAACCAGTTTAGATGAGCTGGAGGCTGAGGTGGTGGGGTTTTCTTTCACTAACCGCCCCTATGAGGCGTGGTATGTCCCCCTCATAGCTGGTGGGGAGAGGGTTATCGACGCTGATGCCGCCCGCGATGTTTTAAGAAAATATTTAATAGATAATCAAATTGCCCTTGTTGGACAAAACTTAAAATACGACTACAAGGTGCTCAGCCAATGGGGCCTTAAGGGGGCCAACTTACACTTTGACACCATGCTGGCAGCTTGGCTTTTAGACTCAGCAACCGGACTCTACAATCTAGACTATTTGGCAGAGCGCTACCTCAATGGGTATAAAACAATCCCCTACAACTCGGTTGTTGAGGGTAAAACCGGTAGCTTTAGTGATGTCCCTTTAGAAGCCGCAATTCGCTACGGAGCTGAAGATGCCGATATAACTTGGCGCCTCTTTGAGCTCTTTGAGGAGCACCTTAAAAAGCGCCATTTAGAGAAACTCTTTAGAGACCTTGAGATGCCTTTGGTTAAAGTTTTAGCTGAGATGGAGTTGCAAGGAATCCTCCTCGATACTCAAAAATTGGCCACTTTTGACCAAGAGGTAGTTAAAAGGTTAGAGGCAATTGAAAAAGAGATCTTTAGTGAGGTCGGCTTTGAATTTAACCTCAACTCCCCCAAACAGCTCCAAGAGGTTCTGTTTGAGAAGCGAGGCTTACCCGCTACCAAGAAGATAAAGAGTGGCTATTCAACCGCTACCGATGTGTTGGAACAATTGGCCCATCTAGATACTATCCCCGCCCTTATTTTACAAAACAGGGGCCTCGTGAAACTTAAGAACACCTATATTGATACCCTCCCCACCATGATAAACCCCCATACAGGGAGGATTCACACCTCCTATACCCAAACCGGTACAGCTACAGGCCGCCTCTCGAGTAGGAACCCTAACCTCCAGAATATACCGGTGCGCAACGAAGATGGGCGACGTATCAGAGAGGCTTTTATCCCCCAAGAGGGCTCCCTTCTGCTCTCCGCTGACTACGCCCAAATTGAGTTGGTAGTCTTGGCCCATCTAGCCGATGACCCCTCTTTGAAAGAGGCCTTCTTGAGGGGGGAAGATATCCACACCCACACTGCCAGTTTAATCTTCAATATGTTTCCAGAATTTGTCACCTCAGAGCAGCGACGTATTGCCAAGACCATTAACTTTGGGGTGATGTATGGGATGAGTGCATTTAGACTCTCCAATGAGCTCCAAATTAGTCGCAAAGATGCCCAAACTTTCATTGACGACTACTTTGCCCGCTTTGCCAAAGTGAACGATTTTATGGAGGAGGTGAAAGAGAGGGCGAGAAAAGAGGGGCGGGTAGCAACCCTCCTAGGGAGGGAGAGGAGCATCCCTGAGATTAATAGCCGTAACGCCACCGAGCGTGCGGGGGCAGAGAGGATAGCCGTTAATAGTGTAATTCAAGGGACCGCTGCCGATATTATGAAATTGGCGATGTTACGCGTCTCTAAAGCGTTTAAGAAATCTACCCTCAGAAGTTCCCTCCTCCTTCAGGTTCACGATGAGCTGATTTTTGAGGTAATCCAAGAGGAGATGCTCGAGGTGCAAACTTTGGTCAAAAAAGAGATGGAGGGGGCCTACACCCTCTCAATCCCCCTCAAAGTTAATATGGAGGTGGGACGTTCTTGGGGAGAGATGGTATGATTGTAATTGGTGTAACCGGTAAGTATTGCTCAGGTAAGAGCTATGTAACCTCCCTCTTTAACCTCCCTACTGTCGATGTCGATAAATTGGGGTATGGGGCGATGGAGAAGGCTAAAGAGGAGGTGATTGCCACCTTTGGCGCCTCTATTGTGACTCCTCAAGGGGAAGTTGACCGTAAAAGCCTTGGCAAAATTGTCTTCAACGATAATGAGGAGCTAACCAAACTTGAAAAACTTCTCCACCCCCATATGCAACAAGAGGTCTTTAAACTACTAAAGGAGCACGCAGGCAGGGGAGAGCGAGGCGTTGTTATTAACGCTGCCCTTTTGAAAAGGATGCAACTAGACCTCTTATGTGATTATATCTGTTACATTTATGCCCCTCGTCTGTTAAGGTATAGGAGAGCGGTGGCACGCGACGGAGCTACTATCGCCTCTTTTTTGAAGATGGAGAGGTCGCAAAGGGATATAGATTACAAATATTTGACGCAACCCATTCCACTCTATATATTAAAGAACAATGGAAGGGAAGACTTTATAAGTCGACAAGTTGAACAGTTTTGCGTTAGTATAGGATTATGTTAAAGAACGAAATTATAGGAAGCGATAGTTTATGAGGAAAAAAGGGATATTAGTAACGATTGGGATTGTCTTGACACTAGCTGTCTACGTAGCAATAGGAGTTATCTATTTCTACCCAAACCTCTTTGAGCAAAAGGAGGTAGTGACTAAAAAGGTGACTCTCCCTAAGGCCAAGGTGGAAGAGAAGGTGGTTCCAGCAGCTAAGGTTGAACCCACTCCCGTTAAGACTCCAGTTGTCGCGCCACCTGTAGTTGAGCCAATACCTGTTGTAGAGAAACCAGTTGTTACTCCTCCAGCGCCTGTTGTGGAGAAACCAGTTGTTACTCCACCTGTAGTTGAGGTAGTGCCTGTTGTAGAAAAGCCAGTTGTTGTCGCCGAGAAAGAGATTCCCAGTGAAGTTAAGGTGGAATTACCTGCTGTAATTGAAGTGGTGGGTGAGAAACCTGTTGTGAAGGTTGAAGACGAGACTAGAGCCTTTGTAAGGGTTGTCCCCACTGTTGAGATTGGGTGGACGCCTCCACAAATTGTCCCCACTCTAAGTAGAGATTTTAGTGCTGCGCTACCCGCTTTCACCCCACGGGTTGTCCCTGAGGTCGCTGAGGTAGTTGAAGAGGTTAAGGAGCGGGTCTTTCAACGTATTCAACCCACAATTGACCTTCCCCCTTACGAAAAGCACACAGAGCCAACCCTCTATCGAGCTGAGGTTGCTGAGCCCCTCTTTAAGGCTCCCGAACCTATAGAGCTCTTCTGGGATCCTCCTCAGGTAGCTGAAGAGCCCCGTTATGTCTCTATTCCCACCTTCTTGGCTGAAGCTCAAAAGGCACGCCAAGAGGCGATTGATGCAATCTTCGATAAACTTATTTGGCCATAAAAAAATGGGGCACTCGGGAGAGTGCCCCTCATAATCATTAAGTTAAATCTTCAGGTTCCCCGCGGGTCACTTTCGACATTAAGAAGAAGGCGACTAACATGCAGGCAGCTGCAAAGAGGAAGAGGGCACCATATCCAAAGAGATCGATTAATCCTCCGGTGATGGGAGGAGCTACAATCGAGGCGAGCTGTGAGAAGAAGTAGTAGAGCCCAGTGTAGATTCCCATATTGGCATAGTCTGCCATTTGCCACAGCATGGGGAACGAGTTGGTGATAACCGAGACCCAGAATATTCCAAAGACAAACATCAGTGCCCAGAAGAGGAACATCCTTAAGGTTTGAGAGACCCCTTCAGTGGTGAAGATGACCGAGTGGGCGAAAATTAAGACTAAAACGATAATTAAACCAACCAGAGAGGTTCTAATGGTCTTTTTTCTCCCATATTTGTGGGCCACTAAGCCACTAGGGATGGCGAAGATGGCGTAAGCAACTCCCACCATTCCCGCTGCCAGAGCAGCACTCCCAGAGGAGGTTTTGAGAATCTCAACTGAGTACTTGCCAACAAAGGGGAGGACCCCTTGGTACCCAATGAACCAGAAGAGGAGGGAGAGCAAGATATAGAAAGCGCTCTTATCTTTTTCACCAAAGATTTGCTTAAGTGATTTTATGATGGGTATTTTCTCTTCGACAGACTTTTCGGCGTGAGCCCCTTTCTTCTCTTTAACAAAGAAGAAGAGGAGGATAACGGCAATGATAACCAAAACACTGGCAAAGGGGTAGGCCAAGATATTATCGGTAGGGCCATATTTTGAGAGGTTCAGTTTGACGTTCATCAGTTGGGCCAATCCAATTGTCCCCACAATAGCGGCGATTCCACCCATCGTGTTGATAACTCCATTGGCTTCAGAGCGAATCTCTCCAGGCACCATATCGGGCATTAAGGCAACAACAGGACCTCTAACGGATTGCTTAAAGATGTTGAAGACAAAGATGAGGATAATTAGGAGAGCTAAGGAGGAGAGAGCTGCAAATGGGATGAGCCCAAAGGCGAAGGCACTCAGTGGTAACAGGGTAACAATAAAGGGCATCCGCCGCCCAATCCTTGTTTCGGTCCGGTCACTTATAGCTGAAAATATGGGGATAAGGAAGATGGCAAAGACGTTATCTAACGTCATGATTGCCCCAATTAGGGCATTCGATTCGATGTAACGACTCAAGAAAATTGGGATATAGGTATCGTAGAGAGGGTCCATAAGACCCATCGTGAAGAACCCTAGTCCAATTAAGAAGGTTGTTAAGTAATACCCTTTCATGCTCTTTTTTGGTTTTTTTTCTGACATAGCTACCTCGCAAAACGTGTTGCTAGCAGTGTATCAGTAAAAGAAGTGAGATGCAAAAGAAATCATTGTACCTCTGGACTGTAACTTCAATTTCCTATTAGATAGAGGGGATGATAAAGAGCATTGAAGAGTTAGAAAAGTTTATAGAACTGAGCAGTGGGGAGCGACAGTGGTTTGAAGCCCAAGGGGAGAAATTGCCGCTTCTGGTTAGTCGTTACTACCTCGCCTTGATAGACCCCAGTGACCCTTTAGACCCCATTCGACGTCAAGTAATTCCCTCGATTGAGGAGTTGACCCCCTCACCTGAAGAGGGGCGTGACCCCCTAGCTGAGGTGGTCCACTCGGTCCTCCCCCGCCTGATTCACCGCTATAAAAATAGGGTGGCTCTCCTCGTGAGCGATACCTGCGCCACCTATTGTCGTCACTGTTTTCGTCGTCGCTTCACCGCTACCGAAGATAAGATAATTAGCCCCGCTGAGATAGATGGGGTGAGGGTTTATTTGAAAGAACATCCCGAGATAAAAGAGATCCTCCTCACAGGGGGCGACCCTTTGACCTTGAGCGATCAGCGCTTAGAACAACTCTTTAAGCGCCTCTATGGAGAGCGCAACGACCTCACAGTGCGCCTCTGTACCCGAATTCCAGTCACCTATCCCCAACGGATTACCTCGAAGCTAATAGCTATGCTAAAGAAGGTGAGACGGGGTCCCATCTATTTGATGACCCAATTCAACCACCCTAGAGAGTTGACTAAAGAGAGCATTGGAGCCATTAACCTCTTTGTCGATAATGGCTTCCCGGCACTCAACCAAGCGGTACTACTTAGAGGAGTTAACGACAGCGTTGAGGTTTTGGAAGAGTTGATGAATTCTCTCCTTTTTAACCGAATTAAACCCTATTACCTATTCCAAGGCGACTTGGTGGAGGGGACTGGACACCTTAGGGTTCCCCTAAAAGAGGGTCTTATTTTAGAAAAAGAGCTTAGGAAGAGACTCAGTGGTCTCGCTATGCCCACCTACGCCGTAGACCTCCCCGGCGGAGCGGGGAAGGTGGTATTAACTTACAACTATCTAACTGGTTTTAATGAGAACGTGGCAATTTTTGAAGCTCCCCAAGGGGGGCAAGTGGGTTACCCTAGCGGTTGACCCGCTCAATATACTCTTTAGTCTCAGTATTGACGAGAATTTTCTCACCCTGCTTGATAAAAATTGGAACGCGTACCACTAGACCAGTCTCGGTGGTAACGTTTTTAGTAGCACCGGTTACGGTGTCCCCTTTGACGGCCTCTTCAGCTTCAGCCACTTCAAAGATCACTTTAGTAGGTACTACGATATCGAGGGGTTGGTTTTCCCAGAAGGTTACCCGGTAGGTCTCACCATCTTTCATTATAAACTCGTACCCCTCGAAGGTAGCCATGGGAATCTCAATCTGTTCGTAGGTATCGGTGAGCATAAAGTGGAAGTTGGTCCCATCGTTGTAGAGGTATTGGCAATCACGGTCAGCTACTGTGATATCTTCAACGTTATCTTGAGATTTATAGGTCTCACGAAGGACTTGCCCCGTTTGGGGACTCTTTAACTTAAGGCGGACGAAGGCAGAACCTTTCCCCGGGTTTACAAACTCTCTCTCGACACAAATGAAGGGCTGTCCCTTTATTAACAATGCGGTTCCTTTCTCAATTTGTCCTGCTTTTATCATCGTGCTCCTCTTATCTCTTTAGATTGCCACCATTAGTGACCGTTCGTCAGCATAGCAGAAAGGGGAAATAAAATCAAATCCTCAACCCTTTTATAGCCCCCCTGGAGCATTAAGAGACGATCTACCCCTAATGCTACCCCCGAGCATTGGGGGAACTGCCCATCAAAGAGGTTGGCAAAGGTGGGGTCGATATCGGGGATAACCTCCCCTTGGTCGCTCCTTTCACTTACCAAGAGGGGGTACTGGTCGTCGTAGAAGGCTTGGACGGCCTCACCGTCAAGCTCTTCGTTGTAGCAATTGGCCAACTCAACTCCCCCTGCATAGAGCTCCCAGCGACGCCGATAGGGACCGCGACGACTCTTTTGAGCGAGGCACTCTATTTGAACTGGGTAGTCGTAGAGGACCAGTGGTTTTTCTTGGGGGAGGTTAGGTTCCACTACGTTTAGAAAGATTCGATTAAAGAGGGCCTCCCAACGCTCCCCCTCGGGGGGAGTATAGAGCTCTAGGTTAACAGCAACTTGGCGAAGTTTGCCCACTGACTGGCTCTTCTCTAAATCAAAGCCCCCATAGGTGTGGCATGCTTCAGCCATACTCATTTTATTAAAGGGGGGGAGGAGATGTTCAGGAGTCCCTTTGAGGGCTGTCTTAGCGATTAACTCCTCGGTGATGTCGATTGAGTCAATCTCATCGGCTCCCACGGTGTAGTACTCCAACATAGTGAATTCGGGGTTGTGGTGACTCCCAATTTGCTCTCGGTTCCGAAAGCATTTTGTAATTTGGTAGATGCTCCTCTTTAGCTCCCTTATAAGAGGTTTCATGTGGACCTCGGGTGAGGGGATTAGGTAGAGCTCCCTAGAGCCCCCAAATTCACTAATGTAGTGGGTTGCAAAGTTGGCAATCGTCGCTTCGGGGATTAGATGGGTTGAGATGGTGGGGGTGGAGACCTCCAAATAGTTGGTCTCCTTGAACCAGGCACGCATCGCTGAAAGGAGCTCACTGCGCTCCTCAATAGCCTTGATCTTCATAGGGAGACTATAACAAGGGAGGGGCAATTTTGTAAAGAATGGTGATATGGACACTGTTGTAACCCTTAAAGTATACTCACCCTTAATGGACAAAAATAGATACAATCAAGACGATATAATCTTTGCCTTAGCAACACCTTGGGGGAGCAGTGCTATTGCGGTAGTTAGAGTTTCAGGCAAGGGGAGTATAGCAAAGACAGCTCAAATCTTCTCTCGCCCAGATGCCCTTTTAAAGGGGGAGTCCCACACCCTCGTGCACGGCTCCCTTATGGACCCCACCACTAACCAAGCGATCGATGAGGTAGTGGTGGCCCTCTTTAAGGGGGGACGCGGCTATACGGGGGAAGAGAGTTTAGAAATTTCGTGTCATGGAAGCATGGCAGCGGTAGAGACAATTTTCGACCTCTTTAAAGATTTGGGAATGCGTGCCGCCTCCCCCGGAGAGTTCACTTTCCGCGCCTTCATGCACGGCAAGATTGATCTAACCCAAGCCGAAGCGGTGATGGAAGTGGTCTCTGCCCAATCGCAAAAAGGGCACTCTTTAGCCTTGAGGCGGTTAGAAGGGGAGCTCTTCAACCGGATTGAGGAGTATAAAGGGGAGCTCTTAAAATTGATGAGTATCTTAGCCCTCCAACTCGACTATGGGGAGGATGAGATAGAAGAGCCTATAGAGTTCCCCATCGATAGAATTGAAACCATTAAAGATTCTATTGAAGAGTTGTTAGCAACTTACAATATTGGTCGCCTCTACAGTGAAGGGGCCAAGATTGTCTTAGCTGGAGCCACCAATGTGGGCAAGTCGACCCTCTTTAACCTCTTCTTAAAAGAGGAGCGTTCAATTGTCTCCTCAATACACGGCACGACGCGCGACTTTATAGAGTCGAGGATAAATCTTGAAGGGATTCCCATTAGACTCTTCGATACGGCCGGTTTGAGGGAGACAGGGGACACTATAGAGGAGGAGGGGATTAAAAGGACCCATCGCCTCTTAGAGGAGGGGGACCTAATTCTCCTCATCTTTGATGGAACTGAGCACGATGAAGAGTCACTCTCCCTCTATGAAAAGTTAGTGGAGGACCCCCGTTGTATCGTGGTTTGGAATAAGAGTGATATCGCCCCCAATCAAAAATATAGCAACGGTTTTACCATCAGCGCTAAGAGGGGAGTGGGGTTTAGAGAGTTGAGCCAAGAGATGCTCTTTCGTCTCCGCAAAGGGGCCACCGCCTTGGATGACCAGCAACTTGTCATTGAATCTTCTAGGCAACATGGGGAGTTAATGCGCACCCGTGACGCTTTAGAGCGGGTGATTGAGTTGGCCCAAGGGGGACTTCCGTTAGATATTATCGCCTCTGAGTTGAATGAAGCGCTTAATGGGCTCGGCTCAATTACCGGAGAGGTCACCTCGAGCGATATCTTAGAGTCAGTTTTTAGCAACTTCTGTGTTGGGAAATAGAGTATGGATTACGATGCAATTATTGTAGGAGCTGGTCACGCCGGGATTGAAGCCTCTTTAGCTCTCGCCCGCCTAGGCTATAGCTCAATTTTAATAACTCAAAACTTAGACGCCATTGGTCGCCTTTCCTGCAACCCCGCTATAGGGGGGATGGCTAAAGGGAACATTGTACGCGAGATTGACGCTTTAGGGGGTGAGATGGCCCACCTAATCGACAACTCGATGATTCAATACCGCATTCTAAACCGGCGCCGGGGACCCGCTGTCCAAGCTCCACGAGCCCAAAGTGATAAATTTACCTACCACCAAAAAGCCAAATGGACTATTGAGCGCCAAAAGGGGTTGGCCCTGTTCCAAGATACAGTTGTTGACCTCATCTTAAGCGCCGACAAAAAGAGTGTAGTGGGAGTGGTGACAGATAGGGGACATAAAATAGGGGCCAAAGTGGTGGTTTTAACTACTGGAACCTTTATGGACGGGAAGATTTTCATTGGCGAGTGGGAAGAGGTAGCCGGTAGACTAGGGGAGCCGGCCGCTATCGGGTTAGGAGGTGCCCTGCGAGAGAAGGGGTTTAAGGTGGGGCGCCTAAAGACAGGAACTCCCGCCAGAGTTAGACGCTCTTCCCTCAACTTTGATCTCCTTACTGAACAACCAGGTGATGAGGTGATGCTCCCCTTCTCGTTTGATACCAAGAGTGTTGAGCGCCCTTCCCTCAACTGCTACGTCACCTACACCAACGAGTCAACTCATAAAGTTATTGGCGATAATATTAAGCGCTCTCCCCTCTATGGAGGGAAGATTGTGGGACTGGGACCCCGCTATTGCCCCTCCATTGAAGATAAGATTGTCCGCTTCCCTTCACGGGAGCGCCACCAAATCTTTATTGAGCCTGAGGGGGTGGGGACTGAAGAGATGTACCTCAATGGGGTTAGCTCTTCCCTCCCTGAGGAGGTCCAAACTGCCTTCATCCACACTATCGTAGGGCTAGAAGGGGCTGAGATTATGAGGCCAGGGTATGCCGTTGAGTACGACTACCTCGACCCCCTCCAACTCTACCCCTCCCTAGAGAGCAAGCTCTACAGCAACCTCTTTGTGGCGGGGCAAACCAATGGGACAAGTGGCTACGAGGAGGCCGCCTCGCAAGGGCTTTTGGCGGGTATCAACGCTGCCCAGAAGATGGCTGGAGAGCCCCCCTTAATCCTCGACCGCACCGAAGCCTACATTGGAGTTTTAATTGATGACTTGGTCACCAAGGGGACCGAAGAGCCCTACCGGATGTTCACTAGTCGTGCTGAATACCGTCTCAACTTGCGCCACGATAGTGCCGACCAACGTCTCACCCCCAAGGGGTATAAAGTGGGGCTTAAGAGCCAAGAGGATATGGAGCGACTACGCCACAAGATGGGGCAAATCGAGGTGGTTAAAGAGCTCTTGAGCCAAGGTAAAGGGGAGGGGAAACGGGCGATTGAGTTGCTGAGACAACCCGAGTACTCAATTGAAGAGCTCTTTGAGTTTGTCCCCGAAATCGCCACCTATGACGAAGCAATCCTCTACCAAGTTGAGCTCGATGTGAAGTATGAAGGGTATGTAAAACGCCAAGAGCGCCAAATCGAGCGGTTCCAGAAGATGGAGAGGATCTCTATTCCCCAAGATTTTAACTGGGATGAGATCTTAGGGCTCTCCACTGAGTCGCGTCAAAAGTTTAAGAAGGTGCGCCCCCTTTCGGTGGGGCAAGCAAGCCGTATCTCGGGGGTTCGCAGTAGCGACCTCGCCATCTTGATGGTCGCCTTGAGTCGCAAGGAGAGGTCATGAAGGGGAACCTTACCACCTTTTTAGAGGGGGTGGGGCAGTTAGGAATTGAGCTCTCCCCAACCCAAATAGGACAATTTAAGAGCTACTACGACGAAGTAGCCCTCTTCAATCGACGCTTAAAGTTGGTGGGAGCCGAAGGGGGCGACTTTGTGGTGAAACACCTCCTCGACGCATTAACTCCCTTAAACTTCTTCAAAGAGATAATTGACAACAATACTACCTTTTGTGATGCTGGTTCGGGGGCCGGCCTTCCCGGTATCCCTTTAGCAATAGCTCTCAATGCGAACCCCTTCTTTCTACTAGAACGCTCGGGGAGGCGGGCCGGATTCTTGCGTAACGCGGTAGCGATGACCCAATTGACTCACCATGTTGAGGTGCTAGAACAGGACATTGAAGATGTAACCCAACAGTTTGATATCGTCACCTTCAGAGCCTTTCTACCCCTCGAGAAGGTAATTGGCAATCTCGACCAAATTTTAAAGCCGGGGGGAGTTATTGGGGCCTATAAGGGGAAGCGAGAAGTTTTAGAGGAGGAGCTAGCTCCTTTGAGTACCTTTTGGGAGAGTGAAATTTACCAACTGAAGGTCCCCTTTCTAGAGTCTGAGCGCACCTTTTGTCTCCTAAGACGGAGGGGAGAGTGACTGTAGGTGAAGCCCTTCTACTGGGGGCGACACAGGGGGTGACGGAGTTTCTCCCCATCTCAAGCTCAGGACACCTCTTATTGATTCGCCGCATCTTTAACCTCTCACCCCCTTCACTTCAAAGCGACCTTTTTCTCCATTTGGCAACTTTACTAGTGGTAATTATCTACTACCGTAAAAAGATTCTCCTCCTCTTAAGGGGGAGAGAGAACAGCCTCCTCTTCTCTCTTTTAATAGCGACATTAACCACCGTTATCGTGGCTCTCCCTCTAACTCTAGTTGAATTGCCTGAAAATTTTATCTTTCCAGCTTTTTTGTTGACCTCCCTTATTTTACTCCTCCCAAAGTGGGTGGAAAAACCTCCTGTTTTAGGCTATCCTTGGTGGCAAGGTGTGGTGATTGGGGCAGCTCAAGGGATTGCCTCTTTAGCTGGACTTAGTCGTCTGGCTTTTACCCTTGTGGCGGCTCTCTCGTGTGGAATGGGTCGTGAAGAGGGGGTTGAGTATTCGTTTCTCCTCTCAATCCCGACTGTAGTGGGAGCTCTCCTCTTCTCCCTGTGGAGAGAGGGTGGGGTTGCTCCGCTACCAACCTTGGTTGGAGGCGTTACCGCCTTTGTTGTGGGGTTGTTGACCCTCCCCACCCTTATCAAGGTGGTTAAGGGGGGGCGACTTTGGTATTTTAGCACCTATCTGGTAACCGTTGGCTTGTTCGGTTGGTTGTTAAAGGTGTAATGTGTTGCGGTAGGGGGTAAGATTTGAAAGTTAAACGTTTCTCGCTGGTTATGGCCATTGTGTGGTTTCTCCTTGCCCTCATTGCGGCTCTGCCAGCCCTCCTTCCCCCCCACCTTTTTGCCCATATCCCGTTTAACCAGGTTCTTGTAGAGGGGGTTAACCTCCTCTATGATAATGGGGTTCCCCCCCTCTTTTCTCCTCAGGTAGCCCCTTTAGTATTACCAGCTATTTTCCTAATTTGGTCTCTAATCCATCTGTTTACTCAAAAGCGCCCCTTCTCTTGGTGGGTTGTCCCCTACAGTGCCCTCTTTATCTACACTCTTTTTGTCTTTACCCAAGTGAGAGTGGGAGGTTCCAATCCCCCCTTCTTAATGGAGCGTCTCAAAAAAGACCCCCTAATTGGCTCTATATTGGTGATTCTAGCCCTTCTTTTAGAGGCAACCCTCTTTCTCCTCTTTGCGATGATCTCTCGAAAGCTCAACCGACGCTATCGTGAGAGGCTCGATAAACGCTCTAAGCAAAATAGGCGGGTTGTTAAGCAACCAGAATCTCCCAAACCAATTGAGGTAACAGAGCCTCAAGAGGAGGAGCCAGCTTTGGTGTTCCCCCCCATTAGGGAGATTGGAAACCTGAAGAGTATTGAGCCTATTGTCTATAGTGGCAGAGTTAAAGTTGAAGATGATGAATCAATCTTGGAGAGTGAAGAGGAGGAGCCTCTAGAGCGCTACCCCGCCCTAAAAAAGCGCTTGGAACAAGACAAAGAGGTAGATCCGATTAAGATTCCAACCAAGATCCCTAAGAGGCGAGTTGCTGTTCCCCCCGTTGTGACAGAGACCGAGATCCCCCAACAGATTGAGGTGGCGGAAGAGCCCCACGTAATAGAAGAGGTAATTGAAGAGGAAGAGAGGGATATGGAGGTGCTCAGTGGGGTGGGGGGGCTGGCCTCCTCTGAGATGGGGGTGGATGCCCTCTTAACGCGCCAAAAGATTCGCTACAACTACCCGAGTGAAGATTTATTAGATACCTACCCCGAGGTTGTCACTGCGGTCGATGAAGAGACCCGTGAAGCGGGCGAAAGTTTGATTGCAACGCTCAAAGAGTTTAAAATAGATGCTAAGTTGGTCAATATTGTAAAAGGGCCCACCGTGACGATGTTTGAGGTCTCGCCGGCACCCGGAGTGCGGGTGAGTTCAATCATCTCCCTCTCTGATAACATTGCCCTCCAGTTAGCAGCCCAACAGGTGCGGATTGTCGCCCCTATCCCGGGCAAACAGGCGGTGGGGATTGAGGTCCCCAACCGACGGCGCAATATTATTGGGTTTAAAGACCTCCTCCCCTCAATTGATGAGCACGATTTTCAAGTTCCCATGGTACTGGGGCGTAAAATTACTGGTGAGCCGGTGGTAATTGAGATTACCCAAACACCCCACCTCCTCATTGCCGGGGCAACCGGGTCGGGTAAGTCGGTGTGTGTCAACTCTTTTATTGGGTCGATTCTTTATCGTCGTTCTCCCAAAGAGGTGCGCCTCATTTTAGTCGACCCCAAAATTGTTGAACTGAGGGTCTACAACGGAATCCCCCACCTCCTAACGCCTGTTATTACCGAACCCAAGAAGACAATTAAGGCCCTCGAGTATTGTCTCTACGAGATGGAGCGGCGCTATAAACTGCTCAACGCTTTAGCGGTACGTAATATTGCTGCCTACAACCGCAAAATTGTAGAAAAGAAGTTGGCCAATGAGCGTCTCCCCTATATCGTGGTAATAATCGATGAGTTTGCCGACTTGATGAATACCGTTGGAAAAGAGCTTGAGACGATGTTGGCCCGCTTAGCAGCGATGGCTCGAGCAATTGGGATTCACCTTGTGTTGGCGACGCAGCGCCCCTCAGCCAATGTAATCACTGGAATAATCAAATCGAATATCCCCACTAGGATTGCCTTCATGGTGGCGAGCCAAATTGATAGCCGAATTATTATCGACGAGACGGGAGCCGAAAAGCTCCTTGGACGAGGTGATATGCTCTTTGCTCCAGGGTGGGACCCCAACTCAATTAGAATTCAGGGAGCCTTCTTGAGCGATGAAGAGGTTGAACGGATTGTCGCCTACGCTAAGACCCAAGGGGCTCCCGATTACCTTGATGAGTCGTTCTTTGAAGAGGAGGAGGTGGAGGAGTCTACCTACGACGATGCAGACGATGACAACAGCGATGAAGCCCTCTTTGAGAAGGCTTTGAGGATTGTAGTGGAGCGTCAGGGGGCTTCAGCCAGTTACCTTCAGCGCCGCCTGAAAATTGGGTACAACCGGGCCGCACGCCTCGTTGAACAGATGGAGGAGGAGGGGTATGTTGGTCCTCCTCAAGGGAGTAAACCTCGTGAACTTTTAAAGTTTCCCGAGTAGTGTGACTAGGAGTTTTTGTGGAGAGCTTGGGAAAACACGCCATCCTTAATGGAGAATTAATCGCTGCGACAGAGGCCCTCTTGCCGGTTTGGGAGAAGGAGTTCCTTTACGGCTTTGGTGTCTACGAATCACTAAAGGTTATAGCTTCTAAAGCTATTTACCTCAATGAGCATATAGAGCGCCTCTTCTTCTCTGCCGCTGGCCTTGCTCTACGCCACCCCTTCAAAGTGGAGGAGATTTGTGAATGGCTTTCTGCCTTGATAGAGAGAGATTCAATTGAGGAGGCGACCGTTAGGATCCTCTTAATGGGAGGGATTGAGAGTCGCCTCTTTATAACAGCTGAACCCCTATTAACCTATCCTGAAAGCTTTTACAGCAGTGGGGTTAAAGGGGCTATCTACCATGGAGAGCGCTTCCTCCCCCGCTATAAGAGTTGCTCCCTCCTTTTGAACTATATTGCCCTGCGCCACGCCAGCTCGCAAGGGGCCTTTGAAGCCCTTCTTGTCGACCGCCACGGTTTGGTCTTAGAGGGGACGCGTACCAATATCTTTGCTTGTGAGGGGGAGAAGATCTTTACCGCCCCCAAAACAGTGGTCCTTGAGGGGGTAACCCGCCACAAGATTATTAGGGGTATTGAAGAGCTGGGGTACGAGTTAATCTACGAAGCTCCCCTCCTTGATGAGCTGTTGGCAGGGCGCTTCAGTGAACTCTTCATCAGCTCAACCAGTATGGGGGCGATGCCAATTTCACAAGTTGAAGGGTATAAATTTGAGGCCCCCTTTAGAGTTACCCACTCCCTCCACTCACTTGTGAGGGAGTGGGAGAGGCTTACTCTACCCTAAGGGCTCTAAAACAGTTATAATTGCCCCATGAAATTTATAGAATTACCACTACATGCAGATGTTATGAGGGGGATTAATGCTGCCGGTTTTACCGAATGCACCCCCGTACAAGCCAAAGTCCTTCCAGGAGCACTGGAGGGGCGAGATATTATGGCCCAATCGAAGACCGGGTCGGGTAAGACCGCAGTCTTTGTTATAGCTATTTTACAAAAGTTTGTTTTAGCCCGTGAAGAGTTGAAGAAGATGGAGAGTGAAGAGGCTTTCAAGGCCAAACTCCCCGTTGCCTTAATTATTGCCCCTACCCGCGAATTGGCGGTTCAAATTGAAGAAGATACTAAAGTCCTCGCCTCTGGAATCAAAGATTTTAGAATTGGGTGTTTCTACGGAGGGGTCGGTTATGTGAAACAGAACCAACTCGTAGAGGAGGGGCTCGATTTAATCATAGGGACTCCAGGACGCCTCTTAGATTACCAACAGATGGGGAGAATTAACTTTAAGGGAATCGACACCTTTGTTATCGATGAGGCTGATCGCCTCTTCGATATGGGGTTCTATGTCGATATCCAGAAGATGTTTCGGATGATGGTCGACAAAGAGAGGCGCCAAACAATGCTCTTCAGTGCTACACTGGGGACAAGGGTGAGAAACTTAGCTTGGTCGTTCATGAATAATCCCCTAGAGATTGCAGTCGAGCCGGAAGAGATCACCGTTAAAGAGATAACCCAAGAGCTCTACCACATCTCCAGAGATGAGAAGTTTGCCCTCTTCTTGGCTTTGTTAGCTAAAGAGAACCCCTCTAATGCCCTTATCTTTACCAACACTAAAAGCAGGGCTGTTGAAATTAGTAAACGACTCAACCTCAACGGGTACAAAGCACAGTTTCTAATGGGGGACCTCCCTCAAAGTAAACGACTTCAAATTATTAACCGGATGAAGCGGGGAGAGTTGAGGTTCTTGGTGGCAACTGATGTGGCTGCTAGAGGACTCCAAATTGACGACCTTGAGTTGGTGGTCAACTACGATATCCCCGAAGATTTTGAGAACTATGTCCACCGCATTGGACGCACAGCGCGTGCTGGAAAAAGTGGTAAATCAATCACCTTGGCTTGTGAACAGTTTGTCTATTCTCTAGAGGCGATTGAAGAGTATATCCAGATGAAAATCCCCGTAATTTGGCCCGAAGAGGGCTCCTTACCCAAAGTTGAAGATAAGAGTGCCCATCTCAGTTTCCGTGACCTTGACGGGGGAAGGCGTCCTAAGGGGACAGCCCAACGGCGAGGGACACCGCCACCACGGAGGGGGCAATCCCAGCAACGCCGGAGTGGTCCCCCCCAACAACGGAAGAGTGCATCTCCTCCCCCCAAGGCGAAGAGTAGTACCCCACCAGCAAAGCCAAAGAGTTCTTCACAAGGGAAGAAGAGTTACAACGAGATTGGGAAAATGGGCTTCGATGAACGTATCGCCTATTACAAGAAAGTCTATAGTGGAGAAGAGGAGAAGAGCCCACCGGTAAAGCCGGTTAAAGAAGAGGTCAAAGTTGAGCCGGTTGCTAAGAAGAAGCGCTTTCCTCGTCTTTTTAAAGGGCGTAAAAAGGATGTTTAAACGGTTTTTTTCTTACTACAAGCCCTACAAAGGGCTCTTTATCCTCGATATTTCAGCTGCTGTGATTGGCTCCCTCCTCTCAATTTTATTTCCACTCTTAACTAGGGAGCTGCTACGCACCTATATCCCCAACCAAAACTGGAGTGCCATGATCTTCAGCTTTGCCCTTATGTTGGGAATCTACTTTATTCAAACCTTCTGTACCTATATCCAGGTGCGCTGGGGACACCAGCTGGGGGTCTTAATGGAGGGGGATATGCGGCAAGACCTTTTTGAGCACTTGCAACGCCTCTCCTTTAGCTACTTTGATGCCACTAAGACGGGTCACCTGATGTCCCGTATAACTAACGACCTCTTTATGATTACTGAGGTGGCCCACCATGGACCCGAAGACCTATTGATCTCTCTCATCGTTATAATCGGCGCCTATACAGTGATGTTTTTGACAAGCCTCCCCTTAGCCCTAATCTCCCTCATCCCACTCCCCTTTATGCTATACTTTGGAATACACTTTGGAAGGAAACTGAAGAGTGGCTTTAGGGCGGTACGCTCAACTGTGGCTGATGTTAATGCGATGGTTGAGAACTCGATTCAAGGGGTGCGCGAGGTGCAATCTTTTACCAGCGAGACTTATGAGAATGAGAAGTTTAGGGCTGTTAACAAGGTTTTCAAGCGGGCACGCAACAACCAATATAAGGTGATGGCGAGTTACGAATCGACTATGCTCTTCTTTAGGGAGCTCTACTACTTCACCACGGTAGCTGGGGGAGCCATCCTCATCTACTTCGGAAAAGTTCCCGTTTACGACCTTATTACTTTTATCCTCTATGTGGGAATTGTCCTCCCTCCCATCGACCGATTAATTAGCTTTACGGAACAACTTCAACAGGGGATGACCGCTTTTGAGCGCTTTGTGGAGGTGATGGATATTTCGAGTGATATCCAAGACCTTCCCAATGCCGTTGACCTTGATGTTAGCGAAGGGACTATCAGTTTTGACCACGTCTCTTTCCGTTACACCTCTGATGGAGAAGAGGTTCTGGGGGGGATCAACCTCACTATTAAAGGGGGGAGCACCGTCGCCATCGTGGGCGAGTCGGGGGCTGGAAAGAGCACCTTAGCCTCCCTCATTCCCCGTTTTTACGAACCTGAAGAGGGGGAAATCTTGATTGATGGTCAAGATATCGCAAAAGTTAAGAAGGACTCCTTGCGTCAACAGATTGGGTTTGTCCAACAAGATGTTTTCCTCTTTGATGGGACGATACGCGAGAATCTCCGCTACGGTAACAAAGATGCGACCGATGAGATGATGTATGATGCGTTAGAGAAGGCCAACTTAGGCTCCCTAATACGCTCTCTTCCCCAAGGACTCGACACCGAAGTGGGAGAGCGGGGGACCCGCCTTAGTGGGGGGCAAAAGCAGCGCATCTCAATTGCTAGGGTCTTCCTTAAGAATCCTAAAATTTTGATCTTTGACGAAGCAACTAGTAGCCTCGATACCGAGTCTGAGTTTCAGATTCAAGATGCCTTTAAGAGGTTATCTGAAGGGCGCACCGCTATTGTAATAGCCCACCGACTCACTACCGTCCGTGATGCCGATATAATCTTTACCTTAGCTGAAGGGGCAATTGTTGAACAGGGTAAACACCAAGAGTTGATTGCAGCTGGGGGGCACTATGCCCGTCTCTATAAAAATCAGGAGGTTGAGTGATGACCTATATCCACCTCTTTTTTGCAATTTTAGTGGTAGTCTTAACGTTCATCGTCACATTCTTTGTCGGCATTATCCCAGCAGCTATTTTAAAGCTCTTTAAACAACGGGAGGCGGGCGAGAAGTGGATGCGACTCAATGGCACCTTTATCGCCAAGACGGTTATCTGGGTCCTCAACATGAAGATTGTCACCTCTGGAGAGGAGAAAATTCCCCCTCCTGAAGTTCCGGTCTGTTTTGTAGCTAACCACCAAAGTATGCTCGATATCCCGGCAGTCTTAGCTGGATTGCACCTCTGGCCAGGTTTTGTAACGAAGAAAGAGCTGAAAAAGGTCCCCATTTTGCGCTATTGGATTAGGGCAATGCAGTGTGTCTATATCGATCGCGAAAGTGTCCGCTCATCAGTCGAGGCCATAATTAAGAGTGTAGAGAATATTAAGAGGGGGGTAAGGATGTTTATCTTCCCCGAGGGGACCCGTAGCAAAACGGGCGAACTTGGCCAATTTAAGAGTGGTTCTTTAAAATTGGCAACACGCGCTAAGGCGACAATTGTCCCCATTACCATCGACGGAACGCGCCTTGGTGTTGAGCAGAAGCGGGGGGTTAAACGGATTATAATTCACCTTATTGTGTCAGACCCCATCGATACCGCCTCTTTAGATGCCGATCAAATTAAAGAGCTTCCCGACCAAGTCTATAGAGTAATAGAGGAGCAGTTTAAATCGATACAGGGTCCTAGATGAGTGATTATTTTAAAATAGAGGGGCTAACCTTCGCCTACCAAGGGTATGGCCAAGATGAAGAGCCCCCTGCAGTTTTTAGAAACCTCTCCTTAACTCTCCAAGAGGGGGGCAAAGTTCTCATCTTAGGCCCCCCCGATAGTGGTAAAACAACTTTAGCTAGGATTATGAGTGGGCTCCTTCCTCGTTACATTGAAGGGGAGTTGAAGGGTGAAGTTTTACTTAACGGGAGGTCAGTTCCCAATCTTGCCCCATGGGAGCTTTTAGAAGAGTGCACCTTAGTGGCACAAAACCCCCAAGAGCAACTCTTGATGACCACCTGTGGTGATGAGGTTGCTTTTCCCCTAGAGTCGCTGGCAATTCAGCACCCCGAGTTAGAGGCGCGAGTTGATGCAGCTTTAGAGAGTTGGGGATTGCTGGAGTATAAAGAGGTGAATCCCCAAGAGCTCTCGGGTGGAGAGCGTAAGCGCCTCCTCTTAGCCGTGACTGAGGCGATTGGGGCCCCCCTTTGGATTATGGATGAGCCTTTTGATGACCTCGATGAGGGGTGGCGGCAAGTATTAAAAGAGAAAATTAAAACTAGAGAGGGGGCCGTAATCCTCTTTGCATCACGCTACCTTGATGAGTTTGACCCCCTTTTTGGGAGCCACTATCTCCTTGAGGGTGGGGCCTTAAGTGGCGGTGATGTTAAAGCGAAGCTGGCTAAAGTGGAGGGGGGGGAGCCTTTTAAAGTGGAACAAGACCTCCTCCATGGAGAGCATACCCTTAAGTGTAATGAGGTGGTAATCGGCCACTCACGACGCTCCACCGATACCGTTGTCCCCTTCACCCTCAAGGTCGATAACTTTGAGATAACGACAGGCGAAGTGGTGGCGTTAGTGGGACCCAATGGCTCGGGTAAGAGTACCTTCTCTCGGGTGTTATGTGGCCTCAGTTCAACTCTGGAAGGATCTGTCACATTGGATGGCACCCCACTGAATAATCAGGAGCGCCTTTTTAGGGTCGCCTATCTCTTCCAAAACCCCGACTACGGAATCTTTCTCCCTTCAGTTAGGGAGGAGTTGGGGTGGTCTCAACGCCACACTGCACCTCAAACGAGGGAAGCTCTCGTGGGAGAGGGAGCGAGTCTCTTTGATCTCTCTCTAGAAGAGAACCCCTCAATGATGAGCTATGGAAAGCGCAAAAAACTCCAAGCGGCCGTCTACTACATCTTAGACCGCCCCTTTGTAATCATCGATGAGATTGACAGTGGGTTAACCTACAGCGATGCCTACAAGATTGTCGCCCTCCTTAAGAAGAGGGGCGCGGGGGTTATTGTAATCACTCACGACCGCTCTTTTACCCTCAATTTGGCTAGTCGCCAATATAAAATTGAGGAGGGAGAGGTGGTTGAAAGTGGGGTGGGAGAGTGAATACTAACACCTATATCGTAGGGCGGGGATTTCTCTATTGGTTGGACGCTAGGGCTAAACTGCTCCTTATTGTCCTCCTCTCGGTGATGGTCTTCTTCCCTTCTCACTACCTAGCTCTTTCACTCCTCTTTCTCTTAATTTTTATAATCGTCTGGTATAGTGTCGGCTTTAAGCAAAGTTTGAGACCTCTACGCTCCCTTCTGTTTATCATAGTGGTGATGGCCCTCTTTATCCCTTTGACTCAAAGAGGGGGAGAGCCCCTCTGGGCAGTTAAGGGGACTGTCTTGGTTACCCGTGAGGGGGTGGCCCATTTCGCCACCCTCGCTCTGCGCCTTTTAATTGTCACCTACAGTTGTACCCTCTATATCTGGAGTACCCCCATGGCGGCTATAAACTTGGCCCTTAGGTGGTATGGTCTCAGCTATAAAGGGGCTTTGACAGTGACCCTCGCCTTCAGGTTTATCCCCTTCATAGGGGAGACCTTTGTGATGATTCGCGATTCTCACAGCCTTAGAAGCGCCTCTGATAGTTCTCAAAAAGAGCGCCTGCGATTGGGGGATTTAGTCCCCACCGTCACCAGTGCCCTCGTCTTTGCCCTCAAGGCAATTCCCCATCTGGCCACTACTTTAGAGCATAGGGGGTTTGGGAGTACCCTTAAGAGGAGTAGCTATAAAAGGTTGGAGGCTAAAGGGGGACTCTTTATTCATTTTTTACTTTCCGTTATAATTTTACTAGCTACTTTTGTTCTGCTTAATTCAATCTAAAGGGGGGGGGTCATGAACGAAAAAGAGAGACCTAAGAGTGCTGCTCTTAGTATAGCGTTAATGTCTGTATTGACAGCTGTAGTAGTGGTTTTTACTATATTCCCACGTATTCCTACACCTATTCACGGTTATATTAACCTCAGTGATGTGATAATTACCTTCTCAGCCTATCTGTTTGGTCCTTGGGTGGCAGCCGTCGCCGGAGGTCTAGGTACCGGCTTAGCCGATATAATTGGGGGCTTTCCCCAGTGGGCCCCTTTCTCCTTTCTTATCCATGGACTCCAAGGGATTATGATAGCCCTTATTGCCCGCATTGGTCTTAAAAAGGGGGTTCCCGGAGATGCCAAAATCTACATGCAAATTTTGGGTGGTGTTGTGGGGATGGTCATCATGGCGGGAGGGTACTACGTTGTAGGGGGATTCCTCTATGGATTCAGGGCTGCTTTGGTTGAAATTCCCCTCAACCTTATCCAATCGGGAGTGGGCGTCATTTTGGGGATTGTGGTTTCAAAGAGTGTCTTAAAGGCCTACCCGGCCGTCCGCTCTTTAGCCCTATAGTTACAGATGATAAGAAATAATTACGACACAATCTTAATCCTTGACTTTAATTCCCACTATTCGCAGCGTATAGCCCGGCGCATTAGAGCGCTCAATGTCTATAGCAAGATAGTTGACCCCAATATTAGTGTGGCAGAGATTAAAAAAGAGGCCCCCCAAGGGATAATCTTAGTAGGTGGCAGCCACTCAATCAGGGACATTGGTGCTGAGCGCCCCAAAGGGGGAATCTATAAACTGGGGATCCCTATTTTGGGTATTGGCTACGGTCTTCAGTTAATTGCCGATGCACAGGGAGGCGAGGTAGCTCCCTCCTTCGAAAAAACAGGGGGACAAAGTACCCTAACAATTGAGGACCCCCATAGCTCTCTCCTTAAGGGGGTCAATTCCCACAGCAAGGTGTGGCTTCCTGAGGGCGATTTAATCCACTCTCTCGGTGATAATTTTAAGAGGGTAGGTTCAACTCCCGCTTGTCCTTATGCGGTTGTTGAGAATTCTAAAGAGGGGCTCTATGGGACCCAGTTTAGTATTGGTTCCTCCCAAACTGAAGAGGGTGATAAGATTCTCTCAAACTTCCTTTTCAATATTTGTCACTGTGAAGCTAACTGGAATATGGAGGCTTTTATCGACGATAAGATTGAGGAGATTAAGGCTATCGTGGGGCGCAAGCAGGTTCTCTGTGGTCTCTCGGGTGGAGTTGACTCCTCTGTTGTTGCCACCCTTATCCATCGGGCAATAGGGGACCAACTGGTTTGTGTTTTTGTCAACAATGGGCTTCTAAGAAAAGGGGAACCTGATCTAGTGCTCGAGGTCTTTAGAGATAACTTCAATATTAGGTTACAGTACGCCGATGCTGAAAATCTCTTTCTCTCCCACCTTAAAGGGGTGAGTGACCCTGAAGAGAAGCGCAAGATTATAGGGCGCCTATTTATTGAGGTCTTTGAGAAAGAGGCTAGAGCTGTAGGTGATATAGCCTTCTTAGCCCAAGGGACCCTTTACACCGATGTTTTAGAAAGTCTCTCTTCAGATAAATCGGTTAGGATAAAGAGTCACCACAATACTGGAGGGCTACCTGAAGACCTCAAGTTTACCCTCTTAGAACCCCTTAAAGAGCTCTTCAAAGATGAGGTTAGAATCTTAGGAAAGACCTTGGGTCTCCCTGATGAGATTGTCTACCGTCACCCCTTCCCGGGCCCCGGTTTAGCCGTCCGCTGTGTAGGCGAGGTGACCAAAGAACGCCTTGATACCCTCCGTGAAATCGATGCAATCTATATTGAAGAGTTAAGAGAGGGGGGTCTCTACGGTGAGATCTGGCAAGCCTTAGCCTGCCTTCTCCCCGTTAAATCGGTTGGCGTGCGGGATGGGAAGCGGAGCTACGAAGAGGTGTGTTCTCTCCGCGCTGTCCTCTCTGAAGATGCTGTCACCGCCGATTGGTACCACTTCCCCCCTGAGATACTCCAAAGAATCTCCTCTAGAATCTGTAAAGAGGTCCCCAGAGTCAACCGTGTCCTCTACGATATAACTGGCAAACCTCCCGGGACAATTGAGTGGGAGTGATATGTGAGGTGGTGTAAACCCTTGTAAATAGCGGGTTGTGAGGCCCCAAACGGCTTAGTGGCAGCGTTTTGGCGACATTTTGTGGTATCACTATAAATCACAGTTCCTGATTACAGCGAAATATTTAATGTTTTGTTTCAAAGCAATTGATCTGATATGCTGAATGGAGGGCGTGCAGTTATGGCAGATAATATTGATTTTCAAAATAAGTTTTCTAGACTCAACCAACAAGTCGAGACTCAAAATTCCCTGCTTCAGCTATCTTTTACCGGACTGAAGCTAAATTATAAATTCTTGATGCAAAAGTGTTTTAGAGGGGGGATTATATCATGAATGCAAAACCTGAGGTGTTTATATCATATTCTTGGGATAGCCAAGAACATACAGAATGGGTGCACAAGCTATATAGTATATTGCGTGACAATGGCGTAGAAGTCTTAATAGACAGATACGAGGTTTTTTTAGGTAGTAACCTTGAAGATTATATGCAACGGGGTTTAAACGACTGCAGGTATGTATTGTGTATTTGTACAGAAGGATATCTGAACAAAACAAACGATCCAACGACAGGCGTGGGAAAAGAAACTGAAATTATTAGGGCAAACGATAAAACGGATTTTATTATTCCTATTATAAAAGATAATCAGGATAAAACGCTTCCAGATTTTTTAGAAGGGGTATATTACACCGACTTTAGTGACGTGGTTTTTGATGCTAAAAGTGTGAATGATGTGGAGAAAATTAAAGAAATGTTAGTCCATATTTACAATATTGACGATACATTGAAGCCACAAAAAGGATTTAATCCTTTTGAGGTGCGACTTGGACATGACGTGATAATTAATACAAAAATACGCCAGTCTATGTATACTAATCCGGAGTTAACAGGAACGGTTGAGTTTGACTACTCGAATAACAGTGGGGAATATACAATTGGTACGGGTGAGTTCTCTTTTACTACAAGATGGAGCAAGGCAAGCGACTCTTGTATACACGCTTATAACGATTCTCCAAACATTAAGAATATATCTATTATCAAAGACTTAAAAGAGTTACCTGAAGAATTGCCGGCTATCAAAGAACTGGATTTTACATCTAGAACGCGAACCCCAAAGCGAGGCGATGGGATAGTATGGCTAAACACTAATGGGCATTTCGCTATAACAATAGTACGAGACATTATGGATGATACTCGGAGTGACAGTATGGATTGTCTAAAATTTGAGTATAGGGTCTATTTGACTGAGGGAAGTATTTCAATATCATAAAAGACTGGCGCTGTTGAGGGGTGTACGCATCAGCGACGCCCTATTGGGCCTCCATTGCCAGAAAGAGACCATATAGACGTTATGTGATGCCTTTGGCGAGCCAGTGGTAATAGTGCTATCGTTACAATCGTTGTGCAACGATAAGTAGAAAATCGTTCCAAAATGCAACGATAAGTGCAACGATAGTGTTATCGTTGCATTATCCCTCTTTAGTGGGTTAAGATTAGATTGGGTTCACTAGGGGGGACAATATGGTTAGAGACGAGAGAGCCAAATTTAAGGTTTTAGCATCTTGGCTGGAGAAGATAGCTGGTGTTGAAGAGCTATCTTCAGATATCCTAAAAGTTTTGGGCCTATTTGACAAAGAAGGAAATATTAATAAAGTTGGCCAACTATTTGCTGATGTAAATGGCAATGAGCTGTTTGGTGTTGATATTGTTAGGTTTGGTAAGAGTAATAATCAGATTCTAGATAGGGAGACTCTAAATAATATCTCCATCCTCTCACAATACGACAAGGCTATAGAGATTTTTGAACGCTATTATCAATATGAGGAGATTGAAGGGTATAGCCGAGTAAAAAGAGAACTAATCTCTAGAGAGGCTTTCCGAGAGGCTTTAGCTAACGCAATCGTCCACCGTATTTGGGATCTAAATGCCCATATTCAAATATCTATGTATGAAAATCGGGTAGAGATAAACTCACCTGGGGGGCTACCTAAAGGAATTTCTATAGAAGATTACTTAGATGGGCAACTCTCTGTCTTAAGGAATCCGATAATAGCCAACCTCTTTTATAGACTGAGAATTATAGAGAAATTTGGAACTGGTATTCGTAGGATAAATAGCGCTTACACAGAAAGTATTACAAAGCCAAGTTTTCATATAGGTCCCAATAGCGTAAAGGTAGTGCTACCCCTTTTAGAGGTAGGTAACGGCGATTTATCGGATGATGAGATCCGCATCTACAATTTATTCAAAGACAAATTAAAATTGACAAGAGGAGAGCTAGATACCCTGACACCATTTAACAAGTCAAAGAATTTGAGGCTCCTAAATCGGCTCATTGAGAGGGGGATTATAGTAAAAGAGGGGAGCGGACCAAGTACAAGATATGTTTTGAAATAGACCAATAAAGATTGGCAACTGTCAAAAACAAGCAATAAAAAAGTTAACACATTGGTAGTTAAGTTAGAATAAATCATTATTTAATGATTATTCTTGACTTAACTATCTTTATTTGGTAGTTTTGTACTGAGGTAGTTGTATGCAGAGGAAACTTGAGAAACAGCTTCTAGAGTGGAAAAATAGAGATTCAAAGCGAATGCCATTAATCATTAATGGTGCTCGCCAAGTGGGTAAAACCTATACCCTACGTCAATTTGGTAGGGAGAATTTCAGAAATGTGGCCTATGTGAATCTTGAAGCCAATTTAGCATTAGCTACCTACTTTGAGGGTGATATCAATCCCCATAAAATAATCCGTTATTTAGAAGCCTCTTTGGGGGAAAGAATAATTCCCAATGAGACCCTCATTATATTAGATGAAATTCAAGCGTGTGAACGAGCACTAACATCACTCAAATATTTTAGTGAAGAGGCTCCAGAATACTATATTGTGGCTGCAGGTAGTTTGTTAGGTATTGCTATCAATAGAGAACACTACTCTTTCCCAGTGGGGAAGGTTGAGACCCTTATCCTCTATCCTTTCGACTTCGAAGAGTATTTATGGGGACGTGGAAAGCATCTCTTATGCAATGAGATAAAAAACTCTTATTTAACTATGGAACCAATGCCCGAAGCACTCCACCGAGAGTCGATTGAGTTGTTTAGGGAGTACTTGGTAGTGGGGGGGATGCCAGCTTGTATAAACGCCTTCTTAGAAAATAAGAGCTTTATAGATTTACAGATTGTACAAAGCGAGATCTTAAATAACTACATTACCGATATGGTTAAATACGCAAGTACCACGGAGAGTGTAAGAATAAGGGGATGTTTTAATTCGATTCCCGCCCAACTAGCTAAAGAGAACAAGAAGTTTCAATACAAGGTTGTCCAAAGGGGGGGGAGTTCTACCCTCTTTGGGGCCTCTATAGAGTGGTTAGTTCAAGCTGGTGTTGTTCTAAAATGTCAAAGGATTAACGTAGGCTTTGAACCTATTGCTGCTTATGCTGATTTAGCAGCTTTTAAGCTCTACATGGGTGACATTGGTCTTCTAGTGGCCCACGCGGGCCTAGCCCAACAAACTCTCCTAAGTGGTGAGGCTAATATCTTCATGGGAGCTGTAACTGAAAACTATGTGGCCCAACAACTGGTAGCCAAAGGTTACAATTTATACTACTGGGAGAGTAGCGGAACAGCTGAGGTCGATTTCATTTTACAAAAGGGGGGTCAAGTTATCCCAATTGAGGTTAAAAAGGGGGAACATGTTAGGTCGCGTAGCCTAAATCTTTTTATTCAAGAGTATAGCCCAACCTATTCGGTTAGACTCTCTCTTAAAAACTTTGGTGAAGTAGATGGTTTAAAATCTATTCCGCTCTATGCTGCCTTTTGCATTTAGTGGCAAAAGAGGCTTAGCGCGGGGAAAAAAACAAGTCTCTCTTTTTACATCTTCAAGGTTGAGTTGGGGTGGAGGAGAGGTTGTTTGAACTTACATGTTTCATTAGAGCCTTGAATATCCTCTTGGTTTGGCCCTATGCTTAAACAGCCTTCTCGGGGGTGATTATTGTTTTGACGGTAATCTTCTCCAACTTTGAGAACATCAGGAGAGCTTCAAGATAAAAACTATAATTTAAAGGATGTGATATGAATATTTTAGCAATTGGGTGCCACCCAGATGATCTAGAGATCGCATGTTACGGAACTTTAGCTCGCTTCGTTAAAGAGGGGCATAAAGTGTTTGCTTGCCACGTTGCCAATGGCGACCTTGGTCACGTTGAAATTCCCCAAAAAGAGTTGGGGGTGATACGGATTAAGGAGGCCCAAGAGGCAGCCAAATTGATTGGAGCAGAGGCCCTCACCCTCAATGTCTCCGATTTGAGTGTCAATTCGATGAATGAGGAGATGAATAAGGAGATGGTGCGCCTTATTAGAGAGGTGCAACCCGACCTAATTATAACCCACCCCACGCAAGACTATATGCGTGACCACGTTGAGGCTGGCTTGATGGCTTTTAGAGCCAACTTCCAATCTTCGGTGTTCCATAAATATCCCGAGCACCAAAAAACTGCCGCAGTAGTCCCCATCTACTACATGGATACCCTCGCAGGGGTCGACTTTATCCCCACCGAGTATGTCGATATTAGTGATGTGATTGAGATTAAATTGGAGGCCTTAGCCTGCCATAAGAGCCAGATTGATTGGATGAGAGAGCACGATGGAATTGACTTTCTCGATTTTGTTAGAACCTGCTCTAAGTTCCGAGGTCTCCAGTGTGGCGTCGCCTATGCTGAAGGGTTTAGACCGTGTAGAACTTGGCCCAGACTAACCACCAAAAGGTATTTGCCATAAGGGGTGCGAGATACAATTTTTGGTAATTTCCCGATGATGCCCCCCTATTCGGGGCAAATCATCTGCAACACATCGGCTACTATGACGAAGATTTTTTCACATATTTAAAAAAGGAGGAGTTAAAATGTTAAAAATAGGAATCATGGGAGCAGGATTTATTGGAGCGCAACACGCTGCCTCTTATAAAGAGATAAAAGATGCACAACTAGTCGCCATCCTCGATTCCAATCCTGAGGTGGGAGAAAAACTGGCTAAAGAGTTTGGGTGTACCCACTACAGTGCTGCGAAAGAGATGTTTGAGAAAGAGGATCTAGATATTGTCGATATCTGTCTCCCCACCTTTCTCCACGAAGAGTATGTCACCATGGCTTTCGATCAAGGTTGTCACGTCCTTTGTGAAAAACCTTTTGCCCTAACCTATGAGTCGGCTGAGAAGATGGTTGTGGCCGCTGAGAGAGCTAATAAAACGTTGATGGTGGGACAGGTAATCCGATTCTGGCCCGAATATGTTGAAGCTAAGAAGCTTGTCGACCAGGGAGAGTTGGGGACAATTAAGATGGCTACTTTGAGTCGTTTGACCCAACACCCCGACTGGTCAACCTGGCAACGCGACCCCCAAAAATCGGGGGGAGGGCTCTTTGAGCTCCATGTCCACGATATCGACTATCTCTGCTACCTCTTTGGGGATGTTGACCAAATCTATGCCATTGGAGAGAAGGATAAAAATGGGTGTTGGAACCATGTTCTAACCTCGCTCACCTTCAAATCTGGGGCTAGGGTAGCTGCTGAGGGTGCCTTTGAGATGACTCAAAACTACCCCTTCACTATGACGATGCGTCTAGTGGGGCACGACGCCACCTTTGAGTACAACTTTATTGCTGGCTTCAATCTAGAAAACGTTGGGGGCGCCCAACGCTCAGCTCTCCTCTACCGTAATGGGAAGGACCCCGAACGCCTTAAGATTGATGAGAGTGACGCCTACTTCCTTGAACTTAAATATTTTGTAGAGCAGATAGCTAAAGGGGAGCCGGTTGCTCAGGCTCTTCCTCGCCACTCCCTCTATGTGATGAAAGTGATGGAGGGGATTCAAACTTCGCTTGAAGAGAAAAGGGTTGTGAAGCTCTAATATTAAACACTACAACTTGGGTGACGCTACTAAGAAGTAACGTCACCCTTTCTTTAATTATCACCAATTCTAAACAATTTAAGTTGATTTGTACTCCCTACTGCCAAGAAATTTCCCTGGGGGGAGGAGTCGATGACCCTCCCTTGAAAGGCGGTAAGGGGGGGGAAGGTGGTGTAGCCCGTTGGGGTCCCATTGTAGAGGTCCATCGAGGCTATTACCGAGTCACTCTCTCCTCCAATTATCCACTCTTTAGTCATGGCAGAGTTGAAACAAAGGTCATAAACTTGTGAACTTCCTCCACTAATTTTATGGACGTGGGTCCAGTCGGTTACCCCTCCACCTAGGGTAAAGAGGTGAAGACCATCTTCCATCATGAGCTGAGCAAGACTACCCAACACGAATGACCCATAGGGGCCACTCCCCAATTCACTCGAGATGGAGCTGTTTGATTCAATACCCAAAGCTAAATAGATTGGGTTGTCCCGAATCACTACATAGGAGTGGAAAGAGTTGTTAGAGGGGGAGGTGACTACCAAGCGACTCCCATCGGGGGTGAGGGCAATTGAGGAGGGGGCTGCTAGCGGGTAGAGGTAGTCGGCTAGATAAATAGTCATTGGGTCGCTGATACTAACATCCGAATAGGTCCCGAAGTAGGCTTTTTTATCAACTCCATCGGCGATGATATAGGTTTTGTAGAGGGGATCAATGACACTGTTAGTGGTGGTTGAGCCCCACCGGGCACCCGAAGGGCCATACGCCTTTATCTTCTCCAAAGTACCGTTAGCTGAATCGTAGCGATAAAAGACTAAAATCCCCAACTCTTTAGCGGTTGTGCAGATGATATTTTCAAATGAGTCGACAATTATATTGGTGACTCCTGCTGTGGGGTATTGGTCAATATCGACATCTCCGCCGCTACTGGTAAAGGTGTTAACCACCTGTAGTGAATCGCGTCGTATTTCACACAGTTGGAGTCCTTTTGAACTGGCCAAGAGGAGCCTCCCGTCGGGGAGGAATTTAAAGTCCTTTAGATTGGTTAACCAAAATAGGTTTTCGTTACTATCTTTATCCCCATCACTCACACTAAAGACTTGGTATGGCTCCCCATCGGTAGCCTCAAATGAAGCTCGAAAGGTTTTCGATACCGTCCCGACACTCCCTAGCAATTCGGTTTGTACTAGTGCATCGATTCGATGGGTTCCAGTGTGAGTTGAGAAGGAAAAAGGGTTGGATTCCCCCCTATAAGAGCCATCGATATACCAAGCAATTTGGAGGTTTTTAGCGCCACCCCCTCGAGTCCGCGTGAAGCTCACTGTTGTCTCGGTGTTGGGGGGTATCACATCGGGGAGTCCCTCAATCACCCCCTCAACTGGTTCGACAACATTGGAGAGTATCTTTAGGCCGGTAGGTTCTGCAGTCTCCTTGTTGACAACAATTGTGATATTACCCGAAGTGGAGCAGTTGTCGAGAATCCTCAAGGCTTCAACTCCCCCGGCCAGCTTCTCATCTTGAGAGTAGAGGGAGAAAGCTATTTCGTAAGAGCCACAGGGGAGGGTGGCTTGGTAGCGGGCTGAGGCGGTCGCTGGATTAACCGTTACGCCACTCTTCACCACCTCATAACTTCCCTCTTGGCTCTTCAACTCCAAAACGAAGGAGATGTTGGGGAAGTCGGGTTCATTCCAATAGAACCCGATATCGACACCCCCCTCTCCAACTAAATCGGTGAGGAGCACCTCCAAGAAGTTGTTGCGCGAAGTGAGTTGGTGTGAGAGGGTCTTCTGGGCAATTGGGGTCCCTTGCTGATTATAACCAATCACCTCTAACTCCCATGTTCCAATAGTCAATCCGTTGATCTCAACTTGAGAGCTGTTGGTCGAGACCGAAAATGTAGATTCGTTAGGCCCTTCACCACTTACAGTATAACCGGTGATGGTCAATCCTTGTCCCTCGGGCGAGAGGGTTCGAACCCCTTGGGGGATGGGGTTCATTCTAAGTCTCAGTGTGGCCACCCCCGTCTTCTCTTCACATCCCAGTAACGACAAAAGAAGGAGTAGGAGTAGGCCAATCTTGAATAGGAAAGTCTTTTTCATATTGTGCCTCCTAACGATAGAGTGCTGTTATGCTACTCCTGCTTCAAAGGCGAGGTTATCAGCTGACAACATCTCCCTCTTTTGCTATATTGGTTTTATGAAAAATATCCTAAAGATACTTCTGATACTCCTATTTGCCCTTATCGTCTTTATGCCAGCCGATAAACTCCCTCCTTGGCTCTACTGGTCCCTCTTTGTCATGATGTTTGGGGTGCTGTTCCTCTTTTACCGCTTCTCGTACTGGGTTTCAGAGCGCTCTATTGTGGAGGAGGATGAGATTAAGTTCTCCACCTTCTGTGGTAAAGTTCCCCCAATGGAGAGTGAAGATCTAGTGCGGGGGCGCCTCATTGTCACTTCAAGCGAGGTGGCGCTCTACCAGAAAGAGGATAGAAAAGGTGCCACTAGTAAGGTTAAAAAAGTGTGGTCGGTCCCCATTGATGAGATTGAACAACTGAGTAGTGGCAAAGTTATTGGCTTCAGAAGGGGGATTATCCTCTCCCTAACGGGTGAGAGAGAGGGGAAGTTCACACTCTCTCAAATAAAAAAGAAGCGTCCTCTCCTTATTGAGGCCTTAGGTTGGTCTGATAACTAACCAAAAGTGAGGATTGTTGGGCACGGGTGGTGATGCTACCTTCCACCTATGCAAGGCCAAAAATCGGGAAAAAGATTTCTTATAATTGTCACTCTTTGCCTCTTGTTTCCCCTCCTTCTAAGCGCTGGAGAGAGGGTGCGACTAAGACTATTTTTAGATGCTTGGGCAATTGATGCATTGTGGACCAAACATATTGGTTTGAGGGGAGGCGTAGGGGCGATTATGGATAATGGGGTGGGATTCTCCCTCCCCATCTACTGCTTAATCGATAGAAGCGGGGGGGAGGAGGTCCTTCTAGATATTGGACTTAAACTCCTCTGTTACCCCTGGAAGAGGGGTCCTTTCTTCTCAGTCTCCTTAGCTCAAGTCTCCCTCTTTGTGGGTAATTATATCCCAGAAGAGCAGGTCCACTTCCTCAATGAGATTGGTATAGGGTTTACTTGGGAGATTCTACCATACCTTTACATTGAACCAGAACTCCTCTACCGAGATCCCTCTAACACGTTTCCCGAAAGTTTTACCTATATCAAAGACCATATTCCCGGATACCAAAAATTTCAGATTTGCCTAAAGGTTGGGTGGACAAGTAAAAATTTGGCCAAATAAAAGGGAGGAAAAGATGGAGAAAAAAGCGACAAAGTTGATCTCTAATGTATTTGTAATTTACCTCATAATCAGCCTTTTAGGTTGTTCAATGGCGTGGGAACCTTTTACTACCCCATCCATCGATTATGAGGAGATGGTCCCCCTAGTAGCTCGGGTAATTGATGAACAATTGGAGACGGTACGACCTGTCTTAGAGGAGGAGGGGGAGTGGGTAGCAATCGCGAGGGCTTTGGAGGGTGAGCTTGATGGAGAGAGGGTCGTTAGCGAGTTACTAAAAGAGGAGGGGGGTGAAGCCTACCTCAACTTTTGCTACTCAGTCGCCTCTGGTTTAGATAGCGAAGAGCTCTTAAAAGAGGCTCAAGGATTGATGGGGGAGGAGGAGTATGCCCAACTAAATGAGCAGTTCTCGCAGGCTAGGTCATCTCTTCTAACCTACGGGGAGGCGGAGTGTCGTGCCCTTCCCCCCAGCCAAAGATCTGAATTTATGCGCGATTTGCAAAAGATGGTCTCTAAGACCCTAGTGTTACTGGTGGCTGGAATCGTCTATGCTTGTATCCCTAACGTTATCTTCTGGGGCAAAGTTACCGCAGCCGCTGCCATCTCGGTCGCTGCTGGCATTGTTGCGACAACGGTGATGTCGATCTACCGCTACTACAAGTACGACAACGAGTCGCTCTCCTCCTCATTCCAAGATTGGCTAACCGACGTAACCACCGAACCTGCCGCAGCTTTTGCCGTGGCGACTTCGATGATCAGTGTAGGAAAGACGATGACTACTAGCCCTGTAGTGACTGGCCTAATAATTATTGTCTTCTCAATTTATCAGGTGATGGATTTGGTGAAACCGCTCCTTAAGAAATATAATTTTAATGCTTAGCTTGCCCGGTGTTATCAAATGTGGAATAATGGGGGGAGATTTTAAACAGGAGAACTGAGCATGCACCATCCCCCGATTTTAGAGCGCTTTCTACGCTATGTGAAAATAGATACAATGAGCGATTCCAATGTAGTAGGTAAACGCCCCTCAACTGAGGGGCAATTCGAGCTACTAGAACTCCTTAAAGAGGAGTTGCTAGCCCTCAAGGTTGAAGATATCACCCTTAGTCCAGAGGGGTACCTAGTGGCCCGTATCCCCTCCAATGCCCCCCATAAAAAGATCCCCACTATAGGCTTTATGGCCCATGTAGATGTGGCGGATGATGTGATGGGTAATGGGGTTAACCCCCGAGTTATCGAAACTTACGATGGGCAAGATATTGTCTTAAACGACGCGTATACCCTCACGGTTGAGGAGAACCCCACCCTTAAGGAGTACAAGGGGACAACCTTAGTTGTTACCGATGGAACCACCCTTCTAGGGGGAGACAATAAAGCGGGTGTTGCTATTTTAGTCACCTTAGCCGCCAACCTTCTTGCTCCCACTTCTATTGAACACGGCGAGGTGGAGTTGATCTTCACCACCGACGAAGAGATTGGCAGGGGGATGGAGGGGGTGGATGTCTCTCAACTGCGCTCGCGGTGTTGCTACACCATTGATGGGAGTGCTAGGGGGGAAATTGATGCTGAATGTTTCAACGCTGCCACCGTTACGGTTGACTTCTATGGGGTCCCTTTCCATTTGGGGGCAGCTAAGGGGAGAATGGTCAACAGTGTTACAATGGCCGCCTCTTTTATTGGGAGCATTCCCCAACTAGAGAGCCCCGAAGCGAGTGAAGAGAGGGAAGGGTACTACTGTGCGGAACAAATTAGGGGCTCAATTGCCCACACCAATGTTGTCCTCTATCTCCGCGATTTCGACCTTGACCAGTTAAAGAGGCGTATAAGAGCCCTTGAGAGTTTGGCTGAGAGTGTCGAGCTCCTCTACACCAACGGTAAAGTAGAACTGAAGAGTGAAATTGTCTATAAAAATATGTTCAACTATATCAAAGAGGACCCCGCTGTAATGGAGGCTATCTTTAAGGCCGGCGAGCGGATAGGAATCCCCCTCAAAGAGCGTTTTATAAGGGGGGGGACCGATGGCTCGCGCTTGAGTGAGATGGGAATCCCAACTCCCAACATCTTTACAGGCTCCCACAACCTCCACTCCCGTTACGAGTGGCTCTCTCTAACCACCATGGAGGAGTCGCTCCGATTGGTAGAAGAGATAGTTGCTTTCTGGGCAGGGGAGGCGCCTTGAAGAGAGTAACCCTCCTTACACTTCTAATCGTCTTAGTTGGACTCCTTTACGGTGGTGAAGTGGTAGAGTTGGGGAGTTTCCCCATCGACTTGCGTGGTGTGACCAAAGAGGTTGTTGAGGAGGAGTTAGCATGGTACTTCTCTCCATCAGATTATCTTTTAGTTGAAATAAGGGCCATTACAATTGACCAAGAGTCGTTTGAGACAGATGATGCCTATTTTATAAGCCTAGCTCTAAAGTGGGATGGGGGGGAGGTTGAGCAGACTATCGCTTTCCTCGTATCTTCTGAAAAAGGGTGGCTTGAGCCGTACATCTCCCACTTAAAACGGTACCTCCGCCTCAGCTTTGGACGCCATCTAGCCCCCAAAGAGACCCCCTTTATAACTGAGATTATCGAAGGGGGGCTTTGGGCTAAAGGCCCCCTTACGGGGCGCAGGGTAGTTGTCAAAGATTTGGACTCAAAGGCGATTGCTATCTTAGAGGTGGCTAGTCGTGACGCAGATGTTAGTGAACTAGTTCCCGTCTGGTCTAAACGGAATTTGTCGGTGGGGATGCCTTTAGAGAGGCTTAAAGGAGACTACCCCCTCGAAGTTATTCCCCGGTTTTCAGGGGAACACTATGGAGTTGCTTTGGGGGTCGCTTACCCTCTCTGGGTAGGACCCTTCCGCTTAACACAGCGCCTCTCAATCGATCTCCCTTACAGTGGGAGCACCCCTATTATTGAGATCTTCCTTGGCCTTGAGAAGAAAATCTCTCTTGGAGCTTTCCAGAAAGGGAGTGCCCCTTTAGGGAAGTGGTGGAACAACCTCCAGCTAGGGGTTTCCCTCCATGTTGGTGGTGGTGTGGCCCTCAAAGAGGGTGGGGTGACCTATTCGTACGGGACCACTATCGAGGCCCAAATTCTCCACCAAAGTAGTGCCCATCTATATTGGGGCCTCTCTGGGGGGTATAAATACCGGGTAGTGGATGGGGTAGGAGGAGGGGACTTCCTCCTCTCTCCTGTAATAGGCTGGCTGTGGTGAAGTTATGAAGCGACTATGTGGGCTAGTATTGATTCTCCTCCTCCTAATGGTGAGTTGTACTTCGGTAACTTCATGGGTCCGTTCAAGCTTTGGGGGGGTCCCCAGTTGGGTCTATGAACCCCAGACATCCCGTAACCAGTTATCTTTTGTGGGGGAGGGAGTTTCAACCTCGCTGGTACGCAGTGAAATTTTAGCTTACGAATCAATTCTTCAACAAATCTCCTCCTATATAGGGGATGATATCTTCGACCGCTACATGGTAGAGCTCTCAACTGGGAAGACCATCAACGACTACCAACTTAAAATTACCCAAGATTTTGTGAAACAAGAGGGTGATAATATCCTCGTCTTCTACCGCGCTGTGGCCGATAAAGGGCGCTTAACTACAGCCCGTAGTGAGGCTGAAGTGCGCTTGCAAGAGAGGGAACAAGAGATTACTCAACTCAACAATAAAGCAATCCAAGCCTTTAGAGACAACAAAGATTTAGTAGCGCTCCTCTACTATGTTGAGATTGCAGAAATTGCCTACTCAATGCCGGCAGAGAGGGGGGTTCAACGTTATAATCAGGCCATTAAGCGAATTGAAGATATCGTAGCCGCCCTCTCACTCTCTTCGTCTACAGGCGATCCAACGATTCCTACCACAACGATTACCCTTAGACGGGGGAAAAGGGCTATCTCTCCCCGAGTTGTTGAAGCCCCTATAATTGTCTATTCACCAGCTCGCGATGGACTAGGGGAGATCTACCGCGACTTTCAAAGGTTTGTGACCAACTCTAATGGACAATTTATCTACACTACCAACAACCCTACGATTGTTAATCGGGGGGAGCTTGAAATTAACATCGACTTGGAAGAGAGTATTGCCCCCTTAAAAGAGATCGATTCTGCAACCCACTCTGCTCTAATTGAGAGTATCAAAGAGAAGCAGATTAACTACCCTTACAACCGCCTTCCGGTGACCCAAAAAGAGGAAATTTTAGTCGCCCTATCCGAATTTAGCTTGAAGGGGGAGTTGCTCTCATCCACCTACGCTGCTAAAGAGATTGTTGAAGAGTTGGCCCGGGATGCTATTAAGGGGCGGGTTGTCCGTGTTGGACCATTAGATGAGGATGAGAACTATGTTGATACTTTACGACTTCTCTATCCCGACAAGAGCTACGCCATTGTGGGCGAGGTGGGAATCTCTGATACCAAAGAGTTGAAGAGCCGTTTTACGGTAACGGTGAGTGGAGAGCTCTCCTTGGTAAACCTTAAGACTAAGCGCATCTTGGGCTCAACTGGCAGTGTCAGAGCTAATGCAGTTGAGGCCACCCTCGAGGAGGCGACAGCCGCAGCGTTCTCTAAGGTTGGGATTCTTGGGGGATTCCTCCTCTACCGATTCCTCTACAACTAGGTGAAAAGGGTTGGGTGGTCGGAGATTAACCCCTCAACACCTAAACTGAGGAGCCTCTCTCCCTCTTTCTCATCGTTTACTGTCCAACAAATTATTGGATACTTCTTGGATAAACTAAACTTTTTCATGAAACGCTCGTCAACTTGTTTACGGTCGGGCTTAAGGAGGGGTGAGTGGGAGATATGGCGTCCCCAACCGTGCCAAAGGACCTTGGGAACCCCTTCACCTTCGGAAAAGATGGTTGCAGTAGGAATCGAACCGTGAGAAGCTCTCTTAAAGTGACGCAGGGCAAAGGGGTTGAAAGAGGAGACTAAAACATATTTTTCTAACTTATATTGTTGAATCAGTGAGAGAAGTTTTTGGGAGAGCCCCCTCTCCTTAGCCGACTCCTCTTTAATCTCTATGTCGTAGTGGAGTTTATTCCCGTGGCGCTGAAAGAGCTCTTCAAGGGTGGGGATTTGCTCCCCCTTAAATTTTGGGTCTTTGTGGGAGCCCACATCGAGAGCTTTTAACTCATCGAGGGTCAAATCTTCAACCTGTTGGTCTACATTAGCAACCCGTTTGAGGTTGTGGTCGTGGACAATGACCAACTCGCCACTTTGACAGAGGTGGACATCGAGTTCAACACCAAAGATTTTGTGTTCAACACAAAGGTCAAAAGAGGTCATAGTGTTCTCTGGGGCGAGGGCCGAGAAGCCTCGGTGACCAAAAATTAGGGGGCGCTTAGCCCCAGGAAATAGAGTTGTGTCCATTTTAATCCTCAGCAAAATTGCGTAGAAGTTGAATCTCTTGGCTCCAAAGATCGGGGTCGTTGGTCTCCAAGATTAGGGGGACATTTTCAAATCGGGGGTCCCTCATCATTATCTGGAAGGGCAGAAGTCCTAAATTGCCCTCTCCAAGGGGAGCGTGACGGTCAACACGACTGCCGTGTTCACTCTTAGCGTCGTTGAGGTGGACCCCCATTAGGCGATCAAACCCAATAAGCTTCTCAAATTGGTCCATCACAGCGTTAAACCCTTCAACACTGCGGATGTCGTAGCCAGCAGCAAAAATGTGGCAGGTGTCGAGGCATACTCCAATCATCTCAGGATGCTTAGAGTGTTCAATTATCTGGGCAATCTCCTCAAAGGTACGCCCCAGAGCTGAGCCTTGGCCGGCTGTAGTTTCAATGACAGGATAGACCCCCTCTGTTGCCTCAATTGCCGCATCAATCCCTTTAGAGATGAGGAGCATACACTCATCGGGATCAATCAGTTTTAGGTGGGCTCCAGGGTGAAAATTGAGGCGGTCTAAGCCTAGTTGCTGAACCCTCTGCATCTCTAGGATGAAGGCGTTAACACTCACCTCCCTCTTCACGGGGTCGGGGTTGCCTAGGTTGATTAAGTAGCTGTCATGGGGTAACACCTGGTGGGCTTTGAAATTATGCCTCTCCATCGCCTCTTTGAAGAGGGCTATTTGCTCTTCGCTAAGGGGTGGTGCTTGCCACTGTTTCTGGTTTTTTGTAAAGAGGGCAAAGGCATTTGCCCCAATGGCGACAGCGTTTTCGACCGCATTATGGACACCGCCGGCAGCGCTGACATGGGCTCCAATATAGTGCATAATAACTCCTGCACCTAGGGTAAGGAAGATTGCGAGGGTTGTCAATCTAAAGTGAGCGTGATACTTTCACACAGTGGAGGGACATGTGGTAGAAAAGAAGAGAAGTGAGTTGGCTATTGGAGATGAACTTCACGGCTTCATCCTAGAATCGATTGATCTCCTTAAGGAGTACCAAGGGTATGGTTACTTCTTTCGCCACCGTATTACCAACATGGAGGTCTACCACTTAGCCAATGAGGACCGCGAGAATTTCTTCAGTTTCCTCTTTAAGACCCCACCCGTCGACGATCGAGGAACTCCTCACATTATTGAGCACTGTGTCTTAGCCGGCTCAAAGCGGTACCCAGTGAGAGACCCTTTTATGACCCTCTTGAAGGGGAGTGCCCAAACTTTCATGAATGCCCTTACCTTCCCCGATTTTACTGCCTACCCAGCGGCTTCTCCCCTAGAGAAAGATTTTAAAAACCTCTTTGCTGTCTATGCCGATGCTGTCTTCAACCCCCTCTTGCGGGAGGAGGTCTTTTGGCAAGAGGGGATAAGGGTTGAGGTTGATGAAGAGGGGGAGCTGAGTTACAAAGGGGTCGTCTTCAACGAGATGTTGGGGGCCTACAGCGACCACGAATCGATTGTTACCGATATGGCTATCCGTAGCCTCTACCCCGATACCCCCTACTTCTACGAGTCGGGGGGAAATCCGACAGAAATTGTCTCCCTAAATTATCGTCAAATGGCTGGTTACTATGCGAGCCATTACCACCCCTCCAACTGTCGTCTCTTCCTCTATGGGGACCAAGATGTCGAGGAGAGGCTCCTGCTTTTAGATGAGCTCTACTTAAGCGATTACTCCCCCATAAACCGCATTGAGCCAACCCCTCTTGCTAAACGGTGGAACAACCCTAAGAAGGTTAAGGCGACGAGCCCCGGGGAGAGCTCTTCCAGCGAAGCGACAGTCACGGTGAGTTGGGCGACAACACTAGCTGAAGATCCTCTCGAGGTATTAACCCTCAACACCCTCACCGAAATTTTATTAGGCAACCCTGGGGCACCCCTCTACAAAGCAATTATTGAATCGGGATTGGCCAAAGATATCTCCCCCGTTAGTGGGATGGATGTCAATTTCCGTCAAATGCCCTTCATGGTTGGCTTTAAAGGAATCGACCCCCAAAGAGCCGAAGATGGGGAGCAACTAATCCTTGAAACCCTCTCAAAGTTGGTTAGTGAGGGGATACCTCATCAACTCATCACCAATGCCCTCAAAAGGCAAGAGTTTAACCTTAAGGAGCAAACTTGGGATACTCCAGTGGGACTAAGGGCGATGAGTCGCATCGCGAGGGGATGGTTGCAGGGGGTTAAACCCCACGTCACTCTAGGGGTTAGTAAGGCCCTAGAGAGCCTCAAAGCCTTAGTAGAGGAGTCGCGCACCCAAGAGGGAGAACTCTTCGCCCGTGACCACACCTCTAAAGGGTACTTTGAGCAGTGGATAGTCACCAATTTGTTGGAGAATCCCCATCGCTGTCTAGCAATTGTAACACCCGACCCCTCGTTCAACCACGAATTGGAGGAGAAGATTAACAGCCACCTGAGTGAAGTGAAAGAGCGCTTGGGGAAAGGGGGCCTCGCCCAGCTGAGGGGGGAGAATGAACGCTTCCACCAATTTGAACAACTGCGAGATTCTCTTGAAGACCTAGCTAAAGTACCTAGTTTGACCCGCCACGACCTACCAGAGACTATCCGCATTTTAGAGCAGACAAAACAGGACCTCGGGGGGATTCCTCTCTATTCACAACCGATGGAGACCAACGGCATTGTCTATTTTGATGGGCTACTGAGAGTCGATGATTTGAGTGAAGAGGAGACAATCCTCCTCCCCTTGATGAGTCGACTCCTCCTCATGACTGGGATAAAAGAGCTCCCCTACAACGATGTGGCAATCAAAATAAGAGATAAGATGGGGGGGCTCGTCTTCTTCTTAGAGGGGTCTACCTACCTCGATAGTGACGCCACTTTCTTAGGGCTTGCTTTCCGTCTCAAATGTCTCAAAGAGGAGTTTCCGGCAGCCCTCTCCCTTTTGGGGCAGATTCTCCAAGAGGGGAATATGGACGACACGGAGCGCCTCGGAGCTGTTTTAAACGATTTGGTGAGCAACTTTGAATCGAATATAACGAGCTCGGGGCACCAATATGCTGCCCAGAGGGCGAGTGCCAATTTCTCCCCCCTCTTAAAACAAAATGAGATGTTGGGGGGCTTAGAGCAGTGGTTCTTCCTGCGGGATATCGACGCCAACCGTGAGGAGCGGCTTAAAGAGGTGGGCTTAAAGCTGGTAAAACTCAGAGATAAGATAGTTGAGCGCTCCCGTTTAATCCTCCACCTAGCCACCAATAGTGAGCTGTTACCAACTTGTGAGAAGCAACTTATCCCCTTTATCGACTCATTTCCAAAGGGGGAGGTTTCTGTGACGAACTCCAAGGAGGTTGAAATTCTTAAGAGGAGTGGCGCAGTAGTAGAACTCTTTGGAATCCCCTCAACCGTGAGCTTTAATGCCATGGTATGTCGCTCCAGTGCTCCAACGGAAGCGAGCCAAGTGCATCAATCGCTCTTAGCGACAATTATAACAACAGGGAAACTGTGGGATGCGGTGCGGTCGGTGGGAGGAGCCTACGGGGTCACCTGTAGTATCGACCCATTGGAGCGCCTCTGTGCGTTCACTAGCTACCGTGACCCGCGTGTCACCGGAACCCTCGATGACTTTGAAAAGGTTTTGAGGGAGGTTATAGAAGAGGGGATTGAGCAAGATCAACTCGATGCCGCTATAATCGCCACCATTAGTAGTGAACTACGCCCCATCTCCCCCCAAAGCAGAGCCTTTTTAGCTTTTAGACGAGCCCTCTACCATATTAGTGATGAGTATCGAAGTGAGCGTCGCAAAACGGTTTTAGAGACAACTGTCGAAGACCTTAAGGAGGGAGCTTCCCAAATTTTAGCTTCGCTCAACACCTTTAAAGGAGTTGCCATTATTGGTGGGGAGAAGGTTCTAAAAGGGGTGGAGGGAGAGGTTATTCCCCTCCTCTAGTAGACCGGTTTAAGGCCGTTACTGAAGAGGAGCCCACTCGTCCTAAACATCGAGAAGGGGGTGGAAATCAAGGTTATGCCGTGCTCTTGAGCCAGCTCTACCATCTCTTTTGAGGGGCGTTTATTGCGGACAAATAAGATTTGGAGGATATCAGCCATTTCAGCGGTTCTAATCGACTGAATATTGGAAAGACCCGTTACCAAAAGGATATCGTCGGCGAGTAGGGTTAAGACATCACTCATCAAGTCTGATGAAAACCCGAGGTGAACTGCCCTATTTAGATTCTCTTCTCCACAAATCACTACACCCTGAACAATGGTTACTATCTCGCGTAAGGTCATCAAAATATCTCCTCTAAAAAATGCTGTGGCGACTTTTTATGTTTGTCGCTATACTATACCATAAAGTGACAGTAGCGAGGAGGTCTCTGTGCACTATATTGGAGCTTTAGATCAAGGAACTACCAGTACCCGCTTTATTCTCTTTGATAAAAAAGGGTTGCAACTAGCATCCCACCAGCTAGAACACAAGCAAATCTTTGTGAAACCGGGGTGGGTTGAGCACGATCCCAATGAAATTTGGGAAAATAGTGTCGAAACTATCGTTAAGACTTTAGAAAAAGGGGGTGTTGATCCCCGTGATATGGTGGGTATCGGGATTACCAACCAGCGAGAGACTATCATCGCCTGGGAACCTCAAAGTGGGAAAATTAGATACAACGCCATCGTATGGCAAGATTTAAGGGGTGAAGGGGAGATTGAGCGACTTAAAGAGCTGGGGGTAGTCGATGAGATTCAAAAACGCTCCGGCTTGGTAGCTAGCCCCTATTTCTCCGCCTCTAAAATTGGGTGGCTCTTAAATAATGTTGCCGGATTGCGTGAAGATGCAGAGGCCGGCAAGGTTGTCTTTGGGACCATCGACGCCTTCCTCCTTTGGAAACTCACCGGAGGAGAGGTTGTCACCGATGTGACTAACGCCAGTCGCTATATGTTGATGAATATTGAGAGTCTTGAGTGGGACGATTGGCTTCTAAAGCTTTTCAAGGTGCCCAAACAGAGTCTCCCTAAGATAGTTCCCTCCTTTGGGGAGGTTTTTGGTCACACCACCGTTGATGGCAGACTCCCTTGCTCGGTCCCTGTAGCGGGAGTTCTTGGAGACCAGCAGGCAGCCCTCTTTGGGCAAGCGTGCTTCTCAGTAGGTGAGGGGAAAAACACCTTTGGAACCGGCTGTTTTCTCCTCGTTAATATTGGCCAGAAACCACGCATCTCCTCTAACGGTCTACTGACCACTGTCGCCTACCAAGAGGCGGGTAAAAAGGCTCACTACGCCCTTGAGGGGTCGGTGGCTGTGGCTGGATCTTTAGTTCAGTGGGTGCGCGACAACCTGAAATTAGTTAAAAGTGCCCCCGAAGTGACTGCTCTGGCTGAGAGTGTCGAAGATTGTGGTGGAGTCTATATCGTCCCCGCCTTCTCTGGACTCTTCGCCCCCTATTGGCGTAGCGATGCTCGTGGGGTTATAGTGGGATTAACGGGGTATGCCACCGCAGCTCATCTTTGCCGAGCCGCCTTGGAGGCAACCGCTTTTCAAGTAAAAGATTTGTACGAAGCAATGGTGAGTGATGGAGCGAGTAAGATGGAGCTCCTTAAAGCTGATGGAGGGCTAACTAATAGCCACCTCTTAATGGAGTTTCAAGCCGATCTCTTAGGGATTCCTGTGGTAGTGCCACGGGTCGTTGAGACAACGGCTTTAGGGGCAGCCTATGCGGCTGGATTGACAACCAACTTCTACTCTTCATTTGAGGAGATTGCTTCACAGTGGCAAGAGGCGTTGCGCTGGGAGCCTAAAATGGGAGAAGATGAGGTAAAGGTTAAAATGGGGTATTGGAAGAGGGCTGTTGAGCGCACATTTGGCTGGAGTGAGCAAGAGTAGAAGAGGGAGACGATAGTGATTCAACTACTGAGTAAAATTGGGGCAGTTTTAGTGCCCATCATTGAGATTGGGCTATTATCTTTTGTGTTCTACCGCTTCCACATGGCGGTGGCTCAAACTAAGGCACAACAAATCTCTAAAATTGTCTTTGGTTTAATTGCTGTTTATGGCCTCTCACGCCTCTTGAACCTGAAGACCTTCCTCTGGCTCTACCGCTATATGACAATCCCTGCGGTGGTATTTATCTTAGTAATCTACCAACCCGAGTTGCGACGTGCCTTTACCCAAATCTTTGGTGGTCAAAGTCGACTCTTTAGGATGGGGGCCCAAACCACAGCGGAGCAGATTGATATAATTTTAAACGCTTGTTCAGTATTGGTCTCTAAGAATCGCGGTGCCCTGATCGTCTTTACCCGCCATTTGGGAATCAAAGGGGTGGTCGATTCGGGAACAAGGCTCAACGCTGACCTCTCATCAGCCCTTATCCTCACCGTCTTTGACCACGACACCCCCCTTCATGATGGGGCGATGGTGATTCAAGGGGGGAAGATTTTGGCTGCCGGCTGTTATCTCCCTTTGAGTGAACAAACCGACATCAAAAAAAGTTTTGGGACCCGCCACCGAGCAGCCCTAGGGCTGGCTGAAGAGTCGGATGCCATTGTTTTAATAGTCTCCGAAGAGACCGGGGCTATCAGCTTAACCTACAACGCCAACCTCTACTACGACTTAGATATCCCCATGGTGAAGCGGATGTTATTAGCCCTCTTTAGTTACCACGACGTCACCCCAGTCGATTTAATGGAGGCCACCGGCGATGAATCTGAATAAGGTAATCCGTTCTATTTTTAGAGATTGGCCCATTAAAATTATCTCACTCTTGTTAGCGGTGGGCATCTATCTCGTAGTCAACTATGTTGTCCTTGACACCCGCTATGTTGAGATCCCCCTCGAAGTTATTATCCCACCTGGGTATGAGGTGATGAGTAAAGTGCCCACTTCGGTCACCCTTAAGATCGTGGGGGATGAGCGTTATATTCAACTAGTCGACCCCTCAGCTATCAACGCTAAAGCCGACTTTACCTTTGCCACTAAGGGGGGGACGTTGAGTGTTCCGGTCCTTTTGGAGGCCCAAGAGTCTTATATAGACCTCAATTTTACCCTCTCTACCGCCCCTGAGATAATCAGACTCTACTTGGCTACTGTCGACGTAGGGGTAGAGTAGTGGCTACTTGGCGCATTGCAGGGGTAGGTGTTGATGCTGTTAAAATTGGACGTCTCTCACGTGAGAGGATGAGTCAACACATCTTAAACCGCCTTTTCCACCCCTCAGAGATGACTGAATTGGAGACGATTAAGGAGGGGTGTGAGCTAGAGTTTCTCGCCTCGCGCTACGCCGCCAAAGAGGCTTTGGTAAAAGCTTTGGGGAGTGGCTTTAGAGGAATCTACCCCTCCGAAATTGGGGTTTTAAGCGACTCAGAAGGGGCCCCCCACTTCGTCTTGAGCGGAGAGGTTAAAGCTAGATGTAACTTAAATGAGAAGCGAATCCACCTCTCCCTAACTCACGAAGGGGAACTCGCTTTGGCCTTTGTTGTTGTGGAGGAGCAGTGTGGCTAAACAAGACTGGAATAGACCCACCCATTTCCCCCTCCTCCCCAATCAACGCCGTATTCGACTCCTTATAAGCTACGATGGAGCCGACTTTGCCGGCTGGCAACGTCAAAAAGGGGTGGTGACAGTTCAAGAGTTGATTGAAAAAGCCCTTTATGTGGTGCTGAAAGAGGAGGTGAACCTTTTTGGATCGGGGAGAACCGATGCCAAAGTACACGCCGTTGGGCAGGTTGCCCATTTCGACACCTCTAACCAGAGTATTCCGGTTGAAGCCTTCCCCTTAGCACTCAACCCCCATCTTCCCCACTCCATAAGGGTTGTTGAGGGGGAGTTAGCGGATGAGAAGTTTCATGCTAGGTTTACCTCCCTTAGCCGGGAGTACCGCTACTACACCAAAGAGAGTGTCCACTACACCCCATTTGAACGGGGAAGGGTAGGCTTAGTGGGTAAATTACCCCCTCTTGAACTGCTAAATGGGTATGCCAAGGTGCTCATCGGGACCCACGACTTTTCCACCTTTAGTGCTGCCGGTGACCAGAGCCACTCGCGGATTCGTGACCTCTATGAGAGTGAATTCTCTCTAGAACCCTCTCCTTGGGGGGGCGATGTTTTAATCTACCGGGTACGGGCCAACGCCTTCATGATGCACCAAGTGCGCTCGATGGTTGGAACGATGCTCCAGATGGGGGAGAAGGGGGAGCCGGTCGCCACCTTTGAGGAGTGTCTAGCCTCAAAAGAGCGTCTCAAGGCGGGTCGCACAGCCCCCCCAGGGGGGCTCTACCTCTGGAGGATAGAGTATGCATGAAGAGAGTCTCAAAGAGCTCTACCGTCTCAGCGATGGAGTACATCGCCTCTTAGATGAGAGCTATGGAGGAGATGAGCGCTCTTTACGTTTCAAGCCACTCAAAAAAGAGGTGGGCCTCGCAGCTCAAAGCTTAGAAGAGATAGGTAAAACTATCGAGAAGTGTACCAAGTGTAACCTCGCCAAAGGGAGGACAAAAAGTGTCCCTGGAGAGGGGAATCATAACCCCTCCTTGTTGGTGGTGGGTGAGGGGCCGGGACGCGATGAAGACCGCACCGGACGCCCCTTTGTTGGGCAGGCAGGAAACTACTTTGAGACCTGGATGAAAGCCATAAAGCTCTCTCGAGAGGGTGACTTCTTCATAACCAACATTGTTAAATGTCGCCCTCCTGAAAACCGTGACCCCTTAAACGAAGAGATTGAGGCGTGTCTCCCCTACCTAGAGAGGCAGATTGAACTATTGCAACCACGGGTGATTCTCTGTTTAGGGAGAGTGGCAGCCTACTCCCTCTTGGGGTTAAGTGAATCGTTGACACTCCTAAGGGGGAAAAAACACAACTACCACGGAATTCCGGTGGTTATCACCTACCATCCGGCAGCGGTCCTTAGAAACTTAACGCTGCGAGCTCCCGTTTGGGAAGACTTGAAAAAAGTAACCCGTCTCTTAAGTGAGGGGTAGCTAAATGTATGCTCAAGTAGTCTTGAACCTCCCCCTAGAGGGGGAGTTCACCTACCTCATTGGCGCTTTAGTGGGGTGCCAAGTGGGGGTGAGGGTGGTGGTCCCTTTTGGAAAACGTGAATTGACCGGCTTTGTGGTGGCCCTCAAAGAGGAGATAGGTGAAGTCTCATACGAGATTAAGGCGATTAAAAGAGTTGTCGACAAAAGCCCCCTCTTTAGCGAGAGAGAGATTGAGCTGGCACGCTGGATGAGCCACTTCTACCTCTGCTCTTTGGGGGAAGCGTTAAGCACGATGGTCCCCAGTGGAAGGGTCGATCGAGACCCTCCAGGTTTAATAGAAGAGGAGGCTGAAGAGCCCATTACTACCGCTATGCTCTCAGAGGAGCAAAAGGGTGCCATTGAGAATATCTTAGAGAGTAGTAACTCTCTCCACTACCTCTATGGGGTGACCGGTTCGGGTAAAAGTGAAGTTTACTTAAGGGTTGCCGAAGCGCTGATAAGCCAAGGAAAAGAGGTTATCTACCTTGTCCCCGAGATAACTCTTACCCACCAATTGGCCCAACAGGTCTTTAAGCGATTTGAGGGTCAAGTCGCCATTCTCCATTCTGGGTTGACCCCCTCCCAGCGCATTGCTGCTTGGAGAAAGATATTAAATGGAGAAGTTAAGTTAGCCATTGGCGCACGCAGTGCGGTCTTTGCCCCCTTTAAGAACTTAGGTCTCATTATTATCGATGAAGAGCACGAGAATAGTTATAAATCGGGGTCTAACCCCCGCTACCATGCCCGCCAAGTGGCCCAAAGGAGAGCCTCCTCGCAAAAAGCCCTCCTTGTGATGGGGAGTGCTACCCCTTCTCTTGAAGCTTGGCACATGATGGAGGAGGGGGTCGTGGAGCGCCACCACCTAGAAACTAGGGTTGCAGGGGGTCTCCCCCCCGAAGTTAGTGTCGTCAATATGTTGCCTGAAAAGAGCCTTTTATCGAGGAAGCTGGTGAGTGAGATGAGGAAGACCTTAGCCAAAGGGCGTCAAGTAATTCTCTTTCTCAACCGGAGGGGATTCTCCTACTTCTTCCACTGCCGCAATTGTGGCTACGAGATGAGTTGTCCCCACTGCTCAGTCGCCCTCACCTACCACAAAGGGGTCAATCGGATGATGTGCCACTACTGTAGTTACAACCGTACCCCCATCACAGTATGCCCCGAGTGTTCATCTCTCGACGTTGGCTATGGTGGGTTTGGAACTGAGATGGTGGAGAAAGAGGTAAATAACTCCTTTCCGCTGGCTAAGGTTGCCCGCCTCGATACCGATAGTGCAGGGAAGCAAGAAGATGTGGCTCAAATTCTAAGCGCCTTTAGGAGGGGAGAGATTGATATTCTTTTAGGGACCCAAATGGTGGCTAAAGGACTCAACTTCCCAAAGGTTGACCTGGTGGGAATTGTTTTAGCTGACAGTGGATTAAACCTTCCCGATTTTCGCTCGCAAGAGCGCACCTTCGCCCTTATAGTTCAAGTGGGCGGACGCGCTGGTCGCTACAACCAATGGGGGCAAGTTATTGTTCAAACCTACCGCCCCGACAACTTTGCTATTCGGATGGCGACTGAGGGGAACTCTCCAGCATTCTATAGCCAAGAATTAGCAGTAAGGCGTGAGACAGCCTTCCCCCCCTATAGTCGTCTTATAAACTTTGTTGTTAGAGGGGGGGTCAAAGCTAAAGTTGCTACCGAGATTGAGCAGTTACGCCTATTTATCGCCTCTCTGATTGGGATGCTAGAGATAAGAGATGACTCTCCCTCCATCTTAGGGGTGGCCCCATGCCCCCTTGAGAAGATTGCCAATAAGTGGCGCTACCACCTAGTACTCAGAGGGGGGAGGATTAATGAACTCCTCCAGATAGCGACAGCTGTTAAGAGGGGATTTAAAGTCTCCCCGTCTCTCTTCTTGGAGATTGATGTTGACCCCCTCCAACTCCTTTGAAACGTTGACGTCAACGACCCTTATAGCTATTATGACCCTATGTTGGAAATATATACACTCGGAGAAGAGATTCTCCGCGAAAAAGGGACACCAGTAAAAATCTTTGATAACGCTTTGGCGATTCTCGTCGATGCGATGTTTGAGACGATGGGTGAGGCTGATGGGATAGGTTTAGCTGCCCCTCAAATAGGGTTAGCTCAGAGATTATTTGTGGTCGACACACGCCGGCCCAATGAACGACTCGTTTTTATTAATCCCCAGATCATTGAGACCAGTGTTGAGCAGGTAAGTTACGAAGAGGGGTGTTTAAGTATCCCCGACGCTTTTGCCCATATAGTACGCCCCGCGGAGGTGACTGTCCAAGCACAAGACCTCAGAGGAAAGCCCTTCACTATCAAAGCGAGTGACCTCTTGGCACGGGTTATTCAGCACGAAAATGACCACCTAAATGGGGTTCTGTTTATCGACCACATGGAGGAAGAAGCTCGCCAAAAACTTTTGGAGTCCTACTATCGTCGCCATAAACGGAGAGACTAAGTGAGGGGGAGATATGAGTAGGAGTAGACTGAAAATTCTTTTTGCAGCCAACCCCGCAATTGCAATCCCCGCCCTGCGTCTCTTAGCAGAAAACTATGAGGTGGTTGGTGTCTTAACTAACCCCGACCGCCCCACTGGACGGGGACGCAACGTCGAACCTCCCCCCATCAAAGAGGAGGCTCTCAAACTTAACCTCCCTCTAATTCAAGGTGAGAAGTTGACAAAGGCAGTGCGCCAAGAGGTTGCCCTCCTTGGGGCCAACTTCTTAATCTCTTTCGCCTGTGGCCACTACTTTGGCCCCAAGTTTTTAGACCTCTTTAATGAGGGTTCAATTAATATCCACCCCTCCCTTTTACCAAAGTATAGGGGGCCCTCACCACTCCAGTTTGCCCTTCTCGAAGGGGATAGCGAGACAGGAATCTCGATTCAAAGGATTGCCCAAGAAATCGATAGTGGCAACATCTTAGCACATGCAGTGATAGAGCTCGATGGGAGTGAAACAACAGCCCAGTTGAGTGATATAGTTGCTGAAAAAGTACCCCCTCTCCTAATAGGGACCCTCGATAGACTAATAAAAGGGGAGATTGAGGAGGTCGTACAAGAGCACAGTAAAGCCACCTTTACCCGCCTCCTGACCAAAGAAGATGGGGTAATTGAGTGGAGTGAGGGGTGCAAAACTATCGATTGTAAAATAAGGGCATTTATCCCATGGCCACGGGCAACTACCACTTTTCTTGGAACTCCTTTGGCTATTACTGGGGTGGCCGGCTATCGTCAAGATAGCTCTCTTGGTGAGATAAAACCGGGAACCGTCACTGCCTATGTGAAGGGGCTGGGCTTTGAGGTTGTGTGTGGTGATGGGGTGATCTACCTTAGCCGCCTCCATTTAGCCAAGAAGCGTGAGATGGAGAGTAGCGCTTTCGTCAATGGAAACCCCCAAATAATTGGCACCATCTTGGGGAGCTAAGATGCAAAGAGGGATAATCGTTCTCCTCATTTTAATAATCTTAACACTGCCTCTCTTTAGCGCCCCAAAAGTTGCCCTTGTCCTCTCGGGAGGGGGAGCACGTGGGTTTGCCCACATCCCCGTCATTGAGGCGATTGAAGAGGCGGGTATCCCCATCGATTTTGTCTTAGGGACCAGTATGGGGAGTTTAATAGGGGGACTCTATGCCGCTGGCTATACACCTCAAGAGATTAGAACCCTAATTGACGAAAACAGTATGGTAGACCTCTTTGCCTCTACCCCCTTACCTCCCATCCCCAAAGCCTCCCTCCTAAACGATCAACGTTGCTACAACATCTTCCAAATTGGTCTTGATCAGTATGGGGTGGGGAGCACCTCGGGGATGTTGGGCGACCAGAAGATTTTACAGATGCTAAACTCAGCGCTATGTAGAGTTGCTACAATCGATAACTTTGATGAGTTGGCAATCCCCTTTAGGGCGATTGGGGCCAACCTAGTGAATGGTGAGAAGATAGTTTTTTCAGAAGGTTCGATTGTTAGGGCAATTCGCTCCAGTATCTCCATTCCCGGAGTCTTCGCCCCCTATCCTGTCGATGGTAAATTGGTAGTTGATGGAGGTGTTGTCGATAACCTCCCTATCGACTTAGCCAAAGAGATGGGGGCCGATATTGTTATTGCAGTCGATGTCAATGGTGAGGATTATAAAACAACAGCTGAAGATTTGGACTCTTTAACGGCCGTCTTAGAGCAGACCGTGATAATCTTTATGAAGAACACCTATGTAAATCAGCTTAAGAGTGCCGATATCTTAATTGTTCCCCCCTTGGGTGACTACAGTACCCTCGACTTTTTAAGTGTTAAAGAGATTTTGAAGATAGGGGAAGAGACGGCGGCTCAACACCAGGGGGAGTTTGCCCAACTAGCGGCTCAAATAGGGGAGGAGAGAGAGTTGCTCTTCCTCGATAAGGGGCGACAGGGGAGCTATTTTAAACTTCAAGAACCCTATATCTCCCAAATAGTCCACCGTCCAATGGGAAATGGTGGAAGAGAGATTAGCTTAAAAGCTTTCAACCAATTTGTGGGCCTAGCAATGGGGGAGGAGCAAAAAGCTGCCATCCAACACGAGCTCGACAATTTGCGTAAAATAGGGCAATTCTCTACCGCCACTTGTGAATTGGTTGACGTCGTCTACAATAGCCAAGGTGAAGTATGGGGGGTGTTGGAGGTGCAAACACGCCAATTTACCCCCAAAAGATCAACCATCTCCCTAGGTATTTATGGGACCACCTCCCTCACATTTAACCCTACCAAATTTGAAGTTACCCCTAACATTGCTTTAAAATATAATCGTGAAGATTTATTTAAGGTTCCTCTCACCCTTGCCCTTACATTAACCCTCACCGATACACTTCAAATAGGGGGTGAAATCACCTACAACTTTAGCCCTAATTGGAGCGCCGGAATCGACGTAAACTACACTGGAGGAGCTCTCCTTCCCCAACACTTAAGGTATGGTAAGGTGGGATTGGAGTTTAGAGACCACAAGGGAGAGGGGAGTCTATTGGTACGCTATCGCCGTCAAGAGAAGTTGTTGATACAATTGACCAACAGCTACCCATACTACTGGTTTGAGACTACCCCTAAGAGTGAAATTTTTAGCCCCTCTTTACGTCTAGATGCCTACTACTCGACTCTAAATTCAACCATAATCCCCCTTGAAGGACTCCGCCTTGACCTCTCATTGGGGGGTGAGATATGGGGTTACTCTGCCCTTATCCGTTATCAACAGATGGTTAGATTGGCCCGTCATCACTACCTCTATTTTGATCTTAGGGGGGAGAGTAGTCGCCCCTTAGCTCCTCAAGCAATCTCCTTTATTACCCTAGGGGGGGGCGATGGGGTCCCCTCACATCTGGCAACAACCCTCACCGACGACCTCGTGATAGGGAGAATAAAATACCTCTTTGTAATGGGAGAGCGCCCCATCCCATTTGTCCTGCACACCATGGTAACTCTCCAAAGTTATGGGCAAATAATGAGAGATGAGAGCTCTTCCCCTTCAATAACCCCCTTCTCCTCCTTAAATGGGATTGAATCGAGTCTCTCTTTAGCTGTTGGCTTCCCCCTTGGGTCGCTTGAATTCTTATTTGGAATAGCCCTTGATACAACCCTTAGGACAACTATCTTTTTAGAGGTACTCTAATGAACCTTCCTTGGCGTGATTACAAAACAGCCTTGTTTGAACGCTACGGAGAACAGGTCTATCGCATTGCAATCGATGGTGGGTTCTCATGTCCTAACCGACAAAACGGGGGAGGTGGGTGCGTCTACTGTGACTCTCTGGGATCAAGCAGCGCCTACCAACGCCCTTTTGAGGGGGGCTATGCCCGTAAGGGTGAATTGATGCCCGGGATTGATACCTTTATTGGAGAAGTTCCCCACCTAAGCATAGCTGAGCGCCTTGAATCGATTACTGCTCAAATTGAACGGGGTAAAGCCTTTATTGATCGCCGCTATGGGCCTTGTGCTAAGAGTATCTACTTCCAAGCTTTCACCAACACTTTTGATACTTTAGAGAATCTGAAGCTATTATACGACCAATCGCTAATAGATGGCCCCTACAAAGAGCTAATTGTGAGTACCCGTCCCGATACTGTGCCCAATGAAGTGCTTGATCTTCTTGCCTCCTATCGCTCTCAAGTTGAGGCGGTCTCCCTTGAACTGGGACTCCAAAGTGGTAACGCTAAAACTTTAAAATTCATCAACCGGGGCCACACAGTCGATGAGTACCTCGATGCCTGCTTGAGAGCTAAAGAGCGGGGGCTAAAGGTGACCACCCACCTCATTCTAGGCCTTCCAGGTGAAGGCGAGGGGGAGATTTTAGAGAGTGCTAGAGTGGTGCGAGAGAGCTCACCCGATGCCCTCAAAATTCACCACCTACAAATAGTGGTGGGAACTCTCTTAGCTAAACTATATGAAGAAGGTAAGGTTAAGGCCCCCACTTTTGAAGAGCACTTGGAAAATACACTCCTTTTATTGCGTCACATCCCCGCTACAGTTGTAATCCAGCGACTAGTTAGCGAGACCCCTCGTCATCGTTTAGTAGCACCACGCAATTTTGGTGACAAAGCACACTTCATTAAAACCCTCAAAGAGGAGATGGAGCAAAGGGGAGTTTGCCAGGGAGATGCTCTATGAGGAGGAGAGTAGCTCAAATCGGTGCCTTAGTAGCTGTCACTGCGATAGTCATCCTCTCTATTGTCCCCTCTAGAAGTATCTCTTCTTTGGTTGCTCGCCTCCCTTTTGGCGATAAAGGGGCCCATTTTATCGCTTATGGGGTTGCTTCTTGGCTACTTGTGTTCTCATTTGGTTTAAACTATTCAACTCTAATCTTTATTGCTACCTCCCTTCTGGGGCTCTTAATTGAGGTAATCCAGCCCCACTTCGGGCGCAGTTTCGATATTTGGGACCTAGTTGTCAATTGTACTGGAGCCCTTTTTGGGGTACTCTTAGGGGTAGTTTATCTAAAAAATGAGGAGAAGAAGATGGGAAAGAGTAAACAGAGAGGTTTAGTTGATAAGATTCGACAAACCCTCCTTGAAGCCGCAATCCACCTAGAGGATGGGTTAATGGAGCGGTTAGAGTGGATGCGCTTTGAGCTTAGTCAGAAATTACCCTCCTTGGCCCCCCAACAGGTTGCCTCCTACCAAGCCTCAATTGAGGTTCTTGAGATGATCCAAGCTAACTTAAAGCTCTCTGAAGAGAATAAAATACCGATGTGCCAAGATACGGGGATGATTGTCGCCTTTGTAGAGGTTGGAAGTGATGTCCCCCTCTCGATGCAAGCCATTGAAGAGGCAATCTATGAAGGGTCTGAATTGGCCATTAAAGAGGGGTTCTTTAGAAACTCTGTCGTTGAAGAGCCGGTCTTTGAGAGGATTAATACTAGAACAAACCTCCCGCCTATTATCTACTGGAGCACCTCGAAAGAGCGCCACCTAAAGATTTCTCTCCTATTGAAGGGGTTCGGCAGTGAGAACTGCTCCGGCTTAGCGATGCTCAATCCGACCAGTGGTCCACAAGGGGTCGTTAAAGCGGTCGCTGAGATGGTACAGCGAGCAGGTGGAAAACCGTGTCCCCCCATTGTGGTGGGGGTAGGGCTAGGGGGAACCGCTGAACGGGCCGGCTACCTCTCCAAGAAAGCACTCCTTAGACCCGTCAATTCTGTCCATCCTGATGGGCGCTTTGCCCAACTAGAGAGGGAGATTTTAGATGCTATTCAGGCCCTCGAGATTGGCCCAGGGGGCTTTGGTGGACATTTAACAGCTTTAGGGGTCGCCGTCGAGTATGAACCAACCCACATAGCGGGACTCCCCGTTGCGGCTTCAATCAGTTGTTGGGCTGACCGAAAAGGTGAATTCATTTGGGAGGGGCCTTATGCGTAAGATAGATTTACCGATGAGTAGAGAGACAATAGAGAGTTTGAAGGCCTACGATAGAATTCTCCTATCGGGGGAGATTTTAGTGGGGCGCGACCAGGTGCATGCTCGCCTAGCTGCTCTAATAAATGAGGGGAAACCCCTACCAATCTCCTTAGAGGGGGAGGTAATCTACTACATGGCACCCGCTGCCACCCCCCCATCTTTTGTTATAGGGTCGTGTGGGCCAACCACCTCTGCTCGGATGGACCCCTTTACCCCCACCCTAATGGGAGCCGGTCTAGTCGCTTCGATTGGGAAAGGGCCACGTAGCCAAGCAGTGGTTGAGGCGGTCAAGGCCAATAAAGGGCTCTATCTAGTCGCCTTTGGGGGGTGTGGAGCCCTCTATGCTACTAAAGTGCTCTCCAAAGAGGTGATTGCTTTTGAAGACTTGGGGCCTGAAGCTGTTATGAGACTAAAGGTAGAAGAATTTCCTGTAATTGTGGGGATAGACAGTAGAGGTGCCTCGGTCTTCTAAAAGAGTGGACGGCACCCCTTTTTGGGTGTAACATCGTTAGGAGGGGTGAGGTAAGGATGTGATTAATGGGCGTGAGACATTTGAAGGTAGCTTTTGTTATTTTAACTAGTCTCCTTTTTTTGCTCCTCAGCTGTGGCGCAAAAGTGGTGGAGAGCGATAGCGTTAATGGGGAACCTCCCAAGATAAACGGTACAACTGTTGTTGTAGATGAGTTTGTCCCACAAAAATCTCCCGAAGAGGAGCAACTCGATGTCTCCAGCCTAGCTTCCCCTCTTACCCTAGAGGAGCGCTTTAGCTACACCTACGGCTACCTTTTAATGGAGGGGGGGATGCGAGAGTTCCAAGGGGGACTGTTGCCACCCTATTTTGCCCGTGGTGCCCTCGATGCCGGGTTTGGAAATCAGCCCCTTTTAGATAAAAATGCGATGAATAATGCCCTTTATGAATATCAGAGGCGAATTATAGAAGAGGCGACTAAACGTCTCGAAGAGTTGGCTACTAAGAATTTAGACGATGCCGAGAGTTTCTTAGCAATTAACGGTAAAAGGGAAGGAGTTGTTACCACCCCTACCGGACTTCAGTACGAGATAGTCAAAGACTCAGAGGGGGAGAAGCCCCTCGAAAACGATACTGTTAGGGTCAATTACCGTCTCACTTACCTCGATGGTCGGGAAGGGGACTCTTCAATTAGGGGAATCCCCAGTACCTTCGACCTCTCTGCTATGATTCCTGGCTTTAGAGAGGGGTTGATGTTAATGGGCGTCGGTTCTGAGTTTAGGTTCTTTGTCCACCCCAATTTGGGGTATGGAGCTTCTGGATCAACTAAAATAGAGCCCAACACCCTTCTTATTTTCGATGTGGCCTTAGTTGAAATTCTCAATTAGGGGGAGGAGCTCCTCTAAAGAGGTGATTTCATAAGTTGTTTTAATCCCCTCTGTGTTGACCATTTTATAACGGTTAACCCAACACGAATCTAACCCCGCGTTGTTTGCCCCTGCGATGTCGCTAGTAAGACTATCTCCAATTACTAGGGGTTTTTTTGTAGGGGAGGCCATCTCTAGCGCCTTATCGAAGAAGGCTCGGTTAGGTTTTTGAACCCCGATTTCTTCGCTAATAACGATTGCTGAGAAGTAGTGGAGAGTCTTGGTTGCCACTAGGCGCCCCCGCTGAACAGCAGAAATCCCGTTGGTAATTAGAGTGAGGGCAATTCCACTCTTTGAAAGATGTTCTAAAATAGGGAGTGCATCTGCATAGAGGTGGAAGGAGCGGGAGAGCTCCTCTTCGTAGGCTTTGGCACTCTCTTCAGGTGGTGAGTCTATCGCGTATTTTTGGTGGAATCTCCTAAAGCGTTCCACTTTAAGGTCTTCAATTGTGATTAACCCTTGTTCAAAGTTGAGCCACACTGCGTTGTTTATTTGGCTGTAACACTCTAAGGCTTTCTCAGTTACCCCAATATTTAGGTGGGAGAAAACTCGTTTAAGGGCCCATCGCTCCCCACTCATGAAGTCAAAGAGGGTCCCGTCAGCATCAAAGAATAGGTTGTCGTACATCGATTTACTTTACATCTTCTCTTAAAAAGTTAATACTGCAACTATAGCGAGAGTGACCCTTTGGGGCAATGGGAGGTAACAGATGGCTAGGAAAAAGGATTGGGTAGTATACTTGTTGATTGCGTTAGGGCTCTTGTTTTTTGGGGTTTTTACTTTGGTAAAACCGAAGTTGTTTGAGCAACTCTTTATTATTGCCCTAGGTATTGTGGCAATTGTCACCGGGACGAGCTCTCTCGTTACCCTAAATAAATACTCATTTGCAAAGTTTAACCGCACCTCAACCCTTATAAAGGGGGTCGCTAGTATTATAATTGGAGTCTTGGCGGTAATTCTCCCCATCACAATGGGGGGGGTATTGTGGAGGATTGTCCTCTATGTCTTAGCTGCCCAACTTCTCCTCTCGGCGATTGTCGTAATAATTGATGCTTTTGCTGTTAGATTGTTGGGGTTATCACCAGCACCCCTGTTCCTTGAAGGGGTTGTCTCATTAGTTGTCTCTATTCTCCTCTTCATCTCTCCGAAGACAATTGCCGACCTCCTTGTCACTATCTTAGGTGTTGCCCTTATAGTCGTTGCAGTAGCGATAGGAGTTATCGCGTTTGTTATCCGTAAAAAGAGGTTCTCCCAAACGATAGAGGCGGTTGAAGTGGAGATTGAAGACCCTTGACATTAGAGCCCCCCTTCGGTAATGTCCTTTGTATGGATAAGTACGCAACACGCCATCACCATCTCGGTTTTACTTCTCGTTGAGATGCGTGTGTGCTTATTTGTAAATGGAGACTCCGCATTTCGCGGAGTTTTCTGTTTTTAAGGGGGAACAAATGGGTACCAATTTAAAAATAGCAGTTCAAAAAAGTGGTCGCCTTAGCGAGAAATCGCTCAAGATAATAGCTGACTGTGGTATAAAGTTTGGCTCTGACGCACGCTTACTGCGTGAAGAGGCGGAAAACTTTCCTCTCGAATTTCTCTATCTGCGCGACGACGATATCCCCCGCTATATCAACGATGGAGTGGCCGATATTGGAATCGTAGGGCGTAACGAGTTTGATGAGCAGAACCTCCCCCTTGAGGTGATTAGAGACCTCGGCTTTGCCAAGTGTCGCCTCTCAGTGGCGGTCCCGGTCAAATTTGATTACCAAGGACTCACCTCCCTAGAAGGGAAACGTATTGCCACTAGCTATCCGGGAATCTTGAAGAGAAAACTGGCTGAGGCAGGGGTTAATGCCTCAATATTTGAGATTTCGGGTTCGGTTGAAATTACCCCCTCGATTGGGGTAGCTGATGCGATTTGTGACCTAGTCAGTACGGGGGCAACTCTGGTTAGTAATGGCCTCAAAGAGGTGGAGCAAATCTATACCTCAAGTGCTGTTTTAATTGGGCGCAAGGGGTTGGATAGTGAGAAACAAATCCTCTTAGAGCGCCTCCTTTTACGCATCGATTCAGTTCAAAAAGCTAAAGATTACAAATACATAATGTTCAACCTTCCTAAAGCTCACCTCAAAGAGGTTGCTGCTATCATGGGGGGGATTACGAGCCCTACAGTGACTGAGCTCTACGACCCCGCCTGGTGTGCGGTGCAGACCGTCATTAGTGAGGAGCGCTTCTGGGACGCTCTTGAACAACTCAAAGAGCTTGGAGCGCAAGGGATACTGGTCACAGCTATCGAGAAATTGGCCGATTAGAGGGGAGTATGCGTTTACTAAAACTTTTGATTAACCCAAATCCTCAGGAGTTGAGACGTCCCGATATAGAGGGCTCTTCCGTTGAAGAGGTGGTGAGAGCTATTATACAAGGGGTAAAAGAGGGGGGCGATCAAGCGCTCAGGAACTATACTAAAGAGTTTGACCGGGCTGATATCGACTCTCTAAAAGTACCCCTTCCTATGAAGGAAGATCTTCCAGAAGAGTTTAAAAAAGCGATAGAACGGGCTAAAGATAATATCTACAAATTTCATAGTACTCAAAAGCCCCATGACGAGTATGTTGAAGTTGAACCGGGCATTACCTGTTGGCGTCAAAGCGTCCCTATTGAGAGGGTGGGCCTCTATATCCCCGGCGGGAGTGCCCCCCTCTTTTCAACCCTCTTGATGTTGGCGATTCCTGCCCAAATTGCCGGGTGCAGGGAGATTGTGGTGGTGACCCCACCACGCCGTGACGGGAGCATTGACCCCGCTATCCTCTATAGTGCCCAGCTATGTGGTGTCACCCAAATCTATAGGGTCGGAGGAGCCCAAGCCATTGGTGCTTTAGCTTACGGAACTGAGACAATCCCCAAAGTTGATAAAATTTTTGGCCCTGGAAATCGCTATGTGACCGAGGCGAAACAGCAAGTCTCTAAAACAGAGTGTGCCATAGATTTACCTGCTGGCCCCTCTGAAGTGATGGTGGTAATTGATGCTTCAAGCAGTCTCCCTTACGCAGCTGCCGACCTTCTCAGTCAAGCTGAACACGACAGCGACAGCCAAGTTGTATTGTTGGTGGTAGCCAAAGATGAGGCTGAGGGGAAAAGGACTATAAGCGCAGTTGAAGGGGAGATTATTAAGCAGAAAGAGAATCTCAGCCGTCAAGATATCGTTGAGCGCTCTTTAAGTCACAGCTGGGCGGTGGTAGTAACTGAGCCAACCCTCCTTCTCCCTTTGATAAACGGATATGCCCCTGAACACCTAATTATTAACACTAAAGATTACAAAGAGGTGGCTAAAGGGGTCAAAAGTGCCGGTTCGGTCTTTTTGGGAGAGTATGCGTGTGAATCGTTGGGGGACTATGCCTCGGGGACCAACCACACCCTCCCTACAGCCCGCTGGGCTCGCTCCCACAGTGGTGTCTCCCTCGACAGCTTCTATAAAAAGATTACCTTTCAAGAGGTTACAAAAGAGGGGTTGCTGTCGATAGGGGAGAGTGTCAAAATTTTAGCTGAAGCTGAATCGTTAGATGGCCACGCAAGGGCTGTAACGATTAGGCTAGATGAGGTTGAAAAGTGATGAGTAAGTTTACCATTAAAGAGTTGATGCGGAAGAATATTGTCGAGTTGACCCCCTACTCTTCGGCCCGTAACGAGTTTACTGGAGACGCTAAGGTCTTCTTAGATGCCAATGAGTCGGCCCTAGACTTCCTTGGTAACCTGGGGCGTAACCGCTATCCTGACCCCAGCCATAAAAAACTGAAGGCAAAAATCGCTGAAGTTATGGAGCTCCCCCAAGAGAAATTGGTAGTGGGCAACGGTAGCGATGAGATGATTGACCTCCTTTTTAGAATCTTCTGTGTTCCCGGACGTGACAAAGTCTTAATCGTTGAACCCACCTATGGTGCCTACAGTGTCTTTGCCGCAATCAACGATATTGAGGTCTCCACCTGCCATCTGCAGGGCGACTACTCGCTCGATCTACGCTCTCTTGAGACAATCTTTAAATTGATGCAGAACAGTACCCCCGAGGAGGGGATGCACAAGTTGCTTTTCCTCTGTTCGCCCAACAACCCGACAGGAAACAGCTTCCCCCTCTCTGAGGTAGTGGCGATTGCCAATAAATTCCCCGGTATAACGGTAGTTGATGAGGCCTATGTTGAGTTTTCAACTAAACCTTCAGCGGTGACCCTCCTAGAGAAGTGTCCCCGCCTAGTGGTGTTGCGCACCCTCTCGAAGGGGTGGGCTTTAGCTAATGCCCGTGTCGGGTTGGCCTTAGCTCCTCCCGCTATTGTTGAGGCAATGCACCATGTCAAATACCCCTACAACTTAAGCGGGGTAGCCCAAGACATAGCAATGGAGGTGCTCTCCCAAAAAGAGGCGATGGAAGAGAATGTGGCGACAGTGAAGAGGGAGAGGAGTCGGATGGCGAAGGAGTTGGCAACTTTTAAGTTTGTCGAAAAAGTGTTCCCCAGCGATGCTAACTTTTTGTTGGTACGGGTTAACGACCCCGATGCAATCTATAACTACCTGCGCGAGCGGGGAATAATTATTCGCAACCGCTCTAATTTGCGAGGGTGTTATGGTTCCCTGCGGATAACTATTGGGACTGAAGAGGAGAACAATTTGGTGTTAGAGGCTTTAAAAGAGATGGAGGGGAGAGATGGCTAAACTTTATATCCTATTTGAAGGGGGGATTGTTGAATCTCCAAAATTGGAGAGTTTTGATGACATCGTTTGGGTCCCCAACCTCTTTCAAGCACTGGGAAGTATTTCAAGTTCAGGCGCGTACGAAGTGGAGTTGCTACTTCAACATAAACCCCAACAAGCACCCTTCGAGAGGGTTTTAGAGACCCTCTCTGCTCAAGGGGTTGTTGTTGAAGGGGTTACAGAGTTGACCACCTTAGAGCCCTCTAAAGAGGGGATAGCCTACTTGGTAGCACCTATGACTAATAAACTAGCTACCAAACTAGGGGTGACGCGACTACCTCTTACCGACTGGCGTGAAATTGCTACCCATCTCCTTACAAATGATGCAAGACCTTTGAGACGCGCCACAATTGAGAGGGAGACACGAGAGACTAAAATAGAGCTTGCCGTCAATCTGGATGGCAGTGGTAAAGCCCTCTTAAAGAGTGGTCTTCCCTTCTTTGACCATATGTTGGAACAAATAGCTCGTCATGGAAGAATCGACCTCACCCTCAATGTCGATGGGGATATCGAGGTGGACGAGCACCATACTGTTGAAGATGTCGCCCTTGTCTTGGGGCAAGCTTTCCGCCAAGCCCTGGGTGACAAACGGGGGATAAGCCGCTATGGCTTTGAATTGGTCCCCATGGATGAGTGTTTAGCCCAAGTGGCCATCGACTTTTCGGGTCGCAACGCTTTTGAGTGGAATGTTGTTTTTAAGCGAGATATGGTGGGGACATTTCCCACCGAGATGGTTAAACACTTCTTCAAGTCGTTCAGTGATGAGGCGAAGTGCACTCTCCATATGGAGGTGAGCGATGGGAACACCCACCACCAAATAGAGGGGCTCTTCAAAGCTTTTGGGAGGGCTGTTAGGCGAGCACTTTTCCGCTATCCAGGTGACTGGGACCTTCCATCAACCAAAGGCTTACTCTAGGGGGCAGAGGGTGGAAATTATACCGGCAATCGACATTATCGGGGGTGAGTATGTGAGGCTTAAGCGGGGCGACTATTCCCAGAAAAGGGTTTATGGAGCAAGTCCTCTTGCTATGGCTCAAGAGATAGCTGATGCTGGGATAAAGCGTCTCCACCTAGTAGATCTCGATGGGGCTAAAGCTAAGCGCGTAGTTAACCTTAAAGTTTTAGAGGAGATAGCCCAAAACACCCCCTTAATCATCGATGTGGGGGGCGGATTGCAGCGTGAGCAAGATTTTATCGATGTCTTCAATGCCGGTGCCCATATGGCGACAGTTGGCTCATTGGCGGCTAGGAATCAAAGCTTAACTTTACAACTTTTAGCAACCTACGGAAAAGATAAGTTAATCTTAGGGGCCGACAGCCTCGAGGGGATGATTGCTGTCTCGGGGTGGCAAGAAGCGACCTCTTATCCCCTCTTCGATTTTGTAACCTCCTATCTTAAAGCAGGGTTTACCAAGGTGATTGCCACCGATATTAACAGAGACGGGATGCTAGGGGGATCAGCCCTTGAGCTCTATAAGAACCTCTTAGAATACCTTAATAACGTAAAGTTACCGGTTGAACTTATAGCCAGTGGTGGGGTCAACTCTCTAGATGACTTAAGAGAGTTAAAGGAGGCGGGCCTTAGTGGAGCTGTCATCGGAAAGGCCCTCTATGAGGGGGTGGTAACCTTAAAGGAGTTGGCCCTATGGGTGGAGTAGTTAAACGGATTATCCCATGCCTCGACATCGACCACGGAAGAACTGTAAAAGGGGTTAACTTTGAGCATCTCAAAGATGCCGGTGATGTGGTAGAATTGGCTCAGTTCTACTCAAATGAAGGGGCCGATGAGTTGGCCCTCCTCGATATCAATTCAACATATGAAGGGCGCCAAGCGTTTTTGTCTCTCGTTGAGCGCGTTGTGGCTAAGGTAAAGATACCTCTCACGGTTGGTGGTGGGATAAAGAGTGTAGCTGATGGGCAGAAACTTTTTGCTTTAGGGGTTACTAAAGTGACCTTAGGGAGTATGGGTGTCAAAGAGCCTCTTCTCATTGAGAAGTTGGCCCAAGAGTTTGGCTCTTCCAGGGTGGTATGTGCTATTGACGCTAAGGGGGGTGAGGTCTATATAGGAGGAGGGAGGGTGGCAACCGGTCTCAGGGTTACCGACTGGGTACAAGAAGTTGAGAGACGGGGAGCAGGTGAGATTCTTCTCACTTCGATGGAGAGGGATGGAACAAAGAGTGGCTTTGATCTTCAATTAACTAGAGAGTGTAGTCACTTAGTAACAATTCCAATTATTGCATCGGGTGGGGGAGGGGAGATGGAACACTTTAGAGAAATCTTAACAGAAGGGGGGGCTCAAGCTGCGCTGGCAGCCTCAATTTTCCACTATCGTGAGATTTCAATCAAAGAATTGAAGATTTTTTTAGATAAACATGGTATAGCTATATGCCTAAACCAGTAGTAAGAGGGGAGTTTATGGGGCTTGATTTTGAGAAAGGAAATGGTCTAGTACCAGTAATCGTCCAAGATGCAATAACCCAAAGGGTTCTCATGTTAGGTTATATGAACGAGGAAGCATTGACGGTTACCAAGGAGAGGGGGTTAGTCACTTTCTACTCTCGCAGTCGAGAAAGGTTGTGGACTAAAGGGGAGGAGAGTGGGAACTACCTAACGGTGAGGGAGATTATTGAAGATTGCGATAAAGATACCTTACTAATTAAAGTTCTCCCGTCGGGGCCTGTGTGTCATACCGGTAAAGATACCTGCTTCAATGAGGACAATGATCCAGCCCTCTTGAGTAATATTGAGTTCCTTGCCTACCTTGAAGAGATTGTTATTGATCGACGTGAGCACCCTATTGAGGGCTCCTACACCAATCATCTCTTCTCTCGAGGGACAAGTAAGATTGCCCAGAAAGTGGGAGAAGAGGCTGTTGAGTTGGTGATTGAAGCGATGTCAGATAATAAATCACTTTTCTTGGGTGAGGCAGCCGACTTAATCTACCACGTTTTGGTTTTGTTTGCCCAAAAGAATATTAAATTGTCCGAGGTGGTCGAGGTGCTCAAAAAGAGGCACTCTAGGTGAGACTAAGCCATACGAAGAGGGGGGTGAGAATCTCCCTCATTTCTATTATAGCCTCTATTTTTTTAGCGGGAGTTAAGCTCCTTGCTGGGTTTGTGGGGAAATCTTCAGCCCTAATCTCGGATGGAGCCAACTCTTTAAGCGATATCGTCAGCTACACAGTGGTGATGGGGGGGCTAGCTGCCTCAAGCCGTAAAGCTGATAGTAGCCACCAGTACGGGCACGAAAAGCTTGAGAGCTTGGTCTCCTTTTTGCTCGCCTTGGTAATCTTAGCCACCGGTGTCTCTATTGGGTTTCGCGGTTTTAAAGCCCTCAGTAGTGGTCAAACATTAGTAGTCCCTTCCCCTGTTGCCTTTTGGGCAGCCTTACTCTCGGTAATTGTAAAGATTTTCCTTTGGAGGATTACCGTAAAGGGGGTAAAAGCGACCAAATTAAATTCACTTAGGGCCTTAGCTGGGGACCACCTGAGTGATATCTTCTCCTCAACGGGGGCCCTTGTGGGAATCGCTTTCTCCCGTCTTGGGTGGCCAATGTTTGATCTGATTGCCTCTATCGTGATAGCCCTCCTAATAATTGGCTCCTCCTTTGAGGTCTTTAGGGCCTCCTATCACGTTTTAATGGATGCCTCCGTCGATACCAAGACAAGGAGCGAACTAGAGAAGGCCATTCTCCTTAACCCCAATATTAAAAGAATCGATCTCTTAAGGACCCGTCGCAGTGGCAACGGTTGCTGGGTGGAGAGTGAAATCTGTTGTTGTGGTAATCTCCATCTCATCGAGGCCCATGCTATTGCAGAAGAGGTTCATGACCGCATTGAGCGTGATTTCCCCTATGTGCGCCACATAATGGTCCATATCAACCCCTGCTTCGAAGATGAAGAGTTTTGTAAAGAGTGTGATAAAGACCCCCACCTAAAACATTCCAGGGATGATAAAGACCAAGGCAAAACCAATTAAGAGGGAAGCACTATTAGCTACCAAAGTATAGATGACCCCTTTGAATCCTTTTATCTCGCCTTGGGAGAGGCGTTTGAAGGTTAAGCCGTAGATTAGCGCCTCTATAGCGAAGACCACTATCTCGAGTAAAAGAAGGGTAGTAATCGCTACCACTATACCGTAGTAAAAATTACTTAGGTTGAGAAGGATGTTGAGAGTTACTTGGGTTATTACGTTGACAATCACGATAAGCCAGATTAGTTTCTTTTGGCGAATCTTAAAGAGCCAAGCGATAGCCACCTCAATAAAGATTGTCAAAACAATTCTGGCTATTAGGAAGAGCACCTCACTGGCCACTTTATAGTTTTTAGTGAGGAGAATGTCATCATCGATTACCGTCGCAAGATAGCGCGTGGCAAAGGCGTAATTGGAATAGGTTGCAGAGCTAATGATGAAGTGCTCACCTTGGGGGAGATAAATCAACACTTTGTACTCACTAGGGGGGAAGTAGGACCAGCTAAAGGCGTGACTCTCTGAAGAGTTGCTAAAGTTTTGGAGGAAGTAGAACCCCTCTGGGCAATTATAGTCGACAAATTTCCTAAAGATGGGGTACTCTGCATCCCCTTCACGGTAGCGTGCATTTTCAGGGTACTCTGCATTGTAAACAAAATTGGGTCCCAAATGCTTGTCAGGAGAGAGGAGGGTGGTGTAGTAAGTTTGTCCCTCTAAGCCGCTGATATTTATTACGACGTAAGGCTTAGGACCAACATCACCATAGATATAAGCAGGGAGAGCTATAATAAGGATTATGAGCATTATTACTCCAAGACGCACTTTGAAAGAGAGTTTCATAACACTACCTCCTTCAAGTTTAGGTAATTAAGGCTAGGCTAGATAGGGTGAGAAGGCAAGCAAAACTTAATAGAATTGAGAGGAGTCAACAAAAATTTAACCTCGATAGAATTATTAAACCTTGAAAATCAATTTTCCTTCTAAAACCTATTTCTTGCTTTATCAATCAAAATTTGGTAGGTTTTAGTTAGATATAAATTTATTAGGGGGTACTAAATATCTTTGAATCTGGAGAAATGTATTTAGAAACTATCTTAATCTTAAAGAAGCGCAACAGCTTGGTTCGATCGATAGATATAGCGACCGAGTTAAATTTTAGCAAACCGAGTGTTAGTAGAGCCGTCGGTATCCTCAAAGATGATGGGTATATAACTGTAGACGCAAGCGGAGCCATAGAACTGACCGATACAGGAAAAGAGGTTGCTAAATATGTGTACGAAAAACATAAAACCCTGACTCAGTTTTTTATTGAGATAGCCAAAGTATCCCCTGAAACAGCAGAGGAAGACGCCTGTCGAATTGAACATGTAATTAGTGATGAGACTTTTCAATCACTAAAGAGAATCTTGGAAGAGAAGAAGATTTAAATTCCGTAACTCCTTACCAATCACCTTAACTTAGCTCCTCTCTCTACTAGAACCTGTTAGCTAGCAAATATAGTTAGCATATGCTAATTAAGTTTGTTGCTTGGTTTGAACTAATTAAATTTTAGGAGCTTATAAAATCATTACGAGTTATATTTATATGTCTCAGCTTTATTTCCGTTGGAATTGGGGTGGTAGGGGGTCTTCCTAAGTTGGGATAATAGTGCTAGTAGCGTCTCTTAATTGAGGGGAAACCATCGCTACTATTTTAATCTTTTCTAGCTTTGTATCGATTCAAGATTCAAATAATTGCTATAGCTTTGAATTGAATTATCAATAGATGCAGAGTTGAGTTTCTTTTCAACCTTTTAGAGTCTACGTGTTATAGGAATATACAAGGACATTCCCTTTTACTAAATATTGCGGGTATTTGTAACATTAATGTTGCAATTACACTTGATTTCAACTATCTTATAGAGAGGGAGTTTGTATGTATATTAATAGGGATATAGAAATTACTATAAGAAAGTTAGAAAATGACTATCCTGTGTTAACAGTGATTGGGCCTCGCCAATCTGGTAAAACATCTTTGGTCCGTCACCTATACCCCGATTATAACTACGTTAATCTTGAGGAGGTAAGTTCTTACCAGTTGGCTCTAGATTCTCCTGAAGAGTTTTTTAGATTTTATAAGCCACCCTTAATTATTGATGAGATTCAAAGGGCTCCCGAGTTGTTAAGGAAGATTCAAATCCTAAGTGATGAGTCAAATCAAAAACCGAAACAGTTTATCCTTACAGGGAGTCAAGAAATTCATATTAAAGGGGATATAACTCAATCACTTGCTGGGAGAAGTGCCATATTCAATGTTTTACCACTCTCTCTAAATGAGATGATTAGATCGGGGAATTTTAATAGAGAAAGAGACTCGGCTTTGCTTAAAGGATGTTACCCTAAACTATTTTCGCAAGAGATCTCTTCCCATTTTCACTATTACCAGAACTACATCAGTACCTATATTCAAAAAGATGTTAAGCAGATTGTCTCAATTCAAGATGAGAGGGTATTTTATCTCTTCTTGCAACTATTAGCAGGGAGAGTGGGTCAATTATTAAATATTTCGGCTTTAGCCAACGACTTAGGTGTTGCTAGAAAGACCATTAACAGATGGATTTCCATTTTAGAGGCGTCCCATATTATCTATTTTTTATACCCTTGGGGACCCAGTAGGACCAGCTCTTTAGTCAAAACGCCAAAAATCTATTTTTGTGATACTGGAGTTGTTAGTGCGTTGCTAAATATAAACACAGCTGATCAAATGCTTCGCGATCCCCTTAGAGGCTCAATATTTGAAAACTATTGTGTTATGGAGGCTATGAAGCAGCGTAACAACAAAGCCTTACCAGAGAACCTCTACTTTTATCGTGATAAATATAAAACAGAGGTCGATTTGTTGTTTGAAAAAGGGCGTAAGATGGTCCCTTTTGAAATTAAAAGCTCCGATAGATACAACAAAGAGCAGTTGAGTAAAATAAAAAAGTTTGCCTACCAAAACCAAAATTATTTATCAGAGGAAGAGAAGGGGGCCCTTATTTATGCTGGTGATATAAGGGCAGAGTTAGGGGGGTATCAAATAGTTCCCTTTACTGAAATTGGTAATTTATTCTAATAGGAGAATCTTCTCCAAAGATGGTTGCTCTCCCATAAAGGATAGTCGGTAATAACTTGGTGTTCTCTATAGGGAGGAGCTAAGGAGATTCTAAAAGCCTTTTTAGGTTGATATTTTTCAATATAATAACGTGAGTTTTGAGCATTTTTATACTTTATGTTTATGGCGCTAAAAACAGGTCATTGGTGCGTTATTAAACGGCCA
>LSQX01187985.1_pt2 | contig 69961 bp, 46 predicted proteins | sample 654561 | NCBI WGS metagenome assembly LSQX01 (sample SAMN04489861, study PRJNA283612) | anaerobic digester metagenome | isolation source: 4 biogas reactors fed with cattle manure at either 37C or 55C with and... | place: Denmark: Kongens Lyngby | collected 2014
CCGCCACGGGCTGGGTCCCCGTCTACGACGACGGCGCCTCCTGCGCCACCGACGGCAACCTGTGCACCGAAAACATCTGCCAATCCGGCGTGTGCACCCACCCGCCCACCACACCGCCCACCTCCGGCCTCGAGCAGTGCCGCCAATGGGGCACGTGCGATCCCGCCACAGGGCTGTGGGACCAAATCCCCGACGCCGCGCTAAACGGCACCACCTGCTCTGACGGCATCGCCTGCACCGGCGACGCGCTCACCGGCGACGACGTGTGCCAAGACGGCTACTGCGTGGGCAGCGACAACTGCGACATCGGCGAGTGCTACACGCAAGTCTGCGACATGGAAGAAGGCAAGACGCGCGCCCAAGGCTGCCAGCAGACCAACCTGCCCGACGGCACGCCCTGTCCCCCGGATGCCAACCTGTGCACCAATGATCTCTGCGACACCGGCGCCTGCATCCACCCGCCGATTCCCAAGCCGGCGGATCCCGGCGAGTGCCTCAAATGGCCCGACGTCTGCGATCCCACCACGGGCTGGGTCGTCGAAAACGAAGACGGCATCCCGTGCACCGACGACGGCAACGCCTGCACCGAAAACATCTGCGCGGGCGGCGCCTGCACCCATCCCCCCGTCGACTGCGACGACAGCGACCTGTGCACTGTCGACGACTGCGACCCCGATCTCGGCTGCCTCAACATCCCCTTGGACTGCGACGACGGCAACGCCTGCACCGCTGACTCCTGCGACCCGGCCACGGGCTGCGTCAACACGTCCACCATCGACTGCGACGACAACGATGCGTGCACCGTCGACTCCTGCGACACGAACTGGGGCTGCATCAACGATCCCTTCGACGACCCGTCGCCCCTCGACACCGCCGATCCCGCCAACCAGTGCCTGACGCGCGTCTGCGATTCCGCCACGGGCTGGCAGTCCGTCAACAAGCCCGACGGCACGGCGTGTAACGACAACGACTGGTGTACCGAAAATGACGTGTGCACCGCGGGCGTCTGCGGCGGCACGCCCACCGCTGATCCCGCGCCGGCCGATCCCCTGGATTGCTGGACGCGCACCTGCGTTCCCGCCAGCGGCTGGGAGTCCGTCAACAAAACCACCGGTACGCCGTGCGACGACCACATCAACTGCACCAACCCCGATGTGTGCAACGACCAAGGCCAGTGCATCGGCACGCCGGACTGCCCCGACGCCACCGTCTGCTCCATGTACCAGTGCCACATGGTTCCCTTTGTCGCGGATCCCTGCGACTTGATCACCGACATCTACGACGGCGACCCCTGCAACGACGGCGACGCTTGCACCGCTCCCGACACGTGTTTGACAGGCGTGTGCCAGGGACCGCCCTCCAGCGATCCCTATCCGTGGCAGGCCGGACAGTGCGAATACCGCATCTGTGATTCCGCCTCGGGCTGGGGCAACCTCCCCTTGGCCGTGGGCACGTCCTGCGACGACGGCAACGCATGCACCGACCCCGACGAATGCGACGCCTTTGGCGTGTGCCAGTCCGGCGGTGCGGTGTCCGACCTCAACCCGCCGGTCTACGACCCGCAGTGCCAGTACCGCGACTGTCTGCCCTCTTCGGGCTGGGAAACCCTGAACCGCAGCGCGGGCACCCTGTGCGACGACAACGACGCCTGCACCGAACCCGATCAGTGCGACAGCGACGGCGTGTGCCAACCCGGCAGCGAATCGATCGACCTCGATCCCTCCAATCGAGGCCAGTGCGAAGTGCGCGTCTGCGATGTCGACCTGGGCTGGATCGCCGTGGACGCACCGGACGGCACGCCCTGCGATGACGGCAACGACTGCACCATCGACGATGAGTGCACCGCCGGTGTGTGCGCCGGCACCCCCGATGCGCCCGACAACGACACCTGCGACGGCGCCATCAAGCTGGGCGACTTCACCACGACCGACGCCATCTATACGCACGCGGGTACCACGCTGTGCGCCAACAACGACTACTGGACCTCCAGCCTCAACTGCGTGGACGGTCCGCTCAACTCCGGTGTGTCCATGGGCTCCAAGAGCGCCGACGTCGTGTACTGGTTCAGCTACCAGGCCGACAACACCGACAACCAGCGCTTCATCGTCAAGGTCGAAACCGAGGATCCCTTCGACGCCACGGTTTATCTCTACGAGTCGGTGGCGGCCCCGGTGGGCGGCTGTCCGTCCCTGGGCGATGTGCCGTCCCTGCCCTGCGTGAGCAACGGCATGAACGAAGCCCAAGAGGAAACCTGCATCAGCGGCTGCACCTCCGTCGACGGGCGCTACTGGCCCGAGGTGGACGCCAAGGCCGAGATGCGCGCCAACCCCGCCCACGACGGCACGGTCTATGTCTACATCGTGGTGGACGGCTCCGACGGCAGCGAGGGCAACTTCGTCGTCTCGGTAGAGCGCCAAGGCATCGACGGCTGTCTGCCGCCCCACCAGTGGGCGCATCCCTACGACGGCAATGTCCGCGCCACCTACACGGCGCGCACCATCGTGGGCGACTTGAGCGAGGTGGGCAGCGCGGTGCCCATCAACGGCGTGGCCTTCTCCGGCTACAACGAGAGCGTCCTCATCGGCTCCTTGGGCCCGGCCCAGGGCGTGCTGCTGCGCGGCGACACCTCGACCAACACCAAGCCCGGCAACTACTACGACCCCTCGGCAGGCATGGGCGAAGACCCCACAGACAGCGGCAGCAACAGCGGCGCCTGGGGCGGCTACGACGAGCTGTGGACCCTCGACGCCAGCACGGCGGCGCAATTTTACGCCTCTCTGTGCGACTACGGTGGCACGTCCGGCGCCCTGGCCAAGGTGCCGCCCACCTGCCAATCCGGCGGCAAGGTCTTCGGCGACCACTGCTGGTACCTGTCCAACTCCGATCAGAGCTGCGACGAGCTGTGCACGAGCAAAGACCTGATATACAACCAGGCCACGCGCCTCATCGCGGGCAGCGACGGCACCACCAACGAGTGCCGCGCGATCCTCAACGCGTCACCGGTGTGGGGCCAGTCAGCGCAAACCCCCTCGAACCAAGACAACGCGGCGGGCTGCTACATCGACAACGGCGGCAACCGCTCCCGAGGCACGCAAACCACCCTGGCCACCGACAAAAACAACCAGCGACGACGCGTGTGCGCCTGCAGCGAAAAATGTCCCGACTTGGACGGCCGCATCCGCGCCGAGCACGAGGGCCGCTGCTGGTACCTCTCCAAGTCCACCTTCGAGCAAACCGGCACCCAAACCTGGGAAAACTCCTGCGAAGAAGTGTGCGGCGGCATCGCCAACGTCGACCTGGCGGGCATGCGCTCGGTGGACTGCGGCAGCGAAAATCACTGGACCAGTCCGTATTGCGACACCTCCGAAATGGTGCGCTGCGGCGAGGTCATGGCCAAGCTGGGCCTGACCGGCAACATTATCGTCACGGGCACGGGCACGGTACCCGGGTGCAACTACGACCCCTCCACCTCCACCGTGATGGTCAACGGCCACTCGGGCCTCGGCGAGTACTCACTCGAAAACGCCGAGAAATATCCCTGGACCGGCCACCTGCGCTACATCTGCGCGTGCCTGGGCGAACCCTCCGAGTTTGCACCGAGCCTGGCGCTCTTCGACTGCATGGGCAACCGCGTCGCGTCCTCCGACGGCTCTGCGGGCACCACGCACTGCGCCGATGGCACGCCCTCTCTCACCCCGACGCCGCCCACCGAGCTCATCAACCCGTTGCCCGACAACACGCCCTACTACCTGCTGGTGGACGGCCACTACTCGCCGACCAAGGGCAGCCTCAAGGGCGGCGCCTACAACGTGGCGGTCTACTACCCGCCCAGCGGCGGCACCCAGTGCGATCCCTCCACCGAAACCATCACGGTACCGGGCGTGGGCACGTTCCAATCCAACATCAGCTACAACCTGTGCGATCAGGGCAGCAACTCCGGGGCCTACAGCTACATGGAGTCCTGCCGCATGATGTACGACCCCTCCGGCCGCCTGGCTGACGGCACGGTGACCTCCATCGTCCTCGAGAGCAACGGCACGCGCCAGAGCGGCTTGCTCGGGTCCAATGGCGGCGCCCAGTGCGATCAAGGCGATTCCAAGTTTCAGGACTGCATCGCAAAGCTCTACTACCGCTACTCCATCGTCTACTCGAAATCCACCGACCCCACCGCCACCTGCACCAAGGTCGGCACCATCGAAGCCCCGGTGGTCAGCGGCCACAACGTCGGCGTTCTCCAAGGCCCCTTTGCGGCGCCCTATGAGGATTGCGACACCTTTGTGGGCATCCACTTCAGCATGTACTTCGATCCCAACTTGGGCGATGCGCGCATCGCGGAGTGTATGCAGGTCTGCGGCGGCACCGACATCTTCTACATCCGCGAACAGCCGCAAATCGGCGCGGGCGATTGCGCCTCCGGAGAGTGCACCACCAACCAGGAGTGCGCCAACATTTACGGCAGCAACAAGCCGTTTTGCCAGGGCGGCGTGTGCCGTCAGTGCGCCACCGACCCCGACTGCGACGCGCTGTTTGGCGGCACGGCACCGGCCTGCGTGAGCGGTATGTGCCGCGAGTGCCGCGACAACACAAACTGCGATGGCGCGACACCCTTCTGCATGGCCTACACCTGCCGCGAGTGCGCAGCCCACACCGACTGCCTCGACACATTCGGCGTCACCAAATCGCGCTGCGACGCCGGCACCTGCAAACCGTGCAACAATGACTCGCAATGCCCCAGCAACCACCCCTTCTGTACTTCGGGGGTGTGCACGGGCTGCGAAACCGACGCCGACTGCGACGCCACGGCGCCCTACTGCGGCACCGACAACCGGTGCAAGCAATGCGTGAGCGACGGTCACTGCACCGATCCCACCTATCCCTTCTGCATCAACAACAACTGCGCGGAGTGCGCCACCCACACCGATTGCCAGTCGCTCTACGGCCTCACCCAAACGCGCTGCGACGCCGGCATCTGCAAGCCGTGTAACGCCTCGACGCAATGCCCGTCCCACCGCCCCACCTGTTCGGCGGGGGTCTGCACCGGCTGCGGCGACGACAGCGACTGCGCCGCTCCCACACCGGCGTGCGTGGCCAACGTGTGCCGCGAATGCGTCAACGACGGTGACTGCGGCGGCACCACGCCCTTCTGCGTCGGCAACACCTGCAGTGAGTGCGCCGACCACAGCGACTGTCAAAGCCTCTACGGTGCGACCAAGCCCAACTGCCACAACGGCACCTGCGGCACCTGCACCCACAACTCGCACTGCCCGGCCAACAGCCCCATCTGCGAGGCGGGCACCTGCACGGGCTGCGGCGACGACGTCGACTGCACCGATCCGCTGTACCCCTTCTGCGGCAGCGACAGCCGGTGCAAGGAGTGCGTCAGCGACACCCATTGCGGCGGCGACACCCCGCGCTGTGTCAACGAAACCTGCCAGCAGTGTCTGGTGCACGCGGACTGCACCGATCCCACCAAGCCCAGTTGCAACAACGGCACCTGCGGCACCTGCTTCGACAACTCGGACTGTCCGTCCAACCACCCCATCTGCGAGGCGGGCACCTGCACGGGCTGCGCGTCCGACGTCGACTGCGACGGTGACACGCCCTTCTGCAACACCGGCACCCACCGCTGCCAAGAGTGCAGCAGCAGCGCCGATTGCTATGCCCAGCACGGCGTCTCCAAGACCTGGTGTGACGGCGGCACCTGCAAGCCCTGCGTCTACGACTACACGCCCCACTGCCCGTCCAACCACCCCTTCTGCGAGTCCGGCACCTGCACGGGCTGCGCATCCGATGCCGACTGCGGCGGAACCACGCCCTACTGCAGCAGCCAGCGATGCAAGGAGTGCACCAGCCACGACCACTGCTACGCCCAATTCGGCGCGGACAAATCGCGCTGCGACAACGGCACTTGTACGCCCTGCCTCTACGACTCCGAGTGTCCCCAGAGCACCTATCCCAAGTGCTTGAGCGGCACCTGCGGGGGGTGCGCCTCCGATGCCCAGTGCGCGGCCACGCCAGACACGCCGCATTGCATCGACAAAGTGTGCAAGGAGTGCAGCAACCACGCCCAGTGCTACGACAAGTACGGCGTCGATCGAACGCAGTGCAACAACGGCACCTGCCAACCCTGCCTCTACGATTCACACTGTTCGAGCACGCCCTATCCCAAGTGCATCAGCGGGACCTGCGGGGGCTGTTCTTCCGATGCCCAGTGCGGCGGCGACACCCCGTACTGCAAAAACAACCAGTGCACCGAATGCACCGAGGATGACTGGGTCTTCAGCGCGCAGTGCTACGCCAAGTACGGCGTCGAAAAAACACGCTGTGGCAACGGCACCTGCACGAAATGCACCGGGTCACATCACTGTCCGGTCAACGAATATCCCACCTGTTCGGCCACGGGTTGTTCGGGTTGCGCCACATCGGCTCAGTGCGGCGGCGATACGCCATATTGCCTCAACAACCAGTGCGTCGAGTGCAACAACAACCACGCGCACTGCGTCGACCGTTACGGCGGGGACCGCGCCATTTGCAACAACGGCACCTGCCAACCGTGCAACCAGGACTCGGAATGCAGCAACGCGGGCTTTCCCAAGTGCGTCAACCACGTGTGCACCGGCTGCTACAACGATAGCCAGTGCGCATCGACCCCCGACACCCCCTACTGCGTGGGCAACCTGTGCAGCGAGTGCAACGAGGGAGAGTGGACCTATAGCCCAACATGCATCGGCCTCAATCCCGCGTACAATAAGACCCGTTGCAACAACGGCACCTGCTCGCAATGTAACGACAGCAACCGCTGTCCACCGAACCGGCCCACGTGCTCATCGGGCACCTGCACGGGCTGCGGCAGCAACGCCGATTGCGCGTCCCCCACGCCGGCGTGTGTCAACAAGGTGTGCAAGGAGTGCAACGTCGACGCCGACTGCCCCAGCGCCAAACCCAACTGCGGCGCCGACAACAAGTGCAGCGCCGGACCGCCGGCCTTCCCGTGCAATGCGGGCAACTCCGCTTCCAGCGGTCCCGTCAGCGTGGGCAGTTGCGTCAAATTCTCGGTGAACCAATCCTGGTCCTACAATCTCCAGGTCGAAAACCGCTGGCACTCCTCTGGCTCTGCCCTGCAGGGGACGGTCAGGCGCTGCGACGGTTCGACAACCAATGTCACGTTTACGGGCAATGGATGGACAACCGTTCCGGTCTTGGGCAATTGTGAGGTATACATTTACTTTACAAATGTACCGCACGCGCCCCGCGACATTGGCCTGGGAACCTGGTAACGAAACGCGATGTCCCGCATGTCACCGTCAGCGCCCGCCCGGTGGGCGCCTGTATAACGTCACTATCTGAAAGGGAAAACCAACCGTGTCACACAGTCGTTTTGCATTAAATGGATCCGTTGTTTTGGGGGCGATGGGGCTGGCCATTATGCTGGCGGTCTTGGGGTGTTCTGGCGACAGCGATTCCCCCACCGACATCTTCACCTGGGACACCAACCCCAAGGACACGACGCCACCCGTTGGCTCCGACACGGATCCGCCGCCCCCCAGCACCGACACCGATCCGGTCCCGGACACCGACACCACGCCCCCGGGACAATGCATTCCCTTTGCCTTCGATGGCGACGCCTGTCTGGAGCACTGCGAGTGTTACTCCAACCACTGCAACAACGGCACCTGCTGCGAATCCGGCGAGTGCTGCGGCAGCGCCGGCGACTGCAAGCGCGACCTGTGCACCACGGCGATGTGCCAAGAGAGCATGTGCGACTACGTGATACTGGGCTACGGGTGCGGCAGCGAAGACCTCGACGGCTGGGAGACCTGCACCGGCGGCGATGTCTGCGATGGCAACGGCCGCTGCCAAACACCGGCGACGGACTGCGGCTTCTTTGCGGTCCGGGGCGGTTACAACTGCTCGGGCGAGGCGCCCACCATGCAGTGCTTCACCACTTGCACTACGGCCAACGAAGCGACGACCTGCACGGCGGACGGCCGCTGTGTCGACGGCGTGTGCGTCGATGTCACATTGCACCTAAACGGCGAAACCTGCTCCGGCGACGCCCAGTGCCTCTCGGGCCATTGCCGCAACGGCATCTGCTGCGCGGGCGGCGACTGCTGTGCCACCTCCGCCGACTGCTCCAACGAGTGTCGCAGCGCCACCTGCAACGCGCTGTTCCAATGCGAAGCGCTCTTCTTGCCCTGCGGCACCAAGGACAGCGACGGAACCACCACCTGCGACGGGGCCAGTCGCTGCGACGGCCTAGGAAATTGCCTGCCGGTGCGCACCTGCGCTGAGCAGGGCAACGTCTACGCCACCACCGGCGCCATTGTCTGCGACAACAATGTGCCCACCGAGGTGTGCCGCACCAGTTGCACAAACAGCCGGGAGTGCAGCGCTGGGGCCCTCTGCAACAACGAAAACCGCTGCGTGCTACCCAACGGACAGGGCTGCCAACAAAACGATCAGTGCAACTCCAATCACTGTGAAAACGGACACTGCTGCGCCTCGGGCGAATGCTGCGGCGCAGACACCGACTGCAACGACGCCTGCCGCAACGCGAGCTGCTCGCCATCGTTCCAATGCATCAGCACCTTCATGGCCTGCGGCGCCGAAGACAACACCGGCAACAGCACCTGCGTGGGCAACAACCGCTGCGACGGCGCCGGCGCGTGCAAACCCACCACCACCTGCGCCGATCAGGGCAGCCTATTTACGGGCCTGGGCACCTTCAACTGCACCTCTGGGGCCCCGATCGAAAACTGCCGCACCCAGTGCACGAGCGACGCCCATTGCGTCGACGGCTCGCGGTGCAACACCGTCCTCGGACGCTGCACGGCGCGGGACGGCGATGTCTGCACCAGCTCCTCGGATTGCGCCTCCAACTACTGCAACCAGGGCATCTGCTGCGCCGGCGGTGAGTGCTGCAACACGGCCGACGACTGCAACGACGTGTGCCGCACCGCCACCTGCAGCGCGGGACACCAGTGCCAAACCGCGTTCATCCCCTGCGGCGATCCCGACACCTTCGGCCCCTCCCAGTGCAGCGGCAACAAGCGCTGCGACGGCACGGGGAGCTGCCGCACAATCCTCACCTGCGTCGACCAGGGCAGCCTGTACCGCAGCGACGGCGGCTACACCTGTGTGGGCGGCGTGCCCGCCGAGCGCTGTTTAACGCAGTGCACCACATCGATGGACTGCCTCAACAACCGGCGCTGCAACACCAACACCGGCGTGTGCGTGGAGCCGGGCAGCACCAACGGCGAGTCCTGCACCGACAACTGGGACTGCGCCTCCGACCACTGCAATAACGGCATCTGCTGTACGGGCGGCGCGTGCTGCCAAAATGCCTCCGACTGCAACGACGAATGCCGCAACGTGTCGTGCACGGGTTTTCAATGCAACGCCACCTTCATCCAATGCGGCCGCACCGACACCACCGGAGCGACGACCTGTGGCGGGGCCAACCGCTGCGACGGCGCGGGGCAGTGCCAACCCGTGTTGACCTGTGCCGCCAAGGGCAGCGCCTATGCCAGTGACAACACCTACACCTGCGCCTCTGGCCAACCCGAAGAAAACTGCCTCGACAAATGCAGCCAGGCAGGTCACTGCATCAACGGCAACGTGTGTCATTTCGGCACCGGAGTGTGCGGCCTGCCCGACGGCACCGCGTGCACCGAGGACTGGGACTGCGCCTCCGAATACTGTCAAAACGGCTACTGCTGCGACAGCGGCGATTGCTGTGCCACGGCCTCCGACTGCGGCGACGACTGCCGCACCGCCACCTGCGATGTGCACCAATGCCGCTACACCCTCTTGGGCTGCGGCCAAGAAGACACCCAGGGCACCTTTCAGTGCACCGGTGACAACCGCTGCAACGGTGCGGGAGCGTGCGAGTCCGTGACCACCTGCGTCGACCAGGGCAGCTACTACACCCCCAGCGGCACCTACAACTGCAGCACGGGCACCCCCATCGAACAGTGCCGCACCACGTGCAGCAACAACAGCCACTGCGCGCCGGGCCTCGAATGCAACACCACCACCTATCGCTGCGTGGCGCCGGACGGGCACACCTGCGACAGAAACAGCGACTGCGCCTCCAACCACTGCTTCAACGGCGTGTGCTGCGCCAGCGGTGAATGCTGCGCCACGGCCGACGACTGCAACGACCTGTGCCGCGACGCCACCTGCACCGCCGCCTTCCAATGCGCGCCCACTTACATGCCCTGCGGGGCCGCCGACACCGATGGCACCGCCACCTGCGACGGCAACAAGCGCTGCAATGGCGCGGGCGTCTGCGCCAACGTCACCACCTGCGACGCCCAAGGCGATCTGTACGCGGGCGACGGCACCTACAACTGCACGGGCGGCATCCCCCTCGAAAACTGCCGCACCACCTGCACCGACAACAGCCACTGCCTCCAGGGGACGCGCTGCGACAACGGCGCCTGCGTGCCCCGCCTGCCCAACGGCAACGCGTGCACCGACGCCGACGACTGCGTCTCGGGCCACTGCAACAACGGGTATTGCTGCACCAGCGGCGAGTGCTGCGCCTCCGCAGCCGATTGCTCCGATGACTGCCGCACCGCCACTTGCAACGGCAGCCGCTGCCAATACACCTTCACCCCGTGCGGCTACGCCGACAACGCCGGGGCGACCACGTGTGGCGGCACCCAGCGCTGCGATGGCGCGGGCAACTGCGCGGCGGTCTCCACTTGCGCCGATCAGGACAGCGCCTACATCGGCACCGGCACCTTCAACTGCGCCTCCGGGGCACCGGTCGAGATTTGCCGCACCACCTGCACGAGCGACGTGCACTGCCGTGGCGGCGCCCTCTGCAACACCGCCACCCAGCGCTGCGAAGCCCCCAACGGCAGCCCCTGTAACGACGACGCCGACTGCGGTTCCAACCACTGCAACAACGGTCTCTGCTGCGACTTTGGCGAATGCTGCAACACCCCCGCCGATTGCGCCGACGACTGCCGCTCGGTGAACTGCGACAACCACAGTTGCGTGCCCACATATTGGATTCCCTGTGGCGGCACCTTTTACGGGACGAACTCCAATTGTACCGACCCGTACCGCTGCGATGGCGCGGGCACCTGCGCCTTGGCCACCACCTGCGCCGATCTGGGCAACTACGCGAGCAGCGGCGGCTTCGATTGCAGCGGCCCTGCGCCCATCGAAAAGTGCCGCACCGCCTGCACCGACAACAACCACTGCCTCCACGGGACGGTTTGCCACCAGGCCACCGGCGAATGCCGCCAGCCCAACGGCAACACCTGCACCGATAATGACGACTGCGCCTCGGGGCACTGCAACAACGGCCATTGCTGCACCAGCGGTGTTTGCTGCGGCTCCAGCAGCGACTGCGAAAGCACCTGCCGCGTGGACGGCGCCTGCAACCCCAACACCCACCAGTGCGCACTGGGGCCGCCCTTGTCCTGTGGCGCACAGGACGTCGCCGGGACGCGCACCTGCACAGGCGACAACCGCTGCGACGGCCAAGGGGCCTGCGTGCCGATCATCGATTACTGCGCCTCGGGCCAAGGCCTCGAAACCTACACCTGCGCGACGGGCTCCGTAATGCGCGACTGCGCCTGCATCGACGACCGCGACTGCGACAACGACGACCTGTTCTGCAACGGGCACTACACCTGCAATGTGGCCAAGCGCTGCGACTTCACCCGGTTCACCGCCGATCCCTGCGCCACCAACCGCGAGTGCAACCCCGGCGAATGCAACGAGGCACAGCGCATGTGCGCCATGGGCGTGCCCACCTGCCTAGAAGAAGGCTACGCCACCCCGTGCGATCCGCACCGCTGCGTGGAAAACCAGTCGGGCACCGGACACACCTGCGTGCCCAACCCGCGCGCCGATTACGCAATCTGCGACGACGGCGATCCCTGCAACGGCGATCTCGATTACTGCATGGCGGGCAACTGCGTATCCGGCCCGTTTTATAGGGCGCCTTGTTTCGACAACGATCCGTGCACCGACGACCTGTGCTCGGTGGGCGGCGGCGTGGCCGTGTGCAACAACGTGCCCATGCAAGAGGGCGACCCCTGCGCTGACGAATTTAGCTGTTATGGCGACGGTGTGTGCCGGGCCAATCCCTTTGTACCGGGCAGCCCGATGATGTGCGTGCCCAGCGAAGACGTCTGCCTCACCACCTATGTGGGCATCTGCCAAGACGTGCGCTGCCAGGAGAATTTCGACGACTTCGATTTCACCTGCAAAAATTACGGCGGCGTCGACTTCCCCGAAATTGCCTGCGGCCAAAGCATCACGCTCTACAGCTACGCGGACTTCCTCACCCGCTCCTATCTCAGCTACGGCCCCTCCTGCCCCGGCGGTCCCTACATCGGCCCGGAAGCGCCGCTGCGCCTGCACATGAATACACACACCACCGGCACCCTGACGGTCACCGCTGTGAACCCCACGGGCTTCGATGTCGAGCTGCTGTACTTTGCGGGCCTGCCCTGCGAGCCCACCTGGTGCAATGATCGCGATACCAATGAAATCGACATCTCTGTGCATTCGGTTGGCGAGAAGGTCACCGTGGTGCTCGATTCGACCACAGAGCATTTCGCGCCCAACAGCGTGACCCTGCACCTCGCCTGCCCGTAATTTCACCACAAAATCTCCCGCAAACTCGCCCGCAATCCCGCCGCAATCCCGCCGCAATCCCGCCCGCAATCCTTTCGGTATTGCTGGACGCTTCCGGTGCAATGTTTTATACGTCTCGCAATTGATTCGTTTCGTTGGAAATCGCATCCGTTTCGCGAAACGCTTCGCAACATATCCCCCTTTTAAGGAGGCCGATCTTGAGCGCAAAACAGTTTTTTTCGCAGATACTCGCGCTGGTGTTTCTCACTGCGGGCGTCTCGCTTTTGGCGCAAACCCCCGACGCAGTTCCCCCCGAAGACGACGATGCCGAAGCCGCACCGACGGACGCCACGCCCGACGACGATAACGACGACAGCGTTCTCGATGACGACGGCGATCTCGACGATGATGACGACGGCGATGACGACGAGCTGACCCTGGACTTCGGCGCCCTGGGCGAAGACCCGGCGTCCGGCCTCACCGTAACCTCCGCCGAGATCGTCGAGCAGCACAAAGAAGAGTGGATCAACCGCAACCTCGAGATCTTCGAACTCCACGGCTACTTCCGCGTGCGCCCCGAGCTGTACAGCAAATTTTACATCCGCAACGACCGCGCCCTGTACCCGCTCAACGCCCCGCAGTACACGGGCTGTGGCGCCAAAACCAAGCGCTGCGGCAACAACCTGGCCGGCGCCAACATGCGGTTTCGCTTTGCCCCCACCATCAATGTCAGCGAAGAGGTGCGCGTCCATGCGCAAATCGATTTCCTCGACAATGTGATGTTGGGCTCTTCGCCGCGCCTCCACAGCCGCTTCGCGGGCGGCGAAACCATCTCGCCCGAGTCCACCTACGGATACAACCAAGACGGTCGCGGGGCGCTCATCAACGTGCGGCGCGTGTGGGGTGAGGTCAACACGCCCCTGGCCACCTTCCGCTTTGGGCGCATGCCATCCCACTTCGGCTTGGGCATGCTCTACCACAGCGGCGACGGCCTAGATGCCGACTTCGGCGACAGCGTCGACCGCCTCTCCATGGCCTTCAAGCTCAACGACTGGCTCATCATGCCGGCCTTCGATTTTCCCAACGAGGGCCTGTCCCTGGACAGCGCCACCGGGCGCCCCTTCGATGTCTCGCAGGTCGACGACGCCTACCGCCTCGTGGCCATCATCGCCTACCAGCACGAGCGCGAAGACGAAATCGCCATCCTCAAGCGCGGCGACTGGCTCATCAACGCCGGCCTGCACTTCTCGTGGCAAAAGCAAAAGAAACAAATGTGGTGGACCCAGCCCTCCGACGACGACTACGACGCCGGCATCGACAACCAAATCTCCGCCCACAAGCGCAACATGTGGTCCATCGTCCCCGACTTCTGGCTGCAGCTCCTCTACCGCACGTTCCGCATGGAGCTGGAACTGGCGTTTCAATTTGGCAAAATCGAGACCCCCGAGCAGCCCGGCTTCGACGAAGCGCGCTCCCTCGACATCGTCGGCTGGGGCTCTGCCCTGCACATCGATCACGGCCTGCTCTCCGATCAACTGCGCATCGGCGTGAAGTTCGGCATCGCCTCCGGCGATCGCGAGGTAGACGGCGTACATGCCCCGGCCTCTTTCGATCAAGCCAACGGCAACTCCGGGCGTTACAGCATGTTTTCCTTTAACCCGGGCTACGACGTCGACTACATCCTGTACCGCCACATCTTGGGCAGCGTGGCCGGCACCTATTTCTTCAAGCCCTGGCTGCGCTACGACTTCTTAAAGACCACCCTGGGCAAGCAGCTCGGCGCCCAACTCGACGTGATGTACGCCCGCGCCTTCTTTACAGAGTCCACCATCAGCAAGAGCAACGGCAACTTGGGCATCGAAGTCGACGCCACCGTGGAGTTCTCCACCGCCGACAATTTTTACACCGCGATCAAGTACGGCATCCTGTTTCCCATGGGCGGCTTCAAGGGCGATCACACCGGCCTCAATGAAAACGGCGAGCTCACCACCTACCGCGACACCGATCTCACCATCCCCCAAACCCTGCAATTCCTCATGGGCATCACGTTCTAAGCATGCACGACGCGCCCCTGACAACCTAATGCGCAGCGAACTCGAAACACTGGCGGGACGGGTCATCCTCGCGGGATTTGATGGCACGGCGCTACCCGACGCGCTGCGAAGAGACATCAAAGCTGGTGCCGCTGGTGGCCTGGTGCTGTTCCGGCGCAATGTCGAGAGCGTCGCCCAGGTGCACGAGCTGCTCTGCGAGGCGCGGACCACGGCCCCCAAAGGGCGCGCACCGATAACCGCCCTCGACCAAGAAGGCGGTCGCGTCATCCGCATTCGGGAGCCCCTGGCGGTGTTGCCACCCATGCGCCAGTTCGGCCAGCACAACTGCCCCCGCGCCACCGAGCGAGCCGGCACCTTGGTGGGCAAGGAGCTGCGGGCGCTGGGGTTCACCACCAACTTCGCGCCGGTACTCGACATCGACACCCACCCCGCCTCTCCGGTCATCGGCGATCGCGCCTTCTCCGGCGAGGTCAGCGGCGTCATCACCCACGGGCTCGCCTTTGCGCGCGGCCTCAAAATGGGCGGCGTGCACCCCGTGGCCAAACACTTTCCCGGTCACGGCGATGCGGCGGTGGACAGCCACGTGTCGCTGCCCGTGGTGGCGCACGATGCCCAGCGACTGCACAACGTGGAGCTGGCGCCCTTTGCGGCCTGGGCCCAATGCAACGGCGGCGCCCTCATGACAGCCCACGTGCGCTACCCCGCCCTGGACGCGCACCACCCCGCCACCACCAGCCACGCCATCCTCACCCAACTGCTGCGCCAACAGCTCGGCTTCTCTGGCGCGCTGTTCAGCGACGACCTCGAGATGGGCGCGATGACATCCCTGGGCGGAGCGGCACAGCTCGCGGTGCGCATCCTCGAAGCCGGCGTCGATGGCTTGCTCATCTGCCGCGATTTGGCGCTGCGCGAGCGCGTCATCGAACAACTGGCCCGCGCCGCCGACGACGACAAGCGCTTCTTGGCACGGCTCGAAGAGGCCGCCGCTCACCTGGCGCCCATGTCCGTCCCCCCCGGAGAGGACGTCGACTTCTCGTTCATCGGCAGTGACGTCCACCGCCACATGAAGGCCACCCTCATGGCCGAGTGCGGCGCAGGAGAAGACTGATTGCCCGTCCACGGTAATGTGCTGGGCTTGAAGCCCAATCAAAAATCGGCCCTCGAACGCCTGGCCCGCCGCAACGTCCCCGCCCAGCGCATCGTCACGCCCGAGCTCGCCACCGCGCTCTCCATGCTCTCGCGCGAAATCGGCCGCCAGGTCGGCGTGTTCATCGACCGCAACGGCCAGGTGACCGATGTGGCGGTGGGGGACGCCCAGGGCATCATGCTGCCGGACTTCGGACGGGTGCGCGCCGGTGCGCAGCGCTTTCGCGGCCTCCGCTTCGTGCACACCCACCTCAAGCAAGAACCCCTCAACCACGAGGACCTCACCGACCTGGCCAAGCTCCGCCTCGACATGATTGTGGCGGTGGGGGTGGGTCCCGACGGGGTGCCCGGCGCGATCTTCTTGGCGCACCTGTTGCCGCCGTCGCCCTCGGGCGAGGTGCACCGCACCATGGGGCCGCTCAACATGGGCGCGCTGCCCGACAACTTTGTCGCGTGGATCGACGCCCTAGAGACCGAGTTCGAACACGTCGTCCGCGCACCGCGAGAGGTGATCAGCGTCGGGCGGGCGTTGCTCGTGCACGTGGCCACCGACTCGCGCCGGTTGTTGCAGGCGCAGCAATCCCTAGACGAGCTCGCCGAGCTCGCGCGATCCGCCGGGGTGGTGGTGCTCGACACGGTGTTGCAACTGCGCACCGCCCCCGATCGCCTCTACGTCATGGGCAAGGGCAAGCTCCAAGAGGTCACCCTGCTGGCGCTGCAACGGGACGCAGATCTGTTAATTATGGATTGCAACCTGGGCGCCAACCAGGCCCGCGCCATCTCCGATCTCACCGAGCTCAAGGTGATCGACCGCACGCAGCTCATCCTCGATATCTTTGCGCAGCGGGCGCACTCAGTGGACGGCAAGCTCAAGGTGGAGCTCGCGCAGCTCAAGTACCTGCTGCCGCGCCTGAGCGCCCTCGACGACTCCCTGTCGCGCCTGACCGGTGGCATCGGCGGCCGGGGCCCCGGCGAGACCAAGCTCGAGATCGGCCGTCGCCGCGCCCGGGAGCGAGTCGCCCGCCTCGAGAAACAACTGAAGCACCTGCAAAAGGGCCGCGAACAGCGCCGCGCCAAACGCCAGCGCAGCGAAATCCCCATTGTCTCAATCGTCGGGTACACCAACGCGGGGAAGTCTACGCTGCTCAACACGCTGACCCAGTCCGCGGTGTTCACCGAAGACCTGCTCTTCGCCACCCTCGAAACCTCGAGCCGGCGGCTGCGCTTTCCCCGAGAGCGCGAGATTATCATCACCGACACCGTGGGCTTCATCCGCGACCTGCCCAAGGACTTAATCGACGCCTTCAAGGCCACCCTCGAAGAGCTCGAGGACGCGTCGCTCTTGCTGCAGCTCGTCGACATCTCCGATCCCAATTACACCGATCACATGCGCGCCGTGGAGCAGGTGCTGATGGATCTGTCGCTGTCGCACTTGCCGCGCCTCCTGGTGCTCAACAAGGCCGACAAAGTCGACGCCGAGTTCGCGCGCACGCGGGCCGAGGCATTGCAGGGCGTCGCCATCAGCGCCCGAGACAAAACCACGCTGCCCGCCTTGTTGCAGCGCATCGAACGCCTGCTGTGGCATCGGCTCCGCGACGACGTCGACGACGTGATTTGGCTGCCCCAACCCAAAACGCCGTAACGCCCGCCATGGCGTGACAAAGCGCCGTGAAGCACGCCGAACAACGCAGAGGTGTGCGGAGAAATTAAATTTTAGAACTGTAGCGGGGCGGTGGTTTTTTCGGGGTGACCGCGCATGACCAGCATGGGGTCGAGGGGCACGCCGTGGGAGATCAACGCAAAGTGCAGGTGTGGACCGCGCGACAGACCGGTGTTGCCCGACAGCGCGATGACATCGCCGCGGCGCACCCAGGCGCCCGGCTTCGCGCGAAATTTGTCGAGGTGGGCGTATAGCGTGACCCAGCCGCCCGCGTGCACCACCATCATGACATTGCCAAAGCCCTTGAGCTCGTCGTTGGCATAACCGACGATGCCCGGCGCCATGACCTTTACCGGTGTGCCGATGGGCGCGGTGATGTCCACGGCTTGGTGCGTGCCTTCACGGGCGTGAAAGCCGCGGCCCAGACGCCTGCCGGGCATGGGCCACTGGAGGTATTTCGGGGGATTTTTTCCGCCGGCCAGCTCCATCCAGCGATCGGGCACCCGCCCTTTGAACAAAATGCTGGCGGCGCGACGCGAGCCAAACTCGGGCAGGTTGTCGGCGCCGGCAACGGAGGTGGCCAACAGGGCGATGGCGGTGCCGAGGACCGCGATGCGCAGGGCGTTTGCCACAGAAAAAAGTCGGGGATGTCTCATGCCAAAAAGCTCAATTTGTTTCGTTGTGGCGCTGCTGGTTTTAGGTGGTGGCGCCATGGCGGCAAGCCGCGTGTGTTGTTGGATATGCCAGATTTTCGATATATTGACAACTTCTGCCAACACGCCCACGGGGAGCGCCTGCGAAACCTCAGGGGGCGAAGCGCTCTTTTAAGCGGTCGTCCCATTCGTCAGCGGTGGCGCCGATGGACTGCAACAGGGTCTCGAACTCTTCGTAATCGAGGCCTTCGAGGCTGCGAAAGGTGCGCAGGCAAATGGTGTCGGTGTCGCGATCGATGGCGAAGGCCGCTTCGGCGGTGGCGGCAAAGTTGAGCTCGAGGAGGTATTGGCAGCACGCGGCGCGGTCCTGTTGGGGCGCGGGCATAATGCGCGAGAGCAGCAGGAGCTCGCCGGAGGCTTCGTACACGTGAATTTCGATGTTGGCCGACCCGCGAGACAAGCGGGATACGCCGGAGGCATCTAGCGCGGGGAAGCGCATCTCCTGCCCCAAGGCGCGCGAGACCTCTTGCGAAAAGGTGTCGATGAAGGTGTTGATGCGGGCGCTGTGCGGGCCGGTTTCGATGGGTTCGGTCATGTCTGTCTCCCTTTGGGGTGGGGCGGTGCCGGGCGCCGTTTCTCGGCGAGCTGCGACACGTGCTGGGCCCAGTCCACGGTGATGCGTTCGGCCAGCGCAAAGCCGTGTTCGCGACAAAAAGTGTCGGTCCAGGCGTTGGATACTGGCGCGTTCGACCCATTATGCTGCCAGAAGGCACGCGCTGTAAAGCCCAGGGCCTCACAGTGTTTGCGCGCCCAGGCGTCGGGGGCGATGCCCTTGGGAAAGCGTCGCTGCGCCTCGCGGACCAAGAACTCGCTGCGCTGCGAGAGGGTGGCGTCGTCCGGGGCCAGGAGGTGCAGGGCGCGGCCCCCGGTATCGACGGGGTGTTGGCACCAGTGAACGAGGAAGGCCACCAGGGTTTCGAGGGGCGTGAAATGCAGGTGCCGGGTGTCGAGGCGCGCGAAGAAGGCGGGCTCTGCCAGCGCCAGGGGAATGAAGGGATAGAGCCCCGGGCCGTCGCCTACGAGGACCCCGACGCGCACGATCGTGGTGGCGAAGTGGTCGCGTAGCTGAAAGAGCGCCCGTTCGACGCGCAGGCGTTCCCGGGAGAGCGCCGTGGGAGGGCTTTGTCCCATGCACACATCCCGCTCGGAGAAGAGGCCCGTGCCCGTACCCCGGATGTCGATGCCGCTGAGGTGCAAGACGTGGAGCGGCGGCGTGGCAGTGCGGGCGAACTCAGCCAGCTCTTGTCCGGCGCGCATCAACACGCCCGCGGATGGCCGGTCGCGCTCGAAGGCCTGGGGCATGAGCGAGAGCACGGCGCGGGTGGTCTGCGCCAGCGCCATGTACGCGTCCCCGGCGAGGCCGAAGTCGATGTGCTCGGCGTTCCCGGTCAGCAGGGTGAGCTTGGCTTTGTCGATGCCGCGAAGGGCGCGCCCGTGGTGTGCGTCTTGCTTGGACACCAGCAAGTTCACATGGACCCCCGCGTCGCACAAAGCCCGGGCGGTTTGCGCGGCGATGCTGGAAGGGAACCCGATGATGAGGACGCTCGTTTTTTTCATGTCGCGGTGCCGCGCCGACGTCGCAGGCGCTTCGGTTATGCGAATCGCTGCTGCAGGTTTTTTCCCAGCGCAACAACGGCTTCGCGAAAGGCGTCATACGTGCCGTTATTCTCAATGACGTAGTCGGCCACAGCAAGCTTTTCTTCGAGGGGGAGCTGCGATGCGATGCGGGCGGCTGCGGCGTGGGGCGTCATGCGATCGCGTTGGCACAGGCGCGACAATTGGTTCTCGAGGGTGGTGGCCACGACGACGAGCGCCTGGAGGTCGCGGTAAATGCCCGCCTCTACCAAGAGCGCCGCTTCGTAGATGGCCAATTTTTCGCCGCGCTCGGCCACCAGCGCCATGCCCTGCTTGGCCAGTTGGGCGATGGCCGGATGGGTGATCGCCTCGAGCTTGTGGCGCATCGGCGCATTGTCGAAGACCTTTTGTCCGAGGCGCTGTCGGTCGATGGTGTCTTCACCGGGCACGAGAATATCGTCGCCAAAGGCCTCGAGCACCGCGGCGTAGGCCAGCCCGTCCGGGGCCAGCACCATGTGGGCCAAGGCGTCGGCGTCGATGACCGGGATGCCCATCTCGCGAAAAATGCTGGCGGCCAGGCTCTTGCCCGACGCGATGCCGCCGGTCAATCCAACAACGGAGAGGTTGCGCAACATGTTTTTTGGCGGGGTGCAGGGCCTGTTAGAACAGGCTGCGAATCTCGTCAGAAGTGCTGGGGGTTGGGGTCGAAGACGGCGAGCTGGAAGAGCCGCTGCTGCTGCCCGAGGAGGAGCTGCTGCTGCCGCCGCCACCGGAGAGGCGATCGAAGGCCGTCGCGCCGGCGTCATCCTCTTGAGCGCTGTCGCGGGATTGGAGCATTTTTTTGGCGTTGGAGTGGCGCACGGCTTCCCAGGGGTTGCCGGCGTTGTCGTCGCCATAGCCCCATTCGCCCTTGAGGAAGTGGGTCAGCCGGGATTGTTGCACCGTGCCTTCGTCGATGACTTCGTAGCGGAAGTAGCCGCGGCCAGAGCTCTGGCGCACCTTGCCGCTCAGGTCTTCATTCCATTGGTACCACTTGAACAGCATGATGTCGCCGTTGATGGTGCCGTCGATTTTGCCGTAGTGGCGCTCGCCTTCGTATAGGCCCGCGGCCTTGTCGCCGTTGACGGTGAACTCCATGCGGCCATAGGCCTCCGAGTGAAACACGCCGTCAAAGCTGCCGTCGGGATGGATGTTGCCGGGGGTCAGGGTTTTGCGGTGCGGGTTGCCGCCGCAAGCGGCCAAGCTAGCGGCGACCAGGGCGATTGCGATCATCATGAAAGCGTTTTTTCTCATGGGTCCTCCGGGTTGGGCGGTGGTTTTCTGCCCGCTAACCTATCAAAGATATTGTGCAAGAGGCAAGGGGGTTGGCGGCTTTTTGGTTCACCCCGGCAGGTTGAGAATGGGCAAGCGGACGACGAAGCGGCTGCCCTCGCCCAGAGAGCTTTGCACGTGCACCCGACCGCCGTGCACCTCCACGTATTGCTGGACGATGGCCAACCCCAGCCCGGCGCCCCCGTGTTCGCGCGTGGAGGATTCGTCGATCTGCGTGAAGGGCTGAAAGATGTCGTCGCAGTCTTTTTCATCGATGCCCACGCCGTGGTCTTCGACGGAGATCTCGAGCATGTCCGGGGCCGCCATGAGCACAAAGCCGAAGCCGTCCTCCGGGGCGTCGGCAGCGGCGGACTGCACCACCTGGGCGCCGATGCGCACCGAACCGCCGGGCAGTGAAAATTTGATGGCGTTGTCGATGAGGTGGGTCAAGGCCACGAGAATTTTTTCGGGGTCCATGGGCACGGTGGGCAGGCCCGTCGGCAGATCGATTTTTAAGCGAATGCCGCGCCGCTCGGCGAGCTGTTCGCGCGTGGCCACCGCTCGTTGGAGCAGGTCGGGCACGTTGACCGGGGCCGTGGTGATGGAGAGGCGACCGGTGTCGATTTGCGAGAAGTCCAAAATCGACGAGATCAACCCCAGCAGCTCGTCGCCCTTGGTTTTGATCGTCTGCACGAACTGCTTTTGCTCCTCGGCCATCTCGCCGGCAATGCCCTCGGCCAGCATATCGCTGTACCCGATAATGGAGGTGAGGGGCGTGCGCAGCTCGTGGCTCACCATGGCAAGGAAGTTGGATTTGCGCCGGTCGAACTCCTTGCGCTCCTCGGCCATCTCTTCGAGGGTGCGGTTTTTTTCGGTCAGCTCCCGGTAGGATTCGCGCACTGCGGCCAGGTGCATTTGGGTGGTCATGTGGGCGCGGTGGGACGAAAAAAAGATGATGTCGAGGGCGGTGAGCACCGCATTGGCGTAGCGCTCGATTTTCGCGTCGTCGATGCGCGGTAGGGCGTTGAACGCCTTGAGGAGTTCGGTGCGGTTGATGTCGGGCGCGAGGTCGTGGATCGCCGAGGGGATTTTTTCGAGGGCCTTGGGCAAGAAAGGCCCCAGCACCAGCTTGCCGACGAGATCGCCCTGAAAGTGAATCGGCGCGACGTGGTATTGCAGCCCGCTGAAGCAATTGACGCGGTGTTGCGGATCTCGATCTTGCCAGGGCGCAGCGGCCTTGACGCGCATGCGCACGACGTTGCAGCGCTCGCGGAGCTTGGGATGTGCCGTGAGATGGGCGCACACCGGGTTCTCGTCGCTGGACTCCGCCACGAGATCGCCGTTGCCGTCGAAGATGCGCAGGGGCACCTGCAACATGGCGCGGAAGGATTCGAAGAGCTCGGTGAGGGTGGCCGCATCGACGAGCTGGCCAAGGGCGATTTTTTCGGTTGGGTCGATGTGTTCGATCATGGCGGCCTACTCGCAGTGCAGTAAAAATTGGCGCCGCAAGCTCTCCATCAACATGGCGCCGCTGACATCGAACTTCCCCTCCAGATCGTGCCAGGCGTTGAGGCGCTCCCAGGTGAGCTCTAGCAGGCCCAAAAAGGTTTCGACGACGCCGTCTCCGCGGGTGGCCACGGCCATGTAGACCGGCTCTTTGCCCTGGGCGGCCAGCATCTCCACCTCGGTGTCCGGGCGGACGTTGGGCAGGTCGCGCTTGTTGAATTGGATGACCAGGGGCATGCCGCGCAGGTCGAGGCCGTTTTTGCGCAGGTTGCGCTTGAGGTCGAGAAAGGCGTCGCGGTTGTTGATGGTTTCGGAGACCTGGGAGTCGGCGATAAAGGCCACCGCGTCGGCGCCTTGGAGCACCAGGCGGCGCGTGGCTTCGTGGATGACCTGTCCGGGGACGGTGAAGAGCTTGATGGCGATGGTGATGCCCGATTGGGTTTCGAAGGACATGGGCAACAGATCGAAAAACAGCGTGCGGTCGTCGCGCGTCTCAAGGGTCATGAGGCGGCCGCGGCTCGACGGGGCGCTGCAGCGGTGGATGTGCACCAGGTTGGTGGTCTTCCCGCTCAGGGCCGGTCCGTAGTAGACCAGCTTCAACTGTATTTCGCGTTTTTCAAAATCGATTTGCACATCTGCCTCGAAATCGCCGCACCGCCAAGTGCGTTGGGCGTGCGTCTAAAGAGGCGGATGCGAAAGGGGGGAACAGTGCCGCCACAACGCGGATGGCGCTTGCGTGGGCGCTACTTCTTTTTGGGATCTTCGGGGCAGTCGAGGCACTGGTGATTTTTGTAGTCGAGCAAGCCCTCGGTGTCTTGAAAGCCCGCGCTGGACATGCGCGTGAACATAGCGGTGATTTTGTACTTGCGCCCCACTTCCCAGTCGTGGACCACCGGAGGCAGCTCAATGCCCTCGGGGAGCTCGCGCTCTTTGCCGGACTTGGCGTCTTCGATTTCTTGGAAGTTTTGGGCCCAGCCCACGAGGCGCATCTGGCGCTTGGCGATGGGCTCGTTGGGCTCGTCGGCCAGGTAGAGGTGGGGCATCAGGGCGGGGCAGGTTTGGCCCTCGGGGCAATTGGGCTTCTCGTACATTTTGGCCACGTAGGCGGTGACCTCGACGACGGTGTTGATAGCGCGTGCCTTGTTGCGGCGCAAGCCGTACAGGGAATACGAGCGATCGGAGTAGGTTTCGGGGACGTTGACAGCGGGGATGGTGGGCACCGGCGGCAGATTGGCTTCGTGCTTCTGCAACTTGATCACTTTGGTCTTCTCTTCGCCTTCTTGTCCGCAGGCAGACAGCGAGAGTGCGAGGGCTGCAATCGTCAGAGACAGGACGGTTATCCGGATCATCTTCATTACTCCTTCCCGTTGGCACGCCGGGTTTTGCGTTTGTATTGGCGCAGACTACCACAAAAAAAAGGCGAAATACAATGCTGCTGTTGGCTTTAAGCGGCGGAGCGAGATGAAAAAAACAGGTGGGTGGCCAGCGAGAGCCCCTTCCAGGCGGCGAGCAGCAGGCAGGTGGCGAGCAGGCCCAACTGGGGCATCCAAAACAGCGATGTGAGCAATGCCCCCAGGGCGGCGCCGATGCTGTCGGTGGCGACGAAGCGCCCCAAGAGCTGCTTGAATGGCACCCCGGGCGTTGTTTGGCGCGCGGCCTTCACAAACAGGGGAAAGGTTGCGCCGGTGGCCCCGCCGAGCAGCACTGTGATGGCGGCGAAAAACAAAGGAGTGTGCCCCAGGTGCGGAATGCCAACCGCCATGGCGACCAGAATGAGCAGTGTGCAGCCCTCGACAGCGCTCAGGACGCCGCGCCGGGGCGGCAGGCGTGTGGCGACCACCGCGCCCAGGGAGAGCCCGGCCATGAAGGCGGCGATGATCCAGGCCATGCCGGTGTAGACCTGCCCGTAGGCGGCGCCAAACGACACCAGAATGATCAACTCGCCGGCCATGCCGCAGACCCCGGTGGAGAAGAGGGTGAGCACGGTGGATGCGTGGCGGCGGCGAAAAAGGCCCAGCAGCACCGCGGTAAAGAGGAGGAGCGGGAGAATGCCCACCAGCCACAGCGGATGGCGCAGGGTTTGCGGAATGGGGAAGACGTCGTCGCGCTGTTCGGCGTCGCGGCGCATTTCTTCGAGGTAGGCGGTGGGGTTGTGGTCGCGGTTGACCGGGGCCTCGGTGTGGCGCAGGGCCGCGTCGAGCTGTGCGATGCGCGCGGGGTCCACCGGGTCGATGAGCTGCTCGGGAACGATGCGCGCCTGGGGCGTGGCACAGCGGTGGAAGTGCGCCATCAGTTGCGCGGCGGAGAGGTCGGGCGCCTCGGAGACAGCGCCCACAAAGAGGGCTTGCTGTCCGGGGATCACCGCGACGTGCGGGAAGACCGCCGACATCGTGCGCTGCTGTCCGGCGAGGCGTTGCAAGGCGGTGTCGGTGAAGTAATTGGCGCTGCCCGGCGCGGCGAACACCAGGACGCCAGCGGGGGCCAGGGCCGAGGCCGCGTCGGCGAAGAACTCGCGCGTGTGCAGGCGGTTGCTCTCGGCGCTCTCCGGCGGAGGCGGCGCAGCGATGATGACGTCGTAGCGCTTTGGATGGCGGCGCAAGAAGGGGCGGCTGTCTCCGTAGAGGCGTCGGACACCGGGGAGCGCCAGGATGCGGCGGGTCTCCGGAGTCCAGAAATCGCGCGATAGGTCGTCGGCGGTGGCGTCGAGGGCGAGGGCGTCGATGTGGGTGACGCCGTGGTGGTGCGCGGCGGCCAGGCGATCGGAGGGGGCGCCTTCGATGAAGAGGACGCGCTGGGGCGACGGGTGGATGGAGAGGGCCAAGTGGATGTCTAGCGGGGCGTCGTAGGGGTCGGGGAAGTTGTGCGCGTTCTGGCCGTTGTGCGTCAGGGCAAAGAGGCCTTCGTTTTCGAAAAGCGCGATGCGCCCGTAGGGTCCTTCGGCGGTGGCGCGCAGCGTGCCGTGGATGCTGGGCAGCACCCGAGCGGCCAGGGCGTCTTGCAGGCGTTCGGGGTGCGGTGTGAGGCCGAATCCCAAGGCGGCGAGCGACGCGAATGCCATGAGCGCGGCGCGCCAGGTGTGGGACCGCGTGGCGTTGAGGTGGAAGGCGGCGCTGCAGAGCAGGCATCCCGCGGCCAGGTTGAGGGCGATGGGTTCGACGCGTCCGATGGCGATGAAAGCCGTGATCAAGCCGCTGAACAGGGCGCCGGTGGCCTCGGCGATGTAAGTGATGTCGAAGGCGTTGGGGGCGATGGTGCGGGTGGTCCAGCGCACGCCGGCGACGAAGAGGAAGCCGCCCAGGGCCCCGGTGGGCAAGATGGTCGCGCCGATGTAGAGGAGCAAGGCCGACAGGGCGTGGCGCTCGCCGGGCACGAGGTGCAGGTGAACGAGGGGGACGCGCAGCAACAACAACGCGGCGACACAGACGAGGGTGGCCAGGAACGCAGCGACGGCGAGGGTGGCCGGGGAGAGGGCGAGGCGTCTGGCCGGGATGGCGCCGATGGCCGCCGAGGAGAGCCACGCAAACCAGGCCGCGCCCAGGAGGAGCTCGTTGCCGCTGCCCAGGGTGAACGCGAAACGCAACAGCGTGATTTGCGCGGTGGTGGTGAAGACGCCCAGGGCAAATCCGAAGATGGCGATGGCGAACTTGCGGGGCTTCATTACCAGATCAACAGGTGTCCGTCGGCGGCGCTCACCGTGCGCTCAGCGGTGGCCGATACGGCAAAATGACTGCGCGCAGATGCGGTGGTGGTTTCGAGCATGTGGGTGCGCTCGCCGCGCTCGTCGATCTCGATGATGCCGCCTGGGACCGAGCACCAGATGCGCTGTCGGTGGGGCACCCAGGCGATGGTGTTGCGGCAGTGCAGGCCTTGGGCGCTCGTGGCTTCGGGCTGGGCCCCGCTCGCGACGCGAAAGCGCAGCAGGCCGTCTCGCTCGTGGGCGATGTACAGGTGGTCGCCGCGCTCGTCGAAGGCCACGCCGTTGACGCGGTCGTCGGGCAAGGAGAGCTGCGCGGTGATGCGCTGGGCGGCGAAGTCCCAAACCCGGATGAGGGTGCGGGCGTTTGCGAAGTCGACCATGGCGATGCGTTGGCCGTTGGCGCTGATGGCGAGCTTGGCCGCGGGGCTGCGGATGGTGCGGGCGGGCAGTTGCCAGTCGATGGTGCCGTCCTGGAGTCGCCAGAGGGTGACGGTGCCGTTGCGGCCGCCGATGAGGACGCGGTTGCCCTGGGGTGCGGCCAGCGCGGTGCGTCCCAAGGAGGGGATGCGCAGGTGCCGACCGCCCTGCAGATCGAAGCGGTGGGTGGCGCCGTCGCCCAGCAGGGCTGTGACGAAGTGTCCGTCGTCCGAAAACGCCACGTGCAACACCCCGCCGCTCTCGGTGGGGAATGCGGTTTGCCAGTGCAGGTGCGGCGCGTCGTCGATGCGGTAGAGCTCGAGCCGGGGTTTGATCCCGGAGATGGCCAGGGCCACCCAGCCCCCGTCCGGGGAGAGGGCGATGTCGCGCACCTCGCGGCTGATGCCGGGCAAGTCGCACCGGGGCGCGCCGGCGGGGCGGTTGGGATCGCAAATGGGGTCGGCCTTGGCGTCTTCCCAAAACATGAGCGTCTGCCCGGTCTTGGTGGAGAAGACCTCGGCGCCCACGGCGGCCACGACGAACGAGGGGCCATCGTCGAAGCGCAGTCCCAGCGGGCGAAAGAGCCAGCGGATGGCGAAGCCGGCGTCCAGGGTGCGGTCGGTGACCCCTTCGGCCACCGGGGTTAGGCGACGCTCGGTCTTGACGACGCGGATGCGCACCCCGCCCATATCGGGCATGGGGATGCGCTCGGGATAGACCTGCACAAAGGGCTTTTGGGCGCTGAGGCTAGAGTCCAGGCAGAAGAGGGCTTCGTCGTTTTCGCTGACGTGGGAGATGCGCAGCGCGGGGAATTCGGCCGGGGAGAGCATGGCCTCGACGACGCGCTCTTCGAGGGCGCCCAGCGGATCGCGCAGGGGCACGGTGTCGTCGCCAGCGACAGCGCGGCCGGCAACCAGGGTGAGGGCCAAGAGCCAGGGCAGAGCCGGGATCAGGGCGCGCGGATGGCTCAAGGCAACACCTCGTCGATGTGGCGGATGTGCGTCAGGACGTGGCTGGCACCGGCGGCCAACAGAGCGGCGCGGGCAACGGCGGGATCGTCGGCCGGGGCGATGACCCCGATGGCTTCGATGCCGGCACCCACGGCGGCGCGCATGTCGTCGGGGGTGTCGCCGAAGAAGAGGGCCGTTTGGATGCCGAGCTGTTCGAGGGCCATGCGCACCGGAACCGGGCTGGGCTTGAGGGGGGCGTCCTCCATGGTGATCATCACGCGGAACAAGCCGTGCAGGTCATGGGCGGCGATGAAGTTGTCGGCGTCGGTCCGCGGGCGCCCGGTGACCACCCCGAGGGGGTAGCGCTGCGCCAGTTGATGTAAGACGTCGCGCGCGAGGAGGAGGGTCTCCTTGAGGCGCATGCCGGGCGTCGACGGGGTGCCCTGGTAGAAGTCCTCGAAGACGCGGGTCACCTCGGCCAAGTCGACGGTGCGTCCCCGGTGGGCCATCATGTCGCGGGTTAGGACCCAGTCGTTGTTGGCGTTGCCTTGGACCCGGGCCCGGGTGATGTCGTCGAAGGTAAGGGCGATGCCAAAGTGCGCGGCGGTGGCCACGGTGGCCTGTCGGTAGGACTCGGAGACGTCGACCAGGGTGTCGTCGATGTCGAAGATCAATGCTTGGCGTTTTGTCATGTGCGTGTCGACCCAGTGGTTGTGCGGAGGCGCTGCGCGGCGTTTGGGCCCGGTGTGAAAGACTCCGCATGGTTGTACCGCGCCACCGGGCGTCGTTGCGATTTGGCGCACATGATAAAGGCTCGCGCCGGTTTGTGCACAACTATTTCGCCCTTCGCGCACGCGCCATTCGTCAAACGCCGCCTGTTTCACCGCGCGATTGGTCGCCGTTGCTGGCAGCGCCTATTGGCCGTCAATCATCTTGTAGAAGGTCGCTTCGTCGATGATGCGCACTTGCAGCTCTTGGGCCTTGCGGCACTTGCCGCTGTTGCTGGGCGCGTTGCAAATCAGCCACGCGGTATTTTTGGACACCGCAGACATCACCTTGCCCCCGTGATCGCGGATCAGCTTTTCAATTTCCTTTCGCGGCTGCGACAGCGCGCCGGTCACGGCAAAGCTCTCTCCCGCCAAGACGCCGCCCGCGGTCGCCTCCCCGTCTTGCACCTTCACGCCCAGCGCCCCAAGCTCGGCCAACAGGGGCAGCCCAAACGCCGCCAGACCGTCGCTGATCTGGGTGGCCAGCACCTCGCCGATGCCCGCGATCCCCAGCAGCGCCTCTTTGGAGATGCCGGCCCAGTCCGCTGGCTGTGCAAAGCGCGCCACCACCAGCTTGGCCACGCCCGGCCCCAGGCCCTCGATGCCCAGCCCGGTCAAAAACTTTTCGGCGCTGAGGGTGCGCGCCCCGTCGATGCTCTCCAAAATGCGGGCCGCCGACTTCTCGCCCAGGCCTTCGAGCACCGCGATATCGGCCTGGGACACGCGGTACAGATCGGCGATGCTGCGCACGAGGCCGCGCTCCCACAGCTTGTCGAGCGTCGCGTCGCCCAGGTTTTCGATGCCCACCACGGCGATCCAGTTGGCGATGCGGCCCAGCACCCGCGCGCGGCAGTGCTCGTTGGGACACAGCAGATCCACCTCGGTGTCGCTGCGCACCAGGGCGGTGTCGCACAGCGGACAATGCGTGGGAAAGGCGTATTGGCCGTTGGTTTCGACGGTGCGCTCGTGCTTGGGGATGACCTCGCCGCTGCGGGTGATCTCGATGCGACAGCCGATGTTGATGTTGTGCTCTTCGATGTAGCGCGCGTTGTTCAACGTGACGCGCTGCACCTGCGCCGAGGACAGCATCACCGGGCTCACGATGCCCACAAACGTAACCTTGCCGCTGCGCCCCACATCCACTTCGATGTCTTCGACGGTGGTCAGCGCGGTCTCCGAGGGGAGCTTAAAGGCCAGCTTGCCCTTGGGGTGGTGGGCCGTGCTGCCGCGGGCCTCCTGGTCGGCGATGTCGTCGATGGCCAGCACCAAGCCGTCGGTCAAAAACGCGTGGGTGGACAGTCGCGCGCGGTAATCCTCGATGGCGGCGGCAACGGCGTGTTCGTCGGCCACCAGCGTGCGGTGCGGCGTGGCAAAGCCCGCTTCGTCCAGCAGCGCAAACTTTTCGCGCTCGGAGGAAAACAACGGCGCGGCACACAGCGCTTCGTAGGCGAAGAAGTTGAGGTACTGGCAGAGGTCGATGTGGTCTTTTCGGTGCAGCAGCCCCGCGACGATGTTGCGAATGGAGTTCGGCGGCTCCAGGCCCCGCTCCTGCATCTCCGCGCTCAAGGCGGCGAACTGTTCGCGCGAGATGCACACCTCGCCGCGGATCTCGATTTTTTCGCGCTGCCAATCGGGGTGCGCGAGCTGTTTGGGACACGGGATGTGCGCGAAGTAGCGCGTGATGTTTTCGCCGTAGGTGCCGTCGCCGCGCGTCTTGGCGAGAACGCGCCGTCCATTTTCGAAGACCAGGGAGGCGGAGCTGCCGTCCATTTTGTCGGTGACCAGGCACGAGGCATCCTGTCGCCACGCCTCGACCTCGGCGATGGTGCGGCGCTTGTCGAGGGAGCGCATCGGCCAGTCGTGGGGGATTTTTTGCTCGGGCAGGCGGGCCCCCACCATCGTCAACACCGGGGAGTCGGGCCGCAAGGCGCGCAGCTCGTCTTCGAGGGCGTCGTAGGCCGCGTCGCTGATCTCCGCTTGGCCTAAGTAGTATTTTTCTTTGTGGTAGACGAGGAGCCGTTCGAGCTCGTCGATGCGTTCGGTCATGGGCGCACCCCACACGCCCTCCCCCGAGGCCAAGGCCCGCGGAGGAGCGCCAAAAGGGTTATTCCGAAACGGTGATGCGGATCATTTGAATGGGCGGGTTGGGGCGATCGCCCGGTCCCTTGGGCGCGGTTTCGATGGCGGTCACCACGTCCATCCCCTCGATGACGCGGCCGAACACCGGGTGCTTGGAAGGCCCGGGGGTGAACCAGTCGAGGTAGGCGTTGTGCACCGTGTTGATGAAGAACTGCGAACCGCCGCTGTTGGGTTGGCCGGTGTTGGCCATGGACAGGGTGCCGGGCTCGTTGGAGAGCTTGGCGTCTGCGGGGTGTTCGTCCTGGATGGTGCCGTGGGGCGGACCGCCGGTGCCGGCGCGGGGGCTCGCAGGGTCTTTGCTGTGGGGGCAACCGAACTGGCACATGAAGCCTTCGATGACCCGGTGAAAGTGCAGGCCGTCGTAAAAGCCGTCCTTGGCCAATTTGATGAAATTGCCCGCTGTGATGGGCATTTTGTCCAAGAACAACTCGACCTGGAAGGTTCCCAAACTGGTTTCGCAAACAGCAACTGGATTGCTCATGAATCACCTCGTTTTTTGACGCGTGCAACAGCGCACTTTTGTCATCTGCCCGAATTTGGGGCCACTGTCAAACCGGGGCTGTCGCGCTGCGCGTCGCTGGGTTTGCCCAGAGGGCCCCGCGCGGTGGCAAAAAAAAAGCCCGATGAAAAATCACCGGGCTAAAGGCCAAGAGCGGGAGACGAGATTCGAACTCGCGACGTCAACCTTGGCAAGGTTGCACTCTACCACTGAGTTACTCCCGCGATAGGCAGTGGCTTTTTATCGAATTGGTCAAAAGAGTCAATACGGTTTTTTTTAATTTTCGCGCCAAATACCGGCAAAGGGCACCGTGGGCGTCGCCAAAAACAGGATGGCCCTTCTGCGGGGGTCTCGCACCGAGACGGCGTTGCCGCGGAGGTCGACCATGCCCGTGCGGGTGCGCACCCACGCCTCGGCGGCCTGGGCTGTCTCGGACAACGCGACGGCCTCTCCCGGGGTCACGCCGGCCCCCAAGAGGATTTCGCGCACCTCCCGCGCTTGCCCCTGGGCCAGAAAGAGCCACGGACCGTGCGAGGCGATCACAAAGACCTCGGCCTCCGGATCGTCAAGGGGCGCGTCCAGGGCAAACAACACCCCCGCCGCGCGCTGTTCGGATTGCGGATGCAGGCGCAGTTGTCCCCGGTCGTCCAGTGAAAATCCGTGGGTGCGCGGGGTCTCGTCGGTGCACGTGTCGCCCGGCAAAAACGCCACGAGCAAGTCTCGCAGCGCAGCGCCCTCGTCTTCGGCGGCCGACCCGTGGCCATCATCGCTGGTCGCGGTGGCAGCATCATCGCCATTCGCGCCGACCTGGGTGCCCACCGGAGCGTCGCTGTCCGTGCCATTGCCTGCGCCGTTGCCTGCATCGCTGTCTGCGACCGCCGCGTCGTTTTCGCGGGCGCCGACAAAGTGCGCGTGCACCGCCACCGCTCCGGCATGCGCCGTGCGCTTCACGTGGACGGCGGGCAAGAAGGCCGGCTTGGGCTGGGTAATCTCGTCGTGGGTCCAATCCGGGCCCGGGCGCTGGTGGCGCAGCGTGACGTAGAAGAAGTCTTTGGGCGAGGCGTTGACGTAGCGGTGCGTCGAATAGCGCATGCCCGGATAGAGCACCTTCGCCTCGTATTGCGGTTTCTTTTCGTCGAAGTCTGCAGTGTCGAAGCCGTAGGCGATGAGCGCGGTGTGCAGCGGGTTCATGTCGAGGTGCATGCCGAAGTCGCAGCCCGCGCCCTTCATGGCCGTCCCCAGCGTAATGGCGGTGAGGTCTTCGCCCCAGGCGTAGATCAACACGCCGTCGCTGCGCACGCAGATGCCCGACCGGATGGTGTGCATGTTGCGGATGTCCGAGTCCAGCGTGAAGCCCCACAAGTAGCGGCGCCGCGGGTTCACCACGCCGTCTTCGAGCAGCGGGTCCATGTTTTGGCGATAGGAGACCATGTCGTCCGGGATGTCGGCGGACTCGCCCCAGGAGCCCATGTCGATGCGGCCGTCGTCCCACGTGACCACGGACGCGCCCCGGGGCAAGGGCGGCAGCAACACCGTGCGGTTTTCCATCATGCCGTAGCCCCCGTGTTCGGTTTTGAAGGCGCCGTTAAACGCCGCCACCACCCGGCTGAGCACCTCGGGATCGCGCGGGATGCGCCCGGTGCCCACCTGCCCCGTTGTCGAGCGCGGGTCTTCGTGACCGCCCACCATGTGGAGCATTAGCTGGCGGGTGTCCATGGCCGTGAGGGTGACCTTGACGTAGGGGCGCTGCAGATCGGGGCGCAGGTAGGTGCGGTACATGGCGGGCGGGGCGTCCGGCAGTGTGGGGACAAAGTCGGGCAACGCCGCAGACCAGGTGCCCTCGCCAGCGGCCAGGGTTTTAAATGCCACCGGTGCCAGGGGCGCGGGGGGCCACACCAAGCCGTCGTAATCGCCCACCTCCAACCCCTCGGGCAACGAGATGGGCTCCCACACCTCGGCGGGGGCATCCCCCAAGGGATCGACATCGCCCTTGTCGCCGACGATGCGATACGAGAGCTGGCGGTAGCGATCTTTGGCCGCGAAGAAACGCCCCTCGGCCCACTCGATGGGGCCCGGTCCAATCCAGGGGATGGCGCGCACCGTGTCGACCATCCACAAAATCGGGGCCTTGGGCAGGCGCACCTCGCTGGACACCGTCAGGCCCGCCACCTGGGGTTCCGCGTCTCGCAAATCCAACTCGGCCACGCGGCGGCGTTCGTCGGCGGCGCTGTACTCTACGACCAACGACGGGCGTGTTTTGTCGGCGATAAAGTCGAAGTCGAGGTAATGCACCGGCGTTTGAAACGCGATGCTCCGCTTCTCGACACCGGCCCAACGGCGCGTCTTTTGCCAATCGTTGATGGCCATCATGGCGCAGGAGATCGCCGAGACCTCGCTGTCGCGGCAGGGGTTGCGGGTGTGGAGGTGAAACAGCGAGATGGCGCCGATGCGCTGGGCGGTTTGATCGGCCACCGCCAGCCAGGGACCGTGGCGTCGCAGCACAAATTCGTCGGCGGCTTCGGTGGTCGTGAGGTTCACCGGCGTCGTCATGGCGATGAGCCGCTGGTGTGTCGAGCCGGGCGTTTCGCGGGTGCGGACGCGGGCGATGTACAGATCGCGGAATGCGGCGCTGTCGGTGCGCGCCAGGAAGGCCACGGTGCGCTCATAACCCCGAAAGGAATGCGCGAGGCCGTCTTGGTCAGCGTGGAGATCCGCCAGGGATTCGGCGTCGATCAGCAGGCCCGTCGATGCGGACATTTGCTGTACCAGCGTTTGCTCGTCGCGGCTTTGGGGCAACGCCAACCCAGCGACAACAAGCGACAACAGCGCCGCCGCAACAGCGGTGATCCAATGCGATGATGGCACTCGTTTCAATGTGTTCATATTACATTAATGTCGGTCCGGGCGACCACCGCCCCGCGATGCGCCACAAGCTATGGCAGACTTCCATACGGCACACAACGCCAGCATGCAAATTTTAGCGTCCGGCAAATCGCCGCTATTCCCCGCGGCCCGCTTCCGTTACAAGCAACAGAGCGCGGCGGTCTTCGCGGCGCCCTTTCGAACGACGGAGTGCCCATGAACCCCAACCCCCAACGCATCCTGTGTCTCTGGCTTTGCCTGGCCCTGGCCCTGGCCTCTACCGCCGGGTGCGGTGCCCGACAACGCGCCGCCCAATCCACCCCGCCATCCGCATCGGCCGACGACGCCTCCGAGGTCGAGCTGGTCCTGTTCTTGATGGCCCGCTGTCCCCACAGCGCCAAGCTGCTGCGCCACCTCTTGCCCCTGCAGCGCGAATTTGGCCACCACCTGCCCTTGAGCGTCGCCTTCATCGGCACGGTCGACGACAACGGACGCGCCGATCTCGCCCACGGCGAGGCCGAGATTCAATCTGCGCAGATGCTCTTCTGTGCCGGCATGGCCAGCGACCCGACGACCTGGCTCGACTTCATGACCTGCCTGTACCAGGACGACACCTGGCACGCCCTGCCCGGCGGCTGGGAGACCTGCGCCGAAACGCATCGCATCGACACCGCCAAGACCCGCGACTGCATGGTCGACGGCACCGGCGAACAACACCTGCGGCAGTCCATTGAAACCGCCGCCGCCGAAGGCATCTTCGCAGCCCCCATGCTCTTCATCAACGGGCGCCCCCACATCGGCACCAGCGACCCCGAGCACCTGCGCGACGCCATCTGCCACGCCTTCGACTCCGCATCGGAAAAGCCCGCGCCCTGCGCCAGCGCCACCCAGCTTCCCCAGCTCTTGGCCACCCTGCTCAACGACTCCCGCTGCGCCGACCTGCCCGCCTGCGACGTCCACCGCGAGATGAACTTCTTGCAAGCGCTGATGCCCTCCATGCAAGTCACCGCGCTGGACTACGCCACCGACGATGGCCAAGAGATGTTCGCCCAAATGGCCGCCGCCGCCATGCCCATTCACCTGCCGGTGCTGTGGCTCCCCGCCGCCCTCGACGACCTGCCCAGCGCCCGCCGCCTCCTCGACGACTCCCTCATGCGCTTTCGCGACGGCTACCTGCTGCCCCTGGGACCGGGCTACGATCCCACGGTTGAAATTTGCGACAACGGCATCGACGACAACGGCGACGGCTTGGTAGATTGCGAAGACCCCACCTGTGCGGCGTTGCCCATCTGTCGCCCCCCGCTGCCCGAGCGCGTCGACCTGTTCATCATGAGCCAATGCCCCCACGGCATGATGATGCTCCCCTTCGCCGACCACTTTTTAAAGCACATGAAGGGCCACGGAACGACGCCCGCGATGCGCGTACAATTCATCGGTCTCGAAGAGGACGGCGCGCTCCACTCGTTGCACGGCCCCGACGAGGTGGCCGAGAACCAGCGCATGCTCTGCGTGCAAGAGCTGTACGCCGAGGGTGACGCCTTCATGGATTACATGCTGTGCCGCGCCCGCAACTTTCGCTCCAACGACTGGCAGTCGTGCCTCAGCGCCACCATGAAGCCCAAGGCCATCACCGCCTGCGCCGAGGGACCGCGCGGCCGCGAGCTGCTGTCCGCCTCCTTTGCCCTGGCCGACGAAGTGGGCGTCACGGGCAGCCCCACATGGCTCATCAACAACCGCCAGTTGCTGGACATCCGCTCCTCCAGCGCCCTGTTCGAAGCCTTTTGCGCCGAAAACGAAACCGCAGCGGCCTGCGAGACCCCCATCCGCCAACTGCTCATCGAAAAACAAAGCCCCGGCCCCGGCCCCGGCCCCTCTTGCCGCTAAACCACTCTGCTGGCGTTGGCGATTGCTGCGCCGCTGGCGTTAACTGACGTTGGCTTGGGTTACGGCCGGTACACGATTTGGGGCTGCAGGGCGTCCTGCGCGATGTCGATGGTGGCCAGGGACGGCACCTTGCCCATGCGGGGATACGAGACGCTGCCCGGGTTGAGGTAGAGCACGCCGCGCCGCCAGGTGATGTCGGGCCGGTGCGTGTGCCCGTGGATGACCGCGTGCACTTGGGCGGCCGCAGGGTCTAAGTCGAGGCGCTCGAGGTCGTGCAGCACAAAGAACGAAAAGCCGGCGATTGTCGTTAGGGCCGTGGTGCGCGTGGGGCGGTAGCCGTCCATGTTGCCGTCCACCCACGTGAGGTGCGCCATCCGCTGCAGCGCGGCGATCAGGCGATCGCTTTGCACATCCCCGGCGTGGATGATGTGCGTGCAACTGCGCAGGGCCGCAAACACCCAGTCGTCCGGATAACCGTGGCTGTCGGAGAGCACGCCGATGCGCGCAACGGGCGGAGTGGTCATTGGGGCTGGGGTGCGGCCAGGGTCGACAGATGCGCCAAAAAACTCTCGGGAAAGCGTCCGGGCGTGCGGCGGGCATAGTCGAAGGCCACAAAGCCGATCTCTGCCACGGCCACCAGGGTTTGGGTATTGTGGTTGACGAAGCGGTGGGCCAGGCGAAAGGTCACCGGGTTGATCTCGAGGGCCAGGGTGCCGATCTCGAGTGGGTCGCCCGCAAAGCCCTCGCCCAGGTAATTGATGCTCGCATCTCCCGCGACAAGGCCGGTCTTGCCGTCGCCCAGGTCCAGCTCGGTCAATTGCCAGCCGGTGAAGATGCGCACGCGCGCCTCGTGGGCCAAGGTGAGGATGCGGTCGTATCCCAGGTGGGCGCCGTAGTTCAAATCGCTGACGCGCACATAAAGTGTTTGCGCGTGGGGATAGTGAGGATGTCGGGTTACTTTTACGCGTGGCATAAGATGAGTCAAACAACACTTTGGCGCTTTTGGCACGCCAAATTGTATCAAATTGTGTGGCCCCTATCGACGAACGCCACGGCCTGTTGCAATATGCCCACATGGAATCGACAACGACATTGGCCCCGGGTTTTTTAATCGCCTCCCCCCACATGAAGGACGGATTCTTCGAGCGCACCGTGGTGTTGCTCGCCGAGCACATGCCGGGACAAGGCGCCTTTGGCATCGTGATCAACCGGCCGACGCCGGTGGGCTTTGCCGAGGTGCTCTCCCAAATGGACATCACCTTTGACGACGCCGACCTCCGCCACACCTCTGCCCCGGTGCTGTCGGGCGGACCGGTGGACCGCGAATTCGGCTGGGTCATCCACAGCCTGGACTGGCACACCGAAAATACCCACCGCCTAGGCGACCTCATCGGCATCACCGCCTCGCGCCGCGTCCTCGAGGACATCGCCGTCAACGCCGGCCCGCAGCATTTTATCTTTTGCCTGGGATACGCCGGGTGGGGTCCCGACCAACTGATGGGCGAGGTGCACTCCGGCGCCTGGCTCTCCATTCCATTGGAGACCGATCTCGTCTTCCACACCGACGCCGAATCGCGCTGGCAAACCGCCATATCCCGTTTGGGCTTCGATCCCTTCGAATTGTCCCCCTCTGTGGGAGACGCGTGACGCGCATGAAGACGGCGCACCGCCGCCTGCTTGGGTTGTTGCTCTGCGCGCTCCTCACCGCCACCCACGCCGACGCCTGGGCATCTGCGCCCGAGTCATCCGTGTCTTCGCCGCGCGCTGTGCCGCCTGCATCCACGCCGACCTTCCCCGCTGCCGTCGTGCAGCTCGACGCCGCTGCCAGCCTCTGGCGCCACCCCATTGCGCCCCACCGCGCCCCGCTCGATCACCGCGTCACCCTGTCCGCTGGCCCGCAATGGCGCATCTTTGAGGCCACCTTCTCGCTCTCCTTGGCCCACGTCGGCGACGCCGATATCCACGAGGCCGCCCGCACCCGCACCCTGCACTTGGGCCTGGGCGTGGGGGCGCGTTACTTCGCCGACCGCATGGTGTCCCGCCTCTCGCTGGGCCCCACCATCCTCTTGTCGCGCTCGTTCCGACACGCACCGGGCAAGGTCGGTCTCTTTCTCGACTGGCGCCCGGCGGGGTTTCGCTTTCCCCGGCGCGGTACCACCCTGGAGTTGCATCCCCTGGGGCTGCTCTTGCAGGCCCCCATTCTCAGCGACGTGCCCCTGGCGCACATCGTGTTTTACGCCGCCTTCTCCGTGGCGCTGCGCGTGGCCGCCAAATGATGTCGCGCTGCTGCCGCCCGCGGATGGGCCCCGCTGTCCTCGTCAAGCTGCTGGGCATCCTCCTGACCCTGGCGGTCACCGGGGTTCACGCCCAGCACCGCCACCACATCCCCATGCGCTTCCTCCTGCACGGCGCCCTGCTCTCCGATATGCCGGGGCTGTCCAACGCCGCAGCGGGCTTTGGCGGCGCCCTGGAGGTCGGCCTGCGCGTCCGCGACCTGGAGGGCTTTTTGCATTTCGAGCAAGACAGTTGGCTCGCCATCGACAACGCGCTCGCGCTGCGGCCCGGGGTCGTCAACATCGGCCTGGGATTGGCCCGCTACTTCTTTCGCCAGCGCCTGTGCGCCAAGGCTGTGGTGGGCACCAGCACCCTGCTCTTCGCCACGCCCTTTCATCCGGCGGGCACCACCGGGCTCTTTGTCGCCCTCGAACCGGCGGTGTTCCGGTTGCCCTTTCGCTCGGGGGTGGCGTTGGTGGCGGCGCCCCTCTCCTTGGCCTGGCTCGTGCCAGCGCGCGAATCCCCCACCCTGCGCCGTCTCGAATACCGCCTGAGCTTCGGCATCGAGGTGCCGCTGTGAGGCAGGGTTGGCATCGGCGTGTCCGCGGCTTTCAGCGCCTCGGTGCGGCGTGGCTGTGGTGCACCGGCGCCCTGTTGTCCGTCGTCCTGACGCCCGGCGCGCTGCGGGCCTATGCGGTCCACACCAGCCTCACCCACGGATGCCACGAGGACATCTCCGCCGACGCCCTCACCGACCTCTTGGCCGACGGCCACTTGGACACCAGCCAGGTGCCCCTGCCCGCCCGCCAGCACTGGCGCGGCTTAGCAGATGAAATGCTGCCGCGATCGGGGCTGCACCTCGCCGACGAGCGAGAGCGCTTTGTCGCGTTTAGCCTGCTGGTGGGATCGCGCTTCCCCGACCTGCAGGGCGTCGCCATCAGCCACACCCAGTCGATGTACATCAACCACGCCGACCCCAGCGACCAGCACGAGCACTTCTTGCGCGCCCCGCAGCACGACGGTCCCGCGGGTGATGTCGCGGCCGTGGACGTCGCAGTGCGCAGCATAGAAGAGCGCGTCGCCAAGGCGCTTCACCCCAACGCCCCCATCATCTACGTCGATGAATACGTCGACTTTTACGGCGCGGTTTCCGTGGCGGTGTGGGCCCCGGCGTTTTATCTCGGCCACGCCATGCACACCCTGCAAGACAGCTTCTCACACACCGTCCGCAGCGCGGATTTGCACCGCATCTACCACGTCACAAATTTCGTCGACGCCGTGAGCGCCCACTACGACGAAGCGCGCGACGGCATGGCCCACTCCATGCGCATGGACGATTGCACCGATAAGAAAAATGCGCCCATCGTCCGCGCGGCCACCCTGGCCTCTCGCGACTTTCTGGATGCCCTCGTCGATCCGGATTGGCGCTTTGCCGCCTTTGCCGACACCTGGCTCACCCACGAGCCCGGCTGCACGATGCAAAACGATTTCTGCGACTCGCCCTGGACGTCCCTCGCCCGGCGAGAGCCCGTGGGGCCCATCTTGACGACCTTCGTCGACTGCGCCATTGCACCGGGCGTCACTGGGTCTGGGGCTGCGACATCGGCCATGCCGCCTCTGTTGATGGCGATGTTGGTGGGGCTGGGGGTGTTGGGCGCGCGGCGTTGGCTCAGAAGTGCCAGGTCGACCACAGGGCCCCGCCATCGGCAGCCACAGCAGGGGCGATGTGAAAGGGGCGCGCTTCCGCGGTTTGCCCGGCGCGTTTTCGGCGCTGGCGCTTGTCGGCGATGAGCACAATGGTGCCGGCAATGGCGGCGCCGGCAGCCACACCAAACGAAATGTTGGCGATGATGGCGTTGCGCTGACCGCTCTCCTTGGTGGCGGGGCTGCGGTGCTTTTTGTAATCGCGCTCGTCGCGCAGCACGCTGATGCCGAACACCGTTCCCGACACGAGCCCAACGCCGGTGACCGATGCCAGGGCCCAGAAGGCGGGCGGAGGTCCTGGGCTTGGCAGGGGCGTCAGTGTCGCCGCCGCTACGGGGCCGGGGGTTGGATCGGGCAATGGGATGTCCCCTGTGGGGTCGGGGTCGAATGGGGCGTCGTCATCTCGATTTGCGGGGTCGGGGTCGTCGCCGAACAGGGCGTCGTCGAGGTCATCTGTTTCGGTTGCGGTTTGCGCCGCGGTTTCAGCCTCGGTCTCGGCCCACGCCGGGGTGGCGTAACCAAACAGGGCCGCCCAGAGGCCAAGGATGCTCAGCGCAACGATGCGAAAAACAGAGGTTGGCGCCATGCCGGTGTCTCCTGAGGTGTGCGGGAAATTCATGAAAAAACTCTAAGACCATGTTGTGCCCGCGTCAACCGCCCTGCCAGATTTCCGATACCCCTGCCCTGCCCACGGGTGATCGCGACGGCTTAAAAAGCGGCGCCGATGCTGAAGTACCAAGCGGCCAGGGGCTCGAAGGAGCGCTTGTTCAAATTGAAGCCCACGTCGAAGGCGATGGGCCCCACCGGGGTGTCGTAATGCACGCCAGCGCCCGCCACCGGACGCAGCATCCAGGGGGCAAACGCGCCGCGCTTGTTTTGCAAAAAGTTGCTGCCGTCGCGCCAGATGTTTCCCGCCTCGCCAAAGAGCACGCCGATGATGTTGCCACCGAAGTCGTGGCGGATCTCGGTGCGCAGCACCAGCATGCTCTCGCCGCCGTAGCCCGCGGTCTGATCGAAGGCGGGGTCCTTGCCCACGGAATCGTAGATGTCTTGGGCGACGACGGAGTCCGCCGCGAAGCCGCGCAGGCTGGAGACGCCGCCCATGTAAAAGTAGCGGTCGGCCCAGGCGACGGAGTTGCGCTGCAGGTGAAAGATGTAGCCCGCCGAACCCGAGAGCGCCAAGACGTTGCGCGTGCTGCCCAGGGGCACGTATCCCGACAGGGTGAGCTGCGGCTTGATGTACTGAGAGCGCCGGACGATGCGCGTGCGCACCGCCTCGCCCGCCTCGTCCACGGTTTCGATGGTGCGGTTTTGGTCGTCGCCGATGGTCTGGACATAATCGGCGTTTAGCCGCGCCATGAAGCCGCTCTTGGGGTTGAGGGAGTTGTCGCGCAGGTCGAGGCTCAGGGTGAGGGTGGACACCCAGAAGTAGGCGCGCCCCGAAGGCATGCGAAAGAATTGATCCAGGACATTGCTGGCGGTGCTGCGCTCAAGCGTAGAGGGGATGACAATGCTGCCCTCCACCGCCGTGCGCAGCTCGACGGGAAAGACGCGCGGGAAATTGGTGTGGAACCGCAGGGCCGGGCTCATGGTGAGGGCGCTGTAACCGCGGCGGTTGAGGTTGCGAAACAACACGTCGGCGCCAACACCGAGGAAGCCCCGCGTCCCCGGAATGATGCGGCTGTTGAGGCCGGTCAAGAAGCGCCACTCCAGCTTGGAGAAGGTGCGCGGGATGGGGTCCTTGGCGGTTCTGTTGTAGCGGTCGAAGCGCTGCTCGAGATCGCGCTCGAACTCGGCGCCTTCCGGTCCCAGGAACCACACGCGGTAGTTGCCGCGCAAAATCAGGCGAAAGCCGAGGCCCAAGCCCATGATGTTGCGGTGCCCGTATTGAAAGCCCGCGCGCACACCCTCCTCGGTGGCAAAGCCGCCGCGCAGCTCCAGGTATTGCGGTTTGCGGTCCACCACGGTGACCTCGACGATCTTCTCGGCGGACACGGTTTGGGCCGATTGCATCTTCACGGTGGCGGAGCTGAACAGCCCCATGTCCATCAGGCGCCGCTCGGCATTGCTCAGGGCCGACGGCGTAATGGGCGCGCCCACCTTCAGGCCCAAGTTGTTGGCGATGAGGCGCTGCCGCGTCTGCTCGGAGTGGATGATAATGTCCTGCAAAATAACCTGCGGCCCCTGGCGGATCTCGATGGTGGCGGCGGCGTGCCTTTCGTCCTCCGAGACCTCGGCGTTCCACGCGATGTCGGTGAAGAGGTAGCCCTTTTCGGCGTAGGCGCGGCGGACGTTCTCCACCGCCTGGCGCAGATTGTATTCATTATAGGGCTCCCCGTTGTTGAGCCCGCCGATGCGCTGCAGGTCGTCCGCAGAAAAGACGCCGTCTTCGTGGCCGTGCCAGTGGATGTCGCTCAGCAGGGTTTGGGTGTTCTCCTCGACGCGAAACACGGCGATGAGCGACTGCCCGTCTGCGGAGATGAAGAGACAGGGCGCCTCGCGATCACCCCCGGAGAAGCCGACGTCGTCTAATCGAAACGGTCGATAGGTGCGGTGATTGTGCTGCAAGGCCGGGCGAGAATCCAGGTGACAGTCGTGGGACACCGCCGATTTGAGGAAGCCCTTCTCCTGGTAGAGACCGCCGATGTAACGCGTCACCTCTTGGTAGAGTTCGGGCACGTAGGTGCGGTCGCCGATGTCGTTGGTGATGCGGGTGCCCCGCGGCGGCAGCGCAGATTGCGCGCTCCGGGAGCGCAGCGAGATGTCGTCTAGGCTCTGGCTCGAAAAGCGGTTCAGGGTGCTGCGGCGGCTGTTGCGCTCCGCCATCCACGCGTACACCTCGGTGGCGATTTGCACCTCCGTCAAAAACAAATTGCCCTCAATGCGGATGGCGTCCACGGTCACCGGCGCGCCCTCGGCCACATGAAAAACGATTGTTTGCCCGTTGCTCTTGGCGGGACAAGATTGCGCCGCGCTCACGCGCAAGCTCCGCTGTTCCGAAACGTGACACAGGCGTTCGGCGCGCACCGTGGCGTGGAGCAGTCCATTTTTGCGGGCGTATTGGCGCAGGACGAGCGCGGCCGCGTGCAGGGCGTCCGGCGTGGTGCGCAGCACATCGCGGCGCTTCAGCTCCTCGGTGAGTTCGTTGGGCGACAACCGCCGCAGCCCCGCGTACTGCACCGCGGTGCGCAGCCCGGTGTCGAGCCGTACCAGCAACTCAAAGCGGTTGGGACCCACGGGTTTTTCCAGGGGCGTTTCGACGATCTGGGCGTCGAGATATCCCGCATCGGATAGGGCTTCGCGCAACTGCTTCAACCCCTCCTCGACGCGTTCGGCGTCCCGGAGAATGTGACGGCGCAGCGACGCTTGGTGCCGCAGCGCGTCGGCGTCAAGCTCCGGAGGCAGGCCCAGCAACTGCACGCGGGTGTACACATCGGGCGCCCCTTCCGCAATGGTGACGATGAGCGCCAGGGTGCCCGGAGATTCGGTGGTCTCCAACCGGAGCACCGCGGTGGTCTGGTGGTAGCCGCGCAGTTGATAGGTGGAGAGCAGGCGCTCGCGCCACCGGATCAATTGCTGGGTGTCCGGGTTGACGGGGAGCCCCGGGGTGTAGCCGATGGCGCGCCGGATGACGGCTTCGTCCAGGGCGGCGTTGCCCGAGATGGCGACGCGGCCGATGCGGTAGAGGGGCGTCACTTCGAGCTGCAGCACGGCCTTGTCGTCGGCGGTGCGCTGCCCGTAGAGCTGGATGTCGCGGTACTTGCCGCTCTCCCACAGGCGCAGCACGGCCTGGCGAATGACGTGGCGGTTCAGCACCGTTCCCGGCGTCAAGCGCATGTCCGCCACCGGGTCGAAGCCCGCCTGGGGCCGGCGCATCTCCACCTTCTGCAGGCGCAGTCCCAGCAGCGACGCAACCCCATCCGGCAGCGCGTCCGGGGTGACCTCGTCCTCACCGGGCAGGGGCGTGTCGAGCCAATCGAAGAGCTCCACCAGTTCGGGGGGCATGGGGGGAACCTGGGGCTCCGCAGACAAGCCCGACACCGGCATCGCCAACGACACCGCGACGACACACAGCGCCGCGACAACGCACCGCACCGCCCCACGACAACGCGCCCCGCGCCGCTGCCGTTGCGGACGAACCGGCGTTTGTCGCCCTCTTGGCTGGTGCCGTTGTTGCTGTGGCTGCCCGTGCATCGCCGTCAAAACTCCAATCGAAACTTCAGGTCGAGACCGAAGTTCCCCACCTGGCTAGAATCCCGGGTGTTATCGTACCCAAACGAGAGCGAAAAATTATCATTAATGCGGTAGTCAATCGTGCCCTCCAGCTCCCGGTCTTCGCCCAGGCTGGCGGCGAGCTGCACCCAAATGTCCTTCGTGATGCGGCGTCCCAAGGCCACCCGCGTGGTATCGGTGCCGGCCTTCTCCGAATACTCGCTGTACAGCGACACCTCCACCGGGATGATGCCGCCGCCCACATTGCCCAAGATGGGCGCCAGCGATCCCGACAACCCCTGGCTCTTGTTTTGCGCGTGCTCGGATCGCGTCATGCCGGTGAGCAGCAAGAAGGCCACGTCTTCGTGAGAGAGGTAGGGCGACGCGCTTAAACGCACCTGGTATTCCTCCACGGTGCCCTCGGCGATCACCGTCACGCGCCAGTCCCGCACCTCGACGTCGGCGGTGACGCGAAACTCCGGGTTGTCCGGCCGCATGGCGTCGCGAAAGGTGACGTGGGCGTCGCGGATATCAAAGGTCTTGCCGGCAAAGCGCACGCTGCCCTTCTGGGCGAACACCCGCCCCAAGAAGCCGTAGGTTTGGTTGCTGCCGACGAGGCGCAGGGGTTCTTCCTTGTCGTCGATGCGCAAGCTGGCGTCGACCAAGTTGTTGCGCAGCAGCAGATTGCGATCGCCGTGCAAGCGGATGTCGTAGGTCAGGCTGTCCTTTTTGCGGTCGAAAATCTTGGGGGTGTGGGCGCGCATCTTCTTGCCCGCCAGCCGGTCCAAGGCCAGGTCCGATACCTCGATGATGCGGATGTCTTGGGTGTAGCGGAAGTCGGAGACCTCGATGTCACCGGTGATGTGGGGCAACTGCCGTTGGGGATCCGGCGTGATGATGAGGCCCTCTTTGGCCGTGGAGATGCGCAGCAGCAGGCCGTCCATCAGGGAGACGCGGTAGTGGGTCAAAAACCCGCGGAAACGGTAGTCCTCGATCTCCATGCCCGACAGCGACACCTGGCCGTCGATGTCGATGATGCCCCCAGCGCTCCGGGCCGAGATCTCGCGGAAGTAGGCCTTGCGCCCGTTGAAGTCGATGCGCCCGTTGATGTCGGTGATGGGGTCGGGCAGGCCGTCGATGTGCGCGCTGGCCTTGTCGATCTGCGCGTTGCCCTGGATGCCCACCTGCGACCAGGGACCGAAGACCGAGAGCTGAAACCCCAGGTGGCCGCTGCTCTTGCGCAACGCCGGTGCGAGGGCCGCCGCGCCGCGCAAGTCCATGTCGCCGTCGAGCTTGATGTTCATGTGCTGGGGCGAGACATGCCCCTCTACCTGCAAGGCGACGTCCTCTCCGCCGAAGGGCGTGCGGACGATCTGCATCTCGCTGGACTGGACGCGGATGTGCACGGGGGCCTGGTTGTGCAGCCGAAATTGCTGGTAGCGCAGCGCGACCTTGGACAGTTGTATGTCGCCGTTGATGTCCGTCTGCCCCTGCCAAGTGCCCGACAAATCCAGTTGCCCCGACACCTTCGCCGACGCGGCGTCTTTGGGTGCGGCATCGTAAAACAGCGGCGCCAGGTCCATGTTGTTCACCTCGGCCTTTAGGTCAAAGTGCTGCCTGTCGAAGTCGACGCGCCCCGTCTTCACTTTGAGGCGTGCGTTGGCCACGTCCCCGGTGCAGTCCAGGCCCAGGCCCACGATGTCGCAGTTGAGGGCGGCCGTGCCGATGTCGAATTCATGGCGCCGCAGTTTGCGGAGCTGCAAGACCAGCACGCCCCGGGGCTCGTCCAGGGTGCCTTCAATGGCGGCAAAGAGGTGGCCGCGACCCTGGAGCTCCAAGTCGCTCACCGCGGGAAAGACGATGTCTTCAATGGCGATGTTCCCCGCGTCCAGCATGAGGTTCAGGGCATTGTCGCGTTGGATGCTGCCGCTGAGGGAGAGCTTGCCCGGCCCTTTGCGCATGTCGAAGCGCTGAATGCGAATGTCGCCGCCATCCACGTCGAAGACCGCGCTGCCCGCGCCAAAGACTTCGCCGAACAAGGTGAGCCCGGAGTGCGCCAGGTCAGCGGTGATGTTCAGGCTGTCGGGGGTGCCCTGCCACGCGACCTCCACGGTGCCATTGATGTTCCCCGCCGGCGCGCCAAAGGGCTTGGCATCTACGCCAAAGGTGCGCAGCAGGTCCTCCACCGCCGCTTGCTCAATGGCGACGCGGCTCTCGATGCGCGGCGTCTTCCCGCGCAGGTCGATGCGCAGCTCTTCGGTGCCGTAGCGGCTCTTGGGTGTCTCGATTTGCAGATCAGAGAAGGACAGGATGTCCCGGTCAAAGCTCACCTTGGCGCGCACGTTGTGAAAGGGAAGTCCCGCCAGCGCAAAGCGCGACATCGACAGGCTGCCCCGCACCCGCGGCGCGTTGTAGCGGTGGGAGATGATCTGGGTTTCCAGCGCGCCCTGCCCGGCGATTTTCAGGCCGATGATTTCGCCCAGGTCCGCCAAGTCGGTCTGCTTCGAACGGACGCCCACTTGCCAGCCGTCCTGCTCGCCAAAGCCAAACTTCATGCCCACGCTCAGGGCCGAGTTCGCGGTGCGCACCTGCAGATCTTGGGCGGTCAACGCCTTGTCGGTGATGTGGAGGCGGCCCGTGACCCCCGCTTGCTTGAGGTGCAGCACTTGGTCCCGCCGGGGGTTCTGCCAACTGCGATCAAACACCCGGAGGTCTTGGGCGTTGAGGCGCACTTGGGTCTGGAGCGCCAGATCGTTGAGCCGCCCCTCCACCTTCACGTCGCCGCTGATCCGCAGCATCACCCAGGGGTTGTCCAGGGTGACGTTCTCCAGCAGTTGGGCCAGCTCGATGTCGCGCAGGTGCAGGTCGAGGAACACGGACTGCTGTGCGTCAAAGGCCACCTCACCCTCGCCGGTGATCTCGCCGCGCGCGCTGACGAGCTTCAGGGCGCCAAAGGAAACCCCGCGCTGGGACGCCACCACCGTGGCCGCCAAGTCACCGATGACAAAGTCGTCGACCTGGCCATCTCGCAGCCAGATGCTCCCGCGGGCCGAAAACACCGGCGACTCCGCAGTGGGGCGAACGGTGGCCTGGCCCTTGAAACCCGCCGCACCGCTGATCCTCGGCAGCCCCAAGGGCAGGCGGTTCAGCACGTCCAGGGGACCGTCCACGTGCACAAAGGCGGCCTTGATCTCGCGCTCGTCCTTGAGAGGCAAGGGCAGGTACACGTCGCGGGCCCGCAGCGCAATGCCGCTGACTTCGGCGGACAGCGTGCGAAAGTCGATGCCGTCCTCGCTGAGGGACATGCGCCACTCCAGGTCGCGCAGCTCTTCTTGCAGCGCGGGTTCTTCGGGGGTGTGGAGCCCGGCTTTCATATGCCGCAGCAGGGCGCGCACCTCGATGCGCTTGGCCTTGTCTTGTTCGCTGCTGGTGACGTCCAGGGAGAGGCCGTTGAGTTCGATTTGCACCAGGCGCTGGGTCTCTTTGTCGCGCACGTCGATTTTGAAATTCCCCTCGCTCAGGGCGAAGACCTCGAAGTTGGGCAGTTGAGACAAGTCGAGCTTCTCGGCCTGGGCGGAGGTGCCGTCGTCGGCGAAGAATTTGTCGAAGGCCGCGCTGTCGAGCTCCGCCGTGCACTCCGGAGAACCCAGGTAGAGTTCCTCGACGCGCAGCGCACCGCGGAGCAAGGGCAAGGGCGCCAGGGAGATCTCGGCGTCGGCTATCGTGCACTGCAGGCGCTTCTGCCGATCGCCCACCTGCAAATCGCGCACGATGAGGCGCGGCGGCAGCCAGTGGATGTCGATGTCCGAAAAGGCCACGCTCAGGCCGCTCTCCTTCTCCAGGCCTTCGTCCAGGCGCCGGGAGAGCCACTGCGAACCCGTCTGCGAGGTGACAAAGATCAGCGCCCCGATCACCGTTGCGGCGATGAGCGACAACAGGACCAGCAATATCTGAATCCAGCGCTTGCGCACGGCTAAATGGGCTCCTCGTTGCTGTGGTTGCGTGTAAGCACTATCCTTCCCTCGAATACATAATACTACACATACGGGCGCGACCCAACTTTCGGGCGAGGTTCCGCACAGGATGAAACATCGCTTTAAATAGCTGTTTTTATTCAGCTAATCCGCCCCCAAAAGCATCGTTGCAGGGAAGAATCAAAAATGTGACAGAAAATGTGCGCTGAGAAAAAGACAATCTGCCCCGGAGACAGGAAAGACGCCGGAAAGACGCCGGAGGTGTTTAGGCGTTCTCGGCGGTGCTGCGACGACGCGCCAGCTCTTGGGTGATCTCGGTCATCTTCGTTTGGTTTAGCGGGTACAGGAGCATGATGGCCGCCCCGAGGAGCGCCACGACCATGGGGATCCAGCTCATGAGCCAGACGATGCCGGGGATGGCGCCCTGGATGGCCTGGGGATTGGCGCCGTCGTAGGCAAATGCCGCGAGCACCCACCCGGTGATGGCCGCCCCGATGCCACCGCCCACCTTGGTTGAAAAAGAGCCCGCCGAGTAGACGAGGCCCGTGGCGCGTCGCCCGTTGACGAACTCCGAGTAATCGGCGGCGTCGCCCAGCATGGCGAAAAACAGGGTGGGCAAAATCGCCGAGAAGAACTCGGAGCCGACGCCCAAAACAAAGATGGCGTGGATGTCCTCGGGGCCGCAGAAGAAGATGAGGCTGTTGAGGGCGCCGGTGAGGAGCAGCGCGTAAATGAACAGATTGCGCTTGCCCAGCCACTTGCCCAAGGGCGAGGTGGCCGCGGCGCCAGCGATGGAGATGCCCATGAGCATGGCCATGTAAGTGGCGGCCAGCAGCTCGTTGTGCAGGAAGTATTTGAAGTACATCACAGTGACGCTCATCTTGATGGCGCCGTAGATGCAGAAGACCAGCCCCATGATCAGTAGGATGACCCACGGGCGGTTGGTGATGAGGTCTTTGAGGTCGCGGGAGAGGTGCGTCTTCTGGCTGGGGGGCGGGGCCACGCGCTCCTTGGTGGCGAAAAACGTGATGATCATGAACAGCGCCATAATGCCCGACATCAAGTAGATGGCGTGGCTGTATCCGCGCTTCTGGTCGATGATGCGGATGTCCTGGGGCGCCAAGGCATCGATGTTGGAGACGATAAAGGTGTGGGGCTCGTCCTTGGTCGTGGAGAAGCTCCACCCGGTGTCCAACTCTTTTTTGTCGCCGCCGGCGGCCGCTTCGTTGTCGGGGGTTGAGAAGAGCGCCACTTCGTCCTTGGTGCTGATGCGCACGTTTTTGACGCTTTGGGGCGCGGTCACCACGACCTTGAAGCGCGCATCTTCCATGGGCGTCACGTCGATGGTGGGGTTGATGTTGCCGAAGTGCATCACCAGGAACAGCAGGGCGCTCTGCACCACCATGCCACCGGCAAAGGCGCCGGCCAGGCGAAAAGAACCCAGGCTGGTGCGCTCTTTGTCGTCGCCGGTCATTACGGCCATGAGGGCGCCGTAGGGGATGTTGTTGGCCGTGTACACCAGGGTGAACAAAATGTAGGTCACGTAGGCGTAAATCAGCTTGCCCGTAGGGCTGAAGTCCGGGGTGGTGAAGAGCAGCGACAGGCTGACGCCCAAGGGAATGGCCGACCACAGCACCCAGGGGCGGAACTTGCCGTGCTTGGTGTTGGTGCGGTCGCCGATGACGCCCATGGCCACGTCGCTCACGCCGTCGCCGAAGCGCGCCACCAAGAGTAAGAGGCCCACCGCCGCCGGGTCGAGACCGAACACGTCGACATAAAAGATGAACAAAAAAATCGAGACGCCGCGCCAGGCGATGTTGGCAGCACCATCCCCAAGGGAATAGCCGATTTTCTCCCAGACGCTGAGTTTCATGTTGTTCGTTTTGGGCACAGGTACCTCCTCGATCAATGCGGATTTTCGGGTGTGGTGTTTCCGCTGCGGAACAATCCGCCCGCCCCAAGCGTGCGCCATGTTACGGCCATGCAGCCTTCTCGAAAAGGAATTTTGCGTCTTTCCGGCGGCAAGCCGCTTGTAAGCGCTAAACACGTTGTCTATAGTGACGGTCGACATTAACAACCAACACCCAACGCGCTGCGCCGCGCCGGGAACGCAACACGGGCAACCGCCACTGCAAAGGAGCAGAAATGGAACGCACCCGCACCAGAGCCATCATGTTGTTTGTATTGGGACTTTCGTTTGGGGTGCTCCTCTTTGGCGGCTACCTCATGGACCGCGAGAAGCCCCCCATTCCCCGCGACGTCATCTCCGAAAGCGGGCAAATCGTTTACACCGAAAAAGACGTCATCGACGGGCAAAATTACTTCTACAGCCGCGGCGGTCAGCACATGGGTTCCATCTGGGGACACGGCGCCTATCTCGCCCCGGACTGGTCGGCGGATTACCTGCACCGCATGGGCCTGTTTGTGGCCGCGCGACACCTGGGCAAAACCGCCGCCGAAGCCGCCGCCTTCACGCACGATGATCTCGAAGCCCTCGACGTGGGCACCCGCGCCAAAATCACGGCCCTGGCCACCGAGGAACAAAAGACCAACCGCTATGACGCGCGCAGCGGCCACCTCACGTTTACCGCGTTTCAGGCCGAGGCCCACGCGCACCTCATCGGCTACTACACCGAACTCTTCCAGCAGGGGCACTCCGACATGGGCCTGCAGCCGGGCATCGTAGACACCGACGAAAACGGACGCCTCGTCGCGAGCTTCTTCTCGTGGCTCTCCTGGGCCGCCGGCACCATGCGCCCCGATAAAGATTACACCTACACGAGCAACTGGCCCTTCGATCCCCTGGTGGGCAACTACCCCATGCCCGGCAGCGTTATCTGGTCCATCGTCAGCGTCATCGTGCTCATCTTCGTCATCGCCTTGGCCATCTTTTTGTACCTGCGCTACATCAAAGAGGACGACTACAAAGCCGAGTCCGTCCCCTTTGTCGAGCCCACCCCTACGCCGAGCCAAAAGGCCACCTTGCCCTACTTCTTCATCGCCATCGCGCTCTTCGTCGCCCAAATCGGCATGGGCGCCATCACCGGACACTTCACCGTCGAAGGCACGAGCTTCTTCGGCTTCCCCATCGGCGAAATCCTGCCCTACGCCGCGGTGCGCACCTGGCACCTGCAGCTCGCGGTCTTCTTTATCGCCACGTGTTTTCTCGCCGCGGGACTCTTCATCGGCCCCTACGTCGGTCGCGAGCCCAAGCACCAGGGCAAGCTGGTGTGGGGATTGCTCGTCGCCATCGTGATCGTGGTGCTCGGCGCCCTGGGCGGCACCTACGCGTCGGTGCAGGGCCTCTTCGGCGGCGACGGCTTCATGCTGGGGCACCAAGGCTACGAGTACATTGAGCTGGGCCGCGTGTGGCAGCTCCTGCTCATCGTCGGCATGCTCTTCTGGCTCGTGCTGGTGCTGCGCGCCATTAAGCCCGCCCTCTCCAGCGAGAAAGACGCCGGCGGCATCACGCACCTCTTGCTCTACAGCGCCATCGCCATCCCCGCCTTCTACATGGTGGGGCTCCTCTACGGAAAGGGCTCGCACCTCTCCAACGCCGAGTACTGGCGCTGGTGGGTGGTGCACCTGTGGGTCGAGGGATTCTTCGAGGTGTTCGCCACGGTGTTCATGGCGTTCTTGCTGGTGCGCATCGGCGTGGTCGGGGCGCGCTTCGCCCTGCGGGCCGTGTACTTCAGCGTCTTCCTGTACCTGGCCAGCGGCATCATCGGCACCTTCCACCACCTCTACTGGACCGGGGCGCCCACGCCCATCATCGCGCTGGGGGCGGTGTTCTCCGCCTTAGAGGTCGTGCCCCTCACCTTGGTGGGCTTCGAAGCGGTGCACAACTTGCGCGCCGCGGGCACCCTGGCGCACAACCCATACAAATGGCCGATTTACTTCTTCGTATCGGTGGCGTTTTGGAACATGCTCGGGGCCGGGGTCTTCGGCTTTCTCATCAACCCGCCCATCGCCCTCTATTACATCCAGGGCATCAACACGACGCCCATCCACGCGCACACGGCCCTCTTCGGCGTCTACGGCTTGCTCGCCATTTCGCTCATGCTCTTCTCCATGCGCAGCACCGTGCCGCAAAAGGCCTGGTCCGATCGCATGCTCAAGTGGAGCTTCTGGGGCCTAAACGGCGGCCTCGCCCTCATGACTTTTGTGAGCCTCGTGCCGTCGGGTTTTTACCAGTTTTACTACGCGGTAAAAGAGGGCATGTGGTTTGCCCGCAGCCCCGAAATCGCCGCCGGACCGGTCATCCGCACCTTCGCCTATCTGCGCATCGGCCCCGACATCATCTTTGCCGCCGGGGCGCTCATCCTGCTCTTCTTCGTCGGGCGCGGCCTCTGGATGACCTTCTCGCGCAAGCCCTAACACCCCGCAACATCACCCCTGCGTAGCACCGCCGCACCACACCGCAAAAGACGCGCTGCCTACCACTGCCAGCGCTGCCGAATGTCGTCGGCCAATGCCGTGTCGTGCGCGATGCGCCCGCCGTCGAGCATGAGGAAGCGCGTGCAGATGCGGGCGGCAAAGTCGAGGTCATGGGTGGCGATGAGCATGGCGGCGTCGCACTGCGTTAGCTGCGCGCACAGCAGTCGCTTGCCCGGGGGATCGAGGCCCGCCGAGGGCTCGTCGAGCAGCAGCAGCGCCGGATCGCCGATGAGGGCACCGGCCAGGGCTACGCGTTGTTTTTGCCCGTGGGAGAGGTGGTGCAGCGGGACGTTTTGGGCGTCTCGCATGCCCAGCTCATGGAGCAGCGCGCTGGCGCGATCGCGGGATTGGGCGTCGCTCTGCCCCAGGCGTCTTGCGCCAAAGGCCACGTCGTCGACGGCGGTGGGAAAGAGCAGTTGGTCTTCGGGCACGTTGAAGACGAACCCCATGCGGCGGCGCAGGGCCTGGCAGGAGCGCCGGGTTAGGCGTTGTCCGTCGATGTGGATCTCGCCTTCGTGGGGCAGCAGGCCCGCGGCGGCGGCGAACAACGTGGTTTTGCCCGAGCCGTTGAGCCCCAGCAGGGCCACGCGCTCGTTGGGGGCCACGGCAAAAGAGAGGTCGCGCAGTACCGGCGTGTCGCCCGGATCGCGGTGCACGGTGACGCCGCGAAACGAGAGGGTGGCCTGGGGCAGCGCGTGGGTCATGGCACCCCTGCGGCGCGCAAGGCGATGGCGGTGACGAGGCATGCGGCGGCGGCGCACAGCACCCAAATGTCGATGTGTTTCTTCGTGCGAGACAACGGCGCGGCGGGCAAGGGCGCGAGGTATTCGCGCAGCTCCATGGCGTCTCCTACGCGATCGGCGCGGGCGATGATGCGCGGCATCCACACGCTGGGCAGCGAGACGAGGATGCGCAGGGCCGCCCGACCGCCCGAGGTGGCACCGCGCACCGCCATGGCCGCGGCCATCTGACGGGTCTCGTAATAGAGGGTGGCGCTCTGGTGAATGATTTGCAGCAGGATGGCCGACACCATGCTGGGCACCGGCAGGCGCAACAGGGCTTCGCGCAGCTCGGTGACGGTGAGGGCCGACGCGGTGGCCGCCGTGATGAGCATGCCGCCCAGGCCGCGCAGCAAGATGGTGGTGGGCAAGGACAGGGCGCGCGACCAGTCGCCGCTGAGGTGCGCCGGGGCGTTGGGGAGGATGGGCAGCAGCAAAAAATAGGGGAGCAGCAAGGCGAGGCCCAGGGCGGTAATGGCGAGCAGCAGTTGGCGGGGCGGGCGACAGGCGACGAGCCAGAGCAGGCAGGTGCCGGCGGTGCAGGCCGCGCCGCTGTAAGTGCCGCCGGTGGCCGTCATGCACGCCGCAAAGCACAGGATGCCGCAGAGCAAGCGCGCGGTGGGGGCAGCGCGTCTTATCCAACCGCGTCCCGAGCCCCAGATGTCGTGAACCGATGCGCGCATGGTGCGTCTAGGGCGCGGGCTTTTGGGCGGTGACCAGGTAGTCGCTGTCGGACTCCCCGGCGTGGAGGATGCGAAAGTTTGCCTCGGCGAGCAGCGCGGCGGTTTCGTCGGGCGGGGCCAGCAGGTCGTCGCATACGGCCGGACTCGCGTGGGTGTGGATGTCGTTGACCTGCTGCCGGGAGATGAGGTGCCACACGTGCAACACGCCGCCGGGCATGAGCGTCCGGTGGATCTCGCGGGCCACCTGGGCCGGGTCGTCGAAGTGCGGCCAGACCGAATAGGCAAACACGCGGTGGCAGGCGGCGCCGGGCCAAAAGAGCCGGTGCGCGTCTCCCAGCAACCAGGTCACGCGCGGGTCGGTGATCTTTTGTTCGGCCAAGGCGATCATGGCGGGCGAGATGTCGGTGGCGATGACGCGCCCTTCATCGGAGAGGTGGGCGAGCAACGCCGCGGTCAAGTTGCCCGTGCCGCAGCCCAGGTCGAGGACGATCTCATCTCGGCCCACGCCCAGTTGCACAAAGGCTTCGCCCAGCTTGGGCAGCAGCGCGTCGAGGTCTTCCATGGCGTCCCATCGGGCGGCCAGGTCGTTGAAGAAGGCGAGCTTGGTCATGGGTTGATCCTTTTGCTTGTCGCGGTGCGGCGCTTGGCGCGGGCCAAGGGCGGGATGACGGCGATCATGAGGGCGACACCGGGCCATCCGCCGAAGAACGAGAGCCCCGCCATGAACGCGGCCGGCAGTTCGATGAAGAGCGAGAAGAGGTAGACGAGGGCGACGTAGAGCACGCGTCCCAGCACCAACACCGGCACCAACAAGAGCCACTCGTTGGCCCTGGGAAAGCGCTGCGCCAGAGCCGAGAGCAGGGCCGCCATGGCCGAGAGTTCCAGGGACATGAAGACGGCGATGGGCGGAAAGAAGGGCGGCATGCCGGTGACGGCGCCGGAGAGCAAGGGCACGATGAGGGCGGTGCTGGCGGCGGGCAAGGGACCTACGAAGAAGGGCAGCGCGCACAGGGGCAGGTACATCGGCATGAAGATGTGGCCCAGGTGCAAGAGGTGGAAGAGCACCGGCAGCAAGAGGGCCGCGGCGCCAAACATGCCGCAGTAGGCGAGCTCTCTGGGGGATAGGCGCGTCATTTCATAGTTCCACTTTTAGCCCGGCCAGGGCGTGAAAACCCGGCATGGGATAATCGGCCACATAGGCGTATTGCCGGTTTAAGAAGTTGCGCAAGAAGAGATAGGGCTCGAGCGCGACGCCCCGCACCGGCGAAGTGTAGCGGTAGCGCAAAGACAGGTCCATGGCAAAGGCGTCGTCGATGGGCTCGCGCGCGTAGTCGGCCATGTACAGTCCGTGCACCCACTCGCCGCTGATGCCGCCGCCCAAAAAGTGCTGGCCGAAGTCGTGCCCCGCGTCGACGGAGAAGTTGATTTTGGCGCGCGGATTTTGACGCGTGTAGCGGCCCACGTCTTGCCAGTCGGCGCTGAGCTGCACCGAGAAGGGGCCCAGGTCTTTGGCGGCCACGGAGCCCTCGACGCCCCATATCTCGATGTGTCCGATGTTCACCACCTCGGCGCTGGGCCAGAAGCCAAAATACTTGATGAGGTTGTCGGCCCGGGTGCGATACACCGATGCGGACGCGTCGAAGTGCGCCGATGTGTAGCCCGCGCCCAGGTCCCAGGTGACGGCGATCTCGGGGCGGAGATCGGGGTTGGCCGAGGGGAAGGGCAGGTAGAGTTCGCGGATGGTGGGCTGGCGGTAGTTGCGCGCCACGCGGGTGTGGAGGAAGAGGCGGTCGCTGAGGTGCCAGCTCGCGCCGCCCTTGTACAGCAGCTCGAAGCCGTAGCGCGTGTTGTACAGCGCGCGGGTGCCGAGCGCGAAGCGCAGCGCCGAGAAGGGCGCGAAGGTGAGCTGGTTGTAGTGCGACAGATCGGTGAGGCCGCGGACCGGGGTGCGCTCCTGTGCGGTGCGGTCCCGCACTTCGCCGTCGGTGTGTTCGGCGCTAAGGCCCAAGAGGAGTTCGATGGAGCGGTGCGGGGTGAGGGTGAGCTGCGCATTGCCGCCGGTGGCGTGGTCGACGGAGTAAAAGCCGTCGTAGAGGCGGTGCACCCCGATGCTGAAAGAGGGCGTGATGGCGAGGTGCGCGTTGCCGTGCTCCCAGTCGAGGCCCAGGGATGCGTTGTCGCGCCACACGTCGAACCAGTGGTCCGGGGTGGGGTGGGAGGCCGGTCCGGGGTCGGCGCCCTTGAGGTGCACGAGCTTGTTGCGCACGGTGAGGGAGAGCGTGGGGCGAATGCGGTAACGCGCCGCGCCGTGGGTGATGAAGCTGCTGCCGCCAGCGCCGTCGCGGTGTCCGTCGGTGGACATGGCGTGGACCGCGCCCGCCACATCCCACGCGCCGAAGCGCCCGAGGAAGGCGGCGGTCTCGCGCAGGGTGCGGTAGCTGCCGTAAGCCGCGTCGTTGTGGAGTTCGTAGCCCGCCGTTTCGCGCCAACGGCTGCGCAACACGATGACCCCGCCCATGGCATTGGTGCCGTAGCGCACCGAGTCGCCCCCTTTGAGCACCAGGGCGTCGTCGAGGAGAAAGGGCACGTAGGCGTCGGGGATGGGGTGTCCGAAGATGCCTTGGTAATCCGGCACGCCGTCTTCGACGATCAGGATTTGCGTGTTGGGGCTGCCGCCTAAGCCGCGGATGTGCACGCCCCCCGAGGCGCCGTTGGAGACGCCGTGAATGGCGCCGCGCCCCGAAACATAGACGTCGGCCGACTCCTGGGAGATGGCCTCAAGGGTGGTGTGGCGTGCGCTGTCGCGGAGCTTGCGCCCCTCAATGTGGGTGGTGGCCTGGGTGACGTCCTCGCCCGAAGGACGGCGCGCGACGATTTCGCTCTCGAAAGACGGGAGGTCCTCGTCGGTTTCGCCGTTGTCGTTGTCGGTCTCGCCGTTGTCGGTCTCGCTCGGCTCCGCCACGGCCGGCGCGGGAAATGCGAGCGCCGCGCAACACGCCAGCAGCAGGCCGTACCGGAAACAGGGGCGCCCGGACCGGGGCGTCATGGGGCGCTCAGTGGCCATAGGGGCCCACCACGGAGAAGTCCTGTTCCATTTCGTCGCGGGTGATCTCGATGACGCGGAGGTCGCCGTAATCGAGGCGATGGCGCGTGCGGGTCATGTAGTTGAACCACATGGGCTTCGGGTTGACGAGGCCCTTGTCGGCGCGCGTGGGATCGGGCTCGCCGTCGCAGGGACAGACCCCGTCGACGGTGGCGTCCTTGGCCTGGTCGCGGCAGTAGTTGGCGGCGTCGAATTTTTCGAAGCGCACCGGCTCTTTTCCCGGCAGGCAGCGCAAGGGAGACGTGGCCTCGCCGTAGGGCAGCACGCCGGGGAAGACGCAGCCGTTGAAGCTGATGTTGCGCAGTTGGATGGTGTCGTCGGTTTGGTTGACGACGATGAGCTCGGGATACCCGAGGTCGCAACCCGCCAGCAGAACCAGGGGCGAGAACAGGAGCAGGAGAGCGTTCAGACAGCGCCCCGCGCGACGCCCAAAACGACGCCGCCCCAGGCGATCAGTCGAGGCACTGCGCGTTTTCGGTGCGTTCGGCATAGGGCTTAAATGCAAACTCGGGCCACAGCGCCCGGATGCGCTCGTAGAGGTCTTCGGGGATGGGGGCGACGCCCTCGGGGGGACAGGGCCCCTGGTGGTTGGGCAAGTTGATGGCGATGGTGCGGTGCTGGCCGTCGACGACTTCTTCCTCGTTGCGGCTGGCGATGGGCAGGGCGTTTTCCGGGGCGCAGGTGGGGTCGTCCCAGGCGGCGACCATCAGCACGTGGCCCAATCCCGGGGTCACCTCGACCTCGTCGCTCTCGTCGCCTTGTCGCAGCAGGCCGACTTCAGCGTCCAGGAAGGCGGCGCGGCAGATGGTCCAGGGGGGCTGGAAGTCCATCTCGGGGTTGTTGAAGTCGTTTTTGATTTGGACATAGGCCACAGCCGCGTCGTCGTCGTCGGTGCAGGCCGGCAAAAAGGCCAGTAGCAGGGCGCCCAACAGCGCAAATTTCCCCAAGGCATTCATGGTGCTTTCCTTTCGTTACAGCGTTCGTGCTACGGATTATTGATTGCGTCGCACTATACCGAGGGGGGCTTGGACCTGTCAAAGAAAACCGGCATGCCCAGCAGGAACACCCAGGTGGTGAGCACAAACGGAAAGGTAAAGACCGGCAGGTGCACGGGGGCCAAGGCGGCGCTCAGGGCGAGCTGCACCCAAGGGGTGAGGATGGTGGCGGCGGCCGCGAAGAAGAGGGCACCGCGGGCCTTGGGGGCAAAGGTGTGACCCACGGCGATGGCCACCAGCGCGCCGTTGAAGCCGAAGATCCCCGCTGCCAATGTGGGCGCGGGCACCTGGAGGGCGAGGGCGATGAGCAGGCCGCTGGCGGATCCGAGCAGGGCGGCGAGGCTGGCGGCCGGGGCGTTGACGAGCAGTCCCAGGGCGAAGAGGGCGCCGGTGACGGGGTTTTCCTGCAGGAATACTTGGGCGACGCCGTTGAAGAGGCCGCGGGGCAGCAGTTGCCAGAGGGGCATGTCGAGGGCGGGGGGCGGCGGCGCGGCGGCGGGGATGTGTCCTAGGGCGTGGACCGACAGGATGGCCGCCCAGGTGACGAAGACAAAGGGCGCCGTGAGGGCCGGGGCGTTCCACGGGGCCAGCAGGCGCATGAGAAAGGCGAGAACAAAGGTGGACGCCGCAGCACCGCCAGCGAGCCAGAGCCAGATGGCGGGCGATGTCATGGGGAGGAACATCGGCAGGGCGATGCCCACCAGCGCGCCGTTGAAGCCGAAGAGCCCCTGGCGGACGGGCTGGGTTTCGGCGCCGGCCAACGACGCCACGGCAGAGCTGATGAGGGCGCCCGCAAAGGCATAGAGCGCCATGAAGGGAGCGTTGACGCCCAGGCCCGCCAAAAAGAGGAGGCCGGTGTATGTGTTGTCTTGAAACATCACCTGGCCCACGCCGCGCAGGGCGCTGTCGATGAGCGCGACGAGGCGATGGGCGGGGTGGCGTTCGGCAATGACGAGGCCGGTGCGGGTGATTTGGATGGCGGGTTTCATAACGCTCGTTCGTTGGGGCAGTGGGCAATGCGCCGGTTCATACGACAATGTAATGCGCCGGGCCGTTTGCACAAGCGGAGATGCGCAGCGGGTTGGCGACGGCGAGAACGCGCTCGAAGATGGCGTTGCTTTTGCCGCGCTTTTTTGTTTGTTTGGTCGCGGCTTTGGCCTGCTTGAAACGGGAGGATTGTCATGATTTTGACCGGCCCAGACACGCCCTCAGCGGCGGACATATTGTCAGCGCTCGACGAAGCGGAGGCGCTTTGCTTCGACGCGTTGAGCGACCTGTACGCGGCGACCTGGCAGGCCAGTTATGTGCGCCTGGTGTCGCTGTTGCCCGACGTCGACACCCCCTGGGCGCCCTTGTTGGCCTACGCGCTGCAACGCGATCCCATGGCCGATTTCGCGCCTGCCGCGTGGCTCTCCCAAGCCCGTGTGTTGCCCGTCGACCAGGCCGCGCTGCAGGACCACATCGACGGAGCCGCCGAAGAGCTCGCAACGCATGGCCCCGGGGACGCGCTGTTGTCCGGGGCGCTGCAAAACATCTCCCTGGACGCGGCGCATTTTCTCCACCAGTTGGTGCCAGTCGATGCGCCGAACAAACCGTTCTCACCGCACGACCACGGCCCGACCGCGCTGCTGTTTTGGATCGCCGGCGCGCGTCTTTTCCTCCTCGAAGTGCACAGCGAATCTTGAACCCACCCTCGGCCGTTGCGCCCATGCGCTGTCTGTGCCACCAAAATGTTGGCCTGGCTTGCTGCGCAGTTGCGCAAAGATGTGCCTGGTTTTATTCTGGCAACTCAGTCACACCACCGGACAGGCCCATGGCCTGCAGGAGACAACATGAAAGAGCGACTTGTATTTGTCGGCTTCGGGCTGCTGGCATCATCCGCAGCGGCGGCCATTCGCCAAAGCGGCGGCGGGCGTTTTCACATCGTCGCCGTATCGAGCGAGACCACCTGCCGACGGGCCCAGGAGTTGGCGTTGGTCGACGAAACCCACCCCTACGAAGCCCTGGAGACCGCCATCGACGACGCGCGCCTGGTGCTGTTGTGCGGCCCCATTTTGCACATCCTCGAGTGCCTCGATCAAATGCGCCACATGCGCCCCAAGGCCACGCACCCCATCGTGGTGAGCGACATCGGCAGCACGAAGCAAAAAATCTGCGCCGCCGGTGAACGCCTCAGCGCGCCCTTTGTCTTCGTGGGCGGACACCCCATGGCCGGCTCCGAAAAGCGCAGCATCCAACACCACGACAGCTCGCTCTTCGAAAACGCCTACTGGCTCATCACCCCGCCCGATCACATCGCCCCGGAAACCTGGGAGCCCCTGCGCGATCTCATCGACATGGTCGGCGCCCACCCGGTGCTGCTCGACCCCGCCGATCACGACCACCTCATGGCCCGCTTAAGCCACGGACCGCAAATGATCGCCTCGGCCATGGCCGCCGGGTTGCCAGACGACATCCTGGATCGCGGACAGCAACACCTGGCCGGGCGCGGGTTTCGCGACATGACGCGCATCGCGGCGTCCCAGTGGCCCATGTGGCGCGACATCATCCACACCAACGGCCCCGAAATCTCCGAGAGCCTGCGCGAGTTTGAATCCACCGTCGACGGCATCCGCCGCGCCATCGCCACGCCCGCTGCCTCCGAAGCCGCTCTCCAGGCGCTCTTCGAAAAAGGCAACGAGATCCGCCAGTCCCTGTCTGCCACGGGCAAGGGATTCAGCCACGCCCTACACGAGGTCATGGTGCACCTCAAAGATCGGCCCGGCGCCATCGCCCAGGTGATCAACCCGCTGGCCAGGGCGGGCATCAACGTGCTGGACATCGAACTCGCCAAGGTGCGCGAGGGCCAGGGCGGACAGTTGCTGCTCGGATTCAAAACCGTGGCCGCCGCCGAGGCTGCCGTGCGGTTGATCGAGCGATGCGGATTAAAAGTGGAGATGCGATCGTGACGTGATCGCAGCGGGGGAGCGGCTCAGGTGGCGCGATCGCCGCGGGCCATGAGCACCTTGCCCGTGCGGACGAGCTCGACCACGTCGAAGGTGCGCACCATATCCAAAAACGCGTTTACCTTTTCGGAGGCACCGGTGGACATGATGACCATCGACTTGTCGGTGAGGTCGACGGTTTTGCAGTTGAAGTGATCGACGAGCTGCAGGGCCTCGGTGCGGCGTTCGGGACCGCACAGGATTTTGACCAGCGCCAGCTCGCGCACCACCGCGTCGGTCTCGGGGTGTTCGATGCACGAGAGCACGTCGATGAGCTTGCCCACCTGCTTGACGATCTGCTGGAGCATGTCCGGGTTGCCGCTGACCCCGATGGTCATGCGCGAGAACTTGCCGTCCTTGCCCGGCGACACCACCAGCGACTCGATGTTGAATCCGCGCCGCGCAAAGACCTGCGCGATGCGGGCCAGGACGCCGGGGCGGTTGGAGACATAAACGCTTAACGTATGAATCTTGTTGTTGTTAGTGGTCATAGTACACCTCAGGTTGACCCGGTGGGTTTTTCCATTTTTTGCCGCGGGCGCTCGATGAGCATGTCTTCGATGGGGCGGCCAGCCGGAATCATGGGGAACACGTTTTCGGTTTTTTCGCACTCGGCGTTGATGACGCAGGGGCCGTCGTTGTACTCCATGGCCCGCTTGAGAATTTTGCGGATGTCCGCGGCGCGCTTGATGGTGAATCCGCGGGCGCCGGGATAGGACGCCGCCAGCTTGGCGAAGTCGGGGTTGTTCTCCAGGTCGACCCCGCTCTCGCGGTCGTCGTAAAAGAGCTCCTGCCACTGGCGCACCATGCCGAGGTAGTGGTTGTTGATGACCAGGACTTTCACCGGTAGCTTTTGCACGCAGGCCGTGGCCAGCTCGCACAGCGTCATTTGAAAACCGCCGTCGCCGACGATGGCCCAGACCGCCTCCTCGGGGCGTCCCACCTGCGCGCCGATGGCCGCGGGGAAGCCGTAACCCATGGTGCCAGCGCCCCCCGAGCTGATGAAATCATCGGGGCGAACGGTTTTGAGAAACTGCGCCGCCCACATTTGGTGCTGGCCCACGTCGGTGGTGATGATCGCCTTGCCCTCGGTCATTTTGTAGAGCTCGTCGAGCACCTGCTGGGCCTTGAGGCCGCCTTGTTTGCCGTAGCGCAGCGGGTAGCGCTTTTTGAACTGCGCGATGCGTTGCAACCAGTCGTCGGTGTCGAGCGGCCCGACGTGCTTCAGCATTTCTTCGATGACCTCGCGGGCGTCGCCGATGCAGTGGTGGTGCACGTTGATCATTTTGTTGATCTCGGTTTCGTCGATGTCGATGTGGATGCGCACCGCGTCGCGGCAGAAGCGATCGGCCTGGCCGATGATGCGGTCGTCGAAGCGGGAGCCAATCGACATGATGAGGTCGCATTCGACAACGGCCTTGTTGGCGTAGGCGGTGCCGTGCATCCCCAGCATGCCCAAGGAGAGCGGGTGGGTCTCGGGGATGGCGCCCTTGCCGAGCATCGTGGTGGTCACCGGCGCGTTGAGGGTTTCGGCGAGGCGCTGCAGTTGCGGTGCAGCCTTGGAGATGAGCACGCCGTGTCCGGCCAAGATGACCGGTCGCCGGGATTTGGCCAAGGCCTGGCTGATCTCTTTGACGCGCTCGGGATCGAGCTTGGGATCGGGTCGGTAGCCCGGCAAGTCCATGACCGGATCGAGTGCGCCGGTGAACGGCCCCGCGCTGATGTCCTTGGGGATGTCGATGACCACCGGACCGGGGCGCCCGGTGCTGGCGATGTGAAAGGCTTCCTTCACCACCCGCGGGATATCGTTGGTGTCTTTAATGAGGTAGCTGTGCTTGACCACCGGCATGCTGATGCCAAAGACGTCGGCCTCTTGGAAGGCGTCCTTGCCGATCATGGAGCTGATGGTTTGGCCGGTGATGACCACCATGGGCACGGAGTCCATTTGGGCGGTCATGATGCCCGTGATGGTGTTGGTGGCCGCCGGACCGCTGGTGACCAGGACCACCCCGGGCTTGCCCGTGGCCCGGGCGTACCCGTCGGCCATGTGGGAGGCACCTTGCTCGTGGCGCGTCAAGATCAGTTTGATTTTGGTGCCTGTCGTGATCAACGCGTCGTACATCGGGATGGCCGAACCACCGGGCAAACCAAAAATGTACTCGACGCCCTGCCGCTCCAGGCACTTGACCAGGGCTTGCGCCCCTTCCATGGATTGTGTGTTTTGTTGTGTCATGAAATCACCTCGTTATTTCGCAAGTTAGTCCGAAAAGTATTTTTGTCAAAGAAAAAAGCACCCTAAAAATCGCAAGTCCTCACTTCCCTTAAACGAGTAATCGCCAAAGCGCCACTTTACTCTGCAAACCAACCAACCTCTTCGCATAGCGAACAAAAAGATCGACATTTAAGCCACGCTTACGGCACGCGATAAGTGATAAATGTAGAGAAATACGCACGCACCCAACTGCAATCTCTACTTAAATGTCGTTTTACCGTCGGTTGCATGGCCTTTTTTGCTCACAGATTGACACCATTTTTTTAGTGTGTTTTGTTTCTCGCGAATCATTCAAGATGTGTCGCACTACTGAGGAATGTCATTGTTCCCAAAAGTGCTTTAAACAAAGGGGAGTTGCATGCAATCAACACAACACAACACAACACAACACAACACAACACAACACAACACAACGAAGCGATAGCGCGCCGCGCATCGGAAACGCACGTACTTTATGCGTGTTATCGATGCTTCTAGGGCTCTTCCTATCCACGGCAGCATCAGCACAAACCTGCCGGTTTGGCATCTATTCGAGCCAAGATACGAACATCCGCGATCGGGTGCAGCTTTCCGCCGCGTCCATCGGTTCTAATGGCTATCTCGAAGTGGGTTCTGCAGCGCTCATCAACAGCAACATTTCGTCATCGGGAAATGTTTTTCTTCGAGATCGCTGCACAGTAAACGGAAATGTATATGCTGCAGGCACCATTTCTACCCAAAACCAAGTAACCATTTCGGGCGTTCAAGAAGGCAATCTGTCCATTGACGCCGAAGCCATTGATACCAGAGATGTTCTCCCCGGCACTCAAGATTACACATTGTATAGGGGCAACAACGTCACCCTGCCTCCGGGGGCTTATCGCAATTTGCACATGCATGACGGCGCCGTATTGCACCTGAGCCAAGGCGTGTACCATTTCAACAAATTTGTGATGGAAGCCGGAAGTGCGGTTTTGCAAATCACGCCTGGTAGCGGCACTGTACAAGTTAATGTCCAAAACGAACTCCGCTTTGGCGACCGGAATCAGTTTGTGGTCGAACAAGGTGCAACCCCGCAGCAAGTGCAGTTTTACACCAATGCAACCCAACAAGTAAAAGTGGGCACCGATGCGCATTTCTTTGGTGTGATCACCGCACCCAACGCCCAAATCTACGTGTTTTCGCGCTGCACAATTCATGGTGCGCTGTATGGCAAAAGCATTTGGATTGACACCGACACGTCGATGACGTTGATCGACACTTGCGCATACACAGTGGATTTCGACGACGATTTTGGTTTTGATCTCATCAACTTTCCTTTGCACGCGGACGGCAGCACGATTTTTGTTCCGGCCGAATGCGCACCGGGGCAAACCCTGTCTTCGGACGTGTTGCCCGAAGAAGCCGAAGGCGAGGAAATTTTGAGCTGTACCGACGATGGCGAAAACTGCGAAACCTGGACCACTTGGACGGTGGTGGACAGGCCGAACGCTGGCGAGTGCGCCACACAGTATTGCACGCCCGACGAAACGCCCACCTCAGCCCTGGGTGCGAGCACCCCAGGATGCGATGCAACAACACCTTTTGTATCCGCCGAATATTGCCCGATGCTAACACTGGAGGACGGAACAGAGGTGCCCGCGGATTGCGGCGGTTTGCCCGCCATTCCCGCAGTAGAAAATCCCCAAATCGATCCGGATTGCCTGGCGAACGGGGGTAGTTTGGAGCTGTGTACCCTAGCGGCGCAGCAGTGCATCACCACCACGCTCTGTTCGGATGACCCAAAAGAAGACCGCATAGATTACTCAGACAAAGATCCTGAATTTGACAAATGGACCATGGAACCGGAGACCACGCCCCAGCGCGACACCAACGTTGCGTTGATGCCCTCGGCATACCTGGTGGTCGATCCCTGTTCGGTGGTCAATGGCGATTTGAGAAGCAGTGCCCCAACCGTTGTTACGGGCTTCGACCACAGCGAAGGCCGTCACTTCTTGCCATCTTCTCATGCCACCAACAATGAAACTGGGGGCGCCGGGGGCAACGCGGGAGATGGCTCCAATGGAAACACCCTTTCCAATGCCAATCGCTGGAGCTGGAAAAAGGGCAGCGAAAAGTGGGGTGCTGCGGTGGATGCTGGCTACACGGCCAATGTGGCGTATGTCAAAGGCCTGTTTTCGGTTGGTTCCGAAGTGGGGGCGGGTTACGAAGCCGATGCCAGCGCCTCCGTTACCATTTTTGGACAAGATGTTGAGTTGGCCAAATTCAACCTGGCCAATTCGGTTCAAACCTGCGACTGGTATGCGGCTGCGAATCTGCGCGTTCTCGGCGATACCAGCGACATTCTGCAGTCCGAAATAGACATCAATGGCTTGGGTGTCGTTGTGCAAGGTGGTGGCAACATCGCCCAGGCCGATCCAGGCCACGTAGCGACATGTGAAATGGCCTTGGGTGACTTTTATGACAAAACCAATACGCTGCTGCAAAAGATGGCCAGCGCCGAAGTGCTGAAAGACGCATGGGAAGCGTGGAGAGATGGCTCGATCCCCGATTACGATGATCGCGCACTGAGTTTTGATGATGTAACCAGCGAATACAACGCGTTCGCCAATTACTACAACACGCAGTTTTTGCCTTCGATGCACAGTTTTAACAATGCTCGCGTACAAGCCACCGAACACGATTTCAGTGCCAAACTCCTCAAATTTGAACTCTACAAACGCACCAAAGACATTCGCAGCGAAATTCCCGTGGGCCCGTTTGATATCGGCGTCTCCGCTGGCGCCGTGGGCACCGTCGGACTCGATCTGCAATATGGCAATGAAATGGAATTCACCGACGAGACGAACTTCGGGTACATCATTCCTCGTTTTAAAGAAAGTGTGAACGCCGCACCGCGCATCGCATTTAGCGGTTGGGCATTGGCCTCTGCGAGCATTGACTTGGGCATTGTCGGCGGAAGCGTTGGCATTGAGAGCACGCTGGATCTGGTAAATTTTCAATTGCCCATGAATGCGTCGTACGAATTTAGGCCCGAGCATAATGAAACACCTTCGGGGCACGACGTTCCCTTGCTTGCAGATCCGGGCAGCGTCGACTGGAAAATTAACTATGCGGGCGATACGAGCATCCAGCTCGCCATGCTCAGCGGCCGCATTGATCTTGCCGTGCGCGGCTGGATTCGCCTGTGGTTTCCCTTCAAAAAAATCAAGTTGACCAAGACATGGCGCAAAAACATCACCAAGTGGGATGGCGTGGACATCCAATCGGCTCGCAAAAGCCTCTACAGCATCAGCGGTTCGGAATTGCTGATGACCACACCGGATATCTATGCACTGCCCAACCATCTTCCCGAGTTTAACTCTCCGGGATACGGCGGCGGCGGTTTGGGCGGCGGCACCCCGCGCATGATCTCCACAGATCCGCCCAGCCAAGTAACGCAACAATTTTCGCCATTCCAAAACGAAAGTAACTTTGCCCGGATGGTGACGCAGATACTCGACGGAAACGATTGGCATACGTGGAGGACAGTAGGAGCGAACCAACTGATCCCCATCTGCTATCCGATTATCATCCACTAATTAAAGGAGAAAACATCATGAATGTGAAAAGACTTATGTTGTTGGTGTTGGTGGCGCTATTGGGGACAGCGGCATGCAGTGGCGATGACAACGACAACAGCGCTTCAAATAATGACCAAAACACCGATGCGCACAACAATATCACGCCGGGATCAGATGCCAACAATAACAACAATAATGACACTAATGACACTTCACATCCTGACGACCAAACAGACAGCGACAGCACCCCGGCGGACACCGGCGTGGCCGTGAGCGACGAAGTGGAGTGGATTGCCATTCCCGGTGGTGTTTTTACAATGGGGCATGAAAAACTAATGTGGGCACATCCTCCACACCAGGTAACCGTGTCGCCCTTTTTCATGGCCCGCACCGAGACCACCGTGGCCCAGTACATGAAGTGTGTCGACGCCGGGGTGTGCCCCGCACCGAAAAACTCGTCCAGCAGCATCCCCCGAAACCACGAAAAGCCCCACGGCGGGCCCTTGCCCATGGACGCCACCTCGTGGAATGGGGCGGTGGCCTTTTGCACCTGGGCAGGCGGCCGCCTGCCCAGCGAGGCCGAGTGGGAATGTGCCGCCAGGGGGGGCGGCCAGGACATCGCCTACCCCTGGGGCGATGAGCTGCCGAGCTGCGACCGCTGTGTCATGAAAACCAAACCCTTTGGCGACACGCCCGAGGACTGGGGGTGCGGCACCGGCGAAATGCAGCCCGCGTGCAGCCGACCAGCGGGCAACACCGCCCAGGGCCTGTGCGACATGGCGGGCAATACCTGGGAATGGGTGCAGGACATTTGGCAAGACACTTACGACGGCGCACCGACCGATGGCTCGGCCTGGGAGGATGCGTCGACCGAACCCAAGCGCGTCATCCGCGGCGGCAACCTCACAAGCCACCACAACTATACCGCCAACTTCCTTCACGTCTCCGCAAGAGACAGGGGGGGGCGTCCACAAGATATCGGCTGGGGCTTCCGCTGCGCCCGCGACAGCGACTAATTTTGTTCCGCCCCCGCTCTTTCACTCCCCCACAACATAGAAACCAACGATAATGTCTCGGAAAGCCATTGTAATCATTTCACTCTCCGCGTTGACCATCGCCCTGCTGTTGCTCCTCCTGTGGCAACAGCAACGTCCGGAGACGCCGCTTTCACCCGATGCCCAATCTCCTTCAGCCTCGAGTACCCCTGCCCTGGGCGTCCCCCAACCGTCTGTATCCGAAACAGGTCTCATCCGATGGCCTAATAGCACGCGACAAACCTATGACATCCAGATGACATCGGCGTTGCTGGTGGAGGATGTGGACGAGCCAGTGCTCGCGTTTCAATTGCGCGGCCTAGTAACGCTGGATGCATTTTCGGAAGACGACGGCACCACCACCCTCATCATGGGGTTTACCGAACCGGTGTTCGAGGTGGCACAAGTCACCGAAGAGGGCACTGCAGTGCAGGCGCGCGCAAGCCGCCTAGAAGAAGAACTGGCGCAATCTAGTGTGCTCTCCATCGACCGGACGGGTCGCGTGCAGGCCATACAAGTTCCCAAAAAATCCTCGGGACAACTGCAATCTACGATAAAGAGCCTTTGTGCGATGCTTCAGTTTGTTTCGCCGCAACACCACCAAAATACTTGGGAAACCCAGGAGAACGATACGACCGGAACCCATGTCGCGGCATATTTGCAACAAGGACCGGGCACGTTTTTAAAAAACAAACAAAAATATCTTCCCATGGGCAAAGCCAAGTCCGGCACCGATCCAGACATTGCTGCCGAGGTGCGCAAAAGCGATATTTCGCTGTCGCTAAATCCTGCTGGGGAAATGACGGCGTTGACGGTAACCGACCACATCCGCGTAACCGGAACCCAGATATTTTCATCGACTGAGGCCCGCACAGAAGTGCGCCTTTCCCTGCAAGACAGCGAGCCGTTCTCCGATCGCAGCGCGTTGTCCGCACTGCCTTCAACCCACGTCGCCACCGCCATCGACGCCCCCACCACCGCTCACGCATTGAACGAGAAAATGGACGCCGCCAAAATTAGCGGGCTCAACCTGACCGCAGCGTTGCAAATCGCAGCGGACTTTTCGGGCGAAAATCGCGAGGACCGACAAAAAAGAGACCGGGCCTTTTTGGCCATGGAGGCATTGTTTCGTCAACAACCGGAAACCATTGCCGAAGGCCTAAAGCACATCGAGAACGGCAGTCCCCAAAGCGGCATGCTGCTCTCGGCACTGGGATATGCGAGCACCGAAGCCTCTCAAAATGCACTCATCGACCTCTTTCAGCGCTCGGACAAACTCGGTATCAGTCCTGGAACTGTCTTGCAGGCATTGTCGCAAGGGGAATCCCCATCGTCCGAAAACATCGCGCTGCACCAATCTCTGCTCTCACATCCACAGCACGCCCGGCAGGCACACTACGGCCTTGGCAGCATTGTGTATCATTATCGAATGGCCAAGGCGCTCCAGGCCGCCGACCAAACATTCGACATCCTCAAAGAAGCGCTAGAGCAGTGCACAACGCCGGGCGCTTGCATCATCGTGCTGCATGCCATCGGAAACGCCGGGCACCCCGAATCGGTGCAGGCCGTGCAGCCCTTTTTGCAGCACGCTGACGCCAAGCTTCGCGGAGCAGCCATTCAGGCGATTCGCCGTGTTCCCGGCACCGATGCCGAACAAATGATCACCGCTGGATTGCTACAAGATCTCGACAGCTCTGTTCGCCAAGAAGCACTCGACGTGCTCGGAAGTCGACAGCCAGCCACCGCCGTTGCACTGGCCGCCATCATCGATCGCGCACAGCGGGATGTCGATGCGCGAATACGCTACAAGTGCGTCTCCTTGCTGCCCCGTTTTGCGCAGATCGATGCGGCATCGGTTTACAAGGCCCTAAAATGGGTTGCCGAAAACGATTCGGAAGAAAAAATTCGCACGCAAGCGGCTGAGTTGGTGCGATGATTGGTATTCCGCTTTCTCTCAACATGGCTGGAAGCGGATTTGCTTAAAACAAGGAGGCTCTTATGACACGCAAACCCATTACCCCCAAACCCATTACCCCCAAGAAAAACGCCCGAAAAATAGCGACCCAAAGCGCAGCGTCCTGCAAACCCGTGGCCTCGCCTTGGTCTCTGTCCAGGCTTGTGGCGTGGTTGCCCCTCGTCGCCGTGCTTTTCATGGCCGGTTGTGTCGACGAAGACTCCCCGACGA
>LSQX01110964.1_pt2 | contig 69934 bp, 59 predicted proteins | sample 654561 | NCBI WGS metagenome assembly LSQX01 (sample SAMN04489861, study PRJNA283612) | anaerobic digester metagenome | isolation source: 4 biogas reactors fed with cattle manure at either 37C or 55C with and... | place: Denmark: Kongens Lyngby | collected 2014
GGAAAATTTCTATAAAAGTCTTGAATCTATCAATACTTTGTGTTATTATATATAGGCAATCCAACATATTGTAGTTTCACCTACTTTAATGATACCGGTTGCGCTAATTGCGGATTAGCAAAATATGTAAATTTCTCGGCGGTAGATATGCGCATTTATGGAATACAAAAATTGACCCTGCTTGACTTTCCGGACAGGACCGCGTGCACGCTGTTTACCGGCGGATGCAACCTCCGTTGCCCTTTCTGCCACAACGCGCCGCTGGTGCGGATGGATGCCGAGCCGCTTGACGACGGCGAACTTTTCGCCTATCTGCGCAAGCGCCGGAATCTTTTGGAAGGCGTATGCGTCACCGGCGGAGAGCCGCTTTTGCATCCGGACATAGATACCCTGCTCGCCGAGCTGAAAGAGCTGGGTTACGAGGTCAAGCTTGATACAAACGGCACATATCCTGACCGTTTGCAGGAGATTGTGGCCCGCCGGCTTGTCGACTATATAGCAATGGACATAAAAAGCTCGCCCGCGGGATATGCAGCCGCTGTCGGTATACCGGATTTTGACATCGCGCCCGTCGACGAGAGCATCCATTTCCTGCTCGGCGGCACGGTTTCTTATGAGTTTCGCACGACGGCGGTGGGCGGACTGCATACATTGGACGATTTTGCCGCTATCGGCGACTGGATTGCCGGCGCAGAGAAATATTTTATCCAAAACTACTCGGATTTGGGTGACATTTTGGGCGGAGGAGAAGGTTTTCGCCCATTTAGCAACCAAGAACTTCAGACTTTCCTTGCTGCGGTTTCGCCTAAAGTAAAATATGCCGCATTGCGCGGCGTGTAAGCGCAGCAATTATAATAATAACAATATTGTTTAGGAGCAAGAATCATGTATAGGGTTGTAAAGCGGGATAACAGAATTGACGATTTTGACCTGTCGAAAATATCAAATGCCATTACAAAAGCTTTTGATGCGCAAAAGGTTCCGTATACCAAAGATGTAATCGACCTTCTGACACTTAAGGTGACCGCAGATTTTGCCCGCAAAGTGAAAGACGGCTTGATCCATGTCGAGGAGATACAAGACAGCGTTGAAACGGTGCTTATCCAGGCGGGATATGCGGATGTGGCAAAATGCTATATCCTGTACCGCAAACAGCGCGAGAAAGTGCGCAATCTCAAGACCATCCTCGACTATAAAGAACTTATCGACAGCTATCTTAACAGCACCGACTGGCGCGTCAAGGAAAACTCGACGGTTACATATTCGGTCGGCGGGCTCATTTTAAACAACTCCAACAAAATCACCGCAAACTACTGGCTTTCCGAGATATACGACCCCGAGGTCGCCGAGGCACAGAACAACGCCGACATACACATTCACGACCTTGGCATGCTGACCGGATACTGTGCGGGCTGGTCACTGCGCCAGCTTATCACCGAGGGCCTCGGCGGTATCCCGGGTAAAATATCGTCGTCGCCCGCGAAACATCTGTCGTCGCTGTGCAACCAGATGGTCAACTTCCTCGGCATTATGCAGAACGAGTGGGCCGGCGCACAGGCGTTTTCGTCGTTCGACACCTATCTTGCCCCGTTCGCCAAAGCCGACAATCTCAGCTACTGGGAGATCAAAAACTGCATCCAGTCGTTTGTATACGGCGTAAACACACCCAGCCGCTGGGGTACCCAAGCTCCCTTTTCCAACATCACGCTTGACTGGACGGTTCCCGAGGATATGGCAGAGCTTCCCGCCATCGTGGGCGGGCGCGAAATGCCCTTCAAGTACAAAGACTGCAAGCGTGAGATGGATCTTATCAACCGCGCCTTCATCGAAACCATGATAGAAGGCGACGCAAACGGCCGCGGGTTCCAGTATCCAATCCCCACATATTCCATCACAAAGGATTTTGACTGGTCGGACACCGAAAACAACCGCCTGCTGTTTGAAATGGCCGCAAAATATGGCACGCCCTACTTCTCCAACTATGTCAACAGCGACATGAAGCCCAGCGACATCCGCAGCATGTGCTGCCGCCTGCGGCTTGACCTGCGCGAGCTGCGCAAGAAAACGGGCGGTTACTTCGGCAGCGGCGAAAGCACCGGCTCGATTGGCGTCGTAACCATCAATATACCGCGTATCGCCTATCTTGCAGAAGACGAGGCCGACTTCTATCGCCGGCTCGACCGCATGATGGATATTGCCGCACGCTCGCTCAAGACCAAGCGCGAGGTAATAACCAAGTTCCTCAACGACGGTTTGTACCCCTATACAAAGCGTTATCTCGGCACATTTGACAACCACTTCTCCACCATCGGTCTGGTAGGTATGAACGAGGCCTGCCTCAACGCCAAGTGGCTGCGCTGCGACCTGACGCATCCGGCCGCTGTCGAGTTCACAAAGAATGTGCTTAACCACATGCGCGAGCGGCTGATAATCTATCAGGGGAAATACGGTGACCTTTACAACCTTGAGGCGACACCCGCCGAGTCGACGGCATACCGCCTCGCAAAACACGACGTCCAGCGCTATCCAGACATTATCACCGCGGCGAAACCCGGCGAAACGCCCTATTACACCAACTCCTCGCACCTGCCTGTCGGATACACTGAAGACATTTTCGGAGCGCTCGACATCCAGGACGACCTGCAGACGCTTTACACCTCCGGAACGGTGTTCCATGCCTTCCTTGGTGAGCGACTGCCTTCGTGGAAAGCCGCGGCGAATCTCGTCCGCAAGATTGCCGAAAATTATAAGCTGCCCTACTACACGCTCTCACCGACTTATACAATCTGCAAAGAGCACGGCTATATAAACGGCGAACACTTCACCTGCCCCATCTGCGGCAAGCCCGCCGAGGTATACAGCCGTATCACTGGTTACTACCGTCCCATCCAGAACTGGAACGACGGCAAGGTGCAGGAATACAAGCACCGCAAGGTTTATGTGGTCGACACCTCGCGTCTGGCGGTCGGAGCTCAAGCCATCAAGGAGGAGCGCGAGGTAGCAGACACGACTGCGGCAAAGACAGCCGACAGCTCGCTTGAGGGCGGTCTGTACCTGTTTACAACCAAGACTTGCCCCAACTGCAGGCTGGCTGTAAGCGCCCTCGACCGTGCCGGAGCGCAGTACACCGTCCTCGACGCCGAAGAACACCCGGATCTTGCGAAAAAACTGGGCATCATGCAGGCTCCGACTCTCGTCGTGGTGGAAAACGGCACCGCAACACTCCATGCAGGAGCACCAAGCATCCGCAAATATCTCGAAACCACTGTCAACGCATAATTGCGCTTGGCACGCACGGCAAAGGATCCTGCCGCCTTGCCGAAAACCAGCCGGTTTGATGGCGGAACATGCCCAATAAAATAAACATAACACAAAGCCGCCGGCTCTACTATGAGCACGGCGGCTTTAGTTTTAAAAACCTCTCAAATATAAATCATCCGTTTTTGCCGGATTTCAGGCACCGGCAGAGCCATATTCCCATAAAAAAAGCCGCCTCCGACCGAGGGGCGGCTTTTTTGCTTGTCAGTCGTTCATGTATTTCATCATGAACAGTATAAGCATTTCGGCAATTTCTTTACGCATGGCATTTTCTTTGGGGTCAAAGTCGGTCTTGTTAGGCCTGGGCAGGGCGACTCCCGCCTGCTCGAAAATCGAGACCGCTGCTTTTGCGTAATCGCTTATCTTGGAGGCGTCGGTGAACGCAATCGCGCGCTCGGTATACTTGAGCGGTATATTTGCGTATACGGCATAGCGGCGGATAAGCTCGCACATCTGCTCGCGGGTTACGGGGTCGTCGGGGCCGAAGTTGCCGTCGGTGTAGCCCTGGACAATATTGTTTTGTGTCGCCCATGCGACATAGGGCGCATACAATGCTTTTTGGTCAACATCCTTAAACTTGTCCGTCTTATATGACGCCACATCCACGCCGGCAAGACGACCGAGCACGGTCACAAACATCGCGCGGGTCATCGTCGCGTCGGGCGCAAATGTCGTGTCGGATATGCCGTAGAAGAGCTTGTTTAAATAGCAGTATTTGATAAACACATAGTATCTGTTCGGCACGCCATTTGGGTTGCCCGGGGTCGGCTCGACGTCGTATTCGCGGATGTCTATGAAGGGGTTGACCCAATAATTGTAGGATATGACGACCTTGTCGGCTGATTTGCTCTCAATTTTCGCGTTGCGGTAGCCGATTTTCGCCGACTCGACGTTAAATTTGTACCCGTTTGCAGGCACAAGCGTTATCTCGACGGTATAGGATGCGCCGGCTTTGAATTGGGTTGTTGTGGGGTTCCAGTTTATGCTGCCGATATGATACGAGCTGTCGCCCGGCGTGCCCGTCGTATCAGGCGCCTGACCGGCGACCGGGTCGGCAATGCCGTTTACCGTCACAGTTTTTATCTCTGTTGCGGGCAAAGTACCGGCAAGTGTGTCGAACGTGTACTTTATCGCTATCGACGAGCCGGTGTAGTTTACCAGCGTCGCGTTTTTACCGTTGATTTTGGCGGTTAAATTCGTGGGGTATGTCGGGAACGAGTACCCGGATTTTGCGTTTAGGGTAAATATCACCGAGTAGCTGTTGCCGGGCTGGAATATATCGCCGGTGTGCATTTTTCTGTCCAGCGTGTTGTTATACCACTCGATGTTTGAAACCGTGTATCTGTCGTCGCTGGTTGTGAATACCGCTGACGGAGTTGCGCCGACAACCGGTGCGACCACATTCTTTATCTCGACCGACGAGACGGTCGAGGCTGCAGACGAGTCGGGGATCGGTATTACGGTGCCGGTGTTGGGAAGAATATAGGCAAGCGGCGACTCTGAAGTCTGCGAGTAATTACGGGTGTAAAAATACAGCGGAGCGGAGTACTGCATCGGGTTTGTATAGATAACCGGTACAGTGTTGGTGCCTTTATTTATATGATAAGTGGTAAATATCGGCGAGTTTTTAGAGACTGCGATATCGCTTGTTACGGAATAATACAGAATCCCGTCAGCGTTGGATGTGAATGTAATTATGCCGACGTAACCGCCGTAATATTGGCCTACAGCGTACTGGACATTGGAAAGCACCGGTCCCGAACCGGTACCGGAAGTCGGGGAAATGGTATAGGTCTGCGGAGGAGAGGGATACAGTTCATAGTAATATGTCTGATATGTAATGTAGTAATTCGAGGTGCTGGGCAAACCGGTGAGCTCAATAAGCGTCTGTTGAGGCGGAACTATATCCTTTTCTCCATGCTTTGTTCCGGTGGTATATACAAACTTTCCCGGGATATTGTTTGTTGGAGTGACAATCAAGGTCCCTTTTGTCGGGTCACTCGGGTTGCGTAAAAATGACAGTTGAACGGTCGGATAGTATTCGCTATTAGCCATCGCGCCCAATGGCAGGGCTGCAAGCAGCATTGCGACTGCCAAAAGCGCGACAAGTAGTTTCCTGAAATTCATATATGTTCCTCCGTTATTTGTGCAATTGCATTTACCTGAGTTAAGTATTGCTATTTTACCACACGCAACTGTAAAAAACAAGATGCGATATAATTTTAATTTGTTATTTGACATTTATATATAGCATTGGGCATTTTTGGCACAGCTTGATTCTTTGTTTATTTGACGCATTCTGCGGAAAAAAGTTCCCCAAAGAGTATTTTTGTGTTATATGAGCATAAAAAATGCAATTGGGGAAATAAAAAAGGGCGCTTTGCCCTTTTTATCTGTATATCATAGCCGCATGTTGCAGCATTTTACGAAAATGTGCTGTTTTTCACATATTGCGCATGGCTGCGCCTGCGCCGGTTATAATCCGAGCGTGGGTTGACAATCTCTCTCCAGTCAAGGTCGCCGCGGTCAAGCGCGCGCACAAGTATTTCCGTGGTTGCGATGTTTGTCGCCACCGGCACATTGTGAATATCGCACATCCGCAAAAGCATCATGTCAATCTCGCTGTTCTGCGCCTCCGGTGACGTGTCACGGAAGTAAAGAAGAAGATCGATTTCATCGTATGAAATCCTTGAGGCTATTTGCTGTGCTCCGCCGTGCGCACCCGAAAGCAGCCGCTCGATGCGCAAACCAGTCGCCTCTGACACATACTTTGCGGTTATACCGGTTGCACACAAATTGTGCGAGCTCAAAATCCCGCAATATGCAATGCAAAATTGTGTCATCAGCTCTTTTTTATTATCGGCGGCCATTAAGGCGATTTCCATATATCTGTTTCACATTCCCTTCATTAAATCCGTAATCAATTTCTTCAACCGCTAACCGGCCCGATTATGCGTGGCATTAAACCGGGCGCGTTGAAAGAATATGTTTCATGAGGTTTTTTCTGTTGATGCCGCGGAAAGAGGTAAACAGCGGTATGTTCCTGCCCGTCAGACGCTGGGCGATGTTTGCAAATGCTGCTGCGGTGTTGGTGCCGGGCAGTTCGTCAATCAGACCGCCTTTGAGCTGAAGCTCGGGCAGGCGGCTGTCGTACGGAATAATTCCTATAAGCTGCAGATAAGTTTTGTCGACAATTTCAAGCACCGAGGCTTGGCCGGGTGGAGGCTTTGTAGTAAAATCGAAGCAGTTGATAATCAGGCGCTGGTTTGTGATGCCTGCCTCTGCAACAGCGACGCCGGTTTTTTCGGCGGCTCTGATAGAAGTCGGCAGCATTGTGGATATAATAAGTGCCGACTCGGCCGCGGAGGCAGCCATTGTGAACGTGTCACCCTCATCGCCGGGAGTATCAAGCAATATGTACTCATAGCCATGTTCTTCGGCTACACGGTTTATCGTCGCACGGAAAAGGGAAGGTTCGATTGCCTGGCATTCCCCTGCCGGCGCTGCGCAAAAATCGAGCAGCGGACTTCTGTTGTCAGAAATAACTGCGCGGGAAAATTCAACACCTCTAATTGCTACGTCGCGAATGTCAAATACGACGCGGTCCTCGGCTCCGAGTATCAGGTCCAGCGAACGTATGCCGAAATCACAGTCGACAAGCAGCGTCTTGTGTCCGTTTTGTGCAAGCCGCAATCCGAGGTTTGCGGCAATGGTAGACTTGCCCACTCCGCCTTTGCACGAGGTTATAATTATCTTTTTCACGCCCATTTGTCACCCGGTCGCATCACGCCGCGCTGTCCCCCGTTACTGTACTAATTGTCTTGCGATGTAATCTTTATAGACAATTTACATATAGCAATTATAGCATATTTTCATCTATTTTGTCAATGACACAAATAAATCTTTTTTGTTACAAACTTTCGAGACGGCTTATAGACGATAAAGTTAACAAAATATTCAACTTTATATGGACGCGCATGCTATAATATCTTTTAAACAAATACTTTATCCGAAAAATTGCTTATGAATATCATAATTGTCGGAGGCGGTAAGGTAGGAGCTGAAATTACCGCCGCCCTTGCAAAAGAAGGCCACGATATTGTTGTACTTGACACCGACCCTGACGTTGTCAAGAAGTTGACCGACGACTATGACGTCATGGGTGTGTGCGGCAGCGGTGTTATATGCGCTAATCTTATCGAAGCCGGAGCCGAGAATGCGAGACTTATCATAAGCACGACCTCGCAGGATGAAATTAACCTTTTGTGCTGCATAATAGCGAAAAAGCTCGGCGCGCGCCACAGCATTGCAAGAGTGCGCAACCCGGAGCTTGTCGACCAGCTCCCTTTCATGCAGTCGGAGCTGGGCATCAGCACACTCGTTAACCCCGACTTTTATGCCGCAAGCGAAATTGCGCAGGTGCTGCAGATTCCGTCGGCTATTAAAATAGACACATTTGCAAAAGGCAGGCTGCTTTTGGCAGAGCTGAAGGTTGATGCCGGCGGGAAGCTCGACGGTATGGCGCTGCACATGCTCCGCCGAACATTTGGCGCAAAAATATTGGTCTGTGCCGTCAGCCGCAAAGACGAAATTTACATCCCCGGCGGCAATTTCGTGCTCGAGCAGGATGACCATATCTACATCACAGCCTCGCATCCCGAGCTTTTGGCTTTTCTAAACGCTGCGGGATATGCAAGCGGACGCATTAGGAATGCGATGATAGTCGGCGGCAGCCGGATTGCCTTTTATCTTGCACAGCAGCTCATTGAGACGGGCGTTTCGGTTAAAATCATCGAAATCGACCATGACCGCTGCGTCGAGCTTTCCAGGATTCTTCCCCGCGCCACTATTGTGTGCGGAGACGGTACAAGCGAGGGGCTGCTTGTTGAGGAGGGGGTCGGGCATACCGACGCATGTGTTACGCTGACTGGCACCGACGAGGAAAACATCATAATATCGATGTTTGCGAAAAGCTGCGGCGCGCGAAAGGTGATAACCAAAGTCAACAAAACCTCGCTGCAAAGCATGATGACGAGCGTCGGGCTTGACACCTCGGTCAGCCCAAAGACCATAACCGCTAATATCATACTTCAATATGTGCGGGCGAAAATGAACTCCAAAGGCAGCAATATTCAAACGCTTTATAAACTGGTGGGCGACCGGGTCGAGGCGCTTGAATTTGTTGCCGGCGAGCAAAGCAAAACCGTCGGAGTGCCTCTCCGTGACCTGAAAATCAAGCAGGGCGTGCTTATTTCGGGCATAATCCGCAAAAACAAGGTAATTATCCCGAGCGGCGCCGACTTAATCGAACCGCATGACAGAGTTATTGTTGTGACTACCAACAGGTATTTCACCGATCTGGATGAGATATTAGAGTAAGCGATTTTTATGAACTTCAGATATTCGCTTCATATTATCGGCAGCATCATGAGAGTGGTCGCCGCATTGATGCTCTTTCCCGTGCTTGTCTCGGTTATATACAGCGACGGATGCGCCGTTTGGTTTTTGGCGGTTGCGGCGATTATGTTTGCGGCAGGGATGCTGCCCCTTCTCTTACGAGTGGCCGATAAAAACATCTTTGCCCGCGAAGGATTTTTTATAGTTGCAGTTACCTGGTTCTTGATATCGATGCTTGGCGCCCTGCCTTTTTACCTTTCGGGCCAGATACCTTCGTATATCGACGCGTTTTTCGAAACGGTATCGGGTTTTACGACCACAGGAGCAAGCATACTGACCGACGTCGAAAGCATGTCGCCGAGCATGCTCTTCTGGCGCAGCTTTACCCATTGGGTGGGCGGCATGGGCGTGCTTGTGTTCGCTTTTGCTATTCTGTCGCAAAACGGTGCGCGAGTTTCGCATATCCTGCGCGCCGAATCGCCTGGCCCGACATACGGCAAGCTGGTATCGAAAACCAAAATCAACTCGCAGATTCTCTACGGAATGTATATACTTCTGAGCGTGGTAGAGTTTGCTTTGCTCGTTTGCGGCGGAATGCCCGCGTTTGACGCTATGCTAAACACGTTCGGAACCGCGGGCACCGGCGGTTTCGGCATAAAGAACACAAGCATCGGTTACTACAACAATGCCTATTTCGATTATGTGATAGGCATTTTCATGGTATTGTTCGGCATAAACTTCAACCTGTACTTTTTGCTGATCAGGCGCAAGTTTTCGGATGCCGTCCGTAACGAGGAGCTGCGCTGGTATCTCGGAATAATTGCGTTTTCGACCGTTACGATTGCGGCGAATATACTGCCTATATATAAAACGATTGGTGAATCCATCCGTTATGCATTCTTTCAGGTGGCATCAATCATTACGACTACCGGATATGCGACGGCTGACTTTGGCCAGTGGCCTGTATACTCGCAGGCTGTGCTTGTTGCCTTGATGTTCGTCGGAGGCTGCGTCGGTTCGACCGGCGGCGGACTAAAGGTAATGCGAATTTTAATAATGATAAAAACAGCGATAAAAGAAATACGCTACAGCCTTAACCCGCGTACCGTCAGCTCAGTAGTAATCGATAAGAAGCCGATTGACCGCTCCGTCGTGACCGGAGTCAGCTCTTATCTGGTTACATTTTCACTGCTATTGGCTGTGTCGGTGCTGCTTGTTTCAATCAGCGGGCGCGATTTCATGACAAATGTAACCGCGGTAATCGCGTGTCTCAACAATATCGGGCCCGGACTCGGCGAGGTCGGACCTGCGGGCAACTTCTCGTCGCTTTCCGCGCTGTCCAAAGTAGTGCTCAGCTTCGACATGCTTGCCGGGCGACTTGAGATTTTCCCGCTGCTTGCAATACTAATACCGTCATCATGGCGAAAATAAATAATCGGGGGCATATTTATGAACGAAGCAATCCTCATTCAAAAATGCATACAGCTCGGCGCATACAAAGCCGCCTGTGCAAATGTTTCTGACATAACATTCGATCCCAATCTTAGAAAAGCCTGTGAGGCAAACTACTGCGGCAACTACGGCAAAAACCTTACCTGCCCTCCCGCAGTCGGCACTCCAGAAGAGCTTATAGCCCGCGCGAAAAGCTACTCGCGTATACTCGTGTTTCAAACCGTAACGCCGCTCGAGGACAGTTTCGATTTCGAAGGCATGAACGAAGCCAAAGCGAAGCACTGCGAGCTTTCGTCGGAGATTGACAAGCTCATAGACGTGCCGCACCTTCAGCTCGCCGCCGGAGGATGCACGGTGTGCGAACGCTGCGCCGGATTTGACGGCGAGCCCTGCCGGTATCCGGACCGCGCCGTCGCCTCGCTCGAGGCTTACTGCATTAACGTTTCAAAACTTGCCGCCTTGTGCGGTATGAAATACATAAACGGCGTAGATACCGTCACGTTTTTCACGGGTTATCTGTACTGAAGCGAAAATTAAACGCCGGAGGCCGACTTTCTCGGCTCCCGGCGTTTTTGTTTTATTCAGCTACAAACTCCACCAGCCGCTTAAAATAGTCGAGATGATATTCGTAGCTTTGCTGAGCTTTCTTTGCCCCGGTGAAGATAGAGGCGGTAGAAAGCCGTCTTATGCACAGTATCGTGTCTTCCGGCATTTTTCTAAACAATTCGAAGTACTGGCCAACTTCCGTATCTTTTAGATACATGCCGTAATCGTCGAAGGCAATCTCCGGCTTATAGCCGAGCGCCTCCACAAGCGGCAGAAATCCGTTTTGGGTTTTGACCTGCTCGTATTTGCTTGGGTCGAGCAGGCAGATAACCGATTCACCCGCAAATATCTCCTGCGAAAACGCTCTGTCCATTTGAGCGATCGAATACTGGTTTAAAATGACGGTTGGACCGGTCCTTTTATAGGCAGCCTCCATCGCTTCTTTGAGTTGCTCGTCGGTCATGATGGTCATGTTGGCAAGTATTACTGTTTTCTGACCGTCACCGTTGTAGTCCCGCTCCATCAGGCCGCGGAAAATTTCCTCGGCCTGCTCTTTTTCGCCAAGCTGAAAGATGTACGGCCCGGCGTATAGAATATGGATGTCATAATCGACCTTTGTGATTACCTGCGGTACCATAACGATCGCGCAAATCACAAAAAACCCGATTATAAGCGTACGCCATTTGTAATAGTACCAGTAGTTTTTAAACCAGTTAATTATTTTTTTCATTTTTATAAAGCAGCCGGCTGTTTGATTTATAGTTTGTCAACTCACTGCAGTTGAAAGTTTCGCTTCGGTGAAACCTGTCATGTGCGGCGCGGCATTTTTCGCGCGAAAATGCTGCCCGCGGCATGGCCGGCGAGCGAAAGTTTAGCTACTGCAGCGGTTTCATCGTCGGGAACAGCAGAACATCTCTTATGGAGGCATTGTCGGTCAGCAGCATGACCAGCCGGTCAACACCGAAACCGAGACCTCCCGTCGGCGGCAGGCCGTATTCAAGTGCGCACAGGAAATCTTCGTCGACCTGTGCGTTTGTGTAGCCCTGAGCGTGCTTTTCTGCTACCTGACGCTCAAATCTGGTACGCTGGTCGATGGGGTCGTTGAGCTCCGAGAAAGCATTGCCCATCTCCGAGGCGTTGATAAAGAACTCAAACCGTTCTGTAAACTCGGGATTGTCGGGACAACGCTTTGCCAGCGGTGAGATGTCAACGGGATACTCATAAATGAAGGTGGGCTGTATGAGATTGTCCTCGACATAGGTTTCAAAGAAAGCTTCAAGCACTTCGCCGCGCGTCGCGTTTTCCTCGCACTCTACATTGTGCTCTTTGGCGCACTTGCGCGCCGCCTCGTCGTCCGCCCAGTCGTCATACGACACACCGGCGTATTTTTTAACGGCTTCTCGCATTGTCATTTTGGTCCAGGGCGTTGTCATGTCTATTTCCTTGCCCTGATAGGTTATCTTGAGCGAGCCGCAGATGGTCTTGGCAAGGTGCGAGTACAGATCCTCGACAATCTCCATCATGCCTCTGTAATCGGTATAGGCCTGATAAAGCTCGACGGTCGTAAACTCGGGGTTGTGGCGTGTGTCCATGCCTTCGTTGCGGAAGATGCGGCCTATTTCATACACGCGCTCAAGTCCGCCGACGATAAGGCGCTTGAGATAAAGCTCGGTTTCAATGCGCAGGTACATATCGAGGTCGAGCGCGTTGAGATGTGTTACAAAAGGACGCGCATTCGCACCTATCGATATTGTATGCAGCACGGGCGTGTCGACTTCAAGGAATCCGCGCGCGTCGAGGAACGACCTGATTTCGCGAATTATCGCCGAGCGCTTGATAAATGTTTCCTTTACTTCAGGATTGACAATAAGGTCTACATAGCGCTGGCGATAGCGCAGCTCGGTGTCGGTGAGACCATGGAACTTTTCAGGCAGGGGCAAAAGCGACTTGGTCAAAAGCGTGAGAGTTTTTGCATGAATTGAGATTTCCCCGGTTTTTGTTTTAAAGATTGAGCCTGTTACCCCGATGATGTCACCGATGTCAATCTGCTTTTTGAAGTTTTCATATTCCTCGTTGCCCAGATCGTCGCGGCGGATATAAATCTGGATGCGACCCGCACCGTCTTGGATTGTCGCAAAACTTGCTTTGCCCATGATGCGGCGCGTGATTATTCGGCCCGCAACCGAAGTATCGGTGCCGTCAAGGCTGTCAAAATTCTCGCGAATCTGCGCGGAATTGTGAGTTACGTCATATTTGGTTACCTTGTAAGGGTCGCGGCCGGCCTGGCGCAGAGCGTTGAGCTTTTCCCGCCTTATCCGCAGGATTTCGGAAAGGTTTTCGGTTCCTTCACTGTTAGTCGGTGTATATCCCGAATTGTCAGTCATCGCTAATATTCCTTTTGTCCAGATTTATTTTATTTTTTCTCGATATTTAGGATTCGCATTGTTACAGTGCCGCCCGGGGTGTCCACCGAGACGGTGTCTCCCACTTTAGTGCCCATCAGCGCCGATCCAATCGGCGACCTGTCGGAAATTTTCCCGTTTATGGGGTCGGCTTCGGTCGGGCCGACAATTGTGTACTGGGTTTCTTCTTTGTATGTTTCGTCATAAATTGTCACAACCGAACCGATGCTTACGACATCTGTAGAAATGTCGCTGTCGCTGACAATTACAACGTTTTTCAGCGTCTCTTCCAGCTCAAGTATTTGAGCTTCAACTTTAGCCTGTTCGTTTTTTATCTCGTCGTATTCGCTGTTTTCCGATAAATCACCGAACGCAAGGGCTTGACGCAGTCCTTCGACAACCTCTTTTCGGCGTACATTTTTGAGATAATCAAGTTGCTCGTGCAGCTTTTTCAAGCCTTCGTCAGTGATGAAAATTTGTTTTGCCATGTGTCCCGTCTCTACCTTCCGATTGTTGTTAACTGTAATTGATCTGTTTTATCATCGTCCGCGGTGTCCTGCAGTGTCATAAGCGCCTCGACGGCCGCTTGAAGCTGTGTATCCTGCTGGTCGGTCAGCTTATATATATTTATGTGTTTGACATCGTCGGCCATTTCTATTTCTATGTCGGGTTTTATTCCCACGCCCTCGTAATTGTCCGAGAAAGGGGGATAATACATCTTGGTAGAAATTGAGATGGCCGAACCGTCCTCAAGCTGGATTACCGACTGCATTGTTCCCTTTCCATAAGTCTGTGTGCCGACGGTTATAGATTTGCCGTAATCCCTGAGCGCAGAGGTAAACAGTTCCGCAGCGCTTGCCGTGCTTCCGTTGACGAGTACTGCCATTGGCATATCAAGTGACGCCGAGTTCGAATAAATTGTGTCCCATTTGCCGTTGCGGTCTATCGTGCGAATGATAGGCCCCTCCGGCAAAATATAATCGAGAATTTGCGTTATACTGTCAAGCTCCCCGCCGGGATTATAGCGCACATCGAAAATAAGTTTGTCGACACCCGATTGCGTGAGGTCATCGATCGCCGCGATAAACTGCTCGGGCGTTTTTGAGTCAAATTGCAGTATTTTGATTATCCCTATGTCGCTTTCGCTACCGTCCTCGTTTTTATAGCGGCGGTACATAACGGTTTGCTCGGTCACATGCGCGCGCGTGATTGCAAACTCAAGCTCGTCGAAGAACCCGTCCTCTTGGGGGCGCATGACGGTGAATTGTGCGACGGTGCCCGCCTCGCCGCGCATTTTATCGATGGCGACATAATATCCCAGCTCCGAGACATATTCGTCGCCGACACGCACGATAAGGTCTCCCGGCATCACTCCCGCATCGAGCGCGGGAGAATCGGGCATCACACCTGCTACCTCAATCGCGCTATACTCGGCATTGTATATGACAAGAACGCCTATGCCCACCAGTTCGGCGTTTTCGTCGCGCATCAGTTCCTTAAAATACTCGGCCGTCATATAAGTCGAGTATTTGTCGCCGAGCCCGCGCATATAGCCCATTATTATCGAGTCCGTCAAGCTTTCTTCGTCGATTTCGCCCACATATAGTGAGCGGGCAATCTCGTCGACATTGGCGAGCTTGCGATAGGCATTGGTTTGCGCGGTTATTTCGGCAAGCTTTTGCGAGTATTTGTTGTTAACCGATAAAAATGTAATTTGAAAGGTCAGCAGCACCGCCAGCAGCACTATAACAGCCACTGTGCCTATCGGTAGTTTTATTTTCATATTCCGCTTCCTTATAGAATTCGATAAAAATAAAGCCGCACTGCGGCCATGCACGCCGTCGCGCGGGAGCGGCGTACCCGGCGCGTGGGTAATTTTGTCGGGAATCGCTGCCGAAAACACCGCAGCTGTCATTTATAATTACATTGTTCCTCCCGTCATATAAACGGGAGGAACCGATTTTATTATTGGATAAGCAGCAAGTGGTTTACGCGCGGCTGCATTACGGCTTAACAACATAACCGCTGAGCGGGTCGACAGCCGAACCGTTGATACGCACCTCAAAATGCAGGTGGTTGCCGGACGAATAGCCGGTCGTGCCGACCTTTGCAATCACATCGCCCTTATTTACCGTATCGCCCACTTTGACAAGAATTCTCGAGCAGTGAGCGTACAGTGTGGCTTGTCCTCCGCCGTGGTCGATAACCACATAGTTGCCGTAGCTGTAATGATAGGTAGCCGTTACAACCGTTCCGGAGTTTGCGGCATAGATATTGGCTCCGGCATTGGCGGGTATGTCAATTGCTCTGTGAAATTCCCTGATACCGTTGAATGTGCGGTACCCGAAATATGAGGATATGTAGTTATATTTCAGATCGAGCGGCCACATATATTTGCCGCCGACATAGACCCGCTGCGATTTAGCGGCAAGCTCCTTGAGCTGTTTCTCAAGTTCGGCATCGAGCTGCTCGTTGGCTTTGACCAGGCTTTTATACTTTTCTTCGTTTTTGCGTATCTCGCGCTCTTGGATTTTTATGTATGTTATAGCATGGTTTTTTTGCTGCTCGAGGTTTAACTTGTCTATCTCAAGCTCGTTTTTTATCTGGATCTGTTCGGCAAGCATGGTTTCATGCTGCTGTTTTAGATTGTTCAGGTCTTCAGATTCCAGCTTGAGCTCGTTGAGCAGACTTGTTTGATATTCGAGAAGAATGGCGGTACGCTCTGAGTTGACCAAAAAGTCAATCAGACTATCGGAGCTGAAAATAATCTCCCAAAGGCTGTAGTCTTTATCCTCGTAAGAAAGACGAAGCTGCACCCTGAAATCTTCGTACTTTTTCTGGAGTGTGCTGTCTTTCTCCACCAATTTCTCTTTTGTTTCTTCTATTTTGAGCTCGTATTCCTTAATCAGCTGTTCCTTCAGCTCAATATTTTGCTCTTTGAGCGCTATCTGCCTATCGAGATAGTTCTTTTTTTGAAGGAATGAGTCAATCTCGTTTTTCGCGGAGGCTATCTCGGCTTTAAGCGCCGCCTGTTCTTTTTCGTTTTTCTTTATCTGGTCACGAAGCTTTGCGATGGAAGCGTTTGTAGCTTCCGCCTCGGGATAGATAACCGTACCGCCGGGCAGTTGCAGGAACAAGAGGATTGCGCATATTATCGCCGATATACCTCTTATTGCACGGCATGTGAAAGAGACGCGTGCCGCATTCTCTTTTTCTTTTGTTTTAGCGCACATCATAACAATCACGCCTTCAGATACTTACGCATTGATATAAGGCTGCCGGTAACGCCCGTCAAAACGCCGATACCGATAAACGAGAGCAGCAGCCAGCGGGAAACGCTGCTGAAGCTCACTATATGTATCATTTGAATGGTATCGGACAGCACCATTCTTTGCAGGTATATGTATATATACCATTCAATAAGATAGGCAAGTCCGGCGGATAACAGACCGATAAACACGCCCTCGAGCACGAACGGCAATGTGATAAACCAGTTGGTGGCACCCACATAGCGCATTATGGATATTTCCTGCCTGCGCGTGAATACCGCAAGTTTGACCGTGTTCATAATGATGAACACACTTACCACAAACAGCAGTATCATAAACCAAGAGAATATTATGATGATACCGCTTTTCAGGCTGTCTATCCGCGCCGCAAGGTCGGAGCGGTCTCTGACTTTATATATCCCTTCTATCTGATTGAGCTGATAGATAAGCGTCGCGACGTTGTCGTTATCATAATAAGATATTAGGAAATTATCGGGATACGGATTTTTGCCGGAAAGCACCGCTTCAATGACTTCGGGATATTCCGCATAGCGCTCTTTCTCCTCTTTGAGCGCCATTTCTTTGCTTATCAGGTCAACGCGCTTTATATTGTCAAGTTTGCTGACCTGCTCGGCAATATGCATTAAAATAACGCGGTCTTGAGTTGGGGGCGAGCCTTCAATTTCGGTACGGTTGGCGTTGTACACGACTTCATACGTCGATATGACCGGCATGTTGCTCCAGACCGCATACAGAGTCACCGTCGCGCAAACGGCGTTGCCGGAATGAAGTTTATATGTGCTGCCCGGCTGCATAATCTCAAGCTCGGACGCATTGCCGGGCACCGTTGACCAGCCCAAAAACGTGTTTGATGCGAGTTTTGGTGTGGGTGCGTCCGCAAGCACAACCTCGTCGCCATGGTTGTATCGGCCGGAATCGACGGGCGGGTCGCCCTCGATGCTCACGCCGCTCATATCGTATGCGATACCATAGTCAACCGTATATGGTTTGATGCTCCATACGGCATACATTGTAATCTTGCCGCTTTTCGCATCGGCGGGATTTATCGTATATCGCTGTCCCGGCGCATAAGTCGGCGTCTCCGCATTGGGATCGAGAGACCAGCCAAGAAATTCCGCGCCGTTTTTTGCTTTCAGCGGCCCTGCCAAAATTACCTCATCGCCTTCGGCATACTCTGTGTCGGTCTGCACAAATGCCGAAATGGTGTTCAGGTCGCCGAGGTTTTCCATGTTGTAGTCGATATTTAAAACGAGCAGCCCAAAGCTGCCCACAACAATGAGGCATGACATCAGGACAGTTATCGAAGCGACGCTCATAACGCCGTTGCGCAACAGGCCCGATATGCTCTGCCCTAAAAAGTAAGTTATGCTGTATCTGCGCATTCAGAACATACCGCCCATTCTGTCGTCTACTATCCTGCCGTCGCGGATTGTCACAACACGCTGCTGGAAATAGTCAACCAGCGTTTTTTCGTGCGTTACAACAATAACCGTCTTGTTCCGCTTATGAATCTTGACCAGAAGATTCATAATCTCAAGACTCATTTTGGGGTCGATGTTGCCTGTTGGCTCATCGGCGATTATTGTGCGTGGATTGTTGGCAAGCGCTCTGGCAAGAGCCACGCGCTGCTGTTCACCGCCCGAAAGCTCGGTCGGATAGCAATTGTATTTATCGGCGAGGTTGACAATACTCAAAATAGTCGGCACCCGCCGTTTTATCACGCTTGACGGTTCGCCTATAACCCGCATGGCAAAGGCGACGTTTTCAAACACCGTCTTGTTCGGAAACAATCGGAAGTCCTGAAAAACCACGCCAAGCTGACGCCGGTAGTACGGCACTTTACGCTCGGGCATCTTAACGAGATCAAACTCGTCGACGGTAAGTCGGCCGGAGGTGACCCGTTCTTCACGAAGCAGAAGTTTCATCAGTGTCGATTTACCCGCGCCCGACGGACCTACTATAAAGACAAACTCGCCGTCGTCAATATGAAGATTGATGCCGTCGAGTGCAGTTGTGCCGTTCGGATAAACCTTTTTTACATTGCGAAAATCTATCATTACAATTTCATTTTTCAATGAACGAGTTATTAGTATTTGACAGGTTTGGAAGAAAGGTATTTCTTGACCATAAGGGCAACCTTAAACGTTATCGCGTGCTCGAACTCACGCAGATCAAGACCTGTCAGCTTGCGGATTTTTTCAAGCCTGTATACCAGCGTGTTGCGGTGTACAAACAGCTTGCGCGACGTTTCCGAAACATTGAGGTTGTTTTCAAAAAAGCACTGGATGGTCTGCAGAGTTTCCCTGTCAAGCGACTCAAGCGATCCGCGCTTGAAAACCTCCTGCAAAAACATCTCGCAAAGGGTGGTCGGCAGCTGATAAATAAGCCTGCCGATACCAAGATTTTCATAGCTGATGATGTTCTTTTCAGTATCGAACACCTTGCCGACCTCAAGAGCAACCTGTGCCTCTTTGTATGAGCGCGCAAGATCCTTGATGTTGTCAACAGCGGTACCTATACCAATCGCGACTTTTGTGTAAAACTCCGTGCCAATTGTATCGGAAATAGACTTTGCAAGACGCTCGATTTCCTTCATGTCGAAACCGGGCTTCATTTCCTTAACAAGCACGATGTCGTTTTCACCAACGCTGATAACATAGTCCTTGTTTTTGTCCGGGAACATGTTTTGGACTATGTCAAACGGTATGATGTCGTTTTTCCCGAAGAATTTGATAAGCAGCACTATGCGAACGACATCATTGTTGAAGTGGAGTTCTTTGGATTTGATATATATATCGCTGGGCAGAATGTTGTCGAGGATGATGTTTTTGATAAAGCTGCTCTTGTCGTATTTCTCGTCGTACAGGTTCTTGATGTTGGCGAGTGCTATAGAGAGAAGCGCCGTGTATTTTTCGGCGCTTTTGTCTTCTCCTTCGACGAACACAATATAATCGGCTTTCGGTGACGTACCTATCAGTTTGTAGGTGAAGCCGCCGGAGGTTATCGCATCGGAGGTATAAGCCAGCTCGTCGCGGATTCCCTGCCGCGTTTCTCCTATACGGGAAAGGTCGCTGCAGGAAATTATAACTCCGTTTTCGTCTATGACGCCGATAACCCTGTCAACGGCATCCTTCATTTGATGAATAATACCTTGAAATAATCTGTTAGACATTTTAAATATTCCTTCCGTCCTTTTATATCATTTTGACGGTGCAGACGATCGCGGAGATCAAATATGCGCCGAAATATACAACGAGTGTATAGAACACAAATTGCGGGAATATGGTGACGAACACGGTGCTCACAAGCAGCAGGGCTGCACCGATTATAATGGACAGTCTGTCATATCCGTCACCGAGCACCGGGAATCGCTTTCCTTTTGAATTGCCGGCTGCGCCTTTGCGTGCGATAAAGAAAAGCGCTGCTGCCGCAAACGGCAAAACAAACGATGACACACGCAACAGCGCGACAATAACCATTTTGACAGAAAGCAGGTTCAGCGCACCGTATTTGGCGCAATAAATGCCCATTCCGCCTATTGCCGCTGCAAGTGAATAGAAGAAGAAATAGCGGGGGTAAAACGCATAGATGAAACAAAACGCAGTCGTTACAATCACGAAGATGATGTGAGTGTTAATGGTAAACGAACGGAAGAGGAGCGACATTAAAAACAGATACGCAGCCGCTGCAAGCAGTATAGTCGATGAAAACGGCTTTGCACTGTCGTCTACTCGCTTTACACGCAGAAAGATATAGTAGGCTGCGGCGGCTGCAGTGAGCAGTCCGAGCCCGATCCAAATATAAGGCAGTACATCATTGAATTTGGTCACAAAAGCTATAGTTTCGTTTTTCTTATACAGAAGCAGCCCCACTATAAGAAGTGTTGCCGCTATAAATAGTCCCATGAGCCGTGTGACGATAATTTCTTCCTGCTCTTGACTGCGCTTGATTTTGCGGGTCGCGACGGTTTTGTTGTCGCCCAAATTTATCACTCCGTTTGTGTTTGCAGATTTAAAGTTGTTCATACGGCTATTTCCTTGTCTTTTTCGGGCGCCGGACGAAACCTGACGCCATAGCCGTCACGCCGCCAAGCCGCGCCGTTATTCTGTTCATTTTTCATCCATTGATGCATCTGATGCATCGTGACGCATCAGCTCAAACTCATACGAGAGCGCTGCGAGCACATAAAGCGGTGCAGTTTCGCAACGAAGTATGCGCTTGCCCAGCCCGCACAGTGGTATCTCGGCCTCTCGTGCCATATCTATCTCGCGCGCGGAAAATCCGCCCTCCGGCCCGACAGCGAAAGCTACAACATTTGGACAGTCCTCTCTGCCAAGCAGTTTCGGAAGCGGCTGTGTTCCGTCACCCTCATAGCAGATAAAGCGCAGTCCCGCCGACTCTTTGAGCTCCGACACGACATCCGAATACATTATCGGGTCTCTCACCGTCGGGATTATGGCTCGTCCGCACTGACTTGCCGCTTCTGCGGCGATTTTTCTTCTGCGAGCCTGCTTTTTTTCGGCGTCCGCCGCACCGACAATAGTGCGCTCGCTCTCAAACGGAACAATCTCGGCGACACCGAGTTCGACGCTCTTTTGGATTGCAAACTCAAACCGGTCGCCTTTGGAAAGTGCGAGATATGCAACAGCATGATATGGAGGTTCGTTTTCGCTGTCGCGTATTTGCAAAATGCGCGCCACTACGGTATCCGAAGTAATGCGCTCCGCTTCGCATATATATTCGCGACGACGCATGTCGCATACAACAATTTGCTCGCCGCGTTGAAGGCGCAGCGAACGAATCAGATGAAGTGCATCACTTCCGTCGATTGTGACAGTTTCGCTATTGATTTTTTCGTCGGTTACAAATACTCTCACGTTGCACTCATAAGTCGCGGCTGTCGCCTCTTTCGAGAGCAGCGCGGGTTATCATAAAATACTTCAGTATTATATATTATATTTTACTATTTGTCAAGAACAAAGCGGGGTTTTTTGTAAATTATACTGAATAATGCTTCCAGTTTACACAATGCGGGGAGGTAAAATTTGTGCAAGTTCATAATTGCACAGCCCGGCAATATTTCCGGGAAAAACTAACGAAAAAGAGAAAAGACCGCCCGCAGATAATGCCGCAATGTGTCTGTGGCGGCAGGTTTTCGCCTTTACTTTTTATCCGCCGGTTTTTCAAACAATATGGCAAGCCAATCGCCTTCGGATACGGCATCGACGGCGCACAGACCGCCCGCGTCAAGAGCGGATACAACGCGCTCTCTTTCGGTTTCGATGACGCCCGACACGGCAAGCAAGCCGCCGTCCGCCATATATTCCCCAACATTTCCGGCCATGCGTATGATTATATCGGCAACGATGTTTGCACAGATAAAATCATATTTTGTCTCGCGCTGCACCGCTGCAAGCAGGTCGCTTTGAAACACGCGTGCGTTTGAAACGCCGTTTGCCATGATGTTGTCGCGTGCCACGCGCACCGCAACGGGGTCAAGGTCGCATGCATCGACATGCGATGCACCGAGCAGTGACGCTGCGATGGCAAGTATGCCGCTGCCCGTGCCGACATCAAGCACGAGCGCGCCGGGCTTCATAAAGCGCTCCAGCAACCGGGCGCAGAGCCTTGTCGACTCGTGCGTGCCGGAGCCGAATGCCATGCCCGGGTCCATGCGAACGGTCAAGTCGCCCGGCTCGGGCCTGTACTCCTTGTCCCATGCGGGAACGACCGTCAGTCGCTCGCCTATTTTCAGGGGGCTGTAGTATTTTTTCCATGCGTCGGCCCATTCCGCCTCGCTGCGGCCGACCGCCTCGAGTTTAATTTCAAGCTTCTCGGTTTCGGCACGCTGACGTATAAAATCGGCTATCTCGCCAAAATTCTTTTCTGCCGGTATAAAAACGCTGACTGCCGCGGGCCTGTCCGGGCGTGTGAGCTCTTCGTCGATAAGCTCGCCGTAGCAGGAGTCGAGCTGCTCGACATCTCTCGGGTCTTCCACCATTATGCGGCTGTCAACCATTGTGAAAATGGCGCAAACGCGGTCAAGGTCGCGCACATCACATTCGGCGCGCAGCTGTGTCCAGTCTTGCATTTGATGTATCCTTAAGTTTTATTTTTTCCGTATTTTACAGAGGAGCGGCGGCAAAACAACCGCGGCCTCCGCTCAGTATCCTGACAGTATTATATATTATCGGGCACTTTCTCATACCCGGGCAGCCTTTATTATTGCTTGCCGAAAAATCTGTTGAAAAAGTTTGTTTTTTTGGAATTGTTTGCGGGACAACAGGTTTCCGCGAATTTGCGGAGCAGCTCTTTCTGTTGTTCCGTCAGCCCTTTCGGCACCTCGACATGCACGCTGAATATAAGGTCGCCGCGCCTTGTCGAGTTGACATGCTGGATTCCCTTCCCGCGCAATGTAAACCTTGTGCCGGTTTGAGTACCCTCGGGAATCGTATATTTTATCCGGCCTTCAAGCGTCGGGATGTCGATCTCGGCGCCGAGCGCCGCCTCGACAAAAGTAATCGGAACCTCGCAATATATATTATAGCCATCGCGTTCGAATATCGGATGCGGACGCACGGTGATAATAAGTATCAAATCCCCGGGCGAGCCGCCGTTGCGCCCGTCATTGCCCTGACCGGGCAGACCGACACGTTCGCCGTCGTCTATGCCGGCGGGTATTGTAACGCTCAGCTTCTTGTTGACCTTTACATAGCCTTTTCCGTTGCAGTTGCGGCAGGGGGTTTTGATTATCTTTCCTGTGCCGTGGCAGTTGTCACATGTACGCGATGTCTGAAACAGACCCAGAGCGGTGCGCTGGGTAAATTTCACTGTGCCGCTACCGCGGCAGGTCGGACATGTTTCCGGCGAGGTGCCTTTCGCCGCGCCGGTAGCGTCGCAATCGCCGCACCTTTCAATACGGCTGTAGGTGATTTCCTTCTTGCAGCCGAACGCCGCTTCCTCAAATGATATTGACAGTCGAAAATGTATATCTTCGCCGCGCTGCGGCGCGTTTCTGCGTGCGCTGCCTGTCTGTGTTCCGCCGAAAAAACTGTTGAGTATATCGCTAAAGTCAAAGCCGCCAAAGCCGCCGAAATCGCCGAAACCGCCGCCCATCGACGGATCGACTCCTTCGTGGCCGTACTGGTCATAGCGCGCGCGCTTTTCGGGGTCGATAAGCACAGCATACGCTTCGTTTATTTCTTTGAACCTCTGTTCGGCTTCCTTATCGCCGGGATTTACGTCCGGGTGATACTTTTTAGCAAGCCTGCGATATGCTTTTTTTATCTCATCTTCGCTTGCGCCGCGCTCGATGCCCAGTACCTCGTAATAATCGCGCTTGTTTTCTGCCATAAGCTGTCCTTCCGAATTTAATAAACATGTCACGGGGATTAGAAACTCGAGGGCGCGCACCAGCACGCGCGGGTGCGCTATGCCTTCGGGTTCCTAATCCCTGCCATTACTTATTTTATTCCGAGACGGGGACAAAGGCGCAACTTATTTGGTTTCACCGTCTTTGTTTTCACCTTCATCTTCGCCCGTCTTGTCCTCAAAGTCGGCGTTGTAATAGCCTTCTCCGCTTTCTCCGCCCGGGGTGCCGTCGTCCGGACCGGCGCCGCTTTGTGCACCCGAGCTGTAAAGTTTTTCGGATATTTTATAGAAGGCTTTTTGAAGTGCCTCGGTATCGGCCTTGATGGCTTCGGTATCTTCGCCTTTAACCGTTTCTTTGAGCTTGTCAATGGCGGCGCGCACTTCGGACTTCTCGCTTTCGCTGACTTTGTCGCCGAGATCGGTCAGCATCTTCTCGGCCTGGAAAACAAGCGAGTCTGCGTGGTTTCTTGCCTCAACAAGCTCTTTTCTCTTCCGGTCTTCTTCCGCGTATTTCTCGGCTTCGTTGATGGCGCGGTCGATTTCTTCCTTGGTCATATTGGTCGAGGAAGTTATGGTTATATGCTGCTCCTTGCCGGTGCCCTTATCTTTTGCGCTGACATTGACAATGCCGTTTGCGTCAATGTCGAACGTCACCTCAATCTGCGGAATGCCGCGCGGTGCCGGGGGAATGCCGTCGAGTATGAAGCGGCCGAGCGTGGTGTTGCCGGCAGCCATCTCGCGCTCGCCCTGCAGAACGTGGATTTCGACCGAGGTCTGGCCGTCCGCGGCGGTGGAGAAAATCTGCGATTTTCTTACCGGAATGGTGGTGTTGCGGTCGATGATGCGGGTAAAGACGCCGCCCAGCGTTTCGATACCCAGCGACAGCGGGGTCACGTCAAGCAAGAGCAGGTCTTTGACGTCGCCGCCGAGCACGCCCGCCTGAATTGCCGCGCCGATAGCGACACATTCGTCGGGGTTGATGCCTTTGAAGGGGTCTTTGCCGACAAATTTCTTGACGGCTTCCTGTACCGCGGGAATACGTGTTGAACCGCCGACAAGCAGAACCTTGTCAATCTGCGAGGGCGAAAGACCCGCGTCGGCGAGAGCCTGTTTGGTCGGGCCCATTGTGGCTTCGACGAGGTCGGCAGTAAGCTCTTCAAACTTCGAGCGGGTGAGCGTTGCGTCGAAGTGTTTCGGCCCGTTTTCGTCCGCCGTAATGAACGGCAGGTTGATGTTGGTGGTAGCTACGCTCGAAAGCTCGATTTTCGCCTTTTCGGCCGCCTCTTTCAGGCGCTGCAGGGCCATTTTGTCGCGGCGCAGGTCAAGGCCGCCGTTTTCGCGGGCGAAATTCTCTGCCATCCAGTCGATGATGCGCTGGTCAAAGTCGTCGCCGCCCAGACGGTTGTTGCCGTTGGTAGCGAGAACTTCAAAAACTCCCTCGGAAATTTCAAGTATGGATACGTCGAATGTGCCGCCGCCGAGGTCAAACACCATTATTTTCTGGTCGGTTTCTTTGTCGATACCGTAAGCAAGAGCCGCGGCGGTAGGCTCGTTGATAATTCGCTTAACATCAAGACCCGCGATTTTGCCTGCGTCTTTGGTAGCCTGGCGCTGGGAGTCGGTAAAGTATGCGGGAACGGTAATAACCGCCTCGGTTACCTGTGTGCCGAGATATGCCTCGGCATCAGATTTGAGTTTCTGCAGGATCATCGCGGAAATCTCTTGCGGTGTAAATGTCTTGTCGTCAATGGTCACCCTGTGGTCGGTCCCCATCTGACGCTTGATAGACATTATAGTGCGATCGGGGTTGGTGATTGCCTGGCGTTTCGCAACCTGACCGACCATGCGTTCGCCTGTTTTGGAAAATGCCACAACCGAAGGAGTCGTGCGCGACCCTTCAGCACTCGGAATTATCTGGGGTTCGCCGCCCTCGAACACGGCGACGCAAGAGTTTGTGGTACCTAAATCTATACCAATGATTTTTCCCATAAATTGCTCCTTGTTTTATTTTAGAGTTTAGATTAAAAGTGCTGCATTAATTTATATTATTTATATATTATAGTGTAATTTTGAGCATTAAATGAACACCGTCTGCGCCGCTTATCCGGAGCACAGATATAATATTGCGGTTTAATTTGCCACTTTTACCATGGCGAATCTGAGCACGCGGTCACCTTTTTTAAATCCGGGCTGAAACACTTGCGTAATCTCACCTTCACCGTGAGCTTCGCTTTCCTCATGCATCACGGCATTGTGCAGATTCGGGTCGAATTTTTCGCCCGGCTCGCCATAACGTTCGATTCCCATTTTGGCAAGCGCTCCGGTAAACATGTCAAGCGTAAGCTTGATTCCTTCAATCAGCTTTGCCGGGTCGGTTGTGTCGCCGGCCATTGTCAGTGCGCGCTCGAGTGTATCGTAAACAGGCAAAATTTCTTTAAGCACGTCCGCATAAGCGTCGATATAGACCGCCTGTTTTTCCGCCGTAGTGCGTTTGCGATAATTTTCGTATTCGGCGTACAGCCTTACATAGCGGCCTTTTTCTTCTTCGAGCGCGGCCAAAAGCTTTTCAAGCTCACCGCTCAGCCGCCTGACTTCGTTTTCAAGCTCACGCTTTGATTTTTCTTCTTTTTCTTTTATTTCATCTTCGGATTCTTTTGCATCGCACTTTTCGCATTCGTTTTTCGCTGTTTCGCAGCTTATGTCGTCGCACTCCGAAACTTGCCGGTCGCCGGCGTAATCACCGGCGTCCTCTTGAGGGGGAACTTGATTTTGCGGCTGCGGTTGGCTTTGATCTTTGTCCGCGGTATCCGTAGTGTCGGTATTGCTTGCGGTCTCCATAGTCAAGTCTTTTTCACAATCGTGTTTTTCAATCATAGCAACGGTTTTCCCTTTCGTTTGACCTGATATTTTTGACTGCTGTCGCACAATCAATCGTCGGGCGCATCAGTTTTTGCCTGTTCGCCCGGCTCTGCGACCAGCTCCGGAGTTGTATCTGCCGCCCTTTTGGCTATGCAGTTTGCAAGATGCTCTACAGTGGCAATTACCCGGCTGTAATCCATTCGGCAGGGGCCAAGTACGCCGATTGCGCCGACTACACGTCCTCCGCGTTTTATTTTGCGGAATATAAACGAGGAGTTATACATTACCTCCACCCGGCTTTCAGCACCGATTATCACCTGTGTGCTGTCGCCGTCGTGTTGGGATACGAGATTCAGTATATCCTCTTTGCGCTCGAGCAGCCCAAGCAGCTCCTTGAAGCGCTCGACATCCGAAAATTCCGGATATTGCAAAAGCAGGTTTATACCCTCTACATGCAAATCGCCGCTGTCAATCTCGCCCACAGCGTTGTAAATATGTCTGATTATTATTGTAACAAGCTGGTCGTATTCCGGCAACCTGCTTGACAGTTCCATGATAACCGGCAGCGTGATTTTCTCGAGCGGGAGACCCGTCAGGTACGCGTTCAGCTCGATTTCCATGCTGCGCAGCATCTGGTCGGTCACCACAATCGGCGAGCGGACATATTTGGTTTTCACAACGTCCGCGCTGGTGACCAGCACGAGCAAAAAGGTTTGAGTGTCAAGATAAAGCAGCCTGATATGGGTGATAACTACCTCCTGCAGGCGCGGTTTCATCGACATCGAAGTATAGTTGGTCAGCGATGAAACCAGTTTGCTCGCTTTTTCCAGCATTTTGTCAAGCTCTTCTATCTTCATCCGCATCAGGTTGTTGAGCTGACGCATTTCCGCCGCCGTGAGGCGATATTTTTCCATAAGGCTGTTGACATAGAACCTGTAACCGCGCTCGGACGGTATGCGACCGGCCGAGGTATGCGGCTGCTCCAGAAAGCCAAGCGCTTCGAGCTCTGCCATTTCGTTTCTGATTGTAGCGCTCGACAGCGTTATGTGCTGATTTTGCGCGAGGTATTTGGAGCCGACCGGGCCTCCTACTCTGATATGCGCATTGACAATCGCGCGCAATATTTTCTTTTTGCGCTCGTCAAGCTCCCCAAATTCGGATTTCATGCTCCTCACCCCGCCTTCCGCATAGTTTATTAGCACTCTCATGCGTTAAGTGCTAACCAGTGATATAAATATATCATTATTTTCATATTATTTCAAGACGTTTTATGAATGGATTTGTTAATTATTTGTAAAGCCCATGTCATAACTGCTAAAATCAAGGGAAATTGGCCGGTCTTTATGCCTTTCGGACGCGCAGGCGCAAAGACAAAAAGCACCCGCAGTCGGCTTTTGATAAATTGAAATAACTTTCACTTGAAAAGATCGGGAGCGGGTGATATAATAAAATAATACATCAAATTACAGTGCCGGCAGTCGGCCCAATATATCTTATGGGGGTATGATTTTCTGTGCCCGACAAAAAGGAAGTGAACGGCGGCAATCTGCACATCGGCCATCGGAGCCGTTTGCGAGCCCGTTTTCTGCGTCAGGGTTTGGTCCGGATTTGACCATCACAATATGCTCGAGCTGCTGCTGTTTTATGCTATACCGCGCCGCGACACAAACAAGCTTGTGCACCGGCTTATCAGGCGCTACGGTTCGATTTCGGGCGTGTTCGACGCCGATGCGGACGAGCTTATACACGGCGCCGGGCTAAGCGAAAACACCGCTGCGCGAGCATTTTATCGTCGCCGGCCGCATCTATACCCGCTGCTTTTCATATCTGGCCGACTATTAACCGACTTACATAAATGACCGATTTGCACAACAGTATTTATTATGATTTTATGCCATGAAAGAATATAAATTCAAGCTGAAAAGCGATTTCAAGCCTGCGGGCGGACAGCCCCAGGCAATCGAAAAGCTCTGCGAAGGCGTTTTGCGCGGATACAAGCATCAAACGCTGCTGGGCGTTACAGGTTCCGGCAAAACCTTCACGATGGCAAACGTTATAGAGCGGCTTCAGCGCCCCACGCTGGTGCTGTCCCATAACAAGACGCTTGCCGCCCAGCTTTGCGCGGAGTTCCGCGAGTTTTTTCCGGACAACGCCGTCGAGTATTTCGTTTCATATTACGATTATTACCAGCCGGAGGCGTATATCCCCGGGAAAGACCTTTATATCGAAAAAGACGCGCTTATAAACGACGAGATTGACAAGCTGCGCCACAGCGCTACCTCTGCGCTTTTCGAGCGCCGCGACGTAATAATCGTGGCGAGCGTGTCCTGCATTTTTAGCTTGGGCGACCCGGCGACATACACGAAACTCATGATATCGCTGCGCCCGGGCATGACTATGGAGCGCGACGACCTTATCCAGCGACTCATTGCCATATCATACGAACGCAACGACATCAACTTCACGCGCGACAAGTTTCGCGTGCGCGGCGACGTGGTGGAGATATTGCCTGCCTCGTCGACCGACAAAGCTATTCGCGTGGAGTTTTTCGGCGACGAGATTGAGCGTGTGTCCGAAATCAACATTGTCACCGGCGAAGTTTTGCGCGAGCTGAGATATGCATCAATATTCCCGGCTACCCACTATGCAATCGAGGACGAAAAGCGCGAGCAGGCACTGCGCGAAATAGAAGCCGAGCTCCAGGAGCGCATCGAGTTTTTTAAAAGTCAGGGCAAGCTGATTGAGGCACAGCGCATCGAGGAGCGCACTCGCTATGACATGGAGATGATACGCGAAATCGGATACTGCCCCGGTGTTGAAAACTACTCGCGTATCCTTTCCGGCCGCCCGCCTGGCTCGACGCCCTTTACATTGCTCGATTACTTCCCCGATGATTATATAATGTTTATCGACGAATCGCACGTCACGCTTCCGCAGGTGCGCGCCATGAGCGGAGGCGACTACAGGCGCAAGAAAAACCTTGTGGATTTCGGGTTCCGCCTGCCGTCGGCTTATGACAACCGCCCGCTTTTCTTTGAGGAATTTGAGGAAAAGATGGGCACGGTTATCTATGTCAGCGCCACGCCGTCCGAATACGAGCGAACCCACTCGGGCCAGATTGTCGAGCAAATAATCAGGCCGACCGGACTTGTCGACCCCGAGGTCGAGGTACGTCCCGTCGACGGCCAGGTGCTCGACCTGATGCACGAGATAAAGGAACGCGCATCGAGAGACGAGCGCGTGCTTGTCACTACGCTGACCAAGAAGATGGCCGAGGATCTCACCGAGTTCCTTGAAATGAACAGCGTGCGCGTTCGCTATATCCACCACGAAATCGACACGATGGAGCGCATGGAGATAATACGCGACCTGCGGCTCGGTGAGTTCGATGTGCTTGTCGGCATAAACCTTTTGCGAGAGGGTTTGGATATACCCGAGGTATCGCTTGTCGCCATACTCGACGCCGACAAAGAGGGGCTGCTCCGCTCTGAGGTTTCGCTTATCCAGTCCATCGGCCGCGCCGCGCGCAACGCCGAAGGAAAAGTTATAATGTATGCCGACAAAGTAACGCCGTCCATGCGCAGAGCCATCGACGAAACCAACCGCCGCCGGCAAATCCAAAAGGAATATAATGAAAAACACGGTATCGAGCCGCAAACCGTCAAGAAGGCGGTACGCGACCTTATCGAGATAGGCAAAAAGGAAGCGGAGACATTGAAACCGCTGCCAAAACTGCCGTCCAAAAAAATTTCGAAAGAAGAAAAAGAAAAGCTGATTGCAAATCTCACAAAAGAAATGAAAGAAGCGGCAAAAGCGCTCGAATTCGAGCGTGCCGCCTATCTGCGCGACCGCATTGCGGAAATTTCAAAGCTGTAGCGGCACATCCCGCGCATAAATCGGCTTTATTATTGCCTGCGCCGGGCTGTCAAAGTCGGCGCATATATTTCAATTTTTCTAAGTATTAAGGAAACGGTAAATGTCAAATCAATATATAAAAATACGCGGTGCACGAGTGCACAACCTCAAAAACGTCGATGTGGACATACCCCGCGACAAGCTTGTGGTGGTCACCGGACTTTCGGGCTCGGGCAAGTCGTCGCTTGCGTTTGACACGCTATATGCCGAGGGTCACCGGAGGTTTGTCGAATCGCTGTCCTCGTATGCACGCATGTTTTTGGGTCAGCTCGACAAACCGGACGTCGACACGATTGAAGGGCTGTCCCCCGCAATTTCCATCGACCAGAAAACCACATCCCGAAACCCGCGCTCGACCGTCGGAACGGTAACCGAGATTTACGACTATCTGCGTCTCCTATATGCCCGGATAGGCATACCTCACTGCCCTGTCTGCGGCAAGGAGATCCGCCAGCAGAGCGTCGACCAGATACTCGACCGTATCATGGCGCTGCCAGAGGGCACACGCTTTATGGTGCTTGCGCCGGTTGTTCGCGGCAAAAAGGGCATGCACGAAAAGGTGTTCGACGACGCAAGGAAAAACGGCTTTGTGCGCGTGCGCGTCGACGGATATCTGTATGACCTTTCGGCTCCGCCCGAGCTTGAGAAAAACAAAAAGCACACGATTGAAATTGTCGTCGACCGGCTTGTCATGAAGCCCGACCTTCGCACAAGGCTCTCCGACTCGGTTGAAAGCGCACTTTCGCTTGCCGAAGGCAGCCTTACCATCTCAATCGTCCTGCGCGAAGGGGAAACACTGCCGCCCGGGTTCGAGGCGGAGATGTCATTTTCCCAAAATTATGCCTGCGAGGAGCATGGCATAAGCATCGGCGAGCTTGCGCCGCGCATGTTTTCGTTCAACAACCCTTACGGCGCGTGCGAAGAATGTTCGGGACTTGGAGAAATGCGAATTATCTCGCTTGATCGCGTTATTCCCGACAAGACTAAATCGTTGCGCGGCGGCGCAATTGTCTGCAACGGGTTCAAGAGTATCGGTGAAAACAGCTATATGGACCCGCTTTACGAGGCGGTAGGCAAAAAGTACGGCTTTACGCTGGACACGCCGATTTGCGATATACCGCCCGCGGGTCTCAAGGTGCTTGCCTACGGCTCGAAAACCGACACCTTTGACATCGTTCGCGAATTTGACGGACAGGTGCGGCGCCAAAAAGGCGTTCGTTTCGAGGGCATTGTCAATATGATCCAGCGCCGCTACGATCAAACTCACGATGAGTATTACGAGGAGTTTATCGAGAACATTCCCTGCCCCAAATGCGGCGGGCATCGCCTCAAGCCCGAGATACTCGCGGTGACCGTCGGCGGGCTGAATATCGCCGAGCTTTGCGAGCTGCCGATCACTGCAGCGAAGAAGTTCGTCGACGAGCTGCAGCTCACCGAAACCGAAGTCACTATCGCGCGCGATATAATAAAAGAGCTGAAAGCGCGCCTGGGCTTTCTCGAAAATGTGGGGCTCGATTATCTCACGCTTGCCCGCTCGGCAGGCACGCTTTCGGGCGGCGAGGCACAGCGCATCAGACTGGCGACGCAAATCGGCTCGTCGCTGATGGGCGTGCTTTATATACTTGACGAGCCGAGCATCGGCCTGCATCAGCGCGACAACCACAAGCTCATCGACACCCTCAAGCGGCTGCGCGATGTGGGCAACACCGTCATTGTGGTCGAGCATGACGAAGAGACCATGCTCGAGTCGGACTATATCATCGACATCGGACCTGGCGCGGGAGTGCATGGCGGGCGAATCGTCGCGGCAGGCACCCCCGCCGAGATAATGGCCGACCCGAACTCGATAACCGGCGCCTATCTTTCGGGCAGAAGGCGCATAGAGGTGCCCAAAGAGCGGCGCAACGGCAACGGCAAACGACTGCGCGTTGTCGGTGCGCGCGAAAATAACCTGAAAAACATCACGGTGGACATCCCGCTAGGCATGTTCGTCTGTGTCACCGGCGTGTCGGGCTCGGGCAAGTCGTCGCTTGTAAACTCCATTGTCTATCGCGCGCTTGCAAAAGAGCTCAACCGCGCCTATCTGCCCGCCGGCAAACATGACCGCATAGAGGGCACCGAGCATCTTGACAAAGTTATCGCCATTGACCAAAGCCCGATAGGGCGCACGCCGCGCTCCAACCCAGCAACATATACCGGAATTTTCAGCGACATCAGAGAGCTTTTCGCAAGCACTCCGGACGCGAAGATGCGCGGCTATACCCCCAGCCGCTTCTCGTTTAACCTGAAAGGCGGGCGCTGCGAGGCCTGTGAGGGCGACGGCGTCAAAAAAATCGAAATGCACTTTTTACCCGACGTATATGTCACCTGCGACGTATGCCACGGCAGGCGCTATAACCGCGACACACTCGAGTGCAAATACAAGGGCAAAAATATTTACGATGTGCTGGAGATGACCGCCGAAGAATGCGCGGAGTTTTTCGAAAACATCCCCAGACTCAGCCGCAAGCTCAAAACGCTGTGTAACGTAGGGCTCGGATATATAAGAATCGGCCAGTCGTCGACCACCCTGTCGGGCGGCGAGGCACAGCGCGTCAAGCTCGCGACCGAGCTTTCCCGCCGCAGCACCGGCAAAACGGTGTATATCCTTGACGAGCCGACCACCGGGCTTCATTCAGCCGACGTCGATAAGCTCATATCGGTCTTGCAGACACTTGTGGATGCCGGCAACACGGTGATTGTAATCGAACATAACCTTGACATTATCAAAACGGCCGACTATATTATAGACTTGGGACCCGAGGGCGGCGACGCCGGAGGCAGGGTTGTTGCCGCCGGCACGCCCGAACAAATAGCCATGTGCGAGCACTCATATACCGGACAATATCTTAAAAAAGCGCTCGGCATCAGTTGACCCGGATACACCGCGCGCTCCAATCCTCAATTACGGGGTTTATAATGCCATGCCTTCACATTCCATCCATCTGCTTGTCGCATATAAATACAATCCGAGCGGCTCGGCTGAGTTTTACATCGGTAACATTGCGCCTGACGCGGTGCGCGACCGCGAGGACAAAGACCGCACGCACCTGCGCAATCTGCCGGAGACAGAGCGCGTCGTCGCACTTGCCGGGCTTGCAAAGCGGCTTGATTTGAGCCGTGACGAAAACCTCGGCGCCGTGCTGCATCTCTACACCGATATACTGTGGGACACGTCACAGCTGAAGCGGTATATTCAGTCATACGGCGAGGGGTGGTTCCGCCCCTACAGGCAGCAGACCGCCATCGCGGGCGCATGGATGTATCACAACCTGCCCGAAATCCGCCGTCTTTGGGAGCTTGTAGCCGGCGCAGTCGAAAACAGTCTTGCCGTCGACGCATGCAGAATTATATGCGAGCGTATCTTGGGGGACTGCAAAATCGGCTGCGGCGTCGAATGTGGCAATGTGCGGGAAATGATTCTGTATAACTATAGCTGGAACGTAGCCAACAATCCCGACCCGAGCCCCGCGTTCCCGCCCGATGTGATTGAAAGGTTTGCCGACAGCGCAGCAAGGTCGTTTGCCGCATTTTTGCGCGATCATGGGCTTTTGGGTGACGCAAAACAATAGCTACAACCGCAAGGCACGACTTTTTCGGATTTATGCGCGGCTGCGGGCTGCAGCGCGGCACACAGCTATGCCGCACAGCGCGACCTATTTTAGATTTTCTGCGCAAACACTGTTTTGCCTACCCTGCTCTATATTGCAAATATCAACGCCTACCTTATAGCGGAATGATTTGCCGTCATAGCTTGTGAACTACCGGCTATTGTGCCGCATCACCGAATATTATCCCGCATCAAATAAAGTTACCCCGCCGCCCTTTTGGCAGCGGGGTTGATTTTTTACCGGGAGAAGCCGCTGGCGTGCTTTTTGGCCTAAAACAGCGAGATTTGGTTTGTTTCGCTGAGCCCGTCCAGCACTCCATTCTCGGCAAGCACTTCTGTAACCGGTTTTGAAAGCCCGGCGCGGATTCGCAGCTCCTCTATCGAGAAAATCTCCTCGTTTGCCATCACTTCGGCGATATTGCGAGCCGCGGTCTCGCCTATGCCGGCAAGCGACGAGAACGGCAGGCGTATTTTGCCGTCCTCCGGCTTGAAAACAAACGCGTCCGATTTCTTTAAGTCAACCGGTAGAAACTTCAAGCCACGCGCGTAAAACTCGTTTACAAGCTGAAGCGTTGTAATCATTGCGGCTTCTTTTTGCGTGATGTCCATGCCCTTTTTGCCCAGATCATTTAAAACGCGCTCCACTTCCCGTTTTCCGCGCATGACAATCTGCGCGTCAAAGCCGCCGGGCGCGACGGTAAACATCGCCGCGTAAAACTCGAGCGGGCGGTATACCTTGTACCAGCCGAGACGAATCGAGCTCATCGCATAAGCCGCGGCATGCGCTTTCGGGAACATGTATTTTATCTTGCCGAGCGACTCTATGTACCAGTCAGGAACATTGTGTTTTTTCATCGCCTCCACCATTTCGGGCTTCAGCGGCAGGCCTCTTTTGTTTTTGCGCACAAATTCCATTATATTGAAGGCAATGCTTGAGTCAAGCCCGTATTTCATAAGCGTCAGCATGATGCCGTCGCGCGTGCCGATAACCTCCGATATGGTGCATGTCCCGTTTCTGATAAGCTCCTGCGCGTTGCCGCTCCACACGTCGGTGCCATGAGTGAGGCCCATTATCTGCATCAGGTCGGCAAAAGATTTCGGCTTTGCCTCCTCAAGCACGGGCAGCACAAACGACGTGCCCATCTCGGGCAGCCCGAGCGTGCCGAGCTTTATTCCGCCGTTGTCCTCCGGCTTGATGCCCAGCGGCTCGGTTGAGAGAAACAGCTCGTATACCTTTGGGTCGTTCATCGGGACGCTCGTGACCGGTATCCCGGTGAACTTTTCCATCCATTTGTATTTGGTCGGCACATCGTGCCCGAGCTCGTCGAGTTTCAGCAGCGTGTCGTGCAGATACTCAAATGTAAAGTGGGTGGTGATGATGCCGGAGCCGGCGTCGTCGGCAGGATGCTGGACCGGCGTGAAATCGTATATTTCCATGTCGCGCGGCACGACGACGATGCCGCCCGGATGCTGGCCTGTCGTGCGCTTGACACCCACACAGCGGGATACAAGCCGGTTGACTTCGGCCTTTGAAAGCTTCAGCCCCTTGCTTTCAAGGTATTTCATTACAAAGCCGTAGGCGGTTTTGGACGCAAGCGCGCCTATAGTGCCCGCACGGAACACGTTTTCCGAGCCGAACAGCTCCTCCGTATATTTATGTACCTTTGCCTGCACTTCCCCGCTGAAGTTGAGGTCTATATCGGGCGATTTTTCGCCGTAAAATCCGAGGAATGTTTCAAACGGTATGTCGTGCCCGTCGCCATATAGCACCGTGCCGCATTCGGGGCAGCCTTTTTCCGGCAAATCAAAGCCCGAGCCGGCGTTTGCCTCGTTTGAAAAATCGCTGTATTTGCATTTCGGGCACACATAATGCGGAGGAAGCGGGTTGACCTCGGATATTCCCGCAAAAAACGCAACCGCGGACGAGCCGACCGAGCCTCGGGAACCGACAAGATATCCCTGACTTTCGCTGTATGCCACCAGCTTTTGTGCAATTATATACAAAACCGAAAAGCCGTTTTTTATAATTGACGACAGCTCGCGCTCAAGTCGCTTTGAAACCGTTTCGGGGAGCGGGTCGCCGTATATTTCTTTCGCCCTTGCATAGCACAGGTTTTGCAGCTCCTCGTCGGCGCCTTCCATTTCAGGTGTGAAGGTGCCTTTCGGGAACGGACGTATGCCGTCCTCTATCATATCGGCTATTTTATTGGGGTTTTCTACCACCACTTCCCACGCCAGCTCGGGCGGAAGATAGTCAAACTCGGCAAGCATTTCACGTGTCGTGCGGAAATACAGCCCGACTTCCCGATCAGCATCGGAAAATTTCATGCCTGAAAGCAAGATCTGGCGGTAAATTTCGTCATGCTTTTCGACAAAATGCGCGTCGCATGTCGCAACGACAGGCTTGTTGTATTTTCTGCCCAGCTCTATTATCTTTTTGTTAAGCTCTATCAGTCCTTCGCGACCCTCGACCCTTCCCTCGTCAATAAGATACTGGTTGTTGCAAAGCGGTTGAATCTCGAAATAGTCATAAAACGAGGCAATTTCTTCGATTTCGGCTTGCGTTTTGTTTTCCAGCAGAGCCGAAAACAGCTCGCCTTCCGAGCAGGCTGTGCCGATTATCAGGCCCTCGCGATGGTGGCTCAGCACCGACTTTGGAATCCGCGGGTGGCGCCTGAAGCAATGCAGGTAGCCATAAGATATGAGCTTATACAGGTTTTTCAGCCCTGTACGGTTTTTTGCCAAAATTATCATGTGATAGGGTCGGAGCAGCAGCGGGTCGGCGCTTTCCGCCATCGCCGCCGACATTTGCGCAAGGTCGGCAACGCCCTCCGCACGCAGTTTCTCCGCCATGGCAAGGAATATCTTGGCGAGCACCGCCGCGTCGTCATAAGCCCTGTGGTGGTTGAATTCGCCAAGCCCGTAATACTCCGCGAGCACGTCAAGTCTGTGCCTTTGAAGCTCCGAGTTTACATACCTTGACATTGCAACGGTATCGACGTAAGTGTTTGTAAATTGATACCCTTCTTTTTCGGCGACCCGGCGTATAAAACCGATGTCAAACGACGCGTTGTGCGCTACAAGTATGCCGTCGCCGGCAAAGTCGAGGAAGGCGCGAACCGCCTCCGCCTCGGGCGGCGCGTCGGCGACCATCTCGTCGGTTATGCCGGTAAGCTCGGTTATATTTTTGGGTATAGGCTCGCCGGGATTGACATAGGTGCCGAAAACCTCTTTTACTTCGCCGCCGGAGATTTTCACCGCACCTATCTCGGTGATATGGTTTTTCAGCGACGACAGGCCGGTCGTTTCTATATCGAACACCACAAAATCGCCGTCAAACGGCATGTTTTCGGAACCGAACACCGCCCGAGCAGTGTCGTTGACATAATAGGCCTCGGTGCCCCATATAACCTTTTGGCCGAGCTTTTCGGCGACCTCCATCGCTTTTTGAAAGCCTTGAACGTTGCCGTGGTCGGTTATCGCAACCGCCCTGTGCCCCCATTTATGCGCAAGCGCCACTATTTCGTCGGGCGGGATTAGGGCGTCCATCGCCGACATTTGGGTGTGCAGGTGCAGCTCGACGCGCTTGCGCGGCGCATCCGGCGGATAGCCCTCGGGTATTGTGCCTTCGGGCAAGCTGCTTGTGTCGTCCATACGCTCGATTTTCGCTATTTTGGCGATTGCGTTTGGTACAAACGTCATTTCGCCGTCAAAATTGTCGTGCCTGAAGCTCCCTTTGAGCGCCAGCACGGAGCCGACCGAAATCGCATCCGATTTGCCGTCGTCTTCTTCGGTCTTCATTATCCACTTGACACCGATTGACGAGTCGAAATCGGTAATCGAAAAGGTGACAATAATCCGATCGCCGCGCCTGTTTTTCTTTGCCTCGTATTCGAAAACCTCGCCGAGCACGACAATTCCTCTGCCCGGCCTGCGCATGTTGCGCAGCGGCGTGGGATTTGCTATTTTAAACACGTCCCCTAAAATAGGCTGGGGACTTCCGACATCAAACGTAAGATTGCCGATTTTGATTATGTCGTCGGATAAAAACTCCGGCTCCGTCTCTTCGGCGTGCAGCGACGGCTGATTTTCTGTCGCACCGCTTATGTCATTTGTGTTGCCGGCTCCGTTTTCCTCGGCGGGATGAGGCGGCTCGAGCACAGCCTGCGAGGCAAGAAACGCAAGCTGCTTGCGGCTGTACTCCTCATAGTCGGGGGTATATTCCTCATCGCGCCGGATAGTGACATTTACATTCAGCCCAAACTCGCTGAAAATTATGCCGGCTATTATCTCGGGCGTTCGCGCATCATAAAGCAGCTCGACGCCGCCGTCGGAAAACGGTATATCGATTAAGAGGTCGATTTGCTCGGAGCCGTCGCCGGGAGACGGCGTGCGGGACAGCGTATATTTGGCATTGTCGAAAAACCCGCGCGACACCGCTCCGACCCGTTCTACCTCAACGAGTATTTCGCGTATGCAGTCATAGCCGAACAGCTCCGAGGGATAGCGCGGCAGAATTCTAAACGAACGCAAATCATAAGTTGTGCGCAAATCCTCTTCAAGCGCATAAAGCTCGGCTTTTGAACGCACCGATTCGAAAAAAGCGCTGACCTCGACGAGTCGGCGCTCTTTTTCGGCAAGTATATTAATAATGCGCCCCGCATTCATAAGTTCCACAAACTCGGGGCGCGGTTTATAGCGTATAAATTGCATTGCAAGCGTTTTGTCAGTCATTTTCTACTCCGGTCAATTTACACGAGGCTTTGTATGTGCAACAAGTGCTTTATTCGGCGATGGCGCCCTCGGCATTGTCAATCTCGGCAAGCAGCGCCGGGATTATCTCATCCTCCGACAGTTTGCGCACAGGCTTGCCGGATTTAAACAGCAGCGCTTCTCCCCTTCCGCCCGCGACGCCGAAATCGGCTTCGCGCGCCTCGCCGGGGCCGTTTACCGCACAGCCCATGACCGCGACGGTATACCTGCGCGAAAGTGTTTTGCCTGCATATTTTTCCTCGAGCGCGCGTTCAAGCCGCTCGACGGTGCCAATTATATCTATATCCGTGCGCCCGCAGGTCGGGCAAGATATCACTTCCACGCCCGAAGTATGCAGCCCGAGGGCGGCGAGTATTTCGCGCCCGCGCCTTACCTCAAGCACCGGGTCGGCTGTAAGCGACACGCGGATAGTATCGCCGATACCGTCGCACAGCAGCGCGCCGATGCCGATTGCCGACTTTATCGTCCCGCGCGCGTCGGCGCCCGCCTCGGTCACGCCGAGATGAAGCGGATAATCGCAGCGCGCGGCGACTATCCGGTTTGCGGCTACGGTGTCGAGCACCGACGACGATTTAACCGCCACTATAATATCGGTAAAATCGAACTTTTCAAGCAGCGATATATGGTACAGGGCGCTTTCGGCCAGGGCTTCGGGGGTCGGCCGACCATATTGCGCGAGTATATGCCTTTCGAGCGAGCCGCTGTTGACGCCGATGCGTATAGGTACACCCCTTTTGCGGCAGGCATCGGTGACAAGTTTGACCTTGTCGTCGCCGCCGATGTTGCCGGGATTTATGCGGATTTTATCGGCGCCGGCTTCCGCCGAAAGTACGGCAAGCCGCGCGCTGAAATGGATGTCCGCAACAATCGGCATTTTTATCCCCGCAAGTTTATATCTATAAATCGCGCGGGCCGACTCCTCGTCGGGCACTGTCACGCGCACGATGTCACAGCCGGCCTGCTCGAGCGCGCGGAGCTGCGCGAGCGTAGCCTCTATGTCCGATGTGCGCGTGTTGGTCATCGACTGCACGCTGACCGGCGCGTCCCCGCCGACGTTTACAGCCCCGACCCGCACGGGTCTGGATTTTCGTCTTTCAATCATTTTTATGTTCTTTGCGGGAAACGCGGTGTTTCCCGCGCCAAATGCACTATTTTGTAAACAGCTTCATAATGTCTTTGTAGGTTATAAACACCATTGCGAGCATCAAAAGCACGATGCCGGCAAAATGGACATAGCCTTCATACTCCGGTTTGATGGGCTTGCCGCGTATCTGCTCTATCAAAAGAAACACCAAGCGGCCTCCGTCGAGCGCGGGCAGCGGAAGCAGGTTGAATATGCCCAGGTTCATCGATATAAGCGTGCAAAGATATAACAGGTTGTAGGTGCCTGCTTTAGCCGCCTCCCCTATTGCGGTGGTAACACCCACCGGCCCGGAGATTTGTTCGACCCCGTATCGGCCGGTTAGAAAATCAAACAGCGACTCCCAAATCAGCTTCACCGTCGCCGTAGATTGGTAAAACGCATGGCGGATAACTGTGAGAGGTGTCTTTCGCTCGGCGGCAACGATAAAGTCCGCTTCACCGAACACTACCCCGCCCTCTATGATTGTGGGGAAAATAACATCCTGTACTACAACTGTTTCACCGGCTCGCCGGACAGTAATGTCAAGAGGCTCTATGCCGTTGCGCATTATTTCATAGACAAGCTCGTATGAAGTGTGAACTTTTGCATCGCCGACTTTGAGTATCCTGTCGCCGACCTGAAGGCCGGATGCTTCCGAAAGCGCGCCTTCCTCCGCAAAGCGCAGGATAGTGGTCGACCCGAGCGTCGGCGTTGTTATGACGAGCGCGCACATTAAAGCTATGCCGAGCAGCAGATTCATTATCGAGCCGGACGACAGTATGATAAAACGCTGCCATACAGGCTTTTTGTCCAGCGCACCGGGATCGTCGCTTTCCTCGTCCTCTCCCGCCATGCTGACAAATCCGCCTATTGGAAGTGCTCTAAGCGTGTAGTCGATGCCCGTTTTTTTCGACTTCCGCTTCAGCAGCTTTGGCCCCATGCCGATGGCAAACTCGCGTATAGTCACGTTAAAAAAGCGTGCGGTCAGATAATGCCCCAGCTCGTGAATGAATATAAATATGCCGAATATTAGTATGGCAAGCAGGATGTAAATTTTAAAACACCTCTAATCACATATGGGTTGGGGTTGCGGCAATTTCCGCGCCAGCTCAAGCGTCTTTTCACGGAACGCGCGGTCTGCCTCTGCGATTTGGGCATAGTCTTTGTAGTTCTCGTCTGCGGCAGATCGCACGACCTCGCACACCAGCTCCGCAATATCATAATAACATATCTTGCGGTCCAAAAACAGTTCTACTGCGACTTCGTCGGCGGCATTGAGAGCCACGCGAGCGGCGTCCGACCGCTTTTCGGCTTCATAAGCCAATCCCAGCAGCGGAAACTCCTTATAATCCAGTCGATAAAACGTCAGCGTCCCGATATCGGCCAAATCAAGCCGCCGGGTCAGCCCGTGCAGCCGCTCGGGATAGGTGAGCGCATACTGGATGCACAGCCGCATGTCGGGCTGGCTGAGCTGAGCAATCAAAGCACTGTCAATATATTCGACCATCGAATGTATTATGCTCTCGCGATGAATAACCACATCTATCTTGTCGGCTGAAATATCGTAAAGACGGGCCGCCTCGATAACCTCGAACCCTTTGTTCATCAGCGTTGACGAATCGATTGTCACGCGCGGGCCCATCTTCCATGTCGGATGGCCGAGCGCCTGCTCGGGCGTAACATTTGCCGTTTCTGCGCGTGTTTTGCCGAAAAACGGGCCTCCCGACGCGGTGAGTATGAGCCTTGAAACGGCTTGTGGATGGGTCATACACTGCATCAGCGCGCTGTGCTCGCTGTCAACGGGCAGGATTTTCACGCCGGCGTCTTTGGCACGCGCCATGACGAGCTTTCCGGCAACTACCAGCGACTCTTTGTTGGCAAGCGCGACGTCTGAGCCGGCGTCTATAGCCGCGAGCGTCGGGCGCAGGCCGCTAAAGCCGGATACGGCGTTCAGCACTTTGCTTGCGCGCAGCTCGGCAATCATTTCGCATAACCCGTCGTCGCCGTCATATACCTTAATCGATGTATCGGCAAGCGACAGCCGGAGTGCCTTTGCCGCCTCCGGGTCTCGCACCGAACAGGCACGCACGCCCAGCATGCGCGCCTGATGCTCCAGCAGCTTTACATTGCTGCCGCATGACAGCGCCGATACCTTTAAGTTGTGAGCGCAGGCGACCTCGATCGCCTGTTTTCCGACCGAACCGGTCGAGCCTAAAATGATAATTGACATAAACCTTTAACCTTGCGGCAATTAAGCGAAAAGAGTTAGCCTGTCAAGCATCAGGCACAGTATATAAAGGAACGGAGCGGCCGCTATAACGCTGTCGAATCTGTCGAGCACGCCTCCGTGTCCGGGGAATATATTGCCGTAATCTTTTATATTATAGTGGCGCTTTATCAGCGAGGCGACCAGGTCGCCGCACTGCGAAAGCGCGCTTATTACAAATCCCGCAAAGGCCAGCCATCCGTACTGGGGGCGCAGGCTGAACACATGCTGGACGATGAGACCGTACACAATCGCGGAAACGGCGCCAAATACAACGCCGCCAATTGCGCCTTCAACCGTTTTCTTTGGGCTGACGGCGGGATTCAGCTTGTGTTTGCCGATTTTGCAGCCCACGAAATATGCGCCGGCATCCGACATCCACGGCACAAGGAACGCCAATAGATATACATATTCGCCGTATGGCATGTCGCGAAGCAGCACCAGCGACGTAAAGCCATATGAGATATATAGCGTCATCACAATCTCAAACGCTGCGTCCGCCACCGGATATGTCCTGTTCATAAACACCGCGACGGACAGTATCGTGAACATGTATGTGAAGAAAAGCACGAATATGTTGCGGAAGAAATTGATGCCGAGCGAATATCGCGCTATAATCGGCATGACTCCGGCGAATATAACCGACGGTACCAGCGCAAAGGGGTTAAGCGACAACAGCCGCGTCCAAAATTTGCGCGGAGAATCTACATAATCGCTGTTATCCTGACCAGACTCGCTGCGGCCGTTTGCGACGCAGGCAAATAGCTCGCAGACAGCGACAATATTCATTGCAGAGGCAAAAACAAGCATCGCCGGCGTACCCGAAAATATCAAAAACGGGATAAAAACGCCAAGCGCGATGATTGCAGTTATAATCCTGGTTCGCATATATCGCTTGGGCGGCGGGCAGCCGCTCTCCCTTCTGATTCCATCGGTACCGCTTGGGCTGCGGCAAGTCCCGGCAGACGCCCCAGCCCAATTGCAGATTGCCGACAAGGCACTCCTTTATGCGAAGGGGGCGTGCCGAATACCGAAAAGCTATTCGGCCGCTCCATATCTTCTCTTCCTGCCTTTGTAGTCGGCTATAATTTTGTCCACTTCTCTCTCGCTGAAATCGGGCCAAAGCGTGTCTATGAAATACAGTTCCGAGTAAGCAGATTGCCACAAAAGAAAGTTGGACATGCGCATTTCAGCGCCGGTGCGCACAATGATGTCGGGGTCGGGACAGCCGGCAGTATACAGCGCTGTCTCGAGGTCGGCTTCGGTCACGCTTTTTTTGCCCGCGGCAATGAGTTTGTTGACGGCGGCGACAAGTTCTGCGCGGCCTCCGTAGTTTATGGCAACGTTCAGACGCTTTCCGCGGTTTTGCGTCATGCGTTCGAGCGCGGACATGCGCTCCGCTATATCGGGCGAAAAGATGCTCCTGTCACCGATAAAGCAAACGCGCAGATCGCGGCTGGGCGCGTCTCGCTCGGCGTCCCCAAGATACTCCTCAAACAAGTTGAGTATGGCGTTTATTTCGCTTTTGGGGCGCTTTGCATAATTTTCGGTCGACAGCGCATAGACGGTCACTATCTCTATGCCGATGTCGCCGCAATACTCTACGATGCGGCGAAAGACCTTTGCGCCTTGCACATGGCCGTATTCGCGCGGCATGCCGCGCTTTTTTGCCCAGCGTCCGTTGCCGTCCATTATAAATGCAATGTGACGCGGCGCCGTGCCACCAGTGCATTCGGCGCCGTCAGTTTTATTTACCGCCATTTACACCAGAAGTAAAAACCCAGAGAGGATTTTAAATCTCCATTATCTCCTTGTTCTTTTTCGCGGTGAGCGCGTCGATTTCTTTGATGTACTTGTCGGTCAGTTCCTGAACCGTTTTTTCAGAGGCTTTCTGTTCATCCTCTGTCATCTCGCCTTTTTTCTTCATTTCTTTGGCTTTATCGTTTGCGTCACGGCGTATGTTACGAATGCTGATTTTGGCGTCCTCGCCCATCCTTCCGACCTGCTTGGTCAATTCACGACGGCGCTCCTCGGTGAGCGGGGGGAATGTAATGCGAATGACTTTTCCGTCATTCTGGGGCATGATGCCCAGATCGGATGCTTGGATGGCGTGGTCGATTGTTTTCAAGAGCGAATTGTCCCACGGCTGGATTACCAGTGTGCGGGCATCGGTGACCGAAACTGTTGCAAGCTGATTGATGGGAGTTGGCGCTCCGTAATAGTCTACCGAAATTTTGTCCAGCACTGCAGGATTTGCACGCCCCGCACGAATAGTGGCAATCTCACGCTCATATATGGAGACGGTTTTCTTCATCTTTTCTTCGAATTCTTTGGTGTTGAGCTTCATATACGACTTCCTTTCTATGAAGATCTATGAAGATTTTATTTACGCCCGTTTATGGTCTTTCGAGTTTGAAATAATTGTGCCAATATGCTCACCGACAATGGCACGATAGATATTTGCGGGGTCGTCTATACCGAATAGCAGCATGGGGATGTTGTTTTCCATAGCGAACGATGCGGCTGTCGAATCGATGACACTCAGCCCGTCGGAGAGAATACGCATATATTCAACCTCGTTGAGCTTTACGGCATCGGGGTTTTTCTTTGGGTCGGCCGTATACACACCGTCGATGTTCTTTGCCATCAGCACAATATCTGCGTTGATTTCGGCAGCGCGAAGCACCGCGGCGGTGTCGGTTGAAAAGAATGGGTTTCCCAAACCGCATCCGAAAATGACGGTGCGACCGAGCTCGAGATGGTGAACCGCTCTGTTGCGGATATATGGCTCGGCGACCTCTTTCATTTCGATGGCGGTCATCGCGCGGGATTCCACTCCAAGCTGCTCAAGCGCGTCCTGCAGCGCGAGTGTGTTAATAGCCGTTGCAAGCATTCCCATGTGGTCTGCGCGAGTGCGATCCATTTTGGTGCCCTGTCGTCCGCGCCAAATGTTGCCCGCACCCACGACAATACCGAACTGGACGCCGAGATCAATGCTACGTTTTATATTCACACAAATCTCGCGCACAAAATCATAGTTGAGTATGCCGGATGTAATGCCTTTTGCAAGCACCTCACCGGAAAGTTTAAGCAAAACGCGTTTAAAGCGAGGTTTGACCGTTTCTGTCATCAGTTAATCTCCCAGCCTTTTAAGACTTAAAATATTTTACCATTACTATTTTGAAAAGGCAATAGTCAATTTGTTAATATATGCTCCGATTTGCACAGCATTATACATAAATTCCCTGATATTTTCGGTTATATTTGCCATGCATGCACAAAAATAGCGGGGCAATTTATAATATTGCTATATTCAGAATCCGCTATCCATATTTTGGACGCTTTTTTCCTATAAAAATCCCGTCGCCGACCGCTGCACGGCGGCCGGTAACGGGATTTTATTTCTATATTTTGTTAGTCTTTATTGCCGCTAACCATGTTAGCGATTTCTTCTGCGAAGTTGTCCTCGCGCTTCTGGAGCCCTTCGCCCTTGTCATAGCGATAGAACGAATGGAGCTTGACCGGGCCGATTTCCTTTGCGACGCTCTCTACATACTGGGCGACCGTCATGGAGTCGTCCTTAACATAGCTCTGATCGGCCAAGACATTGTTTTCATAGAATTTTTCAAGGCGGCCGGTCACCATCTTTTCAATGATTTCCTGCGGCTTATTTGCGTTTTTGGGGTCGTTCTTTATCTGAGTGATAAGGATTTCCTTCTCCTCGTCCATAACGGACTGCGGAACATCGCTGCGATTGGTATACTGGCAGTTCATTGCAGCTACCTGCAGAGCGACGTTCTTTGCCATCTCAGCAAACTCGGGCTTTGCAGCAACTTCATCGTCGGCGTCAAATTTGACGATAACGCCGGTTTCACCACCGCCGTGGATATAGGTGGACATTGCGCCCTTGACAATTACAAAGCGGCGGATGCTCAGGTTTTCCCTGATGGTGAATATTTTATCATTGAGCGCCTGCTCAACGGTTGTATCGCTGCCGTCGAACTTGCATGCCATAAGCGCGTCCATATCGGCAGGTTCATTGGCAAGAATGGTTCTCAGTACACCGCGGACAAACTCACGGAAGTCGGCGTTCTTTGCGACAAAGTCGGTTTCGGAGTTGACCTCGAGCATAGCCGCGGTTTTGCCGTCCTCCGATGTGAGGATGTCAACAATACCCTCGGCTGCGATGCGGTCGGCTTTCTTTGCCGCAACGGCAAGACCGCGCTCGCGCAGCAGCTTTATAGCCTCTTCAAAATCTCCGTTAGCGTCAACAAGAGCTTTCTTGCAGTCCATCATGCCGCAGCCGGTTTTGGCACGCAGCTCGGACACTGCTTTTGCTGTTATTTTTGACATTTATCTCTATCTCCCGTTTTTTATTATATCGTTTAGTCACAAACATGGCGGGGGCGAACCCCCGCCCAAAGCATCACTCTTACTCTCGGCGAAAAACAAAAGACGCAGCGGTTATTTTAGTTTGCTTCAGCGAGTTCGACATCCTCTTCGGCTTCTGTTTCGGGGTTATCGGTTTCAGCCTCATCGAACTGTTCGCCCTGGCGTCCTTCGACAACCGCGTCGGCAATGAGGCTGGTAACCAGCTTGATTGCGCGGATAGCGTCGTCGTTGCCCGGGATAATATAATCGATTTCGTCCGGATCACAGTTAGTATCGACAATAGCGATAATGGGTATACCGAGCTTTCTCGCTTCGGCAACGGCGATCTTTTCCCTGCGCGGGTCAACTACATACACCGCGTCGGGCAAACCGGGCATATCCTTGATACCGCCATAGTTGCGTTCAAGGTCCTGCATTTCCTTCATGAGTGCGGCGACTTCCTTTTTGGGAAGCAGGTCAAATGTGCCGTCCTCTGCCATTTTGTTGAGGTTGTTGAGGCGCTGGATGCTCTTTTTGATGGTCTTGTAGTTGGTCAACATGCCGCCCGGCCAGCGCATATTGACATAATACATGCCGCAGCGGGTTGCCTCTTCACGGATAGAGTCGGCAGCCTGTTTCTTTGTACCGATGAACAGCAGCGATCCGCCGGATGCTGCCAGGTCGCGCACGAACATATACGCCTCGTCAAACTTTTTGACGGTTTTCTGAAGGTCGATGATATAAATGCCGTTGCGCTCCGTGAAGATGTATTCCGCCATCTTCGGGTTCCAGCGACGGGTATGGTGTCCGAAATGAACACCGGCTTCAAGAAGTTGTTTAATGTTGACGATTGACAAAAGGTTTCCTCCTTCGGTTAGACCTCCACCGCGCGTTCGGCCTGCATAAAGGATTTACAAACCGTTTTCGGGACACTACACCTGCTCCGCAAAAGCGGCGTGCGGTTTGCAGTGTCCACCGGAAGACGCGCTGTGTGTGTTGATTTTTGTCACCGGCATATTATATCATGCCGAAATTATTATTGCAACTGTTTTATCGTCAAAAATTCTGTGTTTACAAATATTTTACACCTTTGTGCCGAAAAAGAGCGCCGCGCACCTCCAAAAAACGATGCGTGCTTTTCCGGTATCATGATTTCAAAGGATTCTGAATTTCTTTTTTTCGAATTTAAGACTGCGTGGCAGCGGCGGTTCCGGAGCGCGAACGAGTATTGTTTCATCGCCTATCCGCTCCACGCACTCCCATGGAATGACGACCTCTTCAGTCTTTCCGAACAGCGAACGACATTCCCCGGAGGCGACAAGCGAGATAACCCTGCCGCTTGTGACATCCACTTCGACATCCACAACATAACCAAGTCTTGCCCCGTTGCATATATTTATTATTTCCTTATCCCTCAAATCGCTTATACAGCAGCTCATACCCTTCCCTCCGCGTTAACCGTGTGTTAATAATTCGACGCTATACTATATGTTAAAATTTTTCAAGTTATGTTTACGTAACTGTAAATACGAGGTGCAGGATGGATTTTTCCCGATACAAAGCGTGGATTTTCGACTTTGACTACACTCTGTGTGACGCGACACAGGGTATTGTGCTGGCGTATAACCGGACATTTCGCGAGTTTGGGTTCCCCGAGCAGCCGGAGGACACTATTCGGTCAACGGTAGGCTTGACGGTGCCCGAGAGCTTTATGATAATGACCGGCTCGACCGACAACGAGCTTGCCGGACGTTTTTTTGAAAGTTTCGTCCGGACAGCCGACAAGATTATGACCGCGCACACCGAGTATCTGCCCGGAGCGCGCGGGTTTCTTTTGGCGCTTTACTCGGCCGGCAAGCCGCGTGCCGTCGTCACGACCAAAATGTCTTATCGCATTGTCGATTTTTTCGAAAAACAGGGCGAACCCGAGCTTATTGATTTCGTGATCGGATACCAAGAGGTCGAGGAAAGAAAGCCGGCACCCGACGGGCTTTGTGCCGCGCGCGCCAAACTTGAGCGCGACTACGGAGTTGACGGGTGTGCCATAGTTTACGTCGGCGACAACGAGGTCGACGCGCGAGCCGCACAGGCGGCGGGCATGGATTTTATCGGCGTCACGACCGGGACGACGCCGGCGGAAATCCTGTCCTCATACCCGCACATTGCGGTGGTGTCGGGCATATCCGAGCTGCTGCATCTGACGGAAAACGCATAGCACAAGTCTGCGCGCAAATACCGCGCTTTTGTCGCTATATTGCCGCGACTTGGGACAGTAGCACATAATATTTCCCCCACCTGGGATTTCGGCGCATAAAGCAAGCCTCCGTGCAGGAACTGCTGCATCGGAGGCTTTTTGTGTTACCATGAAGTTCTACATATTTTCGAAACGCTTTACGCCGCTCGTCGTAATCCAGGCATATATGGCTGCAGTTGCGACGGCAAACGCGGCGGTGCATAAAATCAGATACAGCTCAACCGGCATGACAGAGTGTGCGGGGATAAACAGTATCGCAGGCACTGCGCCTATTGCCATTCCGCCGAGAACAGCCACCATGACAGAGGCGCTTTGCTTTACTACCATCGTTTCGTTTACCCAGTCAAACCGCGGGAAGACTATGTTCATCGCCATGCCGAAAACCGCGGTAAAAAACGTAATCACAGATGGCAAAACAATAACAAGCACTTTCTCTATCGCGCTGAGCGGGAGCACAAATGCCAAAACCGCGCCGGAGACCACAACACAGGGCAGGCATACAATCAGATTGCAGGCTATTTTGGCGCGATAGATTTCCTTTGGGGGTATCGGATGCGCTTTCAAAATCCAAAGGTTTTTTCCTTCAAGCGAGAGCGAAGGCGCCGCTATATTGCTCATCAGCGCGCAGTATCCGAGCGCCAGGCAAAGCCCCGGCGCAAGCAGCTTTTCTCCGTCGGGAATTGTTGCCACCATCACCAAAATCCGTTCGGGCTGGAAGGCTATATAGCCTGATAAAATCAACATTAATATCACGCCTATAGCGCAGTTTATAAAGTATATGGGCAGCGTAAAGAACCGTATCAACTCTTTGCGCACCAGTGCCGCAAATCCGCTTGATACCTTCATTTCGCGTTTGCGATATACGGCTCTGGCAACGTTTTTGCTGGATGTGGCCAGCTTGATAAAGTTTCGCGTAAGTATAAAGTAGGTTACGGCAAACGGTACCAGACACCACAGCGCAAACAGCCCGAGGTGTGCAAGGCCGGACAGCCCGCCCGTTGCAATCGACATGCCGTAGCTGTATATCGGCGGCACAGCTTTGCGAATGGCCGCTGCGATAGACTCGCCTTCCATTATTAGGCGGCTTATATATTTGGTGAGATTGCTGTACATCCACATGTAAAGTCCGATGAACACGAACATAAACAGTGTGGTGAGGAGATTTTTTGCGGGCAGCTTCGATATGATCAGGCTTGCGAGCCAGCTAAAAAGCGTCCCTATGGAAAGCATAAGCAGCAGCAAGAGCAGCGTTGCAAAAACAAGCGCATGCACCCCCTGTACCGTCAGCCCGCCGCCGTATATGGCGTAAACCACGCCGGCCGGTATCATGATAATTGCCGTGTACATAAACTCAAGTACAACAATTATAACAAGCCGGCTGGCAAGTATGAACGACGGGGGGATGGGCATGGAGAGCAGCAGCTCGTTGTCGCTGGCGTCGAAAAGCTCCTTTTGGATGGTGAAAATAGTGCCCATTATGCTGAAGACGGCAGCGAGAAGCGCAGCTATCGAAAAATACAGCCACCCGAGCCCGGCTTCGGACAACGGGCCAGCCATGGTATGCATCATTGTGCCCATCGAAAACAAGAGCATCGAGACAATGTAAACGGCAAGCACCGCAATCCCGATTTTCCTTGCCTTGGAGTTGGGTTTACTCCCGATCCTCTGCGCAAATATCACTGAAAACAGCGCCTTGAGCCTTATTTTAACAAGAGTCAAAAGCATCGGCCTATTCCTCCGCAAGCTCAAGAAATACGTCTTCAAGCGAGGCGTCGCCGCGCACCTCTTCGGTTTCACCGGCTCGAATGAGCTTGCCGTTTTTAATAATTGCTATCTTGTCGCACAGCTTTTCTGCGACCTCAAGCACATGTGTCGAAAAAAATATGGCGCTTCCCTGACGGCAAAGCTCACGCATCTCGATTTTAAGCAGATGGCTCGCTTTGGGGTCAAGGCCGACAAACGGTTCGTCCAGCAAAAGCAACTTCGGCTCGTGCATAAGCGCCGAAATCAAGGCCAGCTTCTGCTTCATTCCGTGCGAATATGAGCTTATCGACTGTGCAAGAGCGGGGGTCAGCTCAAACATGTCGGCATATTTTGCTATGCGCTCCTCGCGCTCGGTTTTGCCGACGGAAAATACGTCCGCGATGAAGTTGAGATACTTTATACCCGACAGAAATTCGTAAAGGTTTGGATTGTCGGGAAGATAAGCGATGCGTCGCTTTACCTCGAGCGGGTTTTCCTTGACGGATATGCCGTCGACATAGATTTCGCCCGAATCAAAAGGCAAAATGCCGCACACCGCCTTGATTGTAGTAGTTTTGCCGGCACCGTTGTGACCGATAAAGCCGCAGATTTCCCCCGCCTGTATGTGGAGCGAAAGGTCGTCCACCGCCTTTTTGGCACCGTATGTTTTGGTAAGACGCTCAATTTTTAGCATAAAGCCACTCCTTTGCCGCTACTATAAAGCTGTAGGCGGTTATTTTGCAATTCAGCCGCGTAATCACACGACCTCGCGCAATATATGTCGGCTTCTATCAGCCAACGCTATATTTCATGCATAATTTCCAGCCATATTTTTGCGCTTTTTATATATTACCACAGCCGATACTGATTGTAAATAAAAAACTGCATTTTTCAGAACCGCGTCAAACAATTAACCGGAGGTCATGCTCCCATTATTCCGTTATTTTCTTTTGAAGCACACCGTAAAAGCCGGATGAGCCGGATTTTGAGTTCAGTCTGATAAGTTTGGCGGTCAAATTTGATTTTGTAATGCGGACGCGGTCGCCTCTGCGCAGCCGGTAGGTTTCGCTTCCGTCGACGGTGAGATAAAGCGCCACCGTGTCCGGGCACATATTCTCTATTTCAAGCTCGGAGTTGCCGGAGAATACCAGCGGTTTGGCGTAAAGCGTGTGTGGGCAGATCGGGGTGACGCAAATGCAATCGAGCTTGGGGTCGATTATCGGGCCGCCTGCCGACATCGAGTATGCGGTGGAGCCGGTCGGGGTTGCCGCGATAAGTCCGTCGGCACGGTATTTTGTCACCGGCCGCCCGTCGCAGTAAAGCATGATGTCGACCAGCCTTGAAACAGCGCCGTGCGTCACAACCGCGTCGTTGAGCGCCGGGGCCGTCATGTGCGCTTCGCGGTCGAGTCGCAGCAGTGCCACATCCAGCATTATGCGCTCTTCGATGCTGTATTTGCCTTCGAACAGCTCGTCGACAAGTCCCAGCTCGTCAAGCTCAAGCTCGGCGAGATAACCGATTCTGCCTAAATTTATGCCGAGCAGAGGGATGCCGCGCGGCGCCGCTTTTTTGGAAGCGCGTATCATCGAGCCGTCGCCGCCGAGCACAACGCACACATCGGGCGTTTCGACGGCGCCGTACTTCAGCTTTGCACTGCCGTCCGTCTCAAGCAGCTCGCGAAACACCTCGGCAACATATATTTCACAGTCACGGCGGGCAAGCTCGGCGATGACCTTTTTTGTCATGTCGAGCCCCGGGTCTTTTACAATGTTTGGAACAAGCTCAATTACCTTATGTTTTGTGTTCACTTTCAGCACTACTCCTTATGGCGCCCCACGGCATGCCCGCGAGAGCGCATAATGGCAGGCATATCACCTGAGTATGAAACACGCGAGATACTCGACATTGCCGTCACCGCCGGTGATGGGCGACTGTATAATCCCGCGACAGGTGAAACCGGAGCTTTCGGCCGACCGGACGACGGTATCCACCGCCAACTCTCTCGCCCGCTCGTCTTTTACGATGCCGCCTTTGCCGATGTTTTCCCTGCCCGCCTCAAACTGCGGCTTGATAAGGCTGATAAATATGCCGCCCGCCGAAAGCAGGCTTGCCGCGGTGCCATGCAGCTTTGTCTGCGATATAAACGACACGTCCATCACGACTATGTCACAGCGCTCGCCGAGCATATCCAAAGTTAAATTGCGGGCGTTAACACCTTCAAGCGATACAACGCGCACGTCGCTGCGCAGCCGCTCGGCAAGCTGTCCGCGGCCCGAATCTATGGCATACACTTTTTTTGCCCCTCGCTTTAGCAGGCAGTCGGTGAACCCGCCGGTCGAGGCACCGATGTCCGCCGCCACCATGCCGGCGACATCTATGCCGGGGCTTTCCGTGTCGCCGAGACTAAACTCGTCAAGCGCCGCCGCAAGCTTGTATCCGCCCCGGCTGACATATTCGATAGGCGCGCCCACAAGCTCAATCCGGTCGTTTTCTCCACATTCAAACGCGGGCTTTGTCACAACAACTCCGTTAACCGAAATGCTGCCCGCCTCTATAAGCGCTCGGGCGCGGCTTCGGCTTTCGGCTATGCCACGCCTGTAAACTTCAACATCAAGACGCATCAGTAGTTATACAAAATCGTCGGAATCAGTATGCCGAGTATCGCCCCGCCGAACACTTCCGGCGGGGTGTGACCGAGAAGCTCCTTCAGTTGAGCCTGCATATCTTCTTCAAAATCGCTAAGATAGTCTTGCGTGAGTATGTTTATACGCCTTGCCTGCTCTCCCGCGGCTCTGCGTACGCCTGCCGCATCGTACATGACAATAAACGCAAGTATGGCCGCAATCGCAAATTCCGGGCTGCCAAAGCCAACCTGAAACCCGATTGCCGTCGCGAGCGAACAGACTGTTGCCGAATGAGAGCTCGGCATCCCGCCCGACTGTATCAGCACAAGGAGATTAATCCTGCGCTCGCGAATGTTCACGATTATAAATTTCATCAGCTGAGCCGATACCCAAGCCAGCGCTGCGCATATAAGCGGATTATTGTTAAAAATATCCATGTGTGTGCGTCCAAATTGTGTAGTTTATTTGTCTCTGTCGCGGATAAACTCACAGAAATCGCGCATAACCCCGTCCCTGTCATATTCGGCGACGGCCGCCGCCGCTTCGTCGGTCAGCTTCTTTGCGTAACTCTGAGCTTCTTCCGGCGTCAGATATGTCAGATATGTTGTTTTGTTATCTTCCGTGCCCATGTCGAGCAGGTCGTCCGTCAGCTGAAAAGCGAGACCAAGCCGCTCGGCAAAAAGTTCGGCTGCTGCTCTCTCTTTTGCGCCTGCGCCCGCGGCAATGCAGCCGAGCAGGCAGGACGCGCGTATGAGCGCCCCGGTCTTCAGCATGTTCATTTTGGTGAGCCGCTCGTAGCTCAGCCGCTTTTTTTCGCCGGCAAGGTCGAGCTGCTGTCCGCCCACCATGCCCGACGCACCCGCACACTCGGCAAGAATGCGTATGCCCTCAAGCTTTGCTTCTGCGCTCAGCTGCTCGGCAGAGGCCGCAAGCTCGAACGCGGCGGTAAGCAGCGCGTCGCCTGCAAGCAGTGCCAGCGCCTCGCCGTAAGCCGCATGGCAAGATGGCTTTCCCCGCCTGAACTGGTCGTTGTCCATGCAGGGCAAATCGTCGTGGACGAGCGAATAGCTGTGCACCGCCTCCACAGCGCAGGCAAAAGGCAGCGCAGCCGAGACAGAGCCGCCCAGCATCCTGCAAAACTCGAGCACCAAAAACGGCCGGATGCGCTTGCCGCCTTCCGCGGTGGCATAGTCCATTGCCTCCCAAAGCTCGGGATAATCGTCGTCATAGTAGCGGCGCAGGAAATTTTTCAGGGCTTCCCCTGTCAGCGCGGCCGCTTCACTCAACCGGCTCGAAAGGCTGCTCTTCATAGCTGCCGTCCTTATTTTTAAAGAGTGTTTTTATTTTCTGCTCGGCGCTGTCCAGCCTGTCGGTGCATATTTTGACCAGCGCAACGCCTTCCTCGAACATAGACAACGACTCGTCGAGTGGGGCGGTGCCGCTCTCCAGCGCGCGTACTATCTCCTCAAGCCGCGCCAGCGCCGCCTCGAACGTGATGTTGGTTTTATCTTCCATAATTGCTCGCATCTCCATGCTGCCGCGATTGTACGCGGTTATTTTATTTTTCGTCCGGTTGACTGTCGGGGCGTATGCGTGTCACCTTTCCGTCCACCGTACCGTCGGAGGTTCTGAAACTGATGTTGTCCCCGATTTTTACCTGCGACACGCTTTTTATCAGCTCGCCGCTTTCGCCAAAAACCGCGGAATAGCCGCGGGTAATCGTTTTCATTGGATTCAGCGCTTCAAGCGTGGCGGTTTCGCGAATAAAAGCGTTGCGTTTTTCGGCAAGCAGCTTCAAAATCGCGCTCTCCAGCCTGCCGGCATAGCCGTCGAAGGTCGTGCGCTTTTTTGAAATAAGCAGTTTTGCCGCGCTAACCAGCCGCCGCTCGTCCGAAAGCAGCATCATGCGCTTCTCATCAAGTATACGTTCGGGTGATGTAAGTACATGCCGCTCGGCAAATTGCTTCAGCCGCGCCCTGTCGCGCTCAAGCCGTTTGGAAATAAGCAGCTCCATGCGCCCGATTATGTTGTTTATCTTGCGTTTCAGCTCTCCCGTGTCGGGGACCGCAAGTTCCGCGGCTGCAGACGGTGTGGGCGTGCGTTTGTCGGCCACAAAATCGACGATTGTAAAGTCGATTTCATGCCCGACGGCGGATATGACCGGCACAGGACATTCGGCGACCGCGCGCGCAAGCCCCTCGTCGTTGAATGCCCAAAGGTCCTCTATAGAACCGCCGCCCCGTCCTATAATGATAACGTCGACGCTGCGCGTGCTGCCGAAGTATTTAATCCCTTCTATCAATTGAGGCGGCGCTTCTGCGCCCTGCACGAGCGACGGGAACAGCACAAGCTCGGCAAACGGGAAACGCCGGCGCGTTATGTTTATCATATCGCGCAGCGCAGCGCCGGTCGGTGAGGTTATAATTCCGACGCGCAGCGGTATTTTGGGAAGCGGCTTCTTGCGTGATTCGTCAAACAGTCCCTCGGCCGCCAGTTTGTTTTTAAGCTGCTCGAACGCCAGATACAGCGCCCCGAGGCCATCAGGCTCAAGCGACTCGCAGTATAGCTGGTACTGCCCGTCCCGAACAAAAACCGAAACCCGGCCTTTTGCCAACACTTTCATGCCGTTTTGGGGAACGAATTTCAGCTTTGCGGCCGCCGATCTGAACATAACGGCCTTTACCGCCGCGGTTTCGTCTTTGAGCGTGAAATAAAGGTGCCCGCTGCGGTGGCTTGTAAAGTTGGAAATCTCGCCTTTGACATACAAATCAGCCAGCAGCGGCTCGCTGTCGAGCAGCATTTTTACATATTCGTTGACCTGTGAGACGGTCAACACTTTCGGTTCAAATGCATTTACCATCGGTATATTCCATTTCGGTCAGCAGTGCTATTCCGACCGCATTGTCGCAAGAAAGCTCGGGCGGTGCGAAATATGCGTCAAACTTGTTTTTTATCGCCGCGGCAATCAGCTTGTTGCTCATAACGCCGCCAGCGCATATAAGCGGTATGCCCGGATAGCGCTGCGTTGCGTTTTCCGTGACTGCAACAAGCGTGCGCGCGATAAATTCGAGAGTATACAGCGCAACCGAGGCCGGCTCCTCTCCGCGCTCAAGCAAAGCCGCGGCTTTGTTTTCAAGCCCCGACAGGTTGAGGTCGCAGCCGCGCACACTCACGCGCACCGGCTCGCGCGGGAGCCGGCCGCTCTCGGCGAGCCGCTCAAGCTCAGGCCCGCAGGGAAACTTCAGCCCCAGCCGGACGCCTATGCGGTCGATCGCCATTCCGGCGCTGATGTCAAGCGTGCCGCCGAGCCGGGTTATCATGCGGTTTTTGACATGGAGAAGCTCTGTCGTCCCGCCCGAAACATGAAATGAAAGAAACTCACCGCCCCCGCACCAAAGCTCGGTTTTGCCACAGCCAAAAAGCGCGGCCATGATGTGGCCCGCCTGATGCGAAAATTTATAAAGAGGCACGCCAAGCAGATTTGCCAGCGTGGACGCTGCCGCCACTCCCGCAAGAAAACACGGCATGTACGAGCCCGGCACGTCGCGCGGCGCATGGGCGCATCCCACCGCCGACGGGTTGTGGCTGCCGAGCCGCGCGGTGACCTCGGGCAGGTTTTTTGTATGCGAAAAAAGCGCGTCGCTTTGCCGCAGACCGCGCTCGCCCTCGGCTACAGAAAGCATGATTCGCACCGACGACACAATCTCACCGTCCCGGACAGCCGCCGCGGAGGTTGTATAGTTGCTTGTGTCGAAACCGATAAAAACGCTCATTTTTGGGAGTCGCGGGCTTTGATGCCCTCAACCTCGGCAACTTTGTTCAGCACGCCGTTAATAAACGCCGGCGCCTTTTCATGGTCGAATTTTTTTGCAAGCTCAACCGCTTCGTTTATCGAAACCGTAAACGGGATGTCCGGTATATACAGCATCTCGCATACCGACAACCGCATGATGGCAAGCGAGGTCTTTGACATGCGAGAAAGCGACCAGCCGACCGCGCACGCTGCGATTTTCTCGTCGATTGCAGCCTTGTGGTCTACCACATTATAAAACAGTTCGCGTATATAGCCGTTATCCTCGAATTTGCGGCACTCGAGCGCGTTTTCGTACAAAACGTCCGGGCTGACTTCAAAGTTAAACTCATGCTCAAAAATAAGTTCAAACGCAAGCTCGCGCGCTCTGCGTCTTTCCATTACAAGTCCATCCATCAATAAATATTTGCTGTTAAAACGATACAGTATTGAGAATTATACAGTATTTAAGTATTGCTTGTCAAGGCAAAATAAAGCAAAGGAATATGCGCGGCTACTTGCCCGAGTCGGCTTATATGATACCCCGCCTGCACCGGCGTTTATGCCGCGGAGCGTGTTTGCCGGCGCCGTATTGGGGCCGTATAGGAATAGTAGAAAGGAATGCGAGTGATAATATTGCAAAAGAAACATCGGAGGGACAAGCGATGGAATCGCTTTGGGAGAAAACGGCGTCTCAGCGCAGCTTTGACAGGCTTGAGGGGGACGCAAGCTGCGACGTTTTGATAATAGGCGGCGGACTTGCGGGCATTTTATGCGCTTATATGCTGAAGGAAGCCGGCATCGACTATATATTGGTGGAAGCCGATAAAATCTGCAGCGGCGTCACAAAAAACACCACCGCGAAAATCACATCCCAGCACGGGCTTATATACGACAAGCTTATTCGCAAGTTCGGGGTAAAAAAGGCGGGGCTTTATCTGCGCGCAAACGAGGAGGCGCTACAGCGCTACAGAGAGCTTTGTAAGAATATCGACTGCAATTTCGAAGAAAAGGACAACATCGTATACTCGACGGGCAGCCGCACGAAAATCGACAAAGAAATCGCGGCGCTCAAGGTATTGGTCTACCCGGCAGAAAAGCTCGGCAGCCTTGAGCTTCCCTTCCCTGTCGCGGGCGCGGTCAAATTTCCTCGCCAGGCGCAGTTCAACCCGCTCGAGTTTGTCTCGGTTATATCACGGGGCCTGCGCATATATGAACAGACACCTGTCCGGGAGCTTATCGGCACAACTGCCGTGACCGAGCGCGGGAAGATATTTGCGAAAAGGATAGTCGTTGCGACACACTTTCCGTTTCTCAACAAACATGGGCTTTATTTTATTAAAATGTACCAGCACCGCTCGTATGTCATCGCACTCGAGGGCGCGCCGCAGGTAAACGGGATGTACGTCGACGAGGCGCCGAAAGGCATGTCGTTTCGCACTTACGAGAATCTATTGCTTGTGGGCGGCGGCGACCACCGCACCGGCAAAACCGGCGGCGGATGGCAAGAGCTGCGCGATTTTGCCGCCAAACATTTTCCCGGCGCCGTTGAAAAACATCACTGGGCGACCCAGGACTGCATAACACTCGACGAAGTGCCCTATATCGGGCGCTACTCGAAGAACACCGCAAACCTATATGTGGCTACCGGCTTCAACAAATGGGGCATGACAACCTCAATGGTGGCGGCTACGCTGCTATGTGACATGCTGGCCGGCAAAACCAGCCCTTATGAGGAAGTTTTCGATCCGTCGCGCTCGATTTTGCGGCCGCAGCTTGCGCTAAATGCGGCCAGCGCGGTGATAAACATCCTGACGCCCACGTTGCCGCGCTGTCCGCACATGGGTTGTGCGCTGAAATGGAATCCCGTCGAGCGCACATGGGACTGCCCATGCCACGGTTCGCGCTTTGCCGGTGACGGAAAGCTGATAGACAACCCCGCTACCGGCGATTTGAAGTTGAGCGCGCGGCAAAAAGAACGCGACTGACGAAAGGCCGACCAAAAAAGGTATAAACACCGCGGTGTTTATACCTTTTTTATGCATTATATTCAGCTTAAATAAATGTGAAAGTGAATACTATTTTAAACCCGAATATTAAATAATATGCTACAACAGCCAGTATTATTGCTATAAGCACCTTAATTAATCTGTCTAAAGATGCTGTATCATTGTTATTGTGGGGGTTACCATATATTTTTTCAGAATTAAGCCATGAGTTTCTTTTATTTAGCCCCTTAGTGTCAGTAGGTTCTTCAAGAAAACTGTTTGGCATTTGATCTTCAACTAAGTTTGTCCGATAGTAATACTCGTCTTTTATTTTATATGACGGTTCAGGTATATATTAGCATTACATGCCAACATTAACCCATTTAACCTCATGATAATATTTTCCATTGAAATATTCGCTGAAATTAAAATCTATGATTTTTATAGTACCACTGATTGATTTTATCCCATGTATCGGTATTTCATCTTCGTCATTTGACGGATAAAAAGCTATACGGCCAGTGCTTTTAGGAGCAACTTCTTCGGATCCGCTAAATTGATAACTTATGCCATTAAAGGCAATGGTGCTTGGTTGAAGAGTTATTTCTATATCATTTTTATTAGTCACATTAAATATTGCTTCATATTTTGTGAAGAGTCTATCCACTTTCTGACATCCCACAAATTCAATTTTAACATATTGATCTTCAAAAACAACAGTACCACTTTTTAGACCTGAAGATTGAGTCAACTTAATTGTATTAGTACTCCCATCCCAAACGGAGTTTAAACCTAAAGCTCTTGCAAAAGCACTAACCGGTATATATGCTACACCATCAATGGTAAAAGGCTCGATTTCTTTACCGGAAGAATCTTTTAATATTAACGGTGAGTCGTTTAAAGTGACTTTTATATTGCTATATAACAGCGTCTTTTTTACACTACCAGTTGAAGCAACAATTCCTACCGAGAAAACAACAGCCAACAATACGAGGATAATTGTGACACGTCTTTTCATATCCTTGCTCCCCCTTAGTTTTATAGTAATTCACAACATATTTTACCACAAATGCTTATAATTGTCAATGTTTGCGATTATTTCAATAAAAAAAGTAAGCCTCCCATATAATTGCGCGCTTAACAGGCTTTAATTTGATTCGCAGAAAAAGATATTATGATGTGTTAAAAAATCGCCGCGCCATGCCTTTCCCATTGGCACAACGCGGCATTTTCATTATCCGAGATTATTAATGTCTACAAAAACATGCTCAAGGCTACTGCCCGCCGATGAAATGCGAAGGACTGTACCGCCGTTGAGATGTTTATTCCAATAGCAGCCCATCCCCGTTTTAAGCGAGTATGCAAGTTTAATACCCTCGTAGTTTATTACAAAGTTGTTTACATGGTCGTGACCGACAAGTATCGTATCGGTCGAGCCAACATTTTTAATAAATTCAAACTCGCCCAAATCCGCCGGATATGAGCATACCCCCTCATATTTGACGCCGAACGAATCTTTATAGCCATCGTTCCAATATTTTGTGTCATAGCTGTCAAGCGGCAAAACCGACTCGGGGTCATACTCGCTGTTCCACGCAGCCTCAAAAGCGGTGCGGAAGGCATAAATCGGTATATGCATTATTATCGCCGATTTAACACCGCCGAGCCTTTCGACTTCGCTTTTATACCATTCAAGCTGCTGTGGCAAAAGATGTGCCCACTGTCGCGAGGTTTTGCCGTCGGGATCGGTATAATCCATCGTGTCGTGGGAGTCCATCATTATTAAAGCATAGATTATTTTTCCATCTTCCTCGATGGCAATTGTATAGTTGCCGTTGCCGAGCGAGCTGTCGCCCCTTTCATAGAGACAGAACTCATGTTTTGTTATCAGCCCGACCTGGCGCTCAACCGCTTCCGGACCGCCTTGGCTGTCATGGTTGCCCCATACCAAAGCCCACGGAATCTTATAGGAATCAAACAGTTTTGCAAATTCTCTGTATGAGTCCAAATCATTTGAGTAAGACAGGTCGCCGGAGATTGTAATAAGATCGGGTGACGTGCGTTTCACAAGCTCGTCAATCGTATATGTAAGAATTTGTTTTTCCCTGCCGCCGGATTCCCATTCTCTGCCGGTAAGCTGCGGGTCGGTGATGTTTAAAACGATAAAATCCCGATCGGGCTGTTTTTTCAAAGCGAACATAAATTAATATCCTTTCAAGTGGGGATAATTGATGTCGGCTCTTTTTGCCAGCTTGCAACTCTGCGCTATAATCATAGCTTAAAGGCAATCCTGTGTCAATGCTTGGCTCCGGAAAAAGTCCGGGGAAACAAAAAACTCCCGAGAACATTATGTTCCCGGGAGCTTGGCGGAGAAGGAGAGATTCGAACTCTCGCGACGGTCGCCCGTCCTACACCCTTAGCAGAGGCGCCTCTTCACCACTTGAGTACTTCTCCACGTCGGTGAATACCGGTTTATTAACTTTTCGCACGGTACATCAAATTATAGCATACTTTTTTCATTTTTGCAATAAGTAAATTATGAATTTTGTTTTAACAACATGTTGCGACGCCGGAAATACCCTGCCGCAAACCGGCCTGCCTTTTGCAGACGGGCAAATCAGCGGCGCTGAAAAATGCTCCCCCTCGGTGGGGGAGCATTTTTACTATTATCCGGTTATTTCAGCAAAGCTCTCGTTAAGTCTTTCGAGCTGTTTGAGCGCTGATTTTTCGAGCTTCTTATACATTGACGAAAAGTCGTTTTTGAAGTTGCGCAGCAGGTTCATAACCTGTTCGTTGTAGGTGCCTATCTGATAATACCAGCCGAGGTCGTATACGCGGGTGGCAAGAATGATGTCGAGCATCTCCGAGCTTTCGTTATCGCGCGTATACTTGCCTTTCAGCGCGATTTCATAATATGCCGGCGTTACAACCTTCATCGACTCTGCCGCGATGGCCTCGAGCAGAATGCCGGTGCGGTCGAGGTTCTCCTGAACTTTCGGCACGCACATAAATACCGAGTGCCACGAGCCGACGGTGTTATAGTATTCGGACTGCGCCTCGTCGTATTTCGGGTATGGCAGGATACCGAAGTCGGTTTCCATGCTGCGCAGCGACTCGACGTCGAGCAGCAGGCGGAGGAAGAACAGCGCCTGGTTGTTGCTGAACATGTTGATTGCCGCGACGCCGTCCCAGTTCTTGCGCTGGTATGTATGGCAAACGGCATTGTCGAAACCGACCGAGAAGTACTTTTCAAGCATGTTCACAACGCGCTCGGTGTTGAGCGTGAGCAGAATCTCGCCGTCCGGGCCGACAGTACAGCACTTGTCGCCGGTTGCGTTTATCATGCCCATAACCGTGTCGTCCCACAGCAGCGCGCCGTACAGGTCGTTGGTGTCATACTCGCCGTTGCCGTCAAGGTCGGAGTGCACCTGAACGACCGACTCGATAAACTTGTCTATTGTCCATGTGCCGTTCTTTACGAGCGAGTAATAGTCGGGCAGCCTGTAGTCGGAAACAAGCTGTTTGTTGAACATTATCGCATAAGTGGCATCGTTGTCGGCGGTGCTGATATCGCCCGTAGTGTAAAACATCCTGCCTTTTATAGTAAGGTCGGCATTTGCCTTCTGATCCCACCACGGTTTTGAAAGGTCGAGATAGTTGATTGCGTTGAGGTCTTGCAGAAAGTCGGTGCTCGCGAGCGCGCATGTGTCGTAACCGGCCATCATTGCCGCGTCATAGGCGAAATCGGCAGCGGAAACCGATCTTTTAATGGCATTGAGCGCGGTCCCGTTGTGTCCGGCAGGCTGCGGATAGTCTACAATGTCAACCTTGTACTTTTCCTCGATATACGCATTTCTGGTAAACCGCGCGTCGTTGATAACGTCACCTGTCATCTCTGTGGCTTCAAAGTCGTTTTTAACAACACCCGCCTCGTCGTTTGACGAAACAAGAATGGCAAACTCTGCGCCGTCAAACGTTATGTCCGGGAGATCGGGTTTAATTTCGGTTTCTCCTTCCGACGTTTCGGCCGACAGGTCTGTGTTTTGTACATTGCCGATTTGGGTGTTTTTGTCGTTGGCACATGCGCTCACACCTGCAAGCAGAAGAGAGAGAAGCAAAATTACCGCTATTTTGCGATTTAGTCTGTCCATCTTCAATCTCCGATTCTGTCTTGATGTTGTTATAGTCGGTATAATATATAATATCACAGAGACAGCGTCAAGTCAACCTTAATTTAGCATAATCGATGCAATTTACGTCAATAATAGCTTATTCGATACCGGCTTGCCGCTGCAATATATAAAAATTACACAAATTCCCGCCGCACCGGTTGCTGTCAAATAACATATCTAATTTTACGGATGCAGACACAGATTAGCTTCTCCGCAATCAGCTTGACGGGCGCCCACAATATTTGATATATTGGTTTTAGAAAGTATATAACTCTAAATTTTGAGGTTTCTATGGCTGAAAATATCCTTGTAAGTGCGTGCCTGCTCGGCGCGCCATGCCGATTTGACGGCACCCATAAGCGCTGCGAGGCGGTTTTGGCGCTCGCCTTAAACCCAAATGTAAAGCTGGTTCCGGTGTGTCCCGAGGTTTTGGGTGGTATGTCCACCCCGCGCGAGCCTTCGGAGCGGCGCGGCAGCCGCGTTTTCTCGCGCAGCGGCGAAGACGTTACCGCAAAATTTGAGCTTGGCGCACAAAAAGCGCTTGAGGTTGCGCAAAAGCACGGCTGCAAATATGCGATATTCAAAGAGCGCAGCCCGTCGTGCGGGAAAGGCGAAATTTACGACGGCAGCTTCACGGGCAGGCTCATTCCGGGAGACGGGATATGCACACAGCTCCTTATGAAAAACGGCATAATGGTGTTCGGCGACTCGGAGATTGACAGGCTTATTGCGGCAGCAGGTCTTTCGGACTAAGCAAAATGCGGCAAAAAAGCGCAGCTGTGCCCGTCCGGTTGTCCGGCGGCGCGCGGCAGGCCGGCCGAAACCGCGGGACGGAGAATTTTCATTGCAACAGTAAGCGCAGGGGCTAATTTGATAGCTCCTGCGCTTTGCTATTTCTTGTTTTCGAGTTTTTTACGCATCAAAAATCTGCGGCGTGTCGCTTCGCCGCCCCGAATATGCCGCTCGGCTTTGTTGCGATCCAGCACTTCGCGCGCTTTCTCATACAGTCTGGGGTTTATTTCGCGCAAAGTGGAGGTTACATCCTTATGTACGGTTGATTTCCCTATCCCAAACCTTGCAGCCGCAAGTCTTACGGTTGCTTCATATTCAATTATGTACTCTGCAAGCAGCTCACAGCGCTCTTTTTCTCTGCCGGGATACAGGTCACTCGTCGTCATAATGTACCTCAACCTGACTTGTGTTTGGTACATTTATATGACGAGGCCTCCCGAGTTATTCTATTGCGCTGTCAGACTTCGCCGAACAGGCGTGCAAGTTTTTCGGTATACGGCGGGCGCACGATACCGCGGTCGGTGATAAATGCGGTGATATGTTCGGCGGGCGTGACGTCGAAGGCGGGATTGTATACGGACACGCCCTCTGGCGTCATGCGCTTTTCATACCACAGCTCGGACACTTCATCGGGCGACCGCTGTTCAATAACAATGTCGTCGCCGCATTTGGTCGAAAGGTCGATTGTCGAATAGGGCGCGGCAACGTAAAAAGGTATGCCGTAATGCTTTGCGAGAATCGCAAGTCCCGAGGTTCCGATTTTGTTTGCGGTGTCGCCGTTTGCCGCGATGCGGTCTGCGCCGACTATGACGGCGTCAATCCAGCCGTTTTTCATGACCTGCGAGGCCATGTTGTCGCAAATAACGGTTGTATTAACACCATTTGCGCACAGCTCATAGGCCGAAAGGCGGGCGCCCTGAAGCAGCGGACGGGTTTCGTCGCAAAAGACGCGGAAGTTCATTCCCCGCTCGCGGCCGACGTGAATCGGCGCAAGCGCCGTGCCATAGCGCGTCGTGGCGAGATGACCGGCGTTGCAGTGTGTGAGTATCCCCGCGCCGTCACAGAGCAGCGTCAGCCCATACTCGCCGATGGCACGGCAGGCGGCGATGTCGGCGTCGCGCAGCTCCTCCGCTTTGGCACGCAGGCGCGCGAGGTTATCCTCGACGCTCAGTGCCGGGTCAACAGCCTCGGTCATAGTATTCAGCGCCCACGAAAGGTTGACTGCCGTCGGGCGCGAGGAGTTTAGATAGTCCGCCGTCTCGCGCAGCTTTGCGATAAATCGATCGGTATCGGTCTCGCCGAACCTCAGTGCCGCGCAGTAAAGACCTATTGCCGCGGCAACCCCGATAGCGGGCGCGCCGCGCACCCGCAGCGATTTTATCGCCTCATAGATTTCGCCCGGCTCGGTCAGATCGAGATATACCGTCTCGCCCGGCAGTTTTGTCTGGTCAAGTATTCTCAGCGCGCGCCCGTCGGGGGAAAATGCCACCGTATCGGGTAGACCGCGCACTCCCTGATGCTCGTGTGAGCAGTTTTTGTTTTCCATACTCATCTTTTCTGCAGTTCAGCAATAATAGGCACAAATGATTTGTCGTACTTGTCAAGCAGATTGTATGCGCGTTTGATTACGAGCGCAAGGTCGCATCCGGCATCGACAATCGAGCTGTACTGAGCCAAAGCCGCGTTGAGCCCGTTGTTTTGGACAAATCCGGCAACCTCGCGGGAGGATTCGTCCGTCTCGGGCGCAAACATATAGCCTGCGGCGATGCCGAGGCATATATGCAGCGGCATAATTCCGTGTTTATAGCAGAGTTTGGCCGCGCCCACGAGCCTGTCGTTTTCGCTGAGTTTGCGTTTTGTATCGCGGCCAACGCGCTCGATTGTGTCGCCGAGCAGCTTGTTTTCAAACCTGAAAAGCAAATCTTCAATATGCAGGTAGATTTCGTCCAACGGGACGCCGTGCTCGATATGAAGCGCACGTGCCGCCTCCAGCAGTGCGCGCAGCACAAGGAGCTGGATCTCCGGGTCAAGCGTCGCTTCCCATATATAGGTGTAGCCTTTCAGCGCTCCGAGGTAAGCGGTCATTGCATGGCTCATGTTGTGCAAAAACAGCTTGCGCTGGATATAGTAATCAAAGGGTGTGTAGGGCACCATGTTGACTACATGCGGTATCTCTCCCTTGAACCCCTTTTTGTCGACCGGCAGCTCGCAGTATTCCTCGACGCATACCGCAAGCGGGTTTTGCTCCGCCAGCTCTTTGGGTGTCAGGGGCACCATGCGCCCGATGGACGGCTCAACGAGACCGATATACTTGTCGAAGTATTCCTTTTGCTCGTCATTTAAGTGGGCTTTCACAAGTCCCGCAAAATACTCGTCGGCACCCATCAGGTTTTCGCAGATTATAACGTTCAGCGGCGCGTCGATTCCACGGGCGCACCGCAGCTTCACGCCCTCCGCAAACGGCGCCGCGATAAAACGCAGCACAGTCACGCCGACTGCGGTTGCGGCAATATCCGCCTCGGCGACAGCTTCCGCAACGGCGGAGACATCGCGCCCGTCCACACCGCGAACGTTTTTAACCCGGTACTCTTGATAACGATCACCCCGGGTTATATAAATCGGATATGAGCCGTCGACATTGAGCCTGTTAACAAGGTCTATATTGATGTCAATGAACGTGGTCTCGTAGCCGGACATATAAAATAGCTGACCGATAAAGCCGCGTCCGATGCTGCCGGCGCCATACATAACCGCTTTTTTCATCTTTGTGATTTTATGCCGTTTCCTTCCTGTTGTTATTTCTGACGTATTAAAAAAATTATAAAATTTTGTCGGGTAGTTTACTAAAAATATTATATATGATATAATTCTATAAATCAATGAGCAATATAAATAAATCGCATCCGGAGGATTTTCTTTATATGGGTAGTGGAATCATCGTTGCGGGCAACCTTATAGTTGATCTTCTCAAAAAAATCGACATTTATCCAGACGCAAACAAGCTTACGACCATTCGCTCCGTGTCACGTTCGACCGGCGGTCTGGTAAACAACTGTGCCGTAGACTTTGCGCGCATCGATCCCACGCTACCGCTCAAGGCGGTGGGGCGCGTCGGCGACGACGAGTATGGCGAATTTATTTTCGAAAATCTCCGACGCTATGAAAACATCGACACAAGCGCCATAAAGGTCGAGGGACAAACCTCGTTTACCGACGTCATGTATGACAGCGAGCGTCGCACTCGCACATATTTCCAGTTCCGCGGCGCAAATGCCGACCTTGACATCGGCGATTTCGATTTCGACCGGCTGGACGGCGCAATACTGCATGTCGGATACATACTTTTGCTCGACCGGCTGGACGAGCCCGACCCCGAGTACGGCACCCGCATGGCGCGCCTGCTTGCCACAGCAAAATCGCGCGGAATCAAGACTTCCGTCGACGTGGTCAGCGAGGAAAGCGACCGGTATCAGACTATTGTGCGACCCAGCCTGAAATACCTCGATTACTGCATTATAAATGAAATCGAGGCGGGCAAAATCACCGGTATAAACGTAAACCTCCCCGACGGGTCGGTCAACGACGACGTTATGCCCGAGGTGTGCTGCAGGCTGCGCGAGTACGGCGTATCCGACTGGATAGTTATCCATGCGCGCGATGCCAGCTATGGTCTTGACCGCGACGGCACATATTATCAGCTTGGCGCGCTGGACATCCCGCGCGAGCTTATCAAAGGCACGACCGGCGCAGGCGACGCTTTCTGCACAGGTGTGCTTTACGGCGCATATAAAGATATGAGCTTGCTCGAGGCGATGAAATTCGGCACCGCGGTCGCGTCATGCTGCATACTCGAGCCCGGCGCATCGGACGGCGTGCGCAGCTATGACGAAACAATCAAGCTTTACAGCTCCTATCCCGAACCGGAGCTTGTCACGAAAAAACTGTGAGTACAGGCACCGCTGAAATAATTGTTGAAGGCTGGCTCCAGCCTCCCGCGCCCGGCGATTTTTCGGGTGTGGTTATACCGTTTGAGGCAACTGTCACAAAAGGAGCGGCGGTATTACGCGTCTGCACAGAGCTTGCGGAGGCGGCGCATGTCTTTGTGCGCCGCTTCAACGGCTCTGAAACCTCGGCACAGGCCGAGGCGTGGATAGCAGATACTGCCGCCCCTATACTGCGAAAAGCCGGGCTGATACTTTCGGGCGAATGCGGGCGCATGCGAGTGCTGAATTTTGACATCAAATGCCCTCACAAGGCAAATCTTGCGCCCATGCGTGCGTTTGATCCGAGAGACGGGCTTGAAAATCTCACATCTTTTGAGCTTGAGACCTATTATGATATGGAGCTGCCCTGCTTTGTCGCTGCCGCCGACGGGAAAATCGTGTCTGCCGCGTGCTCGCCGGTCGAGGAAGGCACCGACGTCGCGGAAATAGGCGTTGAAACCGCGCCGGGATACGAGGGGCGGGGATACGCAACGGGATGTGTCAGGGCGCTTGCCCTCGAGCTTCACAGCCGGGGCATCCGCGCCGTTTATATTGCTCAAGAAGACAACCCGGCTTCGATCTCCGTCGCGCACGCGGCTGGTTTTTCGGAACACGGGTCTATATTGCAGCTCGTCTGCATACCTGCGGGCGACTGAAGAAAGGTTGAAAATGATTACAGAAAGTGAGGTCTGCCGTGATAAATTTCTACACAACCAAAAACAACGCCTTTACGGTATTGACCGAGCCGGAAGACGGATGCTGGATTAACATGGTTAACCCCGATGACGCTGAAATAGCATTTATATCCTCAAAATACGCCATTGACCCGGACATACTGCGAGCAGCGCTTGACCTCGACGAGCGTTCCCGTATTGATGCCGACGAAAACTATGCCATGATTCTCGTCAACATCCCTACGGTTGAGGACAAAAATGACGACGAGCTTTATACCACGATACCGCTGTCCATCATCGTGACGCGGGAGGTTATAATAACCGTCTGCATGGAAGACACGCCAATTCTCAAGCAGTTCGCCCTCAACCGCGTGCGCGATTTCCGCAGCAACATGAAGTCTAGGTTTATACTGCAAATCCTTTACCGCATCGCGACCACATACCTTGAATATCTGCGCATTATAGACCGGAAGACAACCATCGCCGAAAACAAGCTGCGCAAATCGACACGCAACAGCGAGCTGTTCGAGCTGTTCAAGCTGAGCCGCTGTCTGACCTACTTTACCACCGCGCTGCGCTCGAACGAGACGGTATTCGAAAAACTGTTCAAGAACGAGATAATAAAGAAATATCCCGAAGACGAGGATCTGCTTGAAGATGTTATAGTGGAAAACAAGCAGGCAATCGAAATGGCGACAATATACAGCAATGTTCTTACCGGTTTGATGGACGCTTTCAGCTCGGTTATATCAAACAACATCAACATAGTGATGAAGGTTCTCGCCGTTATAACTATCGTGTTGAACATACCGACACTAATTTACAGCGCCTATGGCATGAACCTTTTGCCCGCAAGCATGCCGCTTGCAACATCACCGCACGGTTTTCTTGCCATCAACCTTATCACAATAGTTATTACCGCAATAGTCACGCTTATAATGACAAAGGGGAAAATGTTTAGATGATAGGTCGACGAAGAATTGCCGCGCGGATAAATATCCGTCGCGGGAGCCGATAAAATTGCACAAAAACTATTGCATATTGGCGTGCGATGTGATATAATTCTTACATGTCAGCGGTAGGTATCCGCGCGGCAGTCTCCGGGAGACGTAGCTCAGCCGGTTAGAGCGCACGGTTCACATCCGTGAGGTCGAGGGTTCGAGCCCCCCCGTCTCCACCAAT